>Ga0209536_100001132_pt1 | contig 44096 bp, 36 predicted proteins | sample DeeMarSeWOR28_12_FD_187461 | JGI IMG/M metagenome (GOLD analysis project Ga0209536, IMG submission 187461) | Marine sediment microbial communities from White Oak River estuary, North Carolina - WOR-2-8_12 (SPAdes) (version 2) | ecosystem: Environmental > Aquatic > Marine > Intertidal zone >...
TCTCCTCGGCCCGGGAGCACTTCTCCGAGATCATGAGGCTTCAGCCGGAAATGGATGCCCAGGACCGGATCGGGTATCAGTTGAAGATGGTGGAGTGCTACGGCGCTGAGTCTGACTGGAAGACTGCGGTGAATACTCTCAAAAAGCTCGCTCCGCTCTTTCGGAAAGTAGCCGATGGAAGGCACAGGCTGGAGTTGCGAGTCGAGGCCCATGCTTGGGCGATTCGAGCCTCAACGAGACTCAACGATCAAAGACTAGCGCGCAAACACTACTTGAGGATCAGGCGAGAACGACAGGCGTCAACTGATGCAGGCGGGCTGTCAAAATTTGCTGATGCAACCTCACGATACAGTCTCGCAGGCTACGAGTTGTTCTTTGGGTCGCTCTCAGAAGCGCTACGACTGGTCGAGCCAATCCCTCTCAAGGAAAACGTGCTTCCCGAGACGCTTGTATTTCGGATTCAACTTCTCTTGTCGCTCGCATACCTCCGAGCAGCCGATCACGATCGGGCCGAGCATTTCGGAAAGCTCTCCCTACAGTCGGCCAATAAAGTCGGCGACTTGGTTCAACAAGCAAATGCGATGAACAACCTAGCCTGCATAGCTCTAGAGGCAGGCAATTGGGAAAAGGCGGATCAGTATTTTCGAAAGATCGAAGAGAAATTTGAAGCGCTCCAGGCAGCGCACGACGCCACGCTTCCGCTGCTAATGAATGAAGCAAATATCTTGCTCTACCAAGGTAGGGTCACTGAAGCTCTTCAACTATACGAGAGATGTCGAAATATAGCCCGCGAGAATGAGATTACGGAGTTTGAACCCGAGCTATTGGCTTGCATTGGTATTGCCGGCCTAGTGGTCGGAGACTCAGGACTGGCGGACGAATCTATGCGGAGACTCTCGTCATTTTCTTCGAACGATCTCTTGGGAATTCAAGAACGATTCAAGATCGAGTGGTTCAGGGGATTCATGAAAATCCGCCAAGGTAGTCCCGACAGAGTAGACTCGGAATTGATCGAGTTGGCGCGAGTCTACGAGGACAAGGATCGGCTAGAATCGGCAAAGCTAGCTTGGCTCGCCTTCCTATTGACTAACAGGCGAAATGAGGACGGCAGAATGGAAGCTGAGCTAAGTAAGCTGAATGCGGTTGGACTCAAATGGTTCGGGTACTTTAGCAGGCGGTGGCTCCGACAGGCCCTCAACCAATGATCTCGGGCAGGGGAGCTATGCAGATTCGCTGTGCGAAAGAACAACCGATTGGGTTGCTTCGAGCTGAGCCTGAACCGGTATCTCAATCTTAGTTAGTAGTCCGTTGTCAATTACCAGGTCGATGATCTCTGGATCGAACTGAGTTCCTCTATGCTTGAGTAGCTCTTCTCGAACAGTACTGATAGGAAGTGGGTCACGGTACGGCCGGGCCGTCGTCATGGCGTCGATTGTATCACAAACCATAATGATGCGTGCGCCCAGCGGGATTTGCGATCCACTGAGCCCAGTGGGATAGCCTTCGCCGTCCCACCTCTCATGGTGATAGAGCACATTCTCCAGAACTTCTTCCTGAATACTGCGAATCGACCTCAGAATCTCGACACCTCTTTCCGGATGCGCCTTGATCAACTCACGTTGCACCGGTGTCAGGGGCCCTTTCTGCCTTAGAATCTCAAGGTAGGCAACATCGATCTTACCAATATCGTGGACCAACGCCGAAATCTTGATCTGTCGGAGTAGCTTACCACCACACCCGTGTGCACGCGCAATCAGAACTGCCGAATCCGAGACTCGCTCCGAATGACCTGAAGTGTAAGGATCTTGAGCTTCGATCGTCTTGATGAAGAGCGTTAGCAGGTCGTCGTTCAGATCCCTGAGCTCATAGATGGTTCCGTAACTATAACGCAATCCAAACAGCGGAATTACGGTCATCACAAGAATCATCCAACCGAATTCGACATACAACAAAGCCACTCCCACGGCGGGGAGGCTCATTGCAAAGTCGAACAAGATCAAACGACCGGACATCTCATTCCAAGCGTCGATAATCGACTTATTCTCCGATACCGAGACGACGTAGGAGACTGAGATGGTGTTTACCGCGAAGTAGGCGATCACGGCCACAATGAAGGGCGGAAAGTTCTGACCGAAATTGAACTCTGTCAGACTTACTTGACCATCAAAGAGGACATATACAGTGCCGGCGGCCGCAACTGAGAGCACCACCTGGGCGGTATTGAAGATCTTCTTGAATCGTGGTTTCCGATAGATGAATATTTCAGAAACCGATTCGGATATGAGAGCAAGAGCCGATGCTCCAGCGGGTCCGATGAGCAGCACGGCCGCGAGTTGCGGCACAAAGTCGAGGGATGATGTGGTGCCGCCTTCGGAGATCTTCAGAGCCATGAGCGTGCTTACAAGGCTCAGGCCCAGGAGAATTGCAGCTGCAGTAAGCCAATCCGGATCAGATAGGGACTCGGCGTCGAAGAAATAGCCGAAGGAGAGTACCAATGCACCAGCCGCAAGAACGGCGGTAAGCAGGATGGTGGACTTAAGTTCTCTTGAAATCTGCATCAAGCAGAAAACCCCCAGTTCCTGCAGTTACCACTTAAGGGTACCGCCGAAGAGTAAGCTGAGAAGCCACATAAAGCATTACCTCCTTTCGCGTGAAAGTCATACCCAACCGCTATCGGGTATGCTTCAGCTCCGCTCGGAGGCGTCACTTCGCTCGTCTCACGGCTTTTGCAGAAACTGGGGGCTTATAGGTGCCCCTTGTCAAACATCTACAGGTACCGGTGTTGCAGATTCTATGCGACACCGCACGATCCACAGATGCTCTAACCGCCCCTGAAAAAACCCGTTCAGGCAATCCAGCGCAAGTGCAGTCTCAATTCAGCGAATCGAAAGCCACCGATTGGTGGCCTGCAGACAGGCGAGCACAGCGGACTCTTCAGGCGAATCCGTAATGTGGGCAATGCCGGCGAGAGTAATGCCGCGACGACCTTCGGCCGCCCCTACGATCGCCACGACAAAGCTGCGCCCCAGCGAGTCGATCTTGGAGACGCCCTGCAGGGAGAGGTGCACCTGGTCTTCCGAAGTCTGCTGAAGCGCTTCCAGCAGCGCGGCGGCCGCGACTTCCAGTCGACCCTTCTCGAAGTCAGGACCTTCGGCTTCGCCGGTAACGACTTCGCCGTCGTCCTCGATCTCCACTCTACAGGTCATTCGCTGACCGGCGGATCGCTCGATGTGAAGGCCCTTCAGTACCAGACGACCATCTGCGGCCGGCGGGGTCACAGCCACCGCTTCAGGGGTTGCCGGACCGGAGGGTTCCTCTGTATCGAACCCGGCGGACTTGGAAATGGCAGGACTACGGACGCGAGCGATGGAGATCTTTCGGTGATCTACCTGCAGACCGAATTCTGCAAGCAGGGCCGACTCGATGTTCCTGACGATCTGCTTCGGACCGAGGGTGGAAGAGCTGAGAACGTGAATCTCATCGATTCCGCCGTGTCCATCCGCAACGATCTTCAGCGAACCGACACCCTCGAGTTCCACGAGGAGTTTCTCGATTCGCTTCAGACCCCATGGATCGAGGCCGACGACTTCTTTGGCGTCCCGCTCTTCGGGATTCATCGAACGACATGTCCTCCGATTGCCGGGTGGACGGTGTTGCCACCCTGGGCCTTGGCTACGTAGAGGGCGGCGTCCGCTTCCGCCATCAACTCTTCGCGTGTGAGATTGGACCTGGTGATGCCCGAATGATAAGCGACGCCGATACTGAGCGTAACCCCTACTTCCTCGCCCTCGACAGGCACTGTGAAGGCCTCCGTATTCGCGCGAATCTCCTCCGCGACCCGGCCGGCGCCGCGTCGATCCGGATTGACCAGGATCAGCACGAATTCGTCGCCGCCGTAACGGCAGACGATGTCGGTACTGCGGACGGCATTCTGGAGAATCCGTGCGATGCCCACGAGCAGGGCATTGCCGGTCCCGTGGCCGTAGGTGTCGTTGATCGGTTTGAACTTGTCGAGGTCCACGAACAGCAGGGCGATCGACGTTCCGGTCCGACTGGCGCGTGACAGCTCTTCTTCGAGGCGTTCGTTCAACACCCGGAAGGTGAATACGCCGGTCAGCGCGTCGTGCAGCGCATCGCGGGCCGCTCTCTCGTACTGGCGGCCGAGATAGATGGGGCACAGCGCCAGAGTGCTGCGTCCGCGGGCCACGGCGGTCGCGAACTCCAGGCATGTCGGATGACCGCAGGACCCCGTATTCCAGGGACGTCCATCGGGCGCTGTGCCTATGAGGTCGAGGATGCGCTGGATCTCCGCCGGGTCCGGCGGCTTCCCGTCCCCCAGCATAGGCTGAAACGAGGCGGATACGTCCGGCGCGATGTCGGGATCGATCACGGGCTCGGAGGCGCGTGGCGGCTCCAGGATGTCCGCGATCTCTTTTCGCCAGTACAGATCCTCGGGCGGACCGAATGCCGGGTGTCCAAGACTTCCCTCGAACGGCAGCACGTCCACGAATCCCAGAGCCGTCTCATCCCCCAGGGCTGCCCTGGCAATCGGCGCGAGAGACTTGAGTCCTCTCTCTTTGCGGAACCGACTGGACGACTGCCGGCTTTCGTCCAGGATCTCCATCGGAAGGCCGCCCGCGACGGAAAGATGGCGTCGGCGCTCGGGCGGAATCCTCGACACCGTCTGGGCTTCGCCCAGAGGGTTGATGTCGAGCTCTTCGAACAAAGTCTCCAGCTCGTCGAACGAGATGCAGACATCGAAATCGGCCCCGTCTCCATTCACGCCCGGCGCTCCGACGCCGGCGTAGACGATCCGGGCAGCTTCACCCTCCACCTTTCGTACGTAACGCGCGAGGGCGACGGCGGGGGTGGCGATCGGGGCCAGAAACGGCAGAAGCTCGGGGAGCTTCATCCGGCAGTAGTTGACCACGATCGGGCTGGTGGAACGAACCCAGGTCCGCCTGGATCGTTCTCGCAGCAGGTCCCTGTACGCCCGCGCGACGAGCTCGTCCCCGAGCTGTTCGTAGTAGACAGCCTCGAATCCCGCTGCGTAGCACGCATTCAGGAGCTGTTCGGGAGTCGCCGGATAGAAGTAGACGCTCGCCTCAGCCGGGAGAAGCAACACCCCGTTTTCCTGCTCCACGACTTCCCGACAGAGATCCAGATCACCCACGACATCGATCGCTTCGTGGTGACAGCTTGGAACGCAGATTCCGCATTCGATGCAACCGCTCTCGACGATCTCCACAGTCTGCCCCGAGACGGAGATCGCCTCCACGGGACATACCCGGACGCACGCCATGCATGACGTGCAGTGATCGTTGATCGAGAATCGAAGGCCCAAGAACCCGCTTCTGTTGTACGTTATGAGAGCGTGCGCCCGCTTCGCACCCGGAATCGCCGCGAGTTTCCGCGACCGGCCGGGAACTGGCTCGGATACAAGAAACATACCCGGTACCAAGGAAAGCAGTAAACGGATGCGCACCCGTCGCTGTCAGTCACCAGGTCAGTATCCCATTGCGACGCAGCAAGTTGCAGAATCCGATGCCTGCCGACCCGTTTCCCGTCGCCGCCTGTTCGAATTCCGCGGATCACCGTCGGGTGTGGCACCACGGCAACGGACGGCAGCCGGAATCGGGTGCCGGGCCCCACAGGCGATCGATACGCATCGGAACGGCCGGTTCGAGGTTGTTCCCGCCCGGCCTCGCACCTAGCTTGTCGCGTCTCCGGCGGTGCCAGCCGGAGTGTACGCGCCCGGCAATCGGCCGGGTCCGTGCCCGTTGACCAGCCAGACCGGCGGATGACCATGCCCAGACAGGATGCCGGCGTTCTCAAGAAGCTGATCTTCCGGCTCGATGGGACGGCCGACAGCAAGAAGGTGCACTTCACCAGCGATGCCGGGACGCGCTGGGAGGCCGAGCTCTCCATTCATTCAGGCACCACCCCCCAGTCGCCGAATCTGATGATCCTGTTCCGCAACCGGGACAACGTGGTGGCACGCCAGCGATACACACTGGTTCCGCCGGGCTACTCCAAGGTGCCGAAGGAGGCTGCCGAGCAGCTTACCGAAGAGGACCTCAAGGAGCTGCTGGCCGAATCCGTGCAGGTGTGAGGAGAATACGATGGCGAAGACGTTCGTCGACGAGAATCTCCTGAACTGGGAGGCCTACGTTTCCGGCGGCCAGCCGGATTCTCCGGAGGCTGCCCGGATCTTCTTCCTCTGTCTGGATGCCCGAACCACTCCAGCCCGCTTCGTGGAGCACGAGAGCCGGAGAGTCGCGGCCGCGGAGCGCGACCTGCTGAAGGCCACGGACGACGACCTGAGAGAGATGCTGGCGCGCAGCGTGCAGGTCGACTGAAGCGACCCGGCGGACGGCACTCCAGCGCATGACGCGAGACGGTCGGGACGGCACGATCGAAGTGATCACCGGCGTCATGTTCAGCGGAAAGTCGGAGGAGCTTCTTCGCCGCGTGCGCCGCGCGTTCATCGCGCGCAAGTCCGTGCAGCTGTTCAAGTCCCACCTCGACGACCGGTATTCAGGAGTCCACGCGATCAGTTCACACGACGGACGTCGTGTCGAGGCACGCCCCGTTTCGGAATCACTGGAAATCGTCGAGCACCTGGATCAGGACGTGGACGTCGTCGCGATCGACGAGGTTCAGTTCCTGGACGACGGCATCGTGGAAGTCGCCAATCGTCTGGCTGATCGAGGAATCCGTGTCGTCATTTCGGGGACGGACATGGACTTCCGCGGCCGACCGTTCGGCCCGATCGGGCCCCTGCTCGCGGTGGCGGAACGGGTAGACAAGCTGCACGCGATCTGCGTCGTGTGCGGAGATCTGGCGACCCGCAATCAGCGGCTGATCGACGGGAGGCCGGCGCCCGCCGAGGGTCCGACCATTCAGGTCGGCGGGTCGGAGAGCTACGAGGCCCGCTGCCGTCGATGCCACGAGGTCCCCTCGGTCGACGACGGCCAGATCCGCCTGATCGAGGAAGAGCCGACCCACCCGGACAGCTGACTTCGAGGGTCCGGCAGGCGGCGAGACGGCCCCGCCTCAGACGTGGAAGGCATGCAGCGCCGTCGCCTTCACCTGCACCCAGATCTCCGACTCCAGTTCGAGCGCCAGCTCGTCCGCCGCCGCCCGCGTAATCACTGCGACCCAGTGGTGGCCATCACCTTCGAGGCGCACCCGTTCCAGGCTTCCGGCCTGGCGGATCTCGGTGACGCGTGCCGGGAAGCGGTTCCGGGGGCTGGCCTCGATCCTGGCTCTGGACAGGAACAGGTCCTCCGGTCGGTAGACCACTCTCACCTGATCTCCCGCGGCGGCCGCTCCGACTGCAGTGAGGCTGCTGTTGCCGACACGGATCCTCAGCAGCCCTTCGTCGGCGCTCACCACGGTCGCCCGGAATGAGAGCTCCGCCCCGGTTACGGCCGCGATGAATGGATCGACGGGATTCTCGAACAGGTCTTCCGGCTGCCCCGATTGCACGATGCGACCGTCCCGCATGACGATTACACGGTCGGCGAGGCTGAAGGCATCCGCCCGATCGTGGGTGGCGATCACGGTAGCGTGACGCCCGTCGCGGGCCAGGCGATCCAGGTCCTCGATCAGAGCGCCACGCGCCAGCGCATCGAGGTTGGAGGCCGGTTCGTCCAGGAACAGGATCTCCGGATTCAGCGCCATGGCCCTTGCGATCGCGACCCTCTGCGCTTCGCCTCCGGACAGCGACCGGGCATCGCGGTCCAGCAGCGTATCGATTCCGAGCTGTGCCGCTGCCCGCTCCACGTGCTGCGCCATCTCGACGCTCGGAGTGCCGCGCAGCTTCAGTCCGAGCTCGATGTTCTCCCGCACGCTTCCGGCCCACAGGTGGGGTCGCTGGAAAACGAAGGCGCTGCGCTGCCTGAGGAGGGCATCCGCCTCCCGACCGGACGTGCCATGGACGCTCACCGACCCGCGGTCGGGCTTCTGGAGCTTCGCCAGAACCCGCAGCAGGGTTGATTTGCCCGCCCCGTTGGGTCCGAGTACCGCGAGGATCTCGCCGCCGATCACGTCCACCCGGTCTACCGCAAGAACACGGGTCTCCTTCACCTCCACAACCAGATCTCTGCCTTCGAGGATCGAGGTCCCCGACGGAAAGTCAGGCGGCTGCGGGGGCACGGACGCGTCGCACGTGCAGCAGGGTGAGAAGCAGATTCACGATCAGGGCGATAACGAGCAGGACGATTCCCAGGGCCACCGCCACGCCGAAGTTGCCGCGCCGGGTCTCGAGCACGATCGCGCTCGTCATCACGCGGGTTTCGCCGAGCAGGTTGCCACCGACGATCATCACGGCGCCCACTTCGCTGATTACCGCTCCGAACCCTGCCGCGACCGCCGCCACCAGGGAGGCGCGCGACTCGCGCAGGTGCAGCATCATCGCCTGGAAGCGACTGGCTCCCAGGCCGCGGGCCTGCATCCTGACGTCCGCCGGCACGCCTTCCAGGGCCGCCAGCGTCACCGCGATGATGTACGGACCCGCCAGAATCACCTGCGCGAGAATCACGGCAGAGGGGGTATAGAGCAGTTCCAGGGGGCCGAGCGGGCCCCGCCGGGACAACAGCAGGAACACCAGAAGCCCCACGACGACCGGCGGGAAAGCGAGCCCCGTGTTCACGAGGGCTACAACGGGCAGCTTGAAGCGGAGCCGCGACAGGCCCAGGCCGATGCCGATGGGCAGTCCGATGACTACCGCCAGCAGCAGCGCCGAACCGGAGATCGCCAGGGATCGCCAGATGACGTCCCACAGGTACGCGTCGCCGGAGAACAGCAGCACCCAGGCCCTCTGGAACGGGTTCAGAGCGGTCGCCGCTCCGCTCTCCTCGGGGTCCACCGTCGGGATGTCGTACTCCAGCGGGAAGAACAGCGGCGCCCCGTACCGATCCACGCCGTAACCGGAGATGACCTGCTTCGCCTGGTCTTCCAGCAGCCAGCGCCAGAACCGGACGGCGCCGGCCTGGTTGGCTCCCGCCGTCGCGATCATCACGGAGTAGACGTTCTGCAGCGAAGGCCCACCGGCGACGAGCGGTTCCAGGTCGACGGCGGATCCGAGAACGGTCAGGGTGGCCCGGTCGGTCAGCGTGTATGCCTGCCGCTCGGAGGCCATCACGAGCGTACTTCCCATCCCCTGCCCGGTCTCGCCGTACCAGGCACCCGCGGGCTCGACCCCGGCAGCGGCCCAGATCTGCTGTTCCCGCTTGTGCGTACCGGAATCGTCGCCACGCGACAGGAAGGGCGCGTCCTGCGCGGCGATCCTGCCGAGCGCCTCGGGTGCGGGATCCTCTCCCTCGACCGTGCCCAGCCCGGCCGGATCGCCGGCGGGCCCGGCCAGCACGAAGTCGTTCTGCATGAAAGTCACGCGGTAGCGCCCGTGTCCGGCCGCCACGAATTTCCGCTCCGCGTCCGGAGCGTGGACCAGCACGATGTCGGCATCGCCCCTGCGGCCGACCTCGAGCGCCTGGCCGGTTCCCACCGCCAGGACCCGGACCTGGAGGTCGGGATTCCGGGCCTCGAACAGGACGACCAGCGTGTCCAGCAGACCCGAATCGTACAGCGATGTGGTGGAACCGACGTGGACGACCTGCGGCTCGGGCTCCGGCCCGGCGCAGGCGCCGATGCTCGCGAGCAGGAGGAGCACGGCCGCCCGGCGCAGCTGGCCCGCCATGCGATGGGTCCTCGGATCATCCATGCCTGATCCACCTCGCGAATTCGGGAAGGTTCGGACGTTTGCCCTTCATCAGGATGCCCATACGGTAAATCCGGCCCGCAGCCCTGGCGAGCAGATACGTCGTTACCAGGAGCAGCGCGATGGCGAGCAGCGACTGCCACGCCGGAACATACGAGGACGCGATCCGCATCGGCATCAGGATCGGGCTGAAGAACGGGATCAGCGACATCACGACCACCCACGCCGCGTCCGGCGTCTGCATCGCGGCGGGCAGGACGAGAATCGGCAGCACGATCGGGATCAGGGCCGGGATGAGGACCTGCTGGATGTCCTGTTCGCTGGTCACCATGGCACCGGCCGCGGCGAACACTCCCGAGTAGAGCAGATAGCCGGTGAAGAAGTAGACCATCGACCACAGGATCAGGTCCCACGGAAACGCGACCTTCGAAATGTCGAGTCCGAGTCCGGCCAGCGCGGGGGCTGCGCTGGCGAGCCCGAGCACCGAGGCGATCCCGATCACGGCGACCCAGATGGCGACCTGCGTCAGCCCCACCGCTCCGATGCCGAGTATCTTGCCCAGCATCATCTCCCATGGGCGCAGCGAAGAGATGAGGATCTCCACGATATCCGAGGTTTTTTCCTCGAGCACTCCACGAGCGATCATCTGTCCGTACACGATGAACATGACGTACAGGGCCATCGCGAACATGAAGCCGAGCGCCTGTCGGAGCCCGGCCGGCCCATCCTCCACGCGCAGCGGCTCCACCTTCACCGACACCGGTCGAAGCGCGTCGTCAATCGCCGGACCGCTGAGTCCGGCCCGTGCCAGGCGCCGGGTAGTCACGACCTCGCGCAGGGCACCGGACACGCTCCGCCTGAGCAGCGGTCCGATCTCACGATCCTCGACCAGGGTGGCTTCCCCGCCCTGCATCAGGTCCGGCGGGAGGTAGAGCCATGCCGCGGCCTGATCGTCGTCCGGCCCAGTCTCGTGAGCCAGAATCTGACTTCGAAGCGAGTCGAGATCCCTTACCGGGACTCCCTCCGGGCCCGCGTCCGCCGTCCGGTCCGAGAGCCGCCGCGCGGGGACGTCGTCCTCCCGCAGCAGCTCGATCAGCTGGTCGGACAGGCGTTCCTCCGTTCCATCCACGATCAGCAGAGGTTTCGATTCACCCGTCGACCGGTCCACGAGCACGGCCGGGAGGATCATGGCGCCCAGGAACAGCAGCGGCACGACGAGCGTCGAGAACAGGAACCAGCGGCTGCGCACCCGGGCCAGGAACTCCCGCCGTGCTACGCTGCGCACTCGCCGGTTCAGGGGGCCGGTGTCGCTCATGTCTCGTTCCCGTTGTGAGCTGCCCGCCGCCGTCCGGCGCGCTCGAGGAAGATCTCCCGAAGCGACGGTTCCGTGCGTTCGAAGCGATCGATCGTCACGCCCGTTTCCAGTGCCCGGCGCAGGAGCGCCTGCGGATCCGCACCGGGTGCGAGTCCGATCTCCACCCACTGGCCGTGATCCGTGGCGCTGGCCACCGCCGGGTGACTCAGGAATTCCGGGCTTCCCTGGTATGCGACGACCAGGTGCTCGAGGCCGGCTGACCTCTTCACCTCGCGGATCGGGCCATCCAGCACCTTCCGGGCTCCCGCGATCATGCACACCCGTTCACAGATCTTCTCGGCATCCTCGATCATGTGCGTCGAGAACAGGACCGTGGCCCCGTCCCTCTGTCTTTCCAGAACGACCTCACGCAGAAGATCCACGTTCAATGGATCCAGGCCGCTGAACGGCTCGTCCAGAATCAGCAGCTCGGGCCGGTGGAGGACGGTGGCTATGAACTGGACCTTCTGCTGCATTCCCTTCGACAGTGCTTCCACCCGGTCGTCGGCCCGGTCCCCGAGCCCCAGTCGGTCCAGCCAGCCCCGGGCCTCGCGCATGGCTTCCGAGCGCCTCATGCCCTTCAGTTCGCCGAAGAAGGCCAGCTGCTCGACCACCTGCATCCGCTGGTACATCCCCCGTTCCTCGGGGAGATATCCGATCCGGGATCTCGTCTCGTGGGTGACCGGGCCGCCGAACACCTGAACCGTTCCCGCGTCCGGTCCGACGATGTCCAGAATCATCCGGATGGTGGTCGTCTTACCCGCACCGTTGGGGCCGAGCAGGCCGCAGATCGACCCGCGCGGAAGCTCGAACGACAGGTCCTCCACGGCCCGGTTCGAGCCGAAGCTCTTCCGGATTTCCTGCAGTCGTATCACGGGTTCGTTCATTTCCGGACTCCGTTCGAACCTGTAGGGGACGGGAACCGGCGCATCTTCGGGCCGCGACAGAGGAGGGGCAAGCGGAGCATGCCACGTCCGCGGAAACCGCCCGGTGCTTCCCGGAACGGCCGAGAGCGTGATACATTGTTGACTTACGTGCGATTCACCTGCGCCGGCGGCCTGCCGCTGGCACCGCGGTTCTTCGGTCCGCCCGAGATCCACCCCCGGAGGGAGCGAGCATGGCGATCTACCGTGTCATGTACTATTCCACCGTCACCGTCGGCAGCGGCGGTCGCATCACGATTCCCCAGGAGATGCGTGACGACCTCGGCCTCGACGACGGGGACACGCTGACCGCCCGCCTGGAGAGCAGCGAGACCGGACAGAAGCAGCTGACGATCTGGAAGCAGAAGGAAGGCTGACCGGCAGCAGCAGAGCGGAACGGGTGGACCGGGCGTGAGGTGACGGCTCAGTCCGGAAGCTCCCCGAAGTTGATCGCCATGGCGCCGTACACCAGGTCTACGTGCCCGCAGTGCCGGAAGCCGAGCGCCTGCATCAGGTCCGTCACTCCCCGCTGGGCCGGGTAGTCGCGGAGAGATTCCGGAATGTATCGATACGACTCCACGTTCCGGTGAAGTACCCAGCCGGCCGCTGAGGTGGACAGTTCGAGGTAGCGCAGGTAGATCCGGTCCAGCCACGCCGGTTCGACCCGACCGAAGTCCAGGGCCACGAGCTTGCCGCCGGGCCGCAGCACCCGCCGGATCTCGGCGATCCCACGAGCCAGACCCGCGAAATTCCGTAATCCGTATCCGACCAGCACCCTGTCCACGCTCGCGTCGGCGAACGGCAGGGAGAGCGCATCGCACGCGACCCAGTCGATTCCGGCGGCGCCGTCGCGCGACCGCCCCGCCCGCATCATCTCGACAGTCAGGTCGGCTGCGACGATGCGCGAAGCGCGGCCCTGCTTCGCAGCCCGCAGCGCGAAATCCCCGGTACCCGCGGCAAGATCCAACAGCACGTGTCCGTCCCGGATATCCGCGATCTGCAAGGCCAGGGCCTTCCAGCGCCTGTGCAGTCCGACCGACATCAGGTCGTTGGTGACGTCGTAGCGGCCCGCGATTCCCCCGAACAGGTCGCGCACATAGCGTCTCTTGTCGATCGGATCAGAGATCCGGTCCTGGATTCGCCCCCCGAGGCCCCGCTCTTGCACGTTTCGCATCGATCGAAGTGTTCTCCGGCGGCCTGCCGGTGTCAACGATCCTCCGCGAAGCGGGGATCGTGACCGGATCCGGTCTCGGCTCGTCGTGTATTCAGAGGGCATGCGGAACTGAGCGATCGAACGGTCGTTCTGGAACCGGCCCGAGCGCTCCGGCGTCCCGTAGTTCGCCGGCCGGGCCCAGCGGAGGAAGGTTGATGATGTCTCGCCCACGCACAGTCGCGGTCGTGTTCCTTCTCGTCGCTCTGGCGGCGGCCGGCTGCAGCAACAAGAACGTCTCCCGGATCGAGCCCGACACCGTCACCGACCTGTCTGGAGAGTGGAACGACACCGACTCCCGACTCGTCGCCAATGCGCTCATCCAGCAGAGCCTCACGGATGCCTGGCTGTCCCGGTACAGCAGTGCAAACGGCGGAGAGACACCGACCGTGATCGTCGGCGATTTCCGGAATCGATCGTCCGAGCACATCCCGGTGAGCACCTTCATCAACGACCTCGAAAATGCCTATATCAACTCGGGCGCCGTGACCGTGGTCGCGAGCGACGGCGAGCGCGAACAGCTGCGAGCCGAGCGGGACGATCAGCAGGAGTTCGCCCGGGCCGACACGAGAGCGCGCCTCGGACAGGAGCTGGGCGCGAACTACATGCTCCAGGGGGAGCTGACCTCCATCGAAGACGAAGAGACGACGACGCGATTCGGCGCGAGCCGGAAGGAGCAGATCAGGTTCTACCAGGTCGATGCGCGGCTCGTGGACCTCGAAAGCAACGCTGTCGTCTGGGCCGGCCAGCACAAGATCAAGAAGTACATCGAGCGCAAGCCGTTCGGGCTCTGATTTGGAGAGGGAGCGAACACGATGAACAGATATCTGATGCTCGGATCGCTGCTCGTGCTGGCGGCGTGCGTGCCGAAGAAGGTGGACGAACAGCCGATCATGCAGAACAACGACCGGGTGCCCGACGCGTCCGCCACGGTCGCGGCGGCTTCTGCCCAGGCGGAGCGGGATCGGGCGGATGCGGCGGCAGCGCGCGGTGCGATCCAGGCCGAGGCGCTCGCCGACTGCGCTCCCGCCGTGTGCGACGCCGTGGTGCGAGGCGAGCTGGCGATCGGGATGAACGAAGTGCAGGTGCTCGCTGCGACCCGCACGACGGAGGATGCGTGGGCGATTCGCCGCTCCGGCCCGTCGCTCGTCATGGCGCCGGGTGACGAGCGGGTGGTACCCGCCGACGTCGTGGGCAACGTCGCGATGGTGCAGCTCGCCGACAATCGAGTCAGTCGATACGCCTATACGGAAGCGCAGGGCGTCCGCATGGTGGACGATCCGTCCGACGCGACGACCGAGGGCCGGGCCCGGGCGCTGGCCGAGCAGCTGGAACGGGAGGGCGACGAGTTCGCGGCTCGGGGTGATCTGGACGCGGCGCTGGATCGCTACGACCGGGTCAGCGTTCTGGTGCCGACCGATCCGATGATCGACTACAAGATCGCGGCAGTGCTGGACAAGGCGCTGCGGCCCTACGAGGCGCTGATCCAGTATCAGCTGTTCCTGCACCGCCTGAACCTGGAGACGATCGAGGCAGAGGGCGCGGCGGCCGCGCAGCTCGCAGAAGCGATCGCGCTGGCGCAGCAGCGAATCGTGATCCTGGAGCGCCAGACGCGCTGAGACGCGATACCCATGCTGAGGCGAGCTCTCGCGGTATGCGTGTGCCTGCCTCTCGCCGGCTGCGTGTTCGGCCCCGGACGCGTCGGTCCCGAGGGCCTGTCCGGGTATGACACGGATCTCAGGTCCATTGCCCGGCAGCAGGATTTCGAGCGGGCCCTGGAGCTGACGGAGGAGGGCGCCGGCGACGACGCCGGCGACGACCTTCTCCGTCAGCTCCACCGGGCGGCTATCCTCCACTACGACGGGCAGTACGTCGAGAGCAACCAGCTGTTGCAGGCCGCGGAGCTGGAAATCGAGGATCGATTCACCAGGAGCGTCTCGCGCGCCGCCCTCTCCGTCCTGACCAACGACCGGGTGCTCGCCTACAATCCGCCCGCGTTCGAGCGGACCATGGTGCACTACTTCGGGGCGCTGAATTACCTGGCCCTGAACGATCCGGACGAGGCGGCGGTCGAGGCCCGGCGGCTCAGCGCACTGCTGGCACGGCAGGAGACTGAACGGGCGGACGCACGTGACGACCGGTTTCGTCGCAACCTTCACTACTTCGCCGGCACCGTGTTCGAAGCGGCGGGAGAGACGAATTCGGCGGAGGTCGCCTACCGGAACGCCTGGGAGGGCTGGGACCTGGATCCCGGCCGGCCTGAACGGGACAGCAGCCTGCGAGCTGACTCGAGCCTCGCCCGCGGGCTCGCCGCTCTAACCCCGGCCCTGATCGCCCGCGACGCGGGCCCGCCCGCCGACTCGGGTGAAGTGGTCCTGTTTCTGGAGACCGGCTTCGTCGCACACCGGGTGGAGCGCGCCCTGGCGGTGCCGATTTTCAGCGGGGACCTGACTCGCCTCAAGTCCGGCGAAGATGCGCGCCGCTACAATGCCGGTCTGTGCGTGGCATCGCGCTCGCTCGGGTCACGAGCGGCTATCGATGTGCAAGACTGCTCCCAGCCCAGCGGAAAGTCCCTGTTCGTGGTGACCGTGGCGTGGCCCGAGATGCGCCGCAGCAGCGAGACAGTCCGGGGGGTCCGGCTCGCCGCGCGCCCGGTCGGGTTCCCGGCCGGCGTTGCGACTGCCGGGACCGGAACCTCCCTGCCGCTGGGGGTCGCGGATTCGGCTTCCGTGCGGACCCGACTCACGATCGACCTCTCCTCCGTGGCGACCTCGGAGTTCGACGCCCGCATCGGCGGGATCGTGGCGAAGGCGATCGTCCGGGCCGCGGCGAAGTACTCGATCGTCCAGGCCGTGAAGAAGGAGGTGAAGGAGGACAACGAGACCCTCGGCGGCATCGTGGGGCTGATCGGAAACGCGGCCGCCGTGGCCTCCGAGCGGGCCGACACCCGTTCCTGGCATCTGCTGCCGGGAGCGATCCGGGTGGCCCGGCTGTCGCTGCCGTCGGGAACGCACAGCCTGTCGATGGAATTGGAATCCTCCCCCGGCGGCCAGCCGAGACGGATCGAACTGGGCGAAGTGACGGTACGCCCCGGCTCGGTGACGATCGTGCCGTTCCGCTCGTGGCCCTGAAGCGCTCCCCGCATCAGTCCGGGAGCACTCCGCTCCGGGACGCCGGTCTCTGCGCCGCTTCGTAGCGACTTCCCGGCCCGACCGTTAGGTTAGGCCGCCTTCCGAGACGGGCGCAGTTCCCGCGGAAACTGCGCGGGCGCGAACGACAGAATGGTCTTCGACAGATCGACAGGTGCGATGAAGGGCATTGAGCGACAGCGGGTGGGGGTGCTGCCGGTCTGGGGCTGGGCAGTGGTGGCCTCCGTGCTGGTTTGGCTGCTGTATGCATTCACGCTCGGTCCCACGACGGCGTTCTGGGACACCTCCGAGTACATCACGACCGCCTGGATCGTGGGCCTGCCCCATCCACCGGGGAATCCGCTGTTCGTCCTGCTGGGCCGGACCTGGCTGATCCTCACGGCGTGGACGGGCCTCGAAGTCGCGACGCGGATCAACCTGTTCAGCGCTACGGTCTCGGCGGTGTCGGCCGGATTCTGGTTCCTCGCCGTGATGCGTATATGGGCCCATTTCACCGAGAATCGCGGCGTCGCACTGGCGGCGGGATTCGTGTCGGTGCTCGTGGGTGCCACCGCCTACACGGTGTGGGCGCAGTCGAACGTCAACGAAAAGGTCTACACGGTCTCGCTGCTGTTCGTGGCCGTGATCTCGTACCTCGCCATGCTGTGGGAGGACCACAGCGACACCTGGCGGGGCGACCGGATCTTCGTGCTGATCCTGTTTCTGCTGGGGATCGGGTGGGCCAACCACCAGATGTCGGTGCTCCCGATCCTGGCATTGGTCGTCTTCATGCTGTGGCACAAGTGGAAGACCGTGCTGCGTCCTGGACTTCTGGCCACGGGGGTCCTGTTCCTGCTGCTGGGCTACACGGTGCAGCTGCTGTTCGTCCCGATCCGCTCGGCGCAGAACCCGATCATCGACGAGGCGGATCCCGAGTGTCCCAGCCTGATTGCGGCAGTGACGCCCGACATAGGGGCGACTCTCGCCGCGAAGGCGCCGATTCCGACCTGCGAAGCCCTGTCGGCGTCGATCCGGCGTGAACAGTACCTTCCTCCGCCGCTTTCCGAGCGCCAGGCGCCGTTCTCGGCACAGTTCGCGAACTGGGTCCAGTACTTCGACTGGCAATGGGCGCGCACCCTGATGCCTCCGGTCCGGCACGTGGTGACGTTCCTGTTCTTCGGGCTCGGCCTGCTCGGGCTGTGGAGGCACGCGCGCGGAGACTTCGACAGCTTCGTCTATTTCTTCACGCTGCTCATCTCGGCTTCCGTCATCCTGATCTACTACCTCAATTTCAAGTACGGCTATACGCAGGCCCCGGAGCTGCCGATCGAGCGCCACGAGGTGCGCGAGCGGGACTACTTCTTCGTGCTCAGCTTCTATCTGTGGGGCCTGTACGCGGGCATGGGAATCGTGACGGCCTGGCAGGCGCTGGGACGTCGGCTCTCACGCGGCCGCGAAGGCGACGCGATCGCGATCGAGCACGCGGGACTTCGGGCGGCCTCGCCGCTCCTCGGCATCGCCCTGATCCCGCTGCTGCTCAATTTCCAGCTCGCCGACCGACGGGGTGACTACTCCGCGCGTGACTGGGCGTTCAACCTGCTGCAGTCGGTGGAGCCCTACGCGATTCTGTTCACGAACGGGGACAACGACACCTTCCCGCTGTGGTATCTCCAGGAGGTGGAGGGGATCCGCCGGGACGTCACGGTGATCGTTCACTCGTACCTCGGCACGAAGTGGTACCCCAAGCAGCTTCGCGACCTGACCCGGCCTTGCGCGGACGGCGAGGACCCGATGGAGGACCCGACCACGATCCTCTGTCAGCGCCCCTTCGTCAGGGACTCGGCGCTGGAGATCTACGCGGACCTGGCGATCTCTCCGCCCACACGGGCGATCCACTCGCTGACCGACAACGCGATCGACCAGTTGCCGATCTACGAGGTCGCGCCCGCCGGGTTCGAAGTGCGGATGTCGCCTTCCATCGTCCTGTCGTATCCCGACGATCGAGTATTCACGCACCCCGACCTTCTCGTTCTACGGATCATCCGCGAGTCGCTGGGCGACCGGCCGATCTACTTCGCGGCCACCGCTCCTCCGGTCTACCAGGTCTGGGAGCTGGAGGAGAACATGGTCCGGCAGGGGCTGGCCCATAAGCTGGTGGACGCGCCGCTCGAGGAGACCGTGGACCGGGTGGCTCTGGATCCGCAGTTCGGTGTCCGCTGGATCGACCTCGAGCGCAGTCACGAGCTCCTGTGGAACGTCTTCCAGCTGGACTATCTGCTGGAATGGGATCTGTGGCCGGAACCGTCCACACGGGCCAGCATTCCCGCGCAGTACTACATCGCGCACGTCGCCCTGTCCGAGGCGCACAGGCTGCGCGAGGAACCGGAAGAGGCGATGCGGGCGCTGGAGAGGGGCACGCGGCTCTACGAACTGGCGGCGCGCGCCGTTCCCTGAGCCGGGCTCAGCGGTCCGGCTGCACCAGCCTCGTCTCGTAGCTTCCCTCCGCCTCGATTTCGAGCGGAGGGGACCCGGATGCGCTGGCGATCTCCACCCGAATGCGGCTCGTACCGCGACTGTCCACAAACACCCCTTCGCGGATGTCGAACCGCGCGGTCTGCGAAGAGGAGCCGCGGATCCTCACCTCCGGGGCCGGGCTTTCCCCGGCGTCCGTCCACCGCGTCTCGACCACCAGCCGTGCTGTCGGAACTCCGCGCTCCGCGTCGATCCGGGCCAGGGTGGTAGTCCGCACCTCCACGGCCTCGCCCTCGCCTTGCAGGCCAAGCAGGGCGGCCAGCGGGACCCGCGTCGTGTCGGTCCAGCTGTCGCCGACCCTTGCCGGGCCTGGCAGGAGCGCCGGGAAGCCGAGTTCCCGCAGCCAGGTCTCCACCTGGTCCCTGAACTGCCTCTCGACCGGTCCACTCGCGCCCTCGATTTCGATCCGGTAGATCCGCCCGGACGGCGTCGCGGTGGATCGAAACCGGAATCCCTCCAGCCGGGACAGGTCAGGAAGCTCCTCCGGCCGGGGATCCACATCGAAGCGGAACTCGCGCAACTCGGAGACCACGACGATCGAGTCCGGCCCGCGGCTCTCGATCTCCTGGTCGAGCCGGAGAACCGTCCGGGTGGTGGCCCGGCCTCCGAGCTGGTCGGGCAGCTGAAACGAGAGTCGCTTCACGTGCTCGTACGGTAGAACACGGCCCGGAGCACCACCGAGCCGCAGCGTGACCGGACCGGGCGTTTCCTGAGCGCTGACGGTCCCGGACTCTGCGGCGGCACCGAGCCACAAGGTCGCGAAAATGACTGCGCACGGACGGATCGAGATCACGGGCTCAGCTTATGCCTCGAGCGAACGTCCCGACAGGCACGGTTCGGCCATGTCCGACTTTGGGCCAAAATGACGAAGGGGCCCGGGGCGCGGGATCGGGCCCTCCTGTCGTCGCGACCCGCCGGCCGCAGCATCGGTTGAGTCGCAGGTGCCCTTCGATCCTGCGCTCGAACAACGAGTTATGGATAGTTGAACTCGTCGTGAACATCGACCGCATCCAGTATGGGACGTTCGTACTTCGACCGATGTCTGGCGGTTCGGGACTTGCCTTTGATCGCGGTCCGTGAACCCGGCCCGCCTGTCCGGGCGAAAGCAGGACGTCGGTGCGGGAGCCGACGGCACGACCCGGAAGGAAGGCACAACGAGTGTCGGTGACAGTCATGAAGGATCGACATCCGCATTGGATACCCAGGTCTGGCGGCGCCAGGCCCCCGGCCGGGGGCCGACCGTCGGTCGATGAGCTGGCGAAGCCGGCAGTGGACACATCTCCTCCCGTTCAGCCGCCCGATGAGAGCGCCGCGGAGCAGTATCGCGCGATCGCGGAGGTTACGGCCGACTGGGCCTATGCGCTGCACATCGAACCGGATGGCCGGGCCATCACGGACTGGATGGCCTCGCACGTGCAGCAGATCACGGGCTTCACGCCGACGCAGCTCGGGCCGGTGGACGCGTGGCTGCGCCTGGTCCACCGGGACGATCGCGAACTCATGCGTTCACACCTGGGAACGCTGCAGGCGGGGCGGGCCGATACGGTGGAGTACCGGGTCGTAACGGCCTCGGGCGAGACCCGCTGGGTGCGGGACTACGCGCGGCCGCTGGCAAAGCCCGAACATGGCGCCGTGAGGGTGGTGGGAGGGGTGCGCGACATCACCGCCCGCAGGCAGGCCGAGCTGGACAGGGGCCGGTTGCTGTACGAACTGGAACTGTCGCAGGAGCGACTGGACGCCCTGGCGAGCTCCATGAGCCAGACACTGCGGTCGTGCCTCAACCAGGTGCGCGATGCGGTGTCCCTGCTCGAGACTTCGGCTGCGGGCGGAGAGTCCGCTTCGCAGCGGGTGGAAGCGCACGTGCAGCGGTTGACCCAGGTCACGGCAGCGGTGGAAGAGATCATCGGCCGGATCGACCGGCTTGCTGCCGACGAGGAGTCCCGGTCAGACTGAAGTTCCGTACCGGGGCAGGATCGGCACCGTCTCGTCGAAGATGTCTGATGGGCTCTCCGAGGCTCTCGTCATTGCTTCCGTCAGCAGCGCTCTCGAGGTGTCGGACAGCGCGCTCACCATGCGTCCGGCGAACACATCCCGATAGACCGCATCCGGCTCCGGGTTCGGGTTCTTCCCGATCTAACCGGAGACGGCCGCGATCCGTTCCTGGAGGCTCGAGACCGACAACCGGCGGCTGCGCAGCGCGATGATCGCATCGGCCGCGGCCGATGCCGCTGAGAGTGTCGTAGTGTACGGAATGCCGCGAGAGATCGCCGCCTGACGGATCATGTAATCGTCGATCTGTGCGTCCTTGCCGAGCGGCGTGTTGACCAGCAGTTGAATCTCCCCCGACAGCAGGCGGTCCAGGATGTGGGGTCGGCCCTCGTGCACCTTGAATACGGTCGCGCAGGGAACGCCCCTGCGCCGCAGGTACTCGGCGGTGCCGGCGGTGGCGGTGATCTCGAACCCCAGTTCGTGCAGTCGCCGGATGATCGGGGTGGCGGCCGGTTTGTCCCGGTCGTGCACGGTCACCACGACGTTGCCCGTCAGCGGCAGCGAGCCGTCCGCGGCGATCTGCGCCTTGGCGAACGCCAGGCCGAAGCTCTCCGCGAATCCCATCACCTCGCCGGTGGAGCGCATCTCCGGACCAAGCAGCGGGTCGGCATCGGGGAACTTGTTGAACGGGAAGACCGCTTCCTTGACGGCCACGTTGAGCAGCGGCAGCTCGTCGGGAAGTCCCATGCCAGCCAGCTTCTCACCGAGCAGCACACGGGCCGCGACCCGGGCCAGGGGAACGCCCGTCGCTTTGCTGACGAACGGAACCGTGCGGCTCGCCCTCGGGTTGACCTCGATCACGTATACCCGGCCGTCGTGCACGGCGTACTGCACGTTCATCAACCCGACCACTCCCAGCGCCTCGGCGAATTCGCGCGTATGGCGTCGCATCTGTGCGATGTGGTCGTCGCGGAGCAGGTACGGAGGGAGCACGCAGGCCGAGTCGCCGGAGTGGATGCCGGCCTCCTCGATGTGCTGCATCACCCCGCCGATCAGTACGCGCTCGCCGTCGCACACGGCATCCACGTCCGCCTCGAACGCGTCCTCGAGGAACCGGTCGATCAATACCGGGTGTTCGGGTGATGCCTGCACGGCACGCGTGAAGTACTCCCGCAGCGTCTCCTCGTCGTAGACGATCTCCATGGCCCGTCCGCCGAGCACGTAGCTCGGCCGCACCAGTACCGGATACCCGATTTCCTGAGCGATGGTGAGGGCCTCGCCGAGACTGGTGGCCGTGCCCGCCTCGGGCGTTGCAATGCCGAGCTTCTGCGTCAGCGCCTCGAACTTCCGCCGGTCCTCCGCGTCGTCGATCGCTTCGACGCTCGTTCCGAGAATCGGCACGCCGAGGTCGCGCAGGCGACGCGCCAGCCGCAGCGGGGTCTGCCCGCCCATCTGCACCACCACGCCCTCCGGCTTCTCGTGCTCCACGATCTCCAGGACGTCCTCGAGGGTCAGCGGCTCGAAGTAGAGCTTGTCCGAGATGTCGAAGTCGGTCGATACGGTTTCGGGGTTCGAGTTGACCATGATCGTCTCGACGCCCGCCTCTCGCATGGCGATCGCGGTGGAGACGCAGCAGTAGTCGAACTCGACACCCTGTCCGATCCGGTTCGGCCCGCTGCCGAGGATCACCACCTTCCGGCGGTCGGTGCTCGCGGACTCGTTCTCGGTCTCGTAGGTGGAGTACAGGTACGGCGTCGCAGCGGGAAACTCGCCCGCACACGTATCGACGGTCTTCCACACCGGTCGGATGCCGTGCTCGTGCCGGAGGTTCCGGATCTCCGATTCGGGAACGCCGCGCAGCTTCGCCAGTTCGGCATCTCCGAAGCCCATGCGCTTCGCGGCCTTGAGAAGATCCGCACCCAGCGCTTTCGAGTCCCGGATAACAGTTGCCGAGGCTACTATATCTGCGAGCTGGTCCAGGAACCAGGGATCGATTCCTGTCAGCTCGGCGATCTCGCCCGGTCCGATGCCGGCTTCCAGCGCCCGCCGTATCTGAAACGGCCGTTCGGGCGTGGGCGTGCGCATGGCGGCCCTCAGCGTATCGGGCTCCCCGTCGCGCAGGCGGTCGTCTTTCGGGTCGGGCGCCGGCAACCACCCGGCACGGTCGTTCTCCAGTGCCCGGAAGCCCTTCAGCCAGGCCTGCTGGAAGGTCCGTCCGATCGCCATCACCTCGCCTACGGCCTTCATCTGCACGCCGAGCGTGGCATCCGCCTTCGGGAACTTCTCGAAGGTAAAGCGTGGAAGCTTTACCACCACGTAGTCCAGCACGGGCTCGAACGACGACGGGGTGACCTTGGTGATCGCGTTCTCGATCTCGTCCAGGCGGTAGCCGACGGCGAGCTTTGCGCCGATCCGGGCGATCGGGAAGCCTGTCGCCTTCGACGCCAGAGCCGAAGAACGCGACACCCGCGGGTTCATCTCGATGACCAGCAGGTCGCCATTCCCGGGATTCACGGCGAACTGAATGTTGCAGCCGCCCGCCTCGACGCCGATCTCCCGGATGATCTTGATCGCCGCGTCCCGCATCGCCTGGTACTCGTCATCGGAGAGGGTCATCGCCGGCGCAATGGTAATCGAGTCGCCCGTGTGGACTCCCATCGGGTCGAAGTTCTCGATCGAGCAGACGATCACGACGTTGTCCGCACCGTCGCGCATTACCTCGAGCTCGAACTCCTTCCAGCCGATGACGCTGCGGTCGATCAGGACTTCGGTGATCGGCGAAAGGTCGAGGCCGCGCTGGACGCGCTCGCGGAACTCCTCCCGATTCCAGGCGATCCCGCCGCCCGTGCCCCCGAGAGTGAACGAAGGCCGGATGATGGCCGGAAACCCGGTGTCATCCGCGATCGTGAACGCTTCCTCGACGCTGCGGGCGAACCCGCCGTGCGGAACGTTGAGCCCGATCCGTTCCATCGCCTCGGCGAACTCCTCGCGGTCCTCGGCCATGCGGATCGCTCGCGTGTCGGCCCCGATCAGCTCGACATCGTACTTCTCCAGAACGCCGTTGTCGTTCAGTTCGAGTGCCACGTTCAGGGCCGTCTGTCCGCCCATGGTCGGCAGAAGGGCGTCCGGGCGCTCCTTCGCGATCACCCTCTCCACCCATTCGGCCGTGATCGGTTCGACGTAGGTCGCATCGGCCAGGTCCGGGTCCGTCATGATGGTGGCGGGATTCGAATTGACGAGGATCACCCGGTAGCCCTCTTCCCTGAGGGCCCGCACCGCCTGGGTGCCGGAATAGTCGAATTCGCAGGCCTGGCCGATGACGATCGGGCCGGAGCCGATCAGGAGTATCGAGGAGATGTCTTCGCGTTTGGGCATTCGCGGACTATACGGCCACGATCGGGGGAGTCAAGCGGCCATCCCGATCCCGGGGACGTCAGAAAACAGGCTTCGCGCATCTGGTGGGCCTAGCATCCGCTACCAGTCCCGCAGCATCTCCTTCACGGCGTAGGAGGGCCGGATGTCCACGGGAACCACGCCATCGAGGCGCGCGATCGCGGCTTCCATCTCGGGGGACATGGATCCGTAACGCTCGAGAAACGCCGCCGCCCCGTCGCGGTCGCCGGTCGCCTGCAGCAGCAGGTACTGGCCCGCGAGTTCCGATACGACCCCGGGCATCTCCTGGAGGTCGGCGGCGAACTTGCCCGTTGCTTCGTCGTACGTGATCGCGCCCGCTCCGCGCAGGTAGTTGAACTGGGTGAGGCAGCCGAGCCCGTGCGCCTCCGTGGCCCCGAACCGCACGCAGCGGAACATATCGGCGACGTGGTCGATCAGGACTTCCTCGTAGAAGTCCTGCGAATAGTCACCGCGCTCGACGAGGACGCCGAGGCTGTGAGTTCCCACCGCGTCCGCCTTTGCCTCTTCCAGTGCCGAGTAGTGCTCCTGCAGCGCCTTGTTCACCGTCAGATCGGGATTGCCGGTCACGTAATCCGGTCCCAGACCGTGCGCCAGCTCGTGCACCAGGATGCGGGTAAAGTACGGCTCGAACCCGATCCGCTCGGCCTGCTCGGCGACCAGCACCTGCTCGGCGATCGGCTTGAGGTTCGTCTCGAACTTGGCACGTATCACGTTGCGCAGCATCACCTTCTTCGAGCCCTCGGTCTCCCGCACCCGCGGATCGTTCGGCAGGTTGAAGGCGATCGTCTGCACGCCGGGGCGCGTCTCGCCCGCCCCGTACACGAGATCGATCACCGAGATCGGCGAGGTGAAGTCGCGGTCGAGGTACTTGTGCTGATCGGGGATCGGGAGTGCCCGCTCGAGGTCGGGCAATCGGGCGGCGAGACCCGCCAGCTGCGCGCTCGCCGCCGGGTCCTTGATCCCGATGAACGATTCGAACGAGGCCTTGTAGCCGAACAGCTTGTCCTCGTACACCTCGTACGGGCCGATCGTCGGGTCGATCAGGTTGTCTTCGAGCCGCATCCAGGCGATCTCGCTGTCGAAGTAGTCGTCGGTGAGGAACGACTCGGCTCGCAAGCGCAGGAAACGCTCGAGGGATGCGTTGTCGGCGTGATCCGCAGCGTCCCGCAATGCCGCCGCCGCGGCCTCGAGCTGCTCCACGTAGGCCTGCGAGTACGGAACTGCCCGCAGGCCGCCGTTGTCGCGCTCGATCACCGTGTAGTAGGAGGTGAACGCCCCGGCTTCGCTGCGGTTCAGCCCGATCCACTCCTCGAATTCCGTCTTCGTCATGTCCTCGGGATAGGAGCCGGCGCCGGCCGGTTTCGGACCGATCCCGGGAACGAAGGGCTGGTCTTCGGCGATACGGTCCCACGGGCCGTACATCAGCTCGTAGTAGTCCCGGATCGCTGCGGCCTCGGGCGTTTCATCGTCGGGCAGCAAGGACGAGGGGTCCGCGTTTCCGCGCCACACCTGCAGCCGGTAGATCGCATCCAGGTGGTCCGAGGCCTCGACCAGCCGGCGCAGCACCCGCTTCTGACGATCGTCCAGCAGAGAAGCTTCGAAATTCAGCGTCACCGGAGCGAACTGCGCCAGCCGATCCGCGATGGAGGCGCCGGACTCGACGGCGGACTCCGGCTCCCCGCCCGCGCAGGCGGCGATGAGCAGCGTCGCGGCCAGGATCACCGACGGTGGGCCGATCTTCTTCACGCGTCCCCTCCCTGTTTCTCCCGTTCCTTGCGCACCGCCGTCACGATGAACAGGGCGAACCCGCCCCACACGAACAGCAGAACCAGCACGGCCGTCACGATGCCCTTCGTGGTCATCTCTCCTCCGGATTCGCGGAATTGCCGTTCAGCGGAAACATGGCACGCAACACACCCCGTACGCGAGTCGGTCCGCATTCTGTGGACAGGCGCGGGCTGCCGTGAGGCGCTAGTTTCTTATGCTCCACGAAACCGCGGTTTCCCGCCCTCACAGGAGGAACGATGAGCGTGAGGATCCGATCCATCCTGCTCGGGACTCTGCTGCTCCTGCCCGCGGCCGCCCTCGCGCAGGACGCGCACTACTCGACGATGCAGTACGGTCCCCGTGCTTCTCTGCTGGGCGGAGCCGTGATCGGAAGCGTGGACGACGTGAGCGGTACCTACTACAACCCGGGCGCACTCGTTCTCGCCAGGGACCTCGCCTTCTCGTTCAGCACCAACGTGTTCGAGGTCCAGAACTTCCGGCTGGAAGATACCAGTGGCGAGGGCATCGACCTCGGATCGAGTCGGTCGGGTATCCGGCCATCGCTGATCGCCGGGACGATCAAGCGAGGGCTCTTCGGGGGCAAGGCGCTTCTGGCGTATTCGGCGCTGACGCGAATGCGCGGCTCGCAGGACCTGGAAGGGCAGTTCGTGCTCGGACCCGGCGAGCTGCCCGACACGGTCGGCATCCGGGACCTCACGGGCCAGGCTGTCTTCGAGGGCCGATACAGCGACACCTGGGGCGGGATCACCTACTCCCACCTTCTCGGATCGAGCGTCGGGATCGGGGTCAGCTGGTACGGTGGCATCCGAAGCCAGAATCGACGGATCACGACCAATACCTCCGCGGTGTTCTCCGACACCGCAGGAGGCAACGCGTTCGAGTCAGTATCCGGCCGACTCACGACATTCCGCATGCTCCTCAAGTTCGGAGCCTTCGCGGAGGCCGGGCCGCTGACGGTGGGAGCGACCTTCACGACTCCCAGCGCCCAGATATTCGGAAGCGGCGAGCGATCTTCGAGCATCTCGTATAACACGCCGGACAGCCTTTTCGTCGCGAGCGACTCACAGACAGAGATCGATGCCACGTACAAGTCGCCCATGTCGATCGGAGTCGGTCTCGGGTGGCAGATCGGGAAAGGAGTGCTTCATGCCAGCGCGGAGTACTTCGACGAGATATCGCCGTACCGTGTCCTCGACGTCGAGCCGTTTCAGGCCATACAGCCCGACGACGTGACGATCACCCCGAACCCGGTGCATTCCGCCAAAGACGTGCTGAACTGGGCGATCGGCGGGGAGTACGAATTCTCGGCCACTCTCAAGGGCTACGCTTCGTTCTTCACGGACAACAGCGCGCTCTCCGATGACCTCGACCAGTCGGCCCTGTCGGTCGTGCCGGTGGACATCAGCACCCTCACGGCGGGCGTGAAGTTCAATGTCGGCTCGGCGCTCTTCACGGTCGGTGGAGGTTATGGATGGGGCAGCGTGGTCGATGACCAGCTGACCGGCCTGCTGCCCGATCAGAAGGGCGATCTCGAGGCGAAATACGTCTACACGAGCTTCCGGATTCTGTTCGGATTCGAGATCGGCATAGATTGAGGGATGGGCCGATATCTGCTAAGGAGACCTCCGAGAAGGGTAATCATGCTTCGCAATCGTGCCACGGCTTTGACCTCGATGTCGTTGCCGGCGCTCCTGCTGACCGGAGCGCTGCCCTTCCTCGCCGCCTGCAGCACCAAGGCGCCCACCACGTCCACCGCGCAGGCCGCGTTCGGCTCCGCCGACCTGTCGTCCCGGCGGGTACGCATCGGGGCGGATCATACGGGTGGCCGGATCATGGCCACCGTCGAGGTCGCGGCGGACAGCATCATCAAGGCCGCGTCGGACCCGGATGTGCGTCGAAACGCGCTCGCGTGGAAAGCCAACGCGATCCCGGCGATACAGACCGCCACCCATCACCCGGATCCATTGATCTCGTTCATCGACGGGTGGGTATTGGCCGTACTCATGGCAGACTACTTCGAAACGGGTCGCGGCCGGGATCTGTTCGGTCCCCTGCAGCCGGTGGCCACGAACGCGATGCGAAGCCTCGTCGACGGGATCGAGCGCGATACGCGCCGGGTGCTCGCGGAGCTGGGAAGCGACGATTACCAGCAGTTCCACGATTTCGTCCATGAATGGTCAGCGAGCTATCCGATCGACAACGACCTCTACCTGCACCGGACCGCCGCCGTCCACGCGGCGGACGTGCTCGGGGAACAGCAGATCGGCGGTCTGAGTTCCCTCGGCACGATGGAGGAGATGGCGCTCGACGCGCAGACGATGGCCCGCGCGTACCTGGCCTACACCTTCAAGACGGTACTCTGGCAGGCCGAGCTGATGATCGAGTCGATGATGGACACCACCCTGATCACCCCCCTGCTCGATTCCGTCGATCGCATGGCCATCACCTCCACGGCCACACGCCTGCTCGAGGCCACACCCGACATGATCGCCAGCGAGCGGGCGCTGATCCTCGCCGAGACCGAACGCATGCTCGAGGCGTCGCTCGACCGGACCTTCGCCCTGGTGAGCGAGGAGCGCGCCCTGATCATGGCCGACGTCGAGGAGATGATCGCTCGGGAGCGCGAGATCATCTTCGAGGAGCTGCGGGCGATGACCCCGGATCTCGTGGGGCAGGTCGAGGACACCGCGATCTCCGTCGTCGATCACGTCCTGCTGCGGCTGGCGATCGGAATCGGGATCCTCGTCGTCGTGCTCGGGCTCGGCTGGCTGATCTTCCGACCGCGGGCCGGGTCGGCGACCGCCTGACGAGCTCCGGCTTCCGGAGCCCGGGTCTTCCCGAAAGTCCAATGGCCGCTTCGAAGCGGCGCGCTACGTTACACGTCGACACTCGCAGCCCGACAGTCATCCACCAGCCGAGAGGCCTGCCGCTCGCCGTGTCCGCCCTCGATCGGATATCTCTGCCTCCGCCCTGCGCGCGTGCTGCTGCCCTGCTGCTCGGCTGCCTGCTGCCCGCGGCGGCGAACGGACAGGAAAGCCCGGAACAGCCGGCCGAGACCGTGAAGGTCAGCGTCGAGATCGAGGGTCTCGAGGGAGAGCTGGCCGACAACGCCGAGGCGGTCCTCGGTCTCAAGCTTCAGGAAGGCGAGGATCTCAGCCCGGCGCGGGCCCGGTCGCTCCACCGCCGTGCGCCGGAGGAGATCCAGCTCGCGCTGGCCCCGTTCGGCCGCTACGACGTTACGGTCCAGGGGGAGCTGGTCTCACAGGGCAGCGACTGGACGGCCCGATATGTCGTGGAGCCCGGCGAGGCCACCCGGATCGAGCGGGTGGACGTCGTCGTGACGGGCGAAGGAGCCGCCGATTCCGGATTCGTCGCCATCGCGGATTCGCTGCCCTTCGCGGTCGGCGACACGCTGCGACACGCGCCCTACGAAGCGATCAAGGCGAGGCTTCAGCGGCAGGCGTCCAATCACGGCTACTTCGATGCCGCCTTCGACACGGCGCAGATCCGGGTGGACCGTCCGCGCCACGCCGCCGAGATCGTGCTCCACTTCGACACGGGCCCGCGCTACCGGTTCGGGCCGATCACGGTGGAGCAGGACGTGCTCGACCCCCGCTACGTGGACGGGTACGTCACCGCCCGGCAGGGTGAGCCGTTCGACGCCGCCCTGCTCCGGCAGGCGCAGGTCGATCTGACCACGGGACCGTGGTTCGGCCGCGCCGACATCAAGCTGGACATGGAGGCCGTGGACGAGAACCTGGAGGTCCCGGTCCGATTCGAGCTGAGCCCGTCCCGTCCGCAGCGTTACGAAGTGGCCCTCGGCTACGGGACCGACACGGGCTTCCGGGGCACCCTCGGGGCGAAGTTCCGGCGGATCAACCGAAGCGCGCACAACGCCGAGGCCGAGCTGCGGGTGTCGCAGATCGAGACCAGCGTGGCGGGCCGCTACAACATTCCCCGCCCGTTTCCCTCGACCTCCGTCTACAGCCTGTTCGGGAGCTACGGGGACGTGAGCCCGACGTGGTCCTCCACGCGGGTGGGCCGGGCCGGCGCGAGCTGGTCACACATGCGCGGTCCGTTCCGCGAAACGGTCAGCCTCGCGTGGGAGCAGTCGTCCTACGAGACGGCTGTGGACACGGGCAAGGCGACGCTGATCGGGCCGGAGATCGCCTGGACCTGGGTGGAAGCCAACGACCGGATCGTGGCCACGAAGGGGCACCGGCTGAATCTGAAACTGGACGGCGCGCTGGACGGCGTGCTGTCGACGGCGACCTATCTGAACGCCAATCTCGACGGCAAGCTGATTCGACCTCTGGGTCGAAAGATGCGGGCGATCGCGCGGGCCCAGGTCGGATACATCGTGACCGACGAGATCCGCGACCTGCCCCCGACCCGCCGGTATGTGACGGGCGGTGACCAGACCGTGCGCGGCTATGCGTTCGAGTCGCTCGGACCGGCGCTGCCCGGCGAGACGGAGGAGGGAGACCCGCTGCTGATCGGTGGAAAGGCGCTGCTCGTGGGGAGCGCGGAAGCCGACTACGAGGTGATTTCCAGCTGGCGTCTCGGCGTGTTCGGTGATGTCGGAAACGCGCTCGCCGATTTCTCGGAGATCGAGCTGGAGTTCGGGGTCGGCGCGGGGATCCGCTGGGTCTCGCCGATCGGGATGATCCGGCTGGACGGGGCGTTCGCCGTCTCCGAGCCCGGAAGTCCCTTCCGGGTCCACTTCATCATCGGGCCGGACCTGTGAGCGCCGTCGCGACCGCCTGGCGGATCGGGCGCTGGTTCCTGCTCGGCGTGGCGGGCCTGCTGGTCCTGGCGCTGCTGGCGCTGACCGTCCTGATGGTCACTCCGGCCGGCGCTCGCTGGGCCATATCCCAGGGACTGTCGCGATCTCCGGTACCGGTGACGGTCGGAGCGGTGTCGGGCACGCTGCGCGGACCTCTCGTGCTGGAAGACATTCGCACCGAGAAAGACGGCCTCACGGCCGAGGTCGGGCGGCTGGTGTTCGACTGGCGCCCGCTGCAGCTGCTCCGCAAGCGCGTCGTGATCGACAGTCTCCACGTGGACGGGATCGAGGCGTTCGTGCCCGAGGGCTGGAGCGGCGGGGCGGAGCCCGCTTCCGAGGCGGAGGCGGACACGGCCGCGGGCCCTCCCCGGGCGCCCGAGCTGCCGGTCGAGGTGGTCGTCGGCGACCTGAGGATCGGGATCGACCGGGTGAACCTCGAGTCCGTAGCCGAGATCGACTCCTCGTCGCTGACGGGGCGCGGCTCGCCCGAGGCGTTCGAGCTGGAGGCGGAGCTGCGCGGCCGGGGAGAGCCGATCTCTGACTTCCGGTCACAGCTCTCGCTCAGCGGCGCGCCGGAGGACTACCGGCTGCAGAGCGAGCTGGCGTTCACGAGCGGCGACCTTCCGCCCGTGACGGGAACGCTCGAGGCGGCCGGCTCCCTGACGGAGATCGCCATCGAGCAGGCGGTGCTGCGCACGGCCTCCGGCACGGCGAAGCTGGCCTCCCGGGTGGCCTGGTATCCGGAGATCACCTGGGAGCTGACGGCCGAGGCCGCGGGTCTCGACATCGCGCCGTTCACCCCTTCTCCCGACGAGTGGCCGGGCACCCTCTCCTTCCGGGCCGACAGCGAGGGTCGGATCGACGATGCGGGTCCGACGGCGAGCGTCCGGGTGGACGGTATCGCGGGCGAGGTGCGAGGGCAGGCCCTGGGCGGCGGGCTCCGGGCGGAGATCGTGCCCGGACGGGTCGACCTCGACACCCTGGGGCTCACCTGGGGAACGGCCCGCATCGCCGCCTCGGGCCTGGTGGCGGACGAGCTGGATCTCGCGTTCGATCTCGAGGTCCCCGATCTCGGGGTCGCCCTGCCCGAGGCGACGGGGTCCGTCCAGGCCGCCGGCACGGTCTCGGGAACGCGCGAGTTTCCGGCGCTGGTCGCGGAGTTCGAGGCGACGGAGGTGCGGACCCCGGCCGGGGGTGTCGGACGGGCCCGCGGCGACGTCGCGCTGGACCTGTCGGACGGGGCGACGAGCGAAGTGGAGATCCGGGCCGAGACGATCACGGCCGGTGAGAATGCCGTGGACAGCGTCGTGGTGCGGGCGAGCGGTACCCGGCCCGAGCACGCGCTGTCGATTCGTGCTCACGCGGCGGATGTCCGTTTCGCGACCGGTCTGTCCGGGGGCTTTTCGGAGGGGGGGTCGGAGACCGGCGCGGGTTCGACCTCCTGGGAGGGTCGGCTCGACTCGCTGGTCGTGTTCGCGGAGCCGACCGGGGAGTGGCGCCTCGCCGGTTCCGCGCCCATCCGGGCGTCGGCGGATGCCGCGGCACTCGAGCCGGCCTGCCTGGCACAGGAGGGCTCCGAGGTGTGCGTGGAGGGAACCTGGGAGCGCGAAGGTCCGACGGCCGGCGCACTTCGGATCACGGCGCTGCCCCTGGCTCTCGCGCAGGAGCTGCTGCCGGAGGGCATGGAGATCGACGGTGAGATCGATGGCGACGCGCGGGTCGCCATGGCGACCGGGGGGACCCTCTCCGGCGACGGAGTGCTGACGCTGGAGGGGACGCTGGCGGCGACCGTGGGCGAGGCGACCCGGAGCTTCCGGCTCGGGGGGGACGGCCTCGGCTTCCGGATCGACGCTTCGGGCACCGCCATCGACCTCGCCGCATCGCTGACGCCCGAGTCCGATGCCGGAGACCTGACGCTCCAGGGCCGGGTGGCGCTTCCGGGATACAACTCGACCGCGATCGCGCTGGAGGAGCAGGCGATCGAGGGCGCCATCGAGATCCGGTCCGACGACCTCTCCTTCCTCTCCGCCTTCAGTCCCGACGTGGAGGACGCGGGCGGTCGGCTGAGGATCGAGTCCGCCATCTCCGGGACGGCGGCCGCGCCGGAGGTGCGGGGGTCGCTGGCGCTGGAGGACGGACTGTTCGACCTCCCGAGCGTGGGTCTCGAACTTCGCGATCTCGAGCTCCAGGCGGCCGGCGACCCGGAGGGCGGCATCGAATTCACCGGCAGCGTCCGCTCCGGCGACGGGACGCTGGAGCTCGCGGGCCGCTCGCCGGTCGAGCCGTCGCCCGAAGCGCCGGCCGAGCTGACCATTTCGGGCGAAGAGTTCCTGGCCATGAACACACCGGAGATCCAGGTCGAGATCGCCCCGGACCTCGCGATCGGGTACGACGGAGCCCTGACCCGGGTCGAGGGGCGCGTGGCGATCCCCTGGACCCGGATCGAGATCGTCGAGACGCCACCTCCGGCCGTCGCGCCGTCGAACGACGTCGTGTTCGTGGACGAAGAGGCGCCGACGCCGCCGGAGGTGGATGCCCGGATCGAGGTCGTGATCGGAGATGACGTGCAGTTCGAGGGATTCGGCTTCTCGTCGGGGATCGAAGGAGAGCTGCGGGTGCGCCAGGAGCCCGGGAGCGAGCCCACCGCGCTCGGCGAGATCCGCTTCGTGGACGGACGGTTCGCGTCGTACGGGCAGAACCTGGACATCGATCCCGGCCGGGTCGTGTTCTCCGGCCCGATCGCCGACGCGGCGCTCGAGGTCACGGCGACGCGCACGGCGACAGACGGGACCGTGGCCGGCTTCCTGGTCACCGGCAACATCGCGAGCCCGGAAGTGGAGCTCACCTCCGATCCGGCCATGTCCGACGCGGATGCGCTTTCCTACATCATGTACGGCAAGGACATGAACGAGGGCGACCCGTCGCAGCAGGAGCAGGTGGCGGGCGCGGTGGCGGCGCTCGGCGCCAACGTGGTCACCACGCAGCTGGCATCGAAGGTCGGGCTCGACGAGGCCCGGATCGAGGGCGCGACGAAGGACCAGGCGGAGCTGGTGGCCGGGAAGTACCTGACGCCGAGCCTGTTCGTGTCCTACGGGCTCGGCCTGTTCAAGCCCTCCAATACCTTCCGGATCAAGTACCTGCTGAGCTCGCACTGGGCCGTGCAGGCGGAGAGCGGCGACGCCAACGGCGGTGATGTGCTCTACCAGATCGAGCGGGGCCGCTGAGCGCCGCCCGTCACGCCGTCACCGGCTCTACCCCGCCGCCTCCCATTCCTCTTCCGTAGCCGGCTCCTTCTGGTATTCCATCAGCATCAGCCACGTCCCGTTCCGTTTCACCAGCAGCGCTTCGAAATGGACCAGGGAAACGGACGACTCCCCATCTTCGGGTTCGAAGACGTATCGGAAGATGCCCGTTTCGTGCGCGGTCGTCGCATCGTTCAGCCGGTCAATGAGCCTGAACTCGACCTCCGCGGCCGCCTTTCCGTCCTTCGTATCCACGAACAGCTGCTTCCAGCCATCGAGGGCCGACGCGATCGGTACGCTTCCCCGGCCCCTCATGACCAGCACCGCGTCGGGATGGTACAGCTCCGCGTAGCCTTCGAAGTCGCCTTCCTGGACGGTTCGCGCGGCCTCGGCCCAGTAGGCGTCCAGCTCGCCCGTAGCCTGCGCGGCGACGGGCGCGGGCAGCGCCCCCAGCAGGCCGAACAGTGCGGCCGCCATCGGCGATCGGTGGAATCCGGTCATCGTTCGGCTCACTCCGGGACGGGGTCAGCGCGGCCAGCCGACGGCGGAGCTAGCCTGCCGCGGGAGCCGCTCCGGATGAGGGGAAAGGAATTCCCAGAGACCGCGGCCGCCAGTCCTCGAACCTCTGGAAGGCCGGCGCCTCGCCCCGTTCCTCGCACTCGCGCATCCGGTCGGCCAGCCACTGGAACCACTCGTTGAACTTCTGGCGCCCCTGTTCGCGGCGGACATGGGTCACCCACCCTTCCACCCGCTCCCAGGCTCCGAGAACGAGGCCTCCCATCAGTCCCCACACCATGTCGAATTCGACGACGCCGCGGTGCACCATGATGCCGACCGATTCGAGGGTGAGGCTCACGAGCATCGCGGAGTCCAGGAACGCTTCGCCGTGCTCCTCGAGCTCCTCGGCGGTCAGGCCGGGAGGGAGCGAGAGAAGCAGGCGGAGGGCCTGCCCGAATTCCGGACTCTGGAAAGAGCGCGCCAGCTCGATCGCGGCCATGTCCCGCCGCTGCTGTCGCAGATGCATGAGTTGAATGATGGCGAAGACCGAACCCACCAGCACGATGAAGACGCCGAGGACTTCGGCGATGTTGGCCGCCGTCTGAAGATCCACATCCCCCCCCCACGTTCCCGCTCCACCTGCTTCGACGGACTTGTGATCGAACCCGCGGGCCGTTCGGGAGGTTCCATCCGCAGGGCCGGGATCAGAGCTTCGATCGTGCTCTTCCCGCCTCGCTCTCCACGACGGCGTGACCCGGCAGGTGGGACCAAAGTCCAATGTGCGTTGCGAGGCTTCATCGACCTAGACTGGGTGCCGACCTATCAAGAGCGTCGGCCAGTACGGGTGCGGAACTCACCCGGTTGGGCCGGCAGTCAGAGCAGGGAGGCAGAATGGTTCATGAACGCTCAGTCAGGCGGGGGCTCGTACTGCTGTTCTTCGCGACGGCGTCGGTTCCCCTCGCACCGGACAGCGCCCGGGCGCAGCTCGCTACCGCCGGAGCCGCCATTGGCGCGGCCACGGGCGGCCTGACCGGTGCGCTCAGCGGAGCGGCCCTCGGGAGCGCGATCGGCGGGATCAGCTCCGCCGGCGACGTGGTCGACCTGGCGACGAAGAAGAAGAGCATCAAGAAGGGCCGCGAGCTCGGCGCCATTGCCGGAGGAGCGATCGGTCTCGCGACGGGGGGTGTTGGAGGCGCGCTCAGCGGCGCCGCAATCGGAACGGCGGTCGGTGGTGTCGGTGGCAGGATCATCGGGTCCACGGACGAGAAGAAGAGGGAGGATGAACATGCGTAAGGTGTCTCTGGCGTTGGTGCTGGCACTCCTCCTGCCGGCGAGCGCCGGATCGCTGCACGCGCAGGCCCTCTCCGAGTCGGAATCCGTAGCGCTGGAGTCGATCCTGCTTCCCCGGGAGATGCCGGAGAACGCGGACTGGGAGATCGCGGATGCGCTGCCGCTCACCTGCCTCCAGTTGTGGGAGGCCTATGGGGAGAACAACGAGGACGTCATCGAGATCGTCATGACGATGGCGGGCATGTCGGTGATCAACCGTGAGCTCGATTTCCCGCAGACGGAAGAGGCCGGCCGCATGCTCGGCGAGCGGATTCTGAGCGGCTGCAAGCAGGACCGGAACGACCTGATGTACGCGATCGTCGACCGGAACGTCCGCAAGGTCGTGGCGGAGTATGCGAACCGGTAACCCCGCCGGTCAGGGTCCTTTCGTACAGTCCATGGCACAAGCCTTAGCGCCCCCTGCCCGGCCCCGCCCGGGCAGGGGGCGCGCCCCAAGGTGCCGTCTCAGGAACGACCGCCTTGTGGATACTGCCGTCCGCGAGCCGCAGGTTCTCTCAGACCGCGTGGTAATGCTTCTTGCTCAAATCCACGCCGAAGCGACTCTCCAGCCGCATCATCAGCCGGTGTTTCACGTCCCTTCGAGTCGGCCTGTAGTCGGGGTTGAGGGAAAGTTCCTGTTCCGCTTCGTTCGCCAGCCACTCCTGAATGATTGCCGGGTGTGTTCCGTCGAATGTCCGAACGAAGTCCGCGCACACATTGCCGTAGTCCTCTATCCCTTCGTCGCTACGCGACCAGTATTGAGCCACATGTCGCATCTTATCGCGCATCTTCGCCACGCTGCGCACGTGCCCGTAATGGTAGATGGGGGCGTCCAGCTCTCGAGCATGAGGGTATCTCCCGCGCTTACCCCGTCGGCCCGGGTCGAGGATCACGAAGTACAATCCGTCCGGTGCGATGCTTCGGATTGTGTTACGCACGATCCTCGGCTCCCTCCGATACCATCCCGGACTCGCCATGTAATGGTGCGGGGATCCGTAGAAATGCAGGTAACGAAATGCGAAGGCCTCGATCCGAGAATCGTGAAGGTGTGTTTCCATCGCCGTGCGAATCACCGGAAGGTCCTGTTCGTGCACTACTTCATCGCCCTCGAGGTAGAAGGCCCAGTCGCCCTTGCAGCAGAATTGAGCGATCATCTTCTGCTGACCATAGACGTAACCTTTGAAGCGCATCGCCTCGTTCCACTGCGTCGGAATGATCCGAACCTTCGTCGAGTCGAGCTCGGCGAGCCGCTCGCGAGTCCCATCCTCCGAGTCACCCAATGCGACGATGAATTCATCACAGATCGGCAACACGGACTGAATGCTCTCGACGAACGGATATCCCAGGCGAACTCCGTTACGGATGAAGGTGAAACCGCTTACAATCATCGCATCGATCCATTTGTCAGGTGACTCGACAGCCCCTCGGCGCAGAAGATGGGACCCGAGCGACTAGCAGCGAGCCTGCGGGCATTCTCCAACTCGCGAGTTCGATCTGCCTCGGGATGCCACAGGTGAAAGACGGTGGTGGCGAAGGTCGCCTCACACCGGCGCACGCCATTACGCAGCAGTCGGATGGCGAGGTCCGCGTCCTCGTGTCCCCATCCCTGAAATGTCTCGTCGAAGCCATTCACCGCATGGAAATCCGACCGGTGGATTCCGAGGTTGCTGGTCTTCACGCCGCGCCAATCCTTCGTCCTGAGCCTGCGAACCGGTCCCAATGGAAGTCGGAGTAACGGCAGAATTCTCCCGATGGAGCCTTCCACTCTCAGGCGCGGCCACGAAACGGGATTCATCAGTTCATCGATCTGACCGGTGCCGATCAGATTCTCTGTGTAAGCGCGGCCCAACAGAATGCGATTTCCTCGTTGCAAGCGTCCCGGGCGAGAAAGGCGCATGTGGCGTTCAACGAAATCCTCGCGCGGAAGGCAGTCTCCGTCGATGAAAACCAGGTACGTTCCCCGCGCCGCGGCGACCGCCAGGTTCCGGCAGCGCGCTGCCCGAAACCCTTCATCTGTCTGCCAGATGTGCCGCAAGTCGAAGCGGTGTGGCCGAAAGCCGTCGATCAGCTTCCGGGTGGGCGCTCCCGAACCATCGTCGGCGACGACCACCTCGAAACCTCGAACGGACTGCCGATCGAGCGCACTCAGCACCAGTAAAAGTGCCTCGGGCCAATCGTATGTTGTTACGATCACCGAGACATCTTCTGCGCCGATCGCAGGCGTCCGCCGGCGAGCTCGCTTCACCAAGGACGCCGACTCACCCGAACGGACGGTGGCGGTCGACAGCGCAGCGATCTCGCCTCGGCTTCGGTGTAGAGGAAGCCCTCCTTCTGTATCCGCTCGTACATGGCCAGGTAATCCGTGGCACAGGTCCGGATATCAGCAGCCGACGCCCGACAGGCGCGCGCCATTGCGGCGATTCGCTCGGGCGGATCGTGCTTGAGTGCGAGCAGAGTCTGTTTTGCCTGAGAATAGCTCGAGACGATGAAACCGTTGTTGCCGTGGGAAATGTACTCGGGTAACGCCCCATTGGGAGAAGCCAGGACTGGAGTTCCACACGCAAGCGCCTCGTGGGGTGCAAGCGCGAAGGGTTCGTGCCAGTTGACAAGGTAGAAGAGGATACGGCTGCGCTGAAGCAAGGCCAGCTTCTCCATGCCGTCCACCGTGCCGAATTGTCGAATCATATCTGGCCGATGTCGATATCTCCACAGCCAGGTGCCCCAGACTTTGCGCGACTCACGGAGCTTGCCGCCCGTGAGCGCCAGGGGCATGCGGCAGTCCAGTGCCAGGTCGATGGCGGTGCGGGCGTTCTTCACGCCCCAGTTCAGCTTCGCCAGATACAGGAGACTCCAGTCCTTATCGACGGAAAGAGGGTATTCGTCGAGTGGAACGCCGTTCCGGACGAAGTACTCTGCGCCGTGGTTTTCCGCGTGCGAGCGACTCAGGAAGAGAGTGTTGCGCGCGTAATCGCTTCGCGTCTTGTCGTTTCCGTGCTCCGTGACGAGGTACGGGAGATCCGAGTCAAATCCATCCACGATGCCGTCGTGAAAGTGGAGCATGTCGACATCCGCTGACGACAGCATCCGTGGGTCTCGCCGGAAGAGTTCGAAGTCTATGAACCTCACCTCATCGAATTCGTTGCGGGCGGGGCTCCGAGCCTGGGCGATGAGCGTCAACTCATGGCCGCGTTTCAAGAACTCGCGGGCCAGCCAGTAAACCACCCGCTCGACCCCGCCGTAGCCGGAAGGCGGCACGCTGCCATCGAACGCCAGGGCGATCCTCATTCGGCGGGGTCCCACGCGCCGTCGGGCGACTGCTGTTCGATCCACTGCTCCGCCGCGTCTATCGCTTCTCCCAGGGACTCCCCGTAGACCGTGGTTGCCGGGTACACGTTCTCCCGACCGATCGACTCGATGACGCCCGTCCTTTCCAGCTGATCGAGCACGTCGCCGCTCACGCCGGCCAGGGACAGCCGAGAATTGCGGGTACGCAACCGATCCGCATAGCGGCGCACCACGCCGAGGAAGGTGCTGCCGACCTCGTCCCGGTCCCTCAGCCGAAGGACCACCACCGCGCGATCCGTATCTCCGACGTCGGGCAGCTCCTCTTCGAGTTCGACCGCCCCCGCGAAGAAAAGACCTCCGATCGGCTGCAGCGTGAGCACTTCTCCCGCCGGCACCGTGTCCGGCACCGGGGCCTCTCGGAAGCTGCCATCCTCGAGCCGCAGGATGCGCTCGAGCCTCACCTGCTCCGCGGCCCGGAGCGCGTAGAGAACCATGTGGAGCCCCACCCCGAGCAGGATCGCATACTGGAGCGGCAGGGTCATGGTCGCGGCGAAGGTGACGAGCATCATGATGCGCGGGATCCACGCCGTCTCCCAGACCATTCGGATCCGGGCGGGCTTGAACATCTCGATGCCGACCATGACGAGCAGGCCGGCCAGCCCGGCCATCGGCAGCCGCTCGATGAACCGGGCGGCGAACAGCATGATCAGCAGTCCGAACAGCCCGGTGAAGATGTTGGCCCAGCGGGAGGTGCCGCCGCAGCTCCGGATCAGCGTCGTTCCGGATAGCGATCCGCCGACCGGGAGCCCGCCGACGAATCCCGTCGCGACGTTGGCGGCGCCCTGGCCCAGGAAGTCGCCCGAGGCGTCCGGGTAGCGGCCATCCGGGTTCGGGACGCTCTGGCTGACCCCGACCGCCTGCACCAGCCCGATGATCGAGATCGCCAGCGCCGGGATGATCATGCCGGCGATGAGAGACGGGTCGGGCAGGTTCACTTCGGGGAGCGATCTCGGAATCACGGTCGTGTCGCCGACCAGCGCGACCGAGTCCAGGCCCAGGATCGGCACGAGCAGGGCGCCGAGCACGAGTCCGATGGGGTAGGAATACCGCGCCAGCGCCTTCCACCGTCCCACGAGCCAGATCCCGGCGATCGTGACCAGTCCCACCACCAGGGTGGGAAGATCGATCTGCCCGGCGTGCGCGACCGTGTCGAACACGCGCACGATGCGATTCGATGCTTCGCTCTGAAACGCCGTGAGGTCGCCGACCTGCCCGAGGATCGTAAGCAGCGCGATGCCGGTCAGGAAGCCGGTCATCACCGAGTTCGAGATCAGTCTCGTGAGGAATCCCAGCCGGAAGATTCCGAAGCCGAGCTGGAACAGGCCGACCATCAGGGTCAGCACCACCAGGTAGGGCAGGTGCTGCTCCGGGCTGACGCTCTGCAGCGCGTCGCTCGTGGCCAGCGCGATGGCGCTGGTCGAGTCGACGTTCATGATCACCGAGCTGGTGAACAGGGCGGCGGTGGTGGTGCCCGCGATCAGCGAATACAGGCCGTAGACCGGATTCACGCCGGCCAGCACGCCGTTGGCCAGGGCCCCCGGCACGCTGACCACGGCCATCACCAGGCCGGAGACGGCGTCGCCGACGAAGGTCCGGCCCTGGACCTTCAGCTGCCGGAGGTTGGCGATCAAGAGCGCCGGACCACGGTCGTCGCGAACAGCGCGGCGATCTTCACGCTATCCGATCGGCTCGAAGTGCGCCGTGAAGTGCCGCAGGAAGGGCGGCTCGTAGGTGATCCGGTAGCCGCCCATCTCCTCGCGGCGGTCGTACACGTTGAGGATCGCCTCGACGACGTAGTCGACGTGGCTCTGCGTGTAGACGCGCCGCGGGATCGCGAGGCGCACCAGCTCGGAGCGCGCCGGTACCGGCTCTCCCGTCTTCGGGTCCTTCGCGCCGAACATCACGCTCCCGATCTCCACCCCCCGGATCCCGGCCTCGCGGTAGAGCTCCACCGTGAGCGAGATGCCGGGAAACTCGAGCGGCGGCACGTGCGGAAGCATCGCCGCCGCGTCGATGTAGATCGCGTGGCCCCCGGGCGGCTGCACGATCGGTACGCCGTGCTCGGAGATGTGGTTGCCGAGGTAGGCCGTCGAGGCGATCCGGTAGCGCTGGTAGTCGGGGTCGAGCGCCTCGTACAGCCCGATCGCCACGGCCTCGAGGTCGCGGCCGGCGAGCCCGCCGTAGGTCGGGAAGCCCTCGGTGAGGATCAGCAGGTCCTTCTCCTGGGCGGCGAGCGCGTCGTCGTTCGTGGCCAGGAAGCCGCCGATGTTCGCCATCCCGTCCTTCTTCGCCGACATCGTCGCGCCGTCGCAGTAGGAGAACATCTCCCGCGCGATCTCGATCAGCGGGGTCCCCGCGTAACCCTCCTCCCGCTGCTGAATGAAGAAAGCGTTCTCGGCGAACCGGCAGGCGTCGAGGTAAAGCGGCACCTCGTGCTTCCGGCACACTTCGGCGACGGCCCGGATGTTGGCCATCGAGACCGGCTGCCCGCCGCCCGAATTGTTGGTGACGGTGATCATGCACAGCGGCACCCGCCCGGGCGGATCGGCGAGGAGCCGATCCAGCGCCTCGACGTCCATGTCGCCCTTGAACGGAGCCCGGCTGGAATGGTCTCTTCCCGCGGCGCCCGGCAGGTCGAGCGCCGTCGCACCGGTGAACTCGATGTTGGCGCGCGTCGTGTCGAAGTGGGTGTTGTTGGGGATCACGTCGCCCGGCCGGCAGACGGTGGTGAACAAAATCTTCTCGGCCGCGCGCCCCTGGTGGGTGGGGATCACGTGCTTGAGGCCCGTGATGTCCTGCACCGCGTCGCGGAACCGGTAGAAGCTGTCGCTGCCCGCGTACGACTCGTCGCCGCGCATGATTCCGGCCCACTGACCGGCGCTCATCGCGCCCGTGCCGCTGTCGGTGAGCAGGTCGATCAGCACGTCGCGCGCGTCGAGCAGGAATACGTTGTAGTGCGCCTCGACGATCTTCTGTTCGCGCTCCTCGGGCGTCGTCATGCGGATCGGTTCGACGCTCTTGATGCGGAACGGCTCGATGACGGTGTGAATCGGGCGGGGCTTACGCATGGCCTTCCAGCTCCAGGGTATCGGCGATGCCGCGCATCGCGTCGATCACGAAGTCGATGTGCTCGGTCATCTCTTCGCCGATCGCTGCGGTGTACTCGGCGATCTCCTCGCGGTTCACGGCGGCGGCGAACGAGCGGTCCTTCAGCTTCTTCTTCACCGACTTCGACTTCAGGTCGCTGATCCCGGTCGGCCGCACCAGGGAGCAGGCGATCACGAAGCCGGTCAGCTCGTCCACCGCCCGCAGGGTCTTCGCCATGCGGGACTCCGGCGCCACGCCGGTGTGCTCCGCGTGCGCCATCACGGCGTGCAGGATCTCCTCGGGCCAACCCTTCTCGCGCAGGATCGCGACGCCGCTCGAGGGATGCTCTTCGGTCGGGCTCCGAGCGTCGTTCGGAAAGCGTTCGTAGTCGAAGTCGTGGATCAATCCCGTAACCCCCCAGAGATCCTCGTCTTCGCCGTACTTCCGGGCGTAGGCCCGCATCGCGGCCTCGACCGCGTACATGTGCTTGCGGAGGTTCTCGTTCTCCGTGTACTCGTGCAGTAGCGCGAGGGCATCCTCGCGGGTCGGTTGCTCCGGCATCGTTCTCGCTCTCCTTCTGTCAGCCGTCCTCGCGCCTTTCTTCCAGCAGGGCCGCGCGGGTCACCGTCCCCCGACCGTAGCGCTCGGAGAGCCGGTCCACCACCTCGGCGACCCGGTGGTCCAGGTCCGGGCCCTCGGGCTCGAACAGCCCGAGCTGGGTTCGCGCGTGGTCGAACCCGGAGACGGTTACGCCGATCAGTCGCACCTTCCGCTTCGGTCGGTCCGCTGCCCGGAACAGCTCCCGCGCCGCGGGCCACAACGTTTCGACCGTGTCCACCGGGGCTTCCAGAGTCCGCCGGCGGGTGAGCGTCTCGAACCCCTCGAACCTCAGCTTTACGGCAACTACGGTGCCAGCGAGACCTTTCCGCCGCAGCGATGCGGCGACGCCCTCGCAGAGCCCGAGCAGCCGTCTCTCGACCACCTTACGGTCCGCCACGTCCTCACCGAAAACGACAACCCTCTCATCGCGACGCATTTCGGTCCGCAGAGCATCGTTGATAGCCTGGATAATGTTCAAAGTCGGCATTCTCAAGTCTCTCTTACTGGGCCGATTCCTTCAGCAACTCGAGCTGTTCTTGAAGATGCCACGGCACCTCCTGAAAAACGTCTTCAACAATACTCTCGAGCTCAGGCGGGCCCAACTCTTCCACCTGTTTCAGAGTTGTCAGAATCTCCTCGTCGATTTCTTTCTCGATGCTTTCTCTTTCCTCGGTTCTCAGATATCCTCGGCCTACCAAGAACTTCTCGAAGCGCTTGATGGGGTCCTTCTTCTTCCATTTCTCGACTTCACTATCATCTCTGTAGGCCCGAGGATCATCCGAAGTCGTGTGAGCACCCTGACGGTAAGTCAGGGCTTCGATCAAAGTCGGACCATCTCCTTGACGAGCTCTGTTCAGTGCCTCTCTCGTAGCCGTATAGACGGCCAGCACATCATTCCCATCTACCTGTCTACCTTCAATCCCATAGGCCTTAGCTTTAATCGCAATACTCTCTGAAGCCGTCTGATTTTCCACGGGAACTGAGATAGCCCATCGATTATTTCTGCACAAAAAGACCACCGGAACTTCATAAACTCCAGCAAAGTTCAGTGCTACGTGGAAATCTCCTTCTGAGGTCGCTCCCTCTCCAAAAAAAGTCAGCACGGCCTCCCTCGTGCCGCTAATCTTCATGGCATGGGCAATACCTG
>Ga0209536_100001133_pt1 | contig 44095 bp, 40 predicted proteins | sample DeeMarSeWOR28_12_FD_187461 | JGI IMG/M metagenome (GOLD analysis project Ga0209536, IMG submission 187461) | Marine sediment microbial communities from White Oak River estuary, North Carolina - WOR-2-8_12 (SPAdes) (version 2) | ecosystem: Environmental > Aquatic > Marine > Intertidal zone >...
ACGCTCGGCGAACGCAAGGCGCTTGCCCGAACGCACGACCGCTCTCTGATTCAACGTGTGGTGCGCGACCCGCACCCGCATGTCATTCGCATCCTCCTCGACAACCCGTCGCTCACCGAGCGCGACGTCGTGCGGGTCTGTGCGTTGCGGCCGAACGATCCAGAGGTGTTGCGAGCCGTCTATCAGCATCGTCGCTGGGTCGTGCGCTACCGTCCGCGCAACGCCATCGTTCGCAACCCCGACACGCCGCTCGACATCGCGCTGCTGCTCGCTCCACTGCTGCGCCCGAGCGAGCTCAAGGAAGCCGTCGCCTCGTCCGAGCTAGCTCCTCCTTTGCGCCTGAGCTGCCGGTGGATCTTGGAGCTTCGCGACGCGCGCGGAAGTGATGTCGGCTGAGGAGCCGTTACTTGCTCTCGACCTTGTCCACGACCTCGGCGTCCTCCGCTCTGGAGGCTGCCTTGGGAGGGACCTGCTTTTCGGCCGGGGTTACGTCGATGTCGTCGTCGGTGTTGAGGCCCCGCTTCAGGTTACGGATGGCTTTTCCGATACCTTCACCGATTTGAGGCAGCCGTCCGGCGCCGAAAATCAGCATCACGATCAGAAAAACGATGACTAACTCGCCAAATCCCAGATTGGGCACGTACTCCCCTCCGTTTCAATCCACGGTACGCTGCGAGCTGCCGGTCTGCAAGCCCACCGGTGTGGTATGGGAAGGCCCGAAATGGACAGCTATCGCAGTCTCGACCCCGCCGGCGTTCGCGGGGTCGTGTTCGACATCGACGACACGGTGACCCGAAATGGGGTCCTGGAACCCGATGCGTATGCGGCCATGCACCAATTGGCCGGGGCGGGAGTGCACCTCGTCGCAGTCACGGGCCGTCCCCTCGGGTGGACGGACGTCATCGTCCGACAGTGGCCGGTCCAAGTGGCCGTTGGGGAAAACGGCGCTGGCTGGACGTGGGTCGACGCCGCGGGGGCGCACGAGGGCTATTTCAGCCGCGAGCCGGAGCGGGTCCGGCAGGCGGCGCTCCTCGACAGGGTACGACGCGAGGTGGCGGCGGCCATGCCGCAGGTGACGGTGACGCAGGACGATCGGGCGCGCCGATGTGACCTGGCGTTCGACATCGGCGAGTGGGTGTCTCTGCCACGGGCGGAGATCGATGCACTGATCGCGCTCATCGAGGGGCTCGGTCTGCGCACCACCGAGTCGACGGTCCACGTGCACGCGGTGCCAGGACCTTGGGACAAGGCCTCAGGCGCCCTGCGTGCGCTTCGAGAGGCGCTCGGAATGGATGTGTCGGCGGAGCTCGATCGCTGGGTGTTTGTAGGAGACAGCGGAAACGACGCTGCCGCATTCGAACGGTTTCCGCGGAGCGTCGGCGTCGCCAACGTCCGGGAGCACCTCGACCGGCTTCCCGTTCCTCCCCGCTACGTCACCGACGGGGATCGGGGACGCGGCTTTGCCGAGCTCGCAGCGCATCTGGTGGGCCGTCGTGCCTAAGCGGGACGAGATGGCTGCTCCGATCGGCTCGCAAGCGCACTACCTCGACGGCCGTTACTACGACCAGGCCTACCGGCGCCGCCGACACGACGTCCGCTTCTACGCTGGGCTTGCCGTCGAGTCCGGAGGACCGGTGCTCGAGCTCGGCGCCGGCACGGCGCGCGTGGCGCAAGCCATCGCCAAAGAAGGAATCGACATCGTCTGTGTGGAGCCCATGGAGCCGATGCTGGCGCAAGCAAGGGAGCGCTTGGCCCGGTTGCCGCGCCAGGTGCGAGCCCACGTCGAGCTTCGCAAAGGGAACCTGGAAAGCCTCCGTCTTCGCCGCCGGTTTCCGCTGGTGATCGCTCCATTCAACGTCTGGATGCACCTCTACACGCGCGAGCAGGTGGAGCGGGGGTTTGCAACCGTACGTCATCATCTCACGCGGAGCGGGCGCTTCGTGTTCGATGTCCTCCTGCCCGACCCGATCAGCCTGGCGCGAGACCCGTCCAGGCGTTATCGGGGCGGCGAAGTCCCCCACCCTCGGAACGGCGTGCGGTATCGATATGGCGAGTACTTCAGCTACGACCCGTTGACGCAAATCGAAACCATCATCATGGATTTCGAGCACCCCGAAGATGCCGCTTCGTCATTTTGCACGCCGCTCACGCAGCGGCAGTTCTTCCCCGCCGAGCTGGAGGCGCTGCTTCACTACAACGGCTTCACGATCGAATCGCACACCGGTGATTTCCAAGGGAAACCGATCACGGCAGCGACCGAGTCCCAGGTGATCGTCGCGCGCCTACGTCGGCCCTACTCGCGCAGCAGCACGTCGCAGTAGTATTTCACGCGCTTGATCAGCTTGCCGTGCGGGCGCTTGTGAATGTCCTTCTTGAGCGACAGCATGATGCGGCGCTGCAACGTGTAGCTGTTGCGCGGCGGCTTGGGAGGCGGGCCTCCGCCAGCGGCCTCCACCGACGCCCACACGGCGTCGACGGGCCACCCCCAGACCTCGAGATCAGCCGGATCGAGGCGAGCCATCATCTCTTCGGCCAACGCTCGCTTGTCGGCGTCGGCAGCGAGCTCGGCCGCCCATTTGTCGACGCTGGCCGTCACGGGGCGGCCTTGCCTGTTGACGGTGATGGGATCACCCATTCCCCTTTTTGCTGGGCCGGCCCTGCCATAATCGACGGCTTCCGGCTCGTGCTCGAGCCCGAGAAACGCGAAGACCCGCTCTAGCTGCGCGTCCGGATCGGTGACCAGGTCTTCATAGGCGACTTGAAGCAAGGGAACGGGTCGCATTCGCACGAAGGCGGCCATCGCGGGCACGTAACGCTCGAGAATCGGATTGAAGGCATGCGCCTCGCGCCAGTTGCCATTGAAAAAGCTGTTGGCGTACGAGCTGAAGACGGCCAGCGGATGACGGGTGAGCACCACGTATTTCGCATCCGGATAGAGACGATGAAGAAACGGCAGCACGAGCGCGTTGGCAGGCGTCTTGTCGAGAAAGTAGCTGCGATTGCTCTTTTTCAACATTCGCCCGTAGAGCGTGTCGGTGTAGCAGCGCAACGCATCCAGGTAGTCCTGCTCGCCATTTGGCAAGTCCTCGATGAACGCTTTCATCGCCTCGGCGGCATTGATGTGATCGTACGGCGCCTTGTCCACGTTGTAGTACACGCCGAGATGCGCAATTGGCGTGACTAGGTGTGGCTCGGGATGCGTGTAGATCTCCGAATGCGCACCCATCATTCGCTGAAGCAGCGTCGACCCCGCGCGCGGTGGAGAGATGACGAAGATCAACGACATGGTGCCTCAATCGTGGCTCTGCTCCCGTGCTGCCAGTTGACGTAAGACGTACTGCAGGATGCCGCCGTGCAGGTAGTATTCGACTTCCTGCGGCGTATCCACGCGCGCCGTCACGGTGAACGACTTCCCCGTGCTCGTCTGAACGGCAAGCTTCTTGCCCGGCGCCAAGCCCTCGGAGATGCCGGAAATCGAGAACGTCTCTTCCCCAGTGAGGCCGAGCGTTTCGCGGTTGCTGCCCGGCTCGAGCTCGAGCGGCAGAACCCCCATGCCGATGAGATTCGACCGGTGGATGCGCTCGTAGCTCTCGGCAATCACGGCACGGACGCCGAGCAACAAAGTGCCCTTGGCAGCCCAGTCACGCGAGGAGCCGGTGCCGTACTCCTTGCCGGCGATCACCAGCAGCGGCACGCCGTCTTGCTGATATCGCATCGACGCATCGTAGATGCTCATCTGCTCGTTGGTTGGAAGGTAGCGAGTCACCCCGCCCTCGGTTCCGGGCGCGAGGAGGTTGCGAAGACGAATGTTGGCGAACGTCCCGCGCATCATGACCTCGTGGTTGCCGCGGCGGCTTCCATAGCTGTTGAAGTCGCGCGGAGCGACGCCATGCTCCTGCAAATACCGCGCGGCTGGGCTATCGAGGGCAATCGAGCCCGCAGGCGAAATGTGATCGGTCGTGACCGAATCGCCGAGCAAGCAAAGAACGCGCGCGCCTTGGATGTCCTTCGGTGGCTCGGGCTCCCGAGCCTCTACCCCCTCGAAGAACGGCGGCAGCCGGACGTAGGTCGAGTCGGGGTCCCACTGGTATCGATCTCCCGGGTCGAACTGCACCTCGCGCCACTGAGGAGGTCCATCGAGGACGACGGCATAGCGCTCCAAGAACTGCTCCTTCTTGACCGAGGCGCGCAGGGTTTCGGTGATCTCCTGGTGGGAGGGCCAGATGTCGCGAAGGAAGACGTCGTTCCCCGACTCATCCTGCCCGATCGGATCCGTCTCGAAATCGATGTCCATGGTCCCCGCCAGCGCATAGGCGACGACCAAAGGCGGCGACGCGAGATAGTTGGCCCTCGTCAGAGGGTTGACACGCCCCTCGAAGTTGCGATTCCCGCTGAGCACCGAGGTCACCAGCAAACCGTGGGCCTTGATCGCCTCCGCGATCTCGGGATCGAGGGGTCCCGAATTGCCGATGCAGGTCGTGCAGCCGTAGCCCACCAGATTGAAGCGAAGAGCCTCCAAGTCGTCCATCAGGCCAGACCTGTCGAGGTACTCGGTCACCACCTGCGAGCCGGGCGCAAGGCTCGTTTTCACCCACGGCTTGGTGCGAAGCCCCTTTTCGACGGCCTTCTTGGCTACGAGGCCTGCACCCAGCATCACCGACGGGTTCGAGGTGTTCGTGCAGCTCGTGATGGCGGCAATCACCACGGCCCCGTTGCGCAGGGTGAAGGTGTCGTCGCCGCGAGTCACCTCTGCGGCGTCGTCTGCGGAAGCTTCGAACGCGCGCAACGCCTCCTGCCAGGAAGGCTTCGATTCGGTCAGCGCGATTCGATCCTGAGGACGCTTCGGCCCGGCAATCGATGGAACCACGTCTCCGAGGTCGAGCTCGAGGGTGTCGGTGAACCGCGGCTCGGGCGAGCTCGCCGTATGGAAGAGGCCCTGCTCCTTCAGAACACGCTCGACCAGCTCGACGTGTGATTCCTCTCGCCCGCTGAAGCGAAGGTAGGCCAGCGTCTCCTGGTCGACCGGGAAAAAGCCCATGGTGGCGCCGTATTCGGGCGCCATGTTCGCGATGGTCGCACGGTCCGGCAGCGAAAGCGTCTCCATGCCTTCACCGAAGAACTCCACGAACTTCCCGACGACGCCCCTCTTACGAAGCATCTGCGTGACCGTGAGCACGGCGTCGGTAGCCGTTGCGCCTTCTCGAAGCTTACCGGTGAGCTTGAAACCCACGACCTGCGGCAGGAGCATGCTGATCGGCTGACCGAGCATCGCCGCTTCGGCCTCGATGCCGCCCACGCCCCAGCCGAGCACGCCGAGCCCGTTGATCATAGTGGTGTGCGAGTCGGTGCCCACCAAGCTGTCGGGATACGCGATCGTTTGGCCGTCGACGTCGCGAGTAAACACCACGCTTGCGAGGTATTCCAGATTGACCTGATGCACGATGCCCGTGCCCGGTGGCACCACGCGCATGTTCTGGAAAGCGCTCTGCCCCCACTTCAGAAACTGGTAGCGCTCCAGGTTGCGCTCGAATTCCCTCTTCACGTTTTCTTCGAACGAGCGCAGCAACCCATACGAGTCGACCTGGACCGAGTGATCGATCACCAAGTCCGCCGGCTGAAGAGGATTGATTCGGCTCGGGTCGCCTCCCATCTTGGCGAACTGGTCTCGCATGGCCGCGAGGTCCACGACGGCGGGCACGCCCGTGAAGTCCTGCAGGAGCACTCGCGCCGGTCGAAAGGCGATCTCCGCGCTGGGCGCCGCGGCTGGATCCCAACTTGCCACGGCTTCGATGTCCTGCCGCGTGACGGTCTTTCCGTCCTCATACCGAAGCAAGTTCTCCAGCAAAACGCGGATGGAGTACGGTAGCGTATCGATGCCCGGAAAGCCTGCGCGGGCCAGAGAATCCAGGCGATGGATGACGACTTGGCGGCCTCCCGCCTGGATGGTGACACGGCTCTTGAAGGAGTCCTGTGATGGCATACCCGAGTGCCTACCACGGGCAGTCTGGCGCGTCAGCCCGGTCCTCGGCTATTCTTGGAATCGCTGCGTGACAAGCGCCAAGAGAAGCGCTACATGGTGCAGCCGTCGGGCGCCGTAGCCAAGTGGTAAGGCAGAGGTTTGCAAAACCTCCATTCGCTGGTTCGAATCCAGTCGGCGCCTCCGAAGAAACCAGGCAAAGCGACCGGGTGAAGAATTGCGGACGCCGCAATCATTTCGTCCGTGCTCGGGCAAACGCACTGCTTGCACCTCACTCACGAGCAATTCCTCAAGAAAGACAGCGCTGCTCCTAGGCATAGGTATTGCACCGACACCAACCGGCCTCAGCGGCGGGGACGCAAGACGGGAGGTTGTGATGCGGTACTTGGTCGAAACGCTTTGCGTGCTGGTGCTGGTTGTCATGCCAACGGCGTGTGGTGGTGACGGGAATTCGGGCGTGTGCGAGTCATTCTGTGCGAAAGAGGCTGAATGCTATCCTCCCGAAGAACAGATTCCCAGGTGTGAGCAGTATTGTCGTTATGTTCTCGATGTGAGCGCGGACACTAGCTCTGAATGCGAGTCCGCCGCGGCGGGCGCGTTTGAGTGTGTCGGCGACCTGCCAACGTGTGAGGACGTGGACGCCTACTGGTTCGAGGAGCCGTTCGATAGCTACCCCTGCAAGGCCGCCGACGACAATTTCGAATCCGCTTGCTTCTAAGCGACGTGGGTGCACGTCCACGAGTGCTGCCGTTTTCGAAGCGTCGCAAAAACAGAAGCGCCCCGTTGTCAACCCATTCAGCACGTGCGTAAACAATTACGTATGTCGCTTTCGGACATGCGCCTGACGGTCTCGACAACGTCAAAGTCAATCCACCGTTGGTCGTTGGTGGCGACGTCTTCGAGTTCGAGTGGCGGCCATGAGGTGGGGCGATCTGATGCGCGAGTTCTCACGCTCGGACTAGCGCTAGAGGCTCCGTGTCTCGGCGTCGCTATTTCGGAAGGTCTGGTTGCTCCAAGGTGCCACCGCAGTCGAGCGCGCCGAGAAAGGCGACGAGCGCTGCGTGCTCGGCATCGCTGAGGCCTCGGTCGGCTAGGAGCGCGGTCTTGTTCTTGTTGTCGATCCCGCCGCTCGCCATGATCCGCACGGCTTCCTGGAGCGTTGCCACGGACCCATCGTGAAAGTAGGGAGCGCTCTTGGTGACGTTCCGCAGCGAGGGGATCTTGAATGCGGCCCAGTCGGCGTCTCGTTGCGTAACTGCGTAGCGTCCCACGTCGACCTGGTCCTCTGGCTTGCCCGCAGTGCCGATGCCGACGTTGTAGTAGAGCCCTCCGGGCGCCGCCATCGCGCTCGAAAAGAGCGGCGGGGCGTGACACACGGCGCACTGACCCTTGCCCATGAACAGCGCCCAGCCTTCCCTTTGCCGATCGGTGAGCGCGCTCTCGTCGCCTTCGGCGTAGCGGTCGTAGGCCGTGTCGTCGCATATCAGCGTCCGCTCGTAGGCAGCGATGGCCTTGGCCACGGTGTCGGGCGTCATGCCTTCATCGGGAAAGACCTCGGCGAATTGCTTCTTGTAGCCCCGGATCTTGGCGAGCTCTGCGGTCTTCTTCGCGAGGTTGTCCTTGCCCACGCCCATGTTGCCGCCGCCCCATGCACCCTTGGCTTGCGCCTCGAGGCTGTCCGCGCGCCCGTCCCAGTAAAAGGCGTCGAAGTATCCCGTGTTCCAGATCACCGGGCTATGGCGCGTGAGCTCCTTGTCCTCGGCGCCCACTGCGAGCGGCGTCTCGCCACCATTGCCGTGCTCGTTCTGATGGCACGAGTAACAGGATCGGGAACCGTCGACGCTCAAGCGCGCGTCGAAGAAGAGCTGGTGGCCGAGGGCGATCTTGTCTGGCGTCTGTTGATTGTCCTCGGGGATCTTCATTTCTGGGAACCCCGAGGGAGCCGGTGGCAGCTCTGCCTCTTTCGGCGCCGGTGTCGGCGCTGGCGTCGGCGCCTCGGCTTTCTCTTCGGCGGGCTTGCCCTTGCAAGCGGAGAGCCCAAAGGCCAACGACGCAGCGATCGCCGCCATCGCCTGCCACTTGATGGATTTGCTCGGCATGTCGCAACCCTAACACGTCACGACCGAGCCATACAGCGACTCGGCCAAGGCGCGTGCCTCGACGATGTTGTCCTCGATCGAGCAATACGTCCAAGACCCGTAACGTCCGATGGAGTGAATGTCGTGAACGGCGAGCCGCTTCTTTTGGGCCGCGGCCTCTTCGTTCGAGGCCGTGGTGACGTGGACATAAGCCGGATCGAGCACGACTTGATGAGACGCGATGAGCGTTTGGCCGGTCACTATCCCGCAGGCTCTCAGGTCGTCGAGCACTTGGGCCTTCATTGCGCCGTGATCCCGTTCGGATAGAGGTGTCTCGCTCGCAAGACCGATCTCGACGTACAGGCTCATTCGGTCGGACCCGAAGATGTTGTCGTAAAAGCCCACACGATAGAAGCACAGCTCCCGCTGCGGGTAGTAAATCCAATGGACGTCCGTCGGTCCCTTGCGATCGAAGCCGAGGTTGAAGACCAGGACCTTGTTGTGACTGAGCGCGGAGCGGTCGTATTCGACACGGCACATCGCCAGCAAGTCAGGCAACGGGGCGCTGCTGATCAACCGCTCGTAGCCGATATCGCGTTTCGTCGTGCGGGCGACCTTGCGAAGAGGATCGATCTCGATGACGCGTTCGCCAAGCGCGATGCAGTCGCGGCGGACGCCCTCGGCAAGCGCTTCGATATATTGAATCGCCCCGCCCTCCGGATAGGTGAAGGTCGCATTGTAGCCTTCGATTTGCCCCCTATCGACGCCACCGAGGATCTCCTCGACGCTCGCATGCGGAAAGAAACGTCCCATCGCTTCCGCGTCGAGCCGGCCCAAGTCCGTCGCGTAGACCTTTTCGTTGTAGGGGACGAGAAACTTTTCGGCGATGCCTCTCCCGTAGCGCGCATAAAGCATCTCCTGAAAGCTCTCTCCCTCTTCCGCTGGCCGTTCCAGCAAGCCGCGAATGCATTCCTCGTATTCGGCGGGCGGAAGCTGATGAATGTTCTTCTGGAAGGGAAAGTCGATGAAGCGGTCCCCATACCAAATGCGGCTGTCACGCTGGATGCGAAGCACCCGGTGGCCGTGCATGCGGGCAACCAAGTACTGCTCGATCTCGGGGTGACGGAAATGAAAGAAATGCCCCGAGTAGTCCCAGACGAAGCCGTCTCGCTTCACGGTGCGGCAATAGCCGCCCATCTCGTCCTCGCCTTCGACGATTCGATAGTCGTCGTCCTCTGCCCAGTCCGCGAATGCGAGGCCGCTGATTCCCGCTCCAATGATCAGCGTGCGAGCCCGTTCCACACTATCGGCTTACCACATCGGATGCCGGAGCCGTGAACCCGCGGACGATCCGGATGCCGTTGTCCTCTCGACGCCCGAGCGCTACCGGCTCACCGTCAGGACCGAATAGTGCCAACGGCTCTCCCGGTGAGGCGTCTCGCCACGTGGCCCGAACGATGACCTCGGGCGCGATCGGCCGACCGTGCCGCGCATCCTCTACGCCCTGCTCGGTGAGGTCCACACGGCGGAGCACCTCGCAGGCCTTCCGCATCGGGATGAGCCGGGCCGCGATCGCCTCCCTGCTGAGCTCGTCGCCCGCGAGCGCACCGTCGAGCGTAAAGGCTCCGCTGCTCGTGCGTCGCAGCGACTCCACGTGCCCCACCGTTCCAAGCGCGCGTGCGAGGTCCCGCGCGAGGGATCGGACGAAAAAGCCGGTCCCGCAGTGCAGATGCAGACGCAAGCGCTCTTCACTCAGGCCCGCGACCTTCGCCTCGTGAAGCTCGACCTCCCGAACTGGCGCCGCGACCTGCTCACCGCGGCGCGCCCGGCGGTGTAGCGGCGTCCCAGCGACCTTGATGGCGCTCAGGTCGGGCGCCTTCTGCGGATGGCGGCCGATGAATCGCTGCAGGGCCGCATCGACCGCGGCCCGATCGAGCCGAGGCACGTCGGCCGTGGCGACGACCTCTCCGTCTGCATCGAGCGAATCGGTTTCGGTCCCGAGCGCAATGGTCACGTCGTAGCGCTTGTCGTCGAGCTGAAGATACGAAACGAGCTTCGTGGCCTCGCCAATGGCGACGACCAACACGCCCGTCGCAAGCGGGTCGAGCGTACCGGCGTGCCCCACCGAGCGCTGACCCAATGCCCAGCGCACCCGTTGCACGACGTCATGCGAGGTGCATCCGGAAGGCTTGTCGACCACCAGGATGCCGTTCATGCGAAGTACTTGGCGAGCTCGTCGCGCAGCAGCTCCTCGGCGCGATCGATGTCGACGTCGAGCTGTGTAGCCGCCGCCGCCCGGTGCCCGCCGCCATGGAGCGCAGCCGCAATGGCAGACACGTCCGCGGCGCCGCTCGAGCGAAGGCTGATCTTCGTCTCGAGGTGGTTGCCCTCGGCGGAGCGCACCGGCCACTCCCACAGGAGAGCTCCAATCTCCACCCCCTGCACCCTGCGGGCGTAGTTGACCATGCCTTCGACCATGTCGTCGTTGGCGCCGCAAATCTGAAGCATCTGTCGAGTCACGCGCATGATCGCGACGCGGTCGTCGAACGCCATTTCGAGGGTCGCGATGATCGACGACAGCAGACGAAGCCTCGCCGGTTCCCATCGCTCGAACAGTTGTTGAGCCACCTGCCAGGGGTCGGCTCCGGCCTCCACCAGGCGCGCGCCGAGTCGAAGGGTGGCCGGCCGGGTCGTCGCGTATCGAAAGCCGCCCGTATCCGACACGATCGCCGCATAGATCGGAGTCGCCGCGCCCTCTGGAATCGATTCGAGGCCCAGCGCGTCGATGATCCGCACGACGACTTCGCCGGTGGCAGCCGCGCTCGTATCCCGAAGCACGACGTCTCCAATGTCGTCGTGTGCGTGATGATGGTCGACGATGATGACTGGACCGGTCACCTCGGGGCTTGGAAACCTTGGCGGAATGAGCGCCTTCGCGGCGATGTCCATGATCCACGTGGCGTCGAAGCGCGTCCCTTCGGGCACCGTGTCGATGCTCTGCTCGTCTTGCATCAGAAACGAGAGCGACTCGGGAATCGACTCGGGCATGAACAGCGTGGCCTGCTTCCCAACGGCCCGCAGCGTCCTGATGAGCCCGAGGGCGGAGCCAAGGGAATCCGCGTCGGGGCGTCGATGACACGCCACGAGGAATCGCTCGCCACTCTCGATGATCTCGACGGCTCGCTCGATCATTGCGACCCCTCCGTACCACCACCCGTTTCGTCGCGGATCTCTTCCAAGATTGACTCGATGCGAAGGGCCGAATCCACCACGTCGTCCCAGTAGAACTCGAGGGCGGGAACGTGCCGAAGCTGCAACCGGTGCCCCAGCTCGCGGCGGAGAAAGCCCGTCGCCCGTCCCAAGGCCTCGACGACCTGCTCCTGGCGGTCGGCCCCGATCTCCTCGAGCACGCGCACGTACACTCGTGCGATGCTGAGATCGTCGGTCACACGGACTGCGGAGATCACGACCTCGCTGGCCGCCGGATCACGCAAGCTGCCGCGTAGCAAGAGGTCCATGAGCTCGCTTCGAATGCGCTCTGCGACTCTGTCCGCTCTTCGAAAGGCCTTTTGCACCATGGCTCAGCCTGCCCACTCCCGGAGCTCTCCGACCGACACGAGCTCGGTCGTTCGATCCAGTACCACGGCCTCCGATGACGACTCGACGAACGACGCGATGGAATCCAGCATCGCATTGGCATGCCTGCGGTCTCCTGAGATGACGGCGAAGCCGAGCAGCGCCCGCCGATGCACGTCTTGGTATCCGACCTCCGCGGCGCACACGTTGAAGCGGTTCATCGTCCGGTCGAGCACCTTTCGAACGATCGATCGTTTCGCCTTCAAAGAGGTCACACCCGGCAACGAAAGCGAAATCTGACAAACGCCGACGACCATGCGTGGCTCCTCAGTGCATCCCGCTCATTCGAGCGTCGCCTCGACTTGCTGCTCTTCGTAGCACTCGATGACGTCTTGCTCTTTGATATCGTTGAAGCCCTGAAGGCCGATGCCGCACTCCATGCCAGCCTGGACTTCCTTGACGTCTTCCTTGAACCGTCGGACCGAGCCCATCGGCCCGTCCCAGACGACCACACCGTCCCGCACCAGCCTTGCTCGAGCGCCACGGAGGATCTTCCCTTCGAGCACCATGCAACCCGCGATGGTGCCGATCTTCGGGATCCCGAACGTCTGCCGCACCTCGGCCTTGCCGAGCTCTGCCTGCACCACCTTGGGCGCGAGCAAACCCTTCATCGCGGCCTTCACGTCGTCGATGGCCTCGTAGATCACGTTGTAGGTCCGAATCTCGACGCCCTCCTTCTTGGCGGTCGACGAGGCCTTGCCCTGAGGCCGGACGTTGAAGCCGAGGACGATCGCCTGCGATGCGCTCGCCAACATGACGTCGTTCTCGGTGATCCCACCGACGCCGGTGTGGATCACGTTGACCTTGACCTTTTCGGTGGCCAGGTCGGTGAGCGCCCCTTGGAGGGCTTCCACCGAGCCTTGCACGTCGGCCTTGACCACCAGCCGAAGCTCCTGAACGTCCCCGCTCTGCATGAGGGCCTGGAGCTGGTCGAGCCCCCTGAGGCCGCCCGCTGGCGCCGCGCTCGGGGCGCCCGGCTTCTTGCGGGCTCCGGCCACCTCCTGTGCCTTGCGCTGGTCGGTGACCTCATAGAACAGGTCCCCTGCCGCCGGCAGCTCGGCCAACCCCAGCACCTCGACCGGCGTGGCGGGTCCAGCGCTCGTGAGTTGGTTGCCGCGATCATCGGTCATCGCGCGAACGCGGCCCCAGGCGCCACCGGCCACGACGTAGTCGCCCGTATCCAAAGAACCGTCTCGAATCAAGACGTTGGCCACCGGACCTCGCCCGCGATCGAGATACGCCTCGAGCACTACACCCTCGGCAGGAATGTGGGGATTGGCCGTCAGCTCGAGCACCTCGGCCTGCAACAGCACGTTCTCGAGCAGGCTGTCGATGCCCTCGCCGGTCATGGCCGAGCAGGGGATGAAGATGGTGTCCCCACCCCACTCCTCCGGCTGAAGCCCGAGGGCGGCAAGCTCGTTCTTGACCTTGTCCGGATTAGCCTCGGGCTTGTCGATCTTGTTGACCGCCACCACGATGGGGACCTCCGCTGCCTGCGCGTGGTTCACTGCCTCCTTGGTCTGGGGCATGACGCCATCGTCGGCGGCCACCACCAGCACGACGATGTCCGTGGCTTGCGCGCCGCGGGCCCGCATTGCGGTAAAGGCCTCGTGACCCGGCGTATCGAGGAACACCACGGTCCCCCGATCGGTATCGACCCGGTATGCGCCGATGTGCTGCGTGATCCCGCCGGCTTCTCCGGCAACCACGTCGCTTTCGCGAATCTTGTCGAGCAAAGAGGTCTTTCCGTGGTCCACGTGACCCATGACGGTCACGACTGGAGGCCGGTGCGCGCGGTCGGCGGCCTTGTCTTCGAACTGGCCGCGCGCATCGCCGACGATTTCGTCCTCGCTCCGCGCGACGTTCTCGACCTCGTAGTTGAACTCGCCTGCCAGCACCGACGCCGTGTCCGCATCGAGCGTGCTGTTGATGTGCACGCCAGAGACCCCGAGCTCCATGAGCTTCATCAAGACGTCCGTCGCCTTGAGGCTCATGCGCTGCGCCAAAGCCTGAAGCTGAATGTTGTCCTCGATCCGGATCACGCGCTTTTGCGCGCTCGGCACCGTGATCTCGGTCTGCTTCGGTTTCTTGCCGGGCTGCAGGCGCTTCTTGCCGGGACGCCCCTGCGGCCTGCCGGTCGGTCCGATCGAGGAACGCCCGCGGATCTCGCGTCGGCGAGGCGCCTGCTCGCGCTGCGCAGCATGCTCGGCGACGATGCGGCGCCGTGCGCCTTCGGAAAGCGGTGCCGCGCTCGGCGCTTTGGCCTTGCCCCGACGCATGACACCGGGCGGAAGCGGGTCGTACGAGAAACGGCCTCGCTCCTCAACAAGCTGCTCCGATGGCTCCCGGAGCGGCGGCGGAGGCTCCGAGACGCGCTGCTCTTCGGCTGGCTCGGCCGGCGGCGGGGCTGGCGGCGCTACCTCATGAGCGACCGGCGCCTCCATCGGCGCGGGCTCGTGCATAGGTTCGACCTCCGGGGGCGCAATCGGAGTCGGTAGGCTTGGAGGCGCGACGACCGGGGCCTCTGCGGCTGCTGCCGGCTCGGGTTCCTCGGCTGCCTTGCGGCGCTTGCGACGCACGACCGTGGGTCGAATGCGCTCTTCGACCATGGTCTCGCCACGGTCCTTTTCCAGTGATCGCTTGATACGGTCCACTTCGACTGGATCCAGCACGCTCATGTGATTGCGTACTTGGATCCCCAACGTCGCGATCCGCTGAATCAGGTCGCGATTGTCGACCCCCAGCTCACGAGCGACCTCGTAGACTCGAACCTTATTCATCCATCCTCCGATAAGGCTTCGATGTGCGAGAGGCAATCCACCACTGCACGCGCGATGCCCCGATCCATCACCAAGAGAACGCCCAGATCCGAACGGCCAAATGCGTCCCCGAGGCTTCCCTTAGTCCTCCAAGTGGCAGTCGTGCAACCAAGCGCGGTCGCCATGCGGGAGAGCTCGTTCACACGACCCCGCGAGTCTTTCGCGCGGATCAAAAGATCCCCTCGCCCCGCCTGCAGCGCGGAGCGAACCGCTTCGGCCCCGAGCGCCAAGCTCCGTCGGCGCTGTGCGGAGCTCAATAGCCCGAGCACGCGCTTTTCGAGCTGTTCCACGATCATCCGCTCGATGCTTTCGGGCTCGACCCGAGGCAAGGCCCGCAGCGCTCGAGCCAACCCGCCTCGCTGGGTCGCAGACCGAATGCAGTCCCTCCTCGGGTGCACGGAAACACCGCGTCCCCCGAGCCGGCGCCCCAAGTCCACCGCGATGAAAGGCGCCGCGTCGGCCACGACCAGACGCACCAGCTCCTCGCGCCCGGCGCGGCTTCCGCAGCCCGCGCACATCCGCTTCGAGGCTCTGTCTCGTTCGCTTCTGCTCATGACGTTCAACATCGATCGACTACCCCTGCTTCAACTCCTCGGTTTCCGCCGCCGCGGCGACGTTGCCAGCGGGGGGCTCCGGTGCGATCGCTGGCTCGGGCTGCGTCTCGGCCTCGGCTTGCACCGCGGCGGCTGCAGCGGCGGCCTCGGCCTCGGCTTCGACCCTCGCGGCTTCGGCCTGTGCGGCCGCGATGCTCTGCTCCATCTTCGTTTCGATGGGGGGCCACTCGTTGTCGAGAAAATGCGTCACGCCCGCCTTGACCGCTTGGGCCTTGGCCGCTCCGAGCCCGGACTTGATGGCAAAACGGTCGGTGTCGTCCTCGCGGGCAATCGCCTCCACAGAGCCATAGCCGCTCTGCTCGAGCAGGTCCGCAACCCGCGCGTTGACACCGCGCACCAGCAAGAGCTTGTCGCGATCGGTGGGCGGCTCCGTCCGGGCGGCCATGGCCTCCAGCGCTTCCTTGCGCACCTCCTCCATGGCCCGGGCGGCGTTCTCACGAAGCCTCGGCACGTCGTCCGCCGAAATTCCCGGGACGGAAGCGAGCTCGTTGGCGCTTGCGTCGACCACTTCGTCCAGGCTCCGGAAGCCCATCCGGTAGAGCGACCGCGATACTTCCTCGTCCGCGCTCAAGCGAGATAGCGCGGCCATGGCTTCTTCCTCGATCTGCTTGAATCGAGACTCGCTGACGATGTCGAGCCGCCAGCCGGTCAACTGAGACGCGAGCCGCACGTTTTGGCCGCGTCGGCCGATGGCCAGCGACAGCTTCGGATCCGGTACTACGAGCTCCATGTTGGAGTTTGCCTCGTCGATCACGACGCGCACCACCTCCGCCGGCGCAATTGCATTGCAGACGAAGCGGGCCGGGTCGCGGTCCCACGGCACGATGTCGATCTTTTCGCCACGAAGCTCTTGGACTACCGCCTGGACGCGAGACCCCTTCATGCCGACGCACGCACCCACGGGATCCACGTCCGAGTCTCGGCTGCTGACTGCAATCTTGGAACGGGCTCCGGGCTCGCGTGCCGCGGCCACGATGCGCACGATGCCTTCGTAAATCTCCGGCACCTCCATCTCGAACAGCTTGACCAGCAGGCCGACGTCGGTTCGCGAGAGGATGATCTGCGGACCGCGCGCCTCCCGATCGATGTCTTTCAGATAGGCGACGATCCGGTCGCCAGGGCGGTAGCTCTCGCGCGGGGTCTGCTCGCGCGGCGGCAAGATCGCTTCCACCCCGCGTCCCAGATCGACGATGATGTTCGATCCGCGCTCGAAACGCCGAACGACACCGGTGATGATTTCACCCTTGCGATTCTTGTACTCGGCGTACACTCGCTCGCGCTCGGCGTCGCGGACACGCTGGATGATCACTTGTTTCGCGGTCTGGGCCGCGATCCGGCCGAACCGGCTTCGGCTCTGCTCGAGGTTGAGCAGCCCGCCGAACTGTTTGTCCTGCTCCCGGGCCCTCTCGCGGTCCTCCGGCAGATAGAAAATCTGAAAACCGAGCTCTTCCCCGATCTCCGCCTCGAGCCCATGAGACCGTGCGTCCTCGAGCGAGATCTCCTGCTCGTCATTGTCGACCTCTTCCACGACGGTCATGTACTGAAACAAGTCCACCGCGCCGGTTTCGTCGTTGAATCTTGCTTCCAGCTCGCGATCTGGACCAAACGTCTTCTTGGCTGCCGTGAGAATCGCCTGCTCGGTGGCCTCGACCAGGATCTTGGGATCGATGCCCTTCTCCTGGCTGACCTGTTCAATCACGTGCTGAAGTGAGAGCGTGCCTTGTTGCATTGCTGTCCAACCACCTATTTCGAGAATCGGTACACGAGGTTTGCTTGCGCGATGTCCTCGTGGGGAATCAAAAGAACCTTGCCGTCTTGGTCGAGCTCGATGCTCCGGTCGACGACCCGGAGGAGCTTTCCGTGAAAGCGGCGCTGACGGTCGATGGGCGTTCGGGTGCGCACCTTGACCTCGCGTCCCGAGAATCTTTCGAAGTCCGAAAGCTTCACGAGCGGACGCTCAAGGCCCGGGGAGCTGACTTCCAAGCGGAAGCTCCCGGAAGGGAGCACATCGTCGTGGACGTCGAGGGCCGTGGACACGTCCCGGCTGACCGCAGTGCAATCTTCTAGGGAGACCCCGCTGCCGATGTCCAGGCCGGGCACGTCCCGGTCGATGATGACGCGGATCACCGCGCCCCCCGGCTCGCGCAAATAGCGCACGTCGACCATTTCGACGGCGTGCGCGCGGCAAATCGGGTCGATCAGCTGCTCCAAGGAGCTTTCGAGATGTGGCTTTTCCTGGGTCAATGTCGGCCTGGGCCCCCGAACGAAAAATGGGCGGGCCGAGGCGGCCCACCCATCGAAAGGCAAACCCAATTTTCGGTGCACCAGCTACCACAGCGCCGGTCTCCCCGCAAGCAAACCACCCCCGGCGAGATCTGCGTCGTTGACAGCGTGAAAGGGCTCTTGGTATGCCCCGCCAGTAACCCCGCCGGATCGGGCGTGGAATCAGGAGGAAAGCATGAAGCGTTCGTTGAAGTTCGGGCACTGGGTTGCCCTGGTGTGCATGGGTGCCCTGGTGGCCAGCTGCGGGTCGACCCGCGAGACGGCGTGGGACACGACTGGCGGAGCCGTCCAGCTCGATGATGCGGCCCGGGCGCAAGTCGCCGCGCTTTTGGCGCAGGCCGACGCCGCGTGGTTGAATCGAGGGGACGAAGCGCAGGCGAAGGCGGCGGTCGATGCGTACCAAGCCGCGACCGACATCGACCCATCCAACTGGCGGGCGCTGACCGATCTGACGCACGCGATCTATTTCTACGCGGACTGCCATCTGCGTTTCGACGAGGACAACCCCGATCTCTATAAAGACACCCATGAGAAAGGCACCAAGGCCGCCGAGCGCGCCTTGTCCGCTCTGTCTCCGGCGTTCGCTGAGGAGATGGCAGCGCGTGCACGAATTGAAGACGCGATTGGTGTCCTCGACAGCTCGGCTGTGCCGGCGCTCTACTGGCGCTCCTCCAATCTCGCCCGCTGGGCGACGTTGGAGAGCTTCGCAACGCTTCTGTCCTACAAAGACGAGGTCCGCGAGATCATGGAGTTCTGTCTCCAAAACGATCCCCTGTACTGGTACCAGGGGCCCGATCGCTACTTCGGCGCGTTCTATGCCAGGGCGCCCAGCTTCGCCGGTGGCGACATGAAGAAATCGGCCAAGCACTTCAACATCTCCATCGACGCGCAGCCGAACTACTGGGGCACGCGAGTCCTCATGGCCGAGGAGTGGGCCATCAAGGAAGACAACCGGCCGCTGTTCGAGGAGCTCTTGAGCTACGTTCTCGAAGGCGATCCCAACGTCATCCCCGAGATCAAGCCGGAGAACGAGTGCGAGCAGCGCAAGGCCAAGAAGCTGATGTCGGAGATCGACGACTACTTCTAGTCTGAATAGTGTCGACAACCCACCCGTCCACGAGGTTTGCCCGAGGAGAATCCAATGCGTAATTCTGTTCCTTTTGCCGCGGCGCTGGTCGCCCTTTCCCTCCTGTATGCAGCAGTCGCGCCGGTATCGGCGCAGGAACACGAGTACGAATTGGAGATGGGGACGGTGGTCCCCTCGGGCAGCCCGTGGGCGCTTCAGCTCAAGAGGCTGAAGAAGTACATCGAGGAAGAAACCGGCGGTCGAGTCAAAGTGAAGCTGCGGCTCGGCGGCTCGAACGAGCGCTCGTTGGCGCGACGCGCCCAGATGGGAAGCAAGCAAGGCTTCGCCGGCTCGGTCGGCGGGTTGAGCTCGATCGTCCGCGAGGTGAACGTCCTCGAAGCGCCGTACGTGTTCGACACGGTCGAGGAGGCGGACAAGGCCCTCGACGATCCGGAGGTGCTGAAGCAGGTCCGCAAGATCCTGGAAGACCAACAGCTGGTGTTCGGGCTCTGGGGTGAGAACGGCTTTCGCTCGTACTTCAGCCGCCGGCCGGTTCGCACCCCCGAAGACATGAAGGGCGTCCGGTTCCGGTCCCAGGAGGCGATTGCACACGTCGAGGCCTATCGCGCGCTTGGCGCAAGCCCCGTGACCATCGATGTGGCCAATACCATGACGAGCCTTCAGACCGGCGTCGTCGACGGCTTCGACAACACCCCGCTCTTCGCGATGGCCACGACCTGGTACCAGGGCCTCGACGATGGCGAGCGGAACCTGGTCCTGTCGAAGCATTCCTATCAGCCGGGCATCGTCGTGTACTCGAAGAAGTGGTTCGATACGCTGCCGCCGGACATTCAGAAGGTGTTGCTGAGCGTCCCCTACGAGCTGACCACTTGGGGCCGCGACCAGGTTCGCAAGATGGAGCCGGTCTTGCTGAAGAACCTCGTCCGCTACGGGTACGCGATCCACGAGCCAACCGAGGCGGAGCTCCAGAAGTTCAAGGACAAGGAAAAAGGCATTCCCGAGGCCATCGCCAAGCAGACGGGCCCCGCTGGAGTGAAGCTACTCAAGGCGGTGACAGCCGCGCTGGCAAAGTAGACGCGAACGGGCCAAGCCCCCTCCGAGCGCCGGCTTCGACGAAACGATGCGGCTCAACGGCCCGGGGTTTCTCCGTGAACGTGTACCCAGGTGCCCGGATTTTCGTCCGTGGCGTATCGGCCATGCCACGCAGCAGGCAGGTCCGGCCCGGCCCAGTTGTAGAGCCACTTGGCGTCACGGGGCGCCAAGTTGATGCAGCCATGGCTGCGCGGTCGCCCGAATCGATCGTGCCAGAAGGCGCTGTGAAATGCGTACGCGCCCTCGAAGTACATCACATAGGGAACGTCCTCGAGCGAGTACGGCGGCTCGCCTGGCTCATCGTCGTCCATGGTCGAGGTGAGGTGCTTTGCTCGAATACGGAAGAGACCTTTCGGCGTGCGATAGTCGAGCTCGGGGCTCGGTGGCCGAGCCCGTCCGGTGGAAATCAGGGTCACGTAGCGTGGCTGCTTCCAATCGTACGCGACGAGGACTTGGTGCGTGAGGTCGACGTCGATCCAACGCTCACCCTCGGCTACTCCATCGGGGGGCGCGCTCGGTGGAATTAACAACACGTCGGTCTCGGGCACCAGTCGGTCTTCCCCCACCAACAGAAACAAGCGCTCGCCTAGCTGCCGGCGGGAGCGGACGGGCAGCCAACTACGTGGCGGCAGCCGCTCGCGAGTCGCCCGAAGCTTGCCCCGCTCGTTGAGACGATGAACGACTGTCTCCTCGGCCTTGGTGACTGCGACGGGAAGTCCCCAGCCCGCCTCGTCGAGCTCCTGACCGTGGAACCTACTCCACTTGGGGTGCCGAAGAGATTCGGCGGGCACGAAGCCATTTTGCTGCGTGCGCCAATAGGTCTCTCCGTCTCGTTCGAAGTTGCGGTCGAGGCTGACGTAGAAGCCCGGCTCGAGCACCCGCACGACGAGGGGATTGTCGATTGGAGGCTCGCGAAGCGGATACGTCTCGCCACCGGCGAGCGCCTCCTCGTCTGGGGGCTCGTAGATCTCCTCGGCATTCGGCAATCGCTTGTAGATCGGGGTCCGGCGCCGCACCGTTACGTAGTCGTAAGGCAGCACGGCATCGAGATCGGGCTGCTTCGCGCGACGCTCTGGAAGACGTTCGCCGGAAAACAGGAGGACATCCTGCCCGTGACAAACGAAGCCGCCCGTATCGAGCTCGTACCAGCCGCCTTCACACCCTTCGTACCCGAGCGGCTCGGTGGTCGTGGAATGCAAGAGGGCTCCTGCGCGAAGGTAGCCAATGCGATTTGCTTCCGGGCTCGGAGCATTTCGGATCGGCGCGACGAAACGCTTTGCGAACACGCGCTGGGGCGGTCCCAGATCGCGGGGCTCTTCCCTCACTTCCGGCGTGAGCACGGAGAGGGGCTCCTCGAGGCTGCAACCTCCGAAAAGGAGCGCGGCGGTGGCACTCAAAGGCGCACCGCAACGCTCGAACCAAGCTCGTCGTGTGCGTCGCACTGCCCTGTTCTGCTACGAGTGTCATTAGGATGCATGCGGGTCAACGACTCGAAGCCTTTTCCGCGACGTTCGGAATCGTGGCGTCGATCGCTTTGCACCTTTGGGCGTTTTTTTACGTGGCGAGCGCGACGGCCAGCTTCGACTTCGAGTTCGAGCTCACCTTGCCGGCCGAGGTGGAGTTCGGCCTCACCGAGGAAATGGCCATGGCTGGCGGACTTCCGCAGCCAACCCGGCTAGCCCCGGCGCCCAGCGCCCCCACCCCTGGCCATCGAGCCGAAGAAGACGCCCCCGGGCCCGACGCCGGCGTCCCCGAGCAAACCTCCCCTGACACCGACACTGACACCGACACTGACACTGACACTGAAGCTGAAGCTGAAGCTGACACTGAACCCGACCCCGCCGCCCTCCCCGTCGCTCCCCCCACGCTCGCCGGACCCTCCCGAATCCCTCCAGGCGCGCAGCTGGCGTTGCGGGTCGACATGAAGCGCATCCGGGAGTCTCCCTTGGGGCCAGACGTGACGAGCTTCTTGCACGGCGTTCCGGACTGGCAGCTGCTTCTCGACGGATCCGGAATCGATCCCGTGTCGGACCTCGACCGATTGCTGATCGCCACGCCCAATCTCGAGCGATCCAAGCTCGTGTTGGCCGGGCGGCACCGTCGCGATGCGAGGTTTGCGCGACAAAGCGTCGAGCGGCTCGCTCGCTCCCGAGGCAAGCGGATTCGTTGGGAGCGGCGCTTTGGTGTTCCCACCGCGCAATGGCACAACCGCGATGAAACGCGACGCACCATCGCGCTCCTCAGCCCGAGCCACTTCAGCATCACGCGGCGTCAAGACTTGGTACGAGTGCTCGCCATCACCAAGGCGCGCGAGCTGCGCGATGCCGAAAAGGAAGGGCTGGTCGCTGCGCGCGGCCCCGACGCGCTGCTCTCCATGGGCCCGGACGAAGCCATCTCTCTCGAAGTGGAGGGCGTGCACCGGTTCGTGCTGGGAAGCACGAAGCACATTCCAGTGCGTTTGCGCGTCGCCGTCCGCGAGACGGGCCCGAACGAAGCGACGGTGACGGCCCTGGCGACCTATGCGTCCTCCGAGGACGCCACGAAAGCCGCACAGTATTGGAAGAAAGTCGCGACCTTCTACTCTCAGCAGCTTTTCATGACCCTCGCAGGCTTTGGAAAGACGATCCGAAAAATGGAGCTCACGCCGGAAGAAGAACGCGTGGAGGTCTCCTTCAAGCTCAATGCCGATCAGATCCGGTTCCTCCTCAGCTACGCCGAAGGACGCCTTAAAGGCGGCGCCATGCGTGAGCGCCCGAAAGACCGTGAGGATCGGACGGCTCCAACGAAAAAGGGGCCCTGAGGGGCCCCCTTTTTCTGATTCATCGTCTCGCGAAACTAGAGGACGAGGTCCTTCAGCTTCTTGAGCGGCGTCGCACGGATCTTCTTGGATGCCGGCTTCGGTGGAAGCATCATCTCCTCGCCGGTAGCCGGATTGCGTCCCATCCGAGCGGGCTTCGCCGGAATCTTACGAACCTTGAGCTTGATCATGTCCGGAATGACGAACTCTCCGGGGCCACGGCGTCCAAGCTCTTTTTTCACCAGGTCTCGAAGCGCGTCGAAGACGTTGGAAATTTCCTTCTTGGTAAGGCCGCTCTTATCAGCCAGCTCGCCCATGATCTGAGCCTTCGTCATTCGCTTGGCTCCTGCCATAATTCCCTCCTAACTCCGTGTCCTGCCCCTCGGTCCAATCAAAGGCCCCGAAAAAGAAGCCCCCAGACAGGCACGGCGCCATCTATGCCTGGGGTTTTCCTTGCTGACAAGGGCCTTTGTGCGGTTTCGCGGAGAAAATTCCGGGCTTAAGTGAACGGGCTATTTGCACGGGCGGTGCCCCTGCGAGCCCATGCGGCGCCTCGCCCCACGCTTAACCACAGGTCATCCACAGCTCTTGCCGCACTGCGCCCTCGATCCGACGTCAGATTGAGAGCGAACCTCCATGCGGAGTGTTTTCAAGATGTTGCGAGTCGAAATCCAGCCATTGGACGAAGATTATCTGGATCGATTTCTCTGCGTTCGGCGAGGTTTTCCACAACGCGGCCGGGGTCAGCGCGCCTCCTGCACCCGGGCCAGAAGCTCCTCCGTGCGCGCCTTCATCTCGCGCTCCTGCCGTTCGGTGGCGTGATCATGGCCGAGGAGGTGAAGCAGCCCGTGAGCCAACAAAAAGGTCACTTCGGCGATGATCGGGCGATCGCGTTCGGCCGCCTGGCGCGCCGCGGTCGGCACCGAGATCACCACGTCGCCGAGCAGCCCGGTGCCGCCGGCGGGCCCGGGCTCGTCGTGCATCGGGAAGGCGAGCACGTCAGTCGGCTTGTCCTTCTTGCGGTAGCGACGGTTGAGGGCTCGAATGGTGTCGTCGTCGCACAGCAGGATCGAAAGCTCGGCGTTCTTCAACCCGAGAGACTCCAGCATGGCCTCGGCGCGCCAGCGCAAGTCATCGTGTCGGACCGAGCGGCGCTTCAAACCGCGCGAGCGGAGCCAGACAGGCATGATTTTGCTACTGGTGCGGAGGTGCGCACCGGTCAAGCCGGGGCCCGGGATGCCTGCCGCAAAGCGATTGCTATGCTCGGACGGTGTTTGAAAGAGCTCTCATCTTGCGTCGCGGAGAGGCGGCGACACGCGTTGCACGCACGTGCAGACGCCTCGGCGTCGAATCGATCGTCATCGCCCCGAAGAACGCGCGCGCAAGCCGCCATGTCGAGGCCGGAGACCGCAGAATCGAGGTCGACGTCGACGAGGCGGAGCCCATTCCTGCCGAGGAGCTTTCCGGAATCATCGCGCAAGCGGGCGCGGACGTGGCCCACCTCGGCTACCAAGGACAACCCTCCATGTTCGAGATGGCCAGCGCTGCGGAGCAGGCAGGGCTGGCGGTGGTGGGAACGGACCTCGACGTGCTTGGGGCCCTCACCGACCCGACCACCGTTCGAGCCGCCGCGGATCGCGCTCACGTCCGAACGATTTTCGACGCAACCGATCTCTCGAGGCCTCGTGAGATTGCGGTGCTGGTCGCGGCCGACTCCCATGGCGAGATCGCGGCCCTGACCGAGTGTGATCGCAGCCTCTCTCATGGGGAAAGAGCGCTCGTTCACGAGGCTCCCTCTCCCGAGCTGCTCTTCCGCGCCGATGGAGAGGCCTTTCGACTGGCGTTGTTCGAAAGCGCCCAAAACCTCGCCGCCGCGCTTCGCTACGCAGGCCTCCTAGAGGTCGCATTCCACGTGGACCCTCAGGGCTGCTCGTGGGTGTCCGACGTCAGGATCGGGCTGCCGCGGCATCACACGCTCCTCGAGATGGTTACGGGCCTGGATCTGGTCGCACTGCAGCTTCGCATTGGGTGCGGCGAGCGCCTCCCCGAAGAGCTCAGCACGATCGAGCCCAAGGGGCATGCGCTGGACGCCGCGGTTTTCGCAGTCGATCAAGAGGAGGCCGTGGTTGGCTCGTACTCGGTCGCGCCCGCTCCCCAAGGGCGGGTTCGGGCGACGAGCTCTGCGACGGTCGGGATGCCGCTTCCAGCCGATGATCGTCCTCTCATCGCAAAGCTGACCACCCACGCGCCGATTCGGCATGGTGCTCTCTTGTCGATGGACCGCATGCTGGCGGAGATGCACGTGGAGCCCTTCGCGACGAACATCGAAACCTTGCGACGCATCCTGAGCGATCACGCGTTTCGGGCGGGCCAGTACGACACCACCTCCGTCGGACGAGTCACTGCGGGCTGAGAGGCTCTCAGGCGGCGAACGTCGCCCTGCCTGCGTAGAGCGCTCCGCCTTCGAGCTGCTCTTCGATTCGGAGCAGCTGGTTGTACTTGGCAATGCGCTCCGACCGTGAGGCGGAGCCGGTCTTGATTTGTCCTACGCCGGTCGCCACGGCGAGGTCAGCGATGAACGTGTCCTCCGTCTCGCCGCTCCGATGCGAGATGATCGATGCGTATCCATTGAGCGCGCCGAGTTGGATGGTGCTCAGGGTCTCGCTCACGGTTCCGATCTGATTGACCTTGATCAAAATTGCGTTGGCCACGCCGCGATCGATGCCCATCTGCACGCGCTCGGTGTTGGTCACGAACAGGTCGTCACCCACCAGCTGCACCTTTTGTCCGAGCGCATCGGTCAGAACCTTCCAGCCATCCCAGTCGTTTTCGTCCATGCCGTCTTCGATGCTGAGGATCGGGTACTTGGAGCAATATTGGGAATAGATCTCGACCAGGCCGGGCGCATCGACCGGCTTCTTGTCGAACGTGTAGACGCTCTTCTTCTCCTCGTAGAACTCGCTCGCGGCGCAATCGAGCGCAATGCCGATCTGCTCTCCCGGTCGATACCCGGCCGCTTCGATGGCTCGCGCCACGAAGGAAAGCGCCTCTTCGTTCGTGCCGAGGTGCGGAGCGAATCCGCCCTCGTCGCCGACGCCGATCGCGTGGCCCGCGTCCTTGAGAAGCTTCTTCAAGCTGTGAAACGTTTCCGCGCCCGCGCGCAACGCTTCCGCGAAAGAGTCGAAGCCCACGGGCACCACCATGAACTCCTGAATTTCGAGGCCGCTGTCGGCGTGCGCACCGCCATTGATGATGTTCATGAGCGGCGTCGGAAGAACGTGCGCTTGCGCTCCGCCGAGGTATCGCCAAAGGGGCAGTCCGACCGCATCGGCTGCGGCGCGCGCCACCGCCATCGATACGCCGAGGATGGCGTTCGCTCCGAGCTTCGATTTCGATGGCGTGCCGTCGTAGTCGAGCATCACTTGATCCACGCCGAATTGATCGAGAGCATCACAGCCGACGACTTGGGGCGCGATCTCGCTCACAACGTTGTCGACTGCTTTGCGCACGCCCTTGCCCAGATATCGCTTCGGGTCGCCGTCGCGAAGCTCCAGGGCCTCGTGCTCGCCGGTGGAAGCGCCTGACGGAACCGCCGCTCGCCCCGTCGCGCCGCCCATCAACTCCACGTCGACTTCGACGGTCGGGTTTCCGCGGGAATCCAGGATCTCTCGTGCACCAACTGCGATGATCTCCGTCATGATTTCACCTCGCGCAGGCATTAGCGGTTGTCCGGGGGCGATGCAAGGACGTCGTGCTAGGCTCGGCCGCGATGCACGCCTCGCTGTTCATTCCTTGGTTTCGTTTGGAATCGTGGGACATCCCGCTCCCAGTTTCGCTGCCCATCTTGGGGGACGTCCTTTCGATTCAACCGTTTGGCGTTCTCGTCGCGATCGGCGTTGTGCTTGGCGCTTGGGTCGCCGGCCGTTTCGCGCGGCGAAACGGGCTGGACCCGGTAGTGACCGGCGACCTCGTCACCTATGCGGTCGTGACGGGTTTCATCTTGGGCTACCTGCTCAACGGCCTGTTCTACGAGCGGGATGCCGTCAGAGAGATTCTGCGCGATCCCTCCCTGTTCTTCTCCACCTGGTTGGGCCTGTCGTCGTACGGCGGATTTTTCGGTGGAATTCTCGGATGCTTCATATGGCGCTACCGCAGGAAGATGCCTCTGCTGCCGTACGCCAACGCGATTTGCTTTGCGCTGCCTTTCGGTTGGCTCTTCGGTCGCACGGGTTGCTTCGTCGTGCACGACCATCCGGGCAAGGTGACGGACTTCGCGCTCGCGGTCGCCGATTATCGATTTGGCGCTCCTCCTTATGAGCCGCGCCACGATCTCGGTCTCTACGAGCTCATTTTCTCCGCCCTGATCATCGCGTTGTTCGTGTGGCTCGAACACAGGCGGCGCCGTCCCGTCGGATTTTATTGTGCGTTGCTTCCGCTCCTCTACGCCCCCGCTCGTTTCTTCCTCGACTTCCTGCGCGCGCCGCCGCTCGAGGGAGGCGACGTGCGATACGGAGGATTGACTCCCGCGCAATGGTCTTCGGTTGTGATGCTATGCATCGGTCTGGCCGTTTGGCAGCTCGGGGTGAAGCCACGGATGGCCGACGGCGACCCGAGCGGCGCACAACGCTAGCGGCTACCTGAGCGACACCACGGTCACCTGGGGACCGCCCTCCTCTTGCGACGCCTCGCGAAAGCCCGCCACGTAGGCGTCCTGCCTCGACAGCAGCTCTCGAATCGCATCGCGAAGCGCGCCGCTTCCCACGCCGTGCACGATGTACGCGACGGGCTCGGCGGCCCCGTACATGCGATCCAAAAAACTTTCTGCGAGCGCGATTGCTTCCTCGGCCCGTAGGCCGCGCACGTCGAGCGTGTTGTCGCTCGTCCGGACGGCTTGGGGGGGTTTCGGATGGGCCCCCGAAACCGGCTCCGGCTCCTTCGCTCGGGGCTCAGAGGTTTTCTCGAGCGCCCGCAGGTCCGCAACGTCGACCCAGAGCTTCATCATGCCGGCCGCCACGCGAACCTTGCCGCGCGCCGGTCCCTCGATGATTTCCGCCGTGCTTCGTAGGCGTTCGACCCAGACCCTGTCACCCACCTGGAGGACATCGGGATCGATCGCGACCGTTTCCACCGGCGTCGGCTCGAGCGAGCGCCGATGCGCGTCAAGCTCGCCCAACAGCGCGCCCGCTTCGCGCAATGCCTCGCCAGCAGCGGCCACCTGCTCCCTCTCGGGATTCGCCCGCAGCGCCCGTTTGGCTCGTTCCAAGTCCCGCTGAAGCTCTTGTACCCGATCGACCAACCGCTGCGCTTCTTGGCCGATCCCCTTCGCCTCGCGAGCCGCCAGCGCCTTTCGGCGCGCTTCCAACGCTTCGCGCTCTCGGTGCGCTGCCTCGCGCTGCGCTAGAAGGGCGGCGTGCTCCTCGGTGGCAGCCTTGGTTGCAGCCTCGAGGTTGGCCACCAGCGCCTCGAAGCTTCGGGAATGCTCGGGCAGCATGCGGCGCGCATCCTCGACGATCGATTCGGCAATGCCATAGCGCCGCGCGACGTCGAGGGCGTTCGATCCCCCCGGCACGCCGATCTTCATCCGAAACGTGGGCGCCATCTGCTCGAAGTCGAACCCGACCGCCGCGTTGCGCATGTCGGGGCGCTCCGCAGCGAGCGCCTTCAGGGCCTCGTAGTGCGTCGTGACCGCAATGGCTGCCCCACGCGCGACGAGCGCTTTCACGATGGCACAGGCGAGCGCAGCGCCCGCCTCGGGGTCCGTGGAGCCCGCGAGCTCGTCGAGCAAGACCAGCACCCGCTCGCCAGCGCGCTCGAGAACGCTCGTCAACGTCACCAAGTGCGCCGAGAAGGTCGAAAGGTTGCGCGCGAGGCTCTGCTCGTCCCCCACGGCCGCAAGAACGGGAGAGAAGAAACCACAAACGCTCCCCTCCTCGGCAGGCACTGCAAGCCCCGCCCTGATCATGAGCGCCGCCAATCCGAGCATCTTGAGGGCGACCGTCTTGCCGCCGGCATTCGGTCCGGAGATCACCAATGCCTGCCCTCCCGACAGCTCGAGGTCGTTCGGAACCACCTCGAGGCCGCGCATCACCAAGAGCGGATGACGGGCCGCGCGAAGGGAGATCCGAGGCTCTTGGCAGAGATCGATGAAACGCGCACGCAAGTCGATCGCAAGGCGCGCACTGGCGTTTCGCAAGTCGGCATGATCGAGCGCCTGTGCGGCCGACCGGAGCTGGGGCACGTATTGCCGCACGTGCTCCGAGAGCAGAGCCAGGATCCGACGCTCCTCACGCTCGAGCTCCGCCTGCGCCATCTTGAGCCGATTGCCCCGCTCCACGAGCTCTCGGGGCTCGACGAAGATAGTGGCACCGCTGGCGCTCGATCCGTGCACGATCCCATGAAAACGCTCGTGTGCGTCCGCGCGAACGGGAAGCACGTAGCGACCCTCACGAATCGTATAGAACGAATCCTGCAAGATCGCGCTTCGCTTCACGATGATGTCCTCGAGCCTGCGAATGATGCGAGCGCGGAGATTCGCCGCCTCTTGTCGAAGGCGAGCGAGCTCGGGGCTGGCCGAATCGAGTATCGAGCCATCCTCGGCGATCGAGGCGCCGAGCTCCTCGTCGAGGTCATCGAGCGTCGGATCGATGGCGCAGACCCGGTGCAGAAACGGCACGCTCGCCTTGCGCTGGCCGAGGAAGCGCCGGAGCGCGGCAGCAGCGCGCAAAGTCATGCGGATGTCCTTGAGAGCCGGACCATCGAGCACCCCTTCGCGTTCGAGGTGCTGCAACGAGCGCGCGATGTCGCATATCCCTTCCAAGGGCATCGGCTCCTCACGCTCGAGCAGCTTCCACGCTTCCTCGGACTCCGCCAACGCCCGCGCGGCCTCGTCGAAAGACTCGGCGAGCTCCAACGTCAGGCTTTCGCGCAGCGGTCCGCGACAACGGTCCGCGACGGCCCTCTCGACCTCCTCCCACTCGAGATCGGCTAGGGTCTTGTGCTCGACGTCACTCACTGAGCCCACTCGGGCACTTTGAGGTCCGACGCGTTCGCGCGACCTTGACTTCCGCGTTGCGAGGCATGCGTGCCTTTGGGTTTGGCCCGGGCTCTTGAGGGCGCCGTGAGCTCGATCCGTACATGCTCCTCTCGAGCCGGGGCGAGAGCCACACGACCTCTACGCTTCCCCAGTCTGGCGCGAAGCACCAGCGTCGAGCCCGGAATCGTTTCGACCACGCAGGGTGTCCGCGCACACGCTTCCGATCCATCGCCGAGCACGACGCGGGCCCCCGGGGGATTGCTTTCGACGTGGACCAGGATCGATTCGGGGGCCAGCTCTTCGGGCCCGTCACCAGAGTCGGGGCTCGGGACGTCGGATGGCGCGGTCGCCACCTCGACGGGGGCAGCGGGCGCGGTCCGTGTCTCCGTAGGCTCCCCTTCGTCTCGTTGTCCGGAAGTCTGCCCAAAGCCAACCCACCCGAGGGCCGCTGCTCCTACGGCAAGCGCTGCAGCCCACGTCCATCGCGAGCTCTTTCTCCGGGGCACCTCGTCGAGGTCCCGCAAGGACCTCGGCAACACGGCCGCCGGCGGGGCCAACGCGGTGGCCGGGCTGAGCCGTCCGTCGAGCGCGTACACGAGCGCTTCGGCCAACTCGTCGGTGTCTTGGTATCGGTCGTCGGGATCCTTGGCCAGTGCCTTCCGGATCACGAGCTCGAGCTCGGCGCTCACCCTCGCCTCCGGGTTCACGGCCTCGATGGGCGGCAGCTCCGCGAAGAGGTGCTGAGTCAGCACCCCCATGAACGTGTCGCCTTCGAAGGGCACGCGGCCCGCGAGACACTCGAAGAGGATGACGCCGAGCGCATAGATGTCGACGCGATGGTCGAGCTCTTTGCCGGCCGCCTGCTCGGGAGACATATACTCCGGCGTCCCGAAGATCATCCCCGTCTTGGTCAGCTTTCGCCCCGGAGCCCCGTCGGTCTCGATGTCGCTCATCTTGGCGATGCCGAAGTCGACGATCTTCACGAAGTCGTCCACCCCATCACGCTTCGTCAAGAAGATGTTCTCCGGCTTGATGTCGCGGTGGACGATGCCTTTTTCGTGCGCCGCGGATAGCGCCCGACAGCATTGAACGACGATGGCGCATGCCCGGGCCGCTTCGAGCGTGCTCTCACGGCCCAGAAGGCGCCCCAGGTCCTCGCCTTCCAAGAACTCCATGACGAAGTAGCTGGCGCCGCGGGCCGTCTCGCCGAAGTCGAAAATGTCAACGATGTGCTCGTGACCGATTCTCGATGCGCTCTTGGCCTCCTGACGAAAGCGGGCGACCACCTCCGGCCGCCGCGACAGATCGTCGCGGAGGACCTTCACCGCCACTCGCTTGTCGATGTCGCGATGCACTCCCAGGTAAACCAGGCCCATCCCGCCCTCGCCGACTCGGCGTTCCACGACATATCGGCCGGCAAGCACGGTTCCGACGAGCGGGTCGTTCGGGTCCACCGCTCCGATGGCAACCTCGGAAGTCGTCATGAGACGCGTGGCGTCCACGGGGCAGAATACCTCCCCACCCCCGTAGTCGGATCTGCACGCGGGACATACCTTCATGGCGCCAAATTGAGAGTTAGCTCCCAGAATTCACGGTAGCATCGCGTTTCTTGCATAGCCAATGAAGCGGAGGGCCGGCGCGAGGCCTCGTTGCCAAGGCACGCCCTCTTTGATACGCGCACGCCGTGGCTCCAACCGTTCGATTGCTCGATGAAACGTTGATCGACCAGATCGCGGCCGGCGAGGTGATCGAGCGGCCGGCCAACTTGGTAAAGGAGCTCGTCGAGAACGCAATCGACGCGCGCGCGACCGAGATTACCGTGTCAGTGGAAGACGGAGGCAGAGCCCAGGTGCGCGTCTGCGACGACGGCGTCGGGATGTCGCCCGAGGACGTGCGGCTTTCGGTCGAACGCCATGCCACCAGCAAGATCGCCTCCTTCGAAGATCTCCTGCGGGTGTCCACGCTTGGGTTCCGCGGTGAGGCCCTTCCCTCGATCGGGTCGGTTGCGAAGATGACGATCACCACGCGGCCCAAAGACAGGCTCGAGGGCACGCGGCTGGTCTTGGAAGGTGGCGCCCTTCGCCGGATCGAGCCCGCGGGCTGCCCACACGGCACCACCGTCAAGGTCACGGACCTGTTTTACAACGTCCCGGCTCGACGCAAGTTTCTTCGGGCACGTCAAACCGAAACCTCGCGAATCTTGGAAGTTTGCCAGCGCATGGCGCTGAGCCATCCGGGGCTGCGATTGACCGTGAGCTCGGACGGAAGGCTCGCCCGACGGTACCTGCCCGCGAAGAGCCTCGTCGAGCGGACCGCCCAAGTCCTCGGCCAGCACGAGCTTCGCGAGATCCATGCCGAGCGTGAAGGTGTGATTCTCGACGCCGCGCTCGCGCCTCCGGCGCTTGCTCGGCCTGGCGCTCGACACCTTTTCCTGCTGGTCAACGACCGACCCATCGTGGACCGCGGCCTGGCCAGAGCCATCGCGTTTGCCTACGGGGACCAATTGCCGCCCGGCCACTACCCCCGCGGCGTCGTGTCGCTCCGGCTTGCGCCCGAGGACGTCGACGTGAACGCGCACCCTCAAAAGACGGAGGTGCGTTTCCGCAAGGGCGCGCAACTCGTGGACCTGGTGAGCCGCATGATCTCGGCGCGCCTCTCCCCGGCTCGGACCGGCGACGCGTATTGGGCGTCGAGAATCGGCACCGGAGGCCCTGTGCTTCAAACGGGTCCGGCTCGCGGTGGGAGCCCATCGCGCGCGGCCGTTGCGGAAACCGCGGGACGCTATGAGCCGCGCCACCCCAACGGGCTTCGCTTCGTTGCGCAGGTGGGGGACCGGGCGCTGGTCTGCGAGAACGGACGGGAAGCGCTCGTGTTGGACCGCGCCCGGGCCGATGCGCTGAGACGATACGACGCGCTTCGAACGGCCGCGGATTCCGGGGCTATCCCCAGGCACAGCTTGCTGTTTCCGGACAGGATCGAGCTCGCGCCTGCACAGGAGCGAGCGCTCGCCCAACAAGCGTCCTCGCTGCGCGGCCTCGGCTTCGATTGGTCTCCGATCGGCGAGGGGTCGTACGTGCTGCGCGAGGTGCCTTCACCGCTTGCCGACGCGAACGCGGCGGCGCTGCTCTTGCGGGCGCTGAGCGCGCTCGACGCAGGGGGCGGCAACTCGCGTGATGCAGCCCTGCGCGCACTGGCCGACGAAGCAGCAGTCCCCAATGGCGCTCCCCTCGACGACGATTCGGCGCGCCGTTTGACGGCGAGCGTCCGGCCCGATCAGGATGCGCACCGATCATGCCTACTCGGCCGCGTTCCGCTACCCATTGCAAGCACCCCGACGATCGATGACTGAGCGGCTCGAGCCCCTCCTCGTGATTTCAGGCCTCACCGCCACGGGCAAGACCGCGGCTGCGATCGGGCTGGCGCATCATTTCGATGGCGAGCTGATCGGCGCCGACAGCGTGCAGGTCTATCGCGGGTTCGACATCGGATCAGCGAAGCCCACGAAGGCCGAGCTCCGGGGCGTGCCGCACCATCTCATGGATGTGATCGATCCCGACGAGGAGATCGATGCGGCCGCGTATGCGGCTCTCGCGGACCGCGCCATTCGAGACATCGGCGCCCGTCGCCGACTGCCCATCATCGTGGGAGGCACGGGCTTGTGGATTCGGGCGCTCGTGCGGGGCCTCGTGGATCTGCCGCCGGTGGACCCGGAAATTCGGCAGCGGCTCGAAGCGGCCGTCGCGTCGCAGGGGCCCGCTGCCCTTCACCGGCGCCTTGCCGAGTTGGACCCCATTTCCGCCGACGCGGTCCACCCCCATGACAGCGTTCGAATCGTGCGTGCGCTCGAGGTCTACGAGCAAACCGGTGCTCCCCTAGGCTCCCTCCGTGCGCGCCATGCGCTGGGTGAGCCGCGTTACCGGACCGTGCACATCGTCGTCGACATGGATCGGGACCAGCACATCGCCGCCATCGAGCGCCGGACGGTGGAAATGCTCCGGGCGGGCTGGGTCGCCGAAGTGGAGAGGCTCCGCGCCCGATGGGGCGACGAGGTCCGACCCTTCGGAAGCGTCGGCTACCGTGAGGTCCTCGCCCACGTGCGCGACGGCGTGCCGATCGAGGAGACCATGCGGCGGATTCGGAAATCGACGCGGACCTACGCTCGAAGGCAGCGAACGTGGTTCCGAGGCGAGCCCGGTGTAAGCTGGTGGAGCCACAGCGCCGAGCTACCGGAGCCCAGCACGCTCGAACGCATTGCGAAGGACCTAAGGCTTTGAATTTCTTCGGACACGCCGTCGTTGCTGCCTGGGCTGACAACCGCGCCGAGCATCTATTGGGCAGCATGTTGCCCGACTTCGAAGCCATGGTCCGGGTTGCCTTGATCGCGGTGCGCGACCGGGACATCCAGCGGGGCATCGACCTCCATCACCAGACCGATCGTGCATTTCATCGCGCTCCGTCCTTCGTCGCGGTGTGCACCCAGGCCCTTGCGGAGATGACGGAGCTCGGCGTGCGGCGCGGCACCGCCCGCGCGGTGTCTCACATCGGGACCGAAATGTTTCTCGATGGGTGGCTGGCGCAAAAGAGTGCTCACATCAACGCGTACGTCAGCGCCCTCGAGCTCGACATCGGCGGTCGTCTCGAATGGGAAGACGAGGGTGAAGCGTTTCGCCACCTGCGTGAGCGCTTGGCGACGTGGGGCGCCCCGAGGCACTATGCCGAGCCGGGATTCGTGCTGGCGCGGCTCGCGGACAGCCTGCGCCGCAGACCGGCGCTGGCCCTGGGGCATGAAGAATCGCTTCGGGTCGCGGGCTTCCTTCCTTCGATGAAGCAACGGGTCGAGCGCAGCGCGCCAGAGCTGCTTCAGCAGGTCCGGAACGGGCTGAGCGTTGAGAGCTGACATGCAACACGCGGCACGACGCATGACGAGCGGCGACAAGCGCCGTCTGTACTTCAAGTGGACCCGCATCACGTTCACGATCGCAGCCGTCGGCTACCTCGCAAGCCGGGTCGAACCCGAGGACGTGCTGACGGCCTTCCAGCGCCTGTCTCCGAGCGCTGCGTTGCTTGCCATTTCGGTGGTGGTCGTCGGCCTGCTCTGCGGAATGCTGCGTTGGCGCCTCCTCCTGCAGGCCTACGGCGCGATCGACATTCCGTCGTGGCCTCGCATCGCCCATCTCTACCTCGTCGGACACTTCTACAACACCTACGCGCCCGGGGGCGTGGGGGGTGACGTGATCCGGGGTGTGGCCGGCCGCAAGGCATTCGGCAGTCTCGAGTGGATCGGGGCCACCAGCGGTGTGGCCGTCGTGTTCATCGAACGCGTCATCGGTGTGTCGGCGCTTCTGGTTCTCGCGGCCGGCGCCTCGTTGTTCCGCCCGATCCCGGGCATCGAAGACGTGGGTCTTTGGGCTGCCCTCGGAGTGCTTGCCGCAACTGCGGCATTGCTCGGCATCGCCGCTGCTCCTCGGGTCGCCAAGTTTCTGCCGGAAAAAGTGGGCACGCCTTTGCGCGCGCTTCCCCGACTGTTCGCCTTCTGGCCGTTCTTCCTCTCGATCCTGCTGTCGATCGTGATCCATTTCGTCAACGTCGTTGCCGGGCATGCCATCATGCAGTCCCTCGAGCCCTCGGTGACGTTTGCCGACTCCGCGGTCGTCATGCCGTTGATCGCCGCCTCGGCTTTCTTTCCGCTCACCGTCGGCGGCGCCGGCATCCGAGAGGCTGCGTTCGCCGCGCTCTATGGTTTCGTGGGCGTACCCGAGGCCAGCGCCTACGCTGCTTCTTTGAGCTTTTGGGCAACGCAGCTGATCACTGCGGCCGTGGGCGGCGTCATCAACTTGATGATGCCGCTCTCCGGAGAGCGGGGTGACTGAGCGCCTGGCGGCCTATTTTTCCGAGTGGTCGCGGATGACGGGTCCCTTCGAGCCGAAGTTTACGCCGTTGCCATCCACTGCTGGTAACCTCTGACCGATGCGCCACCGCAGCCATGGTGACGGCTCCTTCTCTTTGGAGCAGCTCGCGCAATGCGGCCCCGATTGCGTGTTCGAGGCCGGAGTTCTCGTGTTTCATCCGGAGAGCATCGAGCTCGGCGCCAACGTGTACGTGGGCCACTATGCAATCCTCAAAGGTTACTACAAGAACAAGATGCGGATCGGCGACGAAACCTGGATCGGCCAGCAAGCGTTTCTCCACAGCGCGGGCGGCATCGACATCGGCGCGCGAGTGGGAATCGGTCCGGGCGTGCGCATCATCACGTCGTTCCACCGCGAAGTGGGGCGCGACGTGCCGATCTTGAGCGCACCCATCGAGCTCGCGCCCGTCGTGATCGAGGATGACTGCGATCTCGGTGTCGGCGCCGTGGTCCTGCCCGGCGTCCGAATCGGAAAGGGATCGCAGATCGGCGCAGGCGCAGTCGTCACCGACGATGTGCCGCCCTATTCCGTCGCCGTAGGCGTCCCAGCAAAGGTCCAAAGGGAACGCCCTCGATGACGAGCCCGGATCTCAGCGTCGTCGTCTTCGCCTACGACGAGGAGGCCAACATCGGCCCCGTGTTGCATGAGCTGCGCACGTGGCTTGCGGAGCATGAGCCGTCCACCGAAATCGTATTCGTGGACGACGGCTCGTCGGATGGCACCTCCGCTGAAGCCGCCAACGCGCTGTCTGGATCCCTGCATCAGCGATTGCGGCACGCGACGAATCGGGGGATTGGCGCGGCGCTCAAGACCGGGGTTCGCGCCGCCCGGGGCGCATGGGTCACGTTCCTTCCAGCCGACGGTCAGATCGCGCCCGACGCCATCGGAGCTCTCCGCGCTGCAGCCAGGGAGCACCACGCCGATGTGGTGTTCAGCACCTACGATCATCGCGATGACGGCGTACATCGGAAGATTCTTTCGGCGGGGGTTCGCGGGCTGATTTTCCTGGTGCACGGCGTTCGCATGCGAAGCGACGGCCCGTATTTGTTTCGGCGCGCTCTTTTCGATCCCGACGCGCTCAAGCCGGACACCTTCTTCTTGAACTTCGAGTTTCCGATTCGCATGCTGGGCGCCAGCGTTCCCACGGCGGTGGTAACCATCGAGTGTCGGCCCCGGCGGTCGGGGCGATCCAAATCCACCGGACTCAAGCGGATCTACGGCGTGGCGCAAGACCTGCTCGAGCTGCGCATTCGACGAATGAAAGAATCGCTACAGCGCAACGGCTGAGCGCCAGTGGGTCAATCGCTCTTGAGCCGGTCGCGGAGCGTCGACCTCGGGATGCCTAGTGCGCGCGCAGCCGCCGAGATGTTGCCGCCGTACTGCTCGAGCGCCTCCCTGAGCGAATGCACCGAGGGCTTGTGCGCATGCGGCTCGCTGATTCGGCGGAGCGTGCGCTCGACGGCAGCGAGCCCGATGGAAGCTTGCTCGCAATCGACTGCAGCGTGCTCGAGGACGTTACGCAGCTCCCGAACGTTGCCCGGCCACGGATACGAGCAAAGCCTTTCGATGGCTTGCGCGTGAAGCTCCCGCGGACCGACATCGGCCTGCATCCGCCCGAGGAAGTGGCGCGCCAACGGCACGATGTCGTCCGGACGCGAGCGGAGCGGCGGCACGTCGATCACCAAGCGGTGAATCCGATAGTACAAGTCGGCACGAAAGCGGCCCTCCCGGATCATGGCGCTGAGATCACGATGGGTGGCGCAAATGAGACGCACGTCGACCGGACGATCCGCCTCGCTGCCCACGCGCCGCACCTGCCAAGTCTCCAGGACGCGGAGAAGCCGCGTCTGCAGCGCCGGAGGAAGCTCGGCCACCTCGTCCAAGAAGAGCGTGCCGCCATGAGCCTGCTCGAACGCACCGCGATGAGCCTGCACCGCGCCAGTGAACGCGCCCCGTGCATGTCCGAACAGCTCGCTTTCGACGAGCTCGCGCGTGAGGCCTCCTGCGTTGAGCGCCACGAAAGGGCCTTGGCTGCGGCAACCTCGCTCGTGAAGAGCGCGAGCCACGTGCTCCTTTCCGACACCCGTCTCGCCTCGAATCAGCACGGGCCAGGGAAGCCGCGCGAATCGGTCGACGTCGGCCATGACGGCAAGCATCGCCACCGAGGCCACGACGGTCAGGCCCTCGGGCCGAGCGGGCACGTCCCGGCTCACCACCCGGAGCTCCGTTCGGCCCAAGCGAAGCACCGCGCCCGGAAGCAGGGGGTGGCGTCGAATGCGGACGCCATCGACCCAAGTCCCATTGGTGCTTCCCAAATCGCGAATGCAGACGCCTCTGTCGGACGGCTCGATGCGGCAATGATGTCGGCTCACCGCCCGATCGGAAAGCACGATGGCATTGTCCGCGGCGCCGCCCAGCGAGATCGGCTCATCGTTGATGCGATAGGCCCGCGCGTCACCTCGCCGTCCCACGACCAAGGAAAGCCTCCACGTATACGCCGCATCTGGACGGAGGAGCTCGGTGGCCCTGCGACCGGACGAAGGGGCCTGCACCTTGAGGCGCGTGAGCGCATAACCGGCACCGAGCGTCACCGTTGCGCCGATCGGCAGAATCGAGCGCTTGCCGAGGCCGGGCCGCCTGGCCAGGTCGTACACGTGGACGGTTCCGCCGAAGGGCCGCACGAGCAGCGCCCTCGGGGGCACCTCGTCCGCGTGGATCGTGATGTCGCACTCGGGGTGCGAGCCCACCTCGAGCGCTGCATCGCCGAGCGCAAATACGCGGATTTGGGCGTCCTCATGGCTCAAGCACAACGCATCGCGCACGGTCACGGGGCCGATATCGGCCGGCCGAGGCGCTGGTTGCGTCATCGCCCGGCGACCCTAAGCTCCGCGCAAGGTGTCCGAAGCATTGCGTGAAACCCCACTCGCGGACGAGCATCGTGCACTAGGCGCGCGCCTCGTTCCGTTTGCCGGGTGGCTCATGCCCGTCCGGTACGAAGGCATCAAGGCGGAGCACGAGGCCGTGCGAACGCGAGCGGGCCTGTTCGACGTGTCGCACATGGGGGAGATCCTGGTCGAAGGCCCGAACGCCGTCCCCGAGGTCGATCGGTTGGTCACCAATGATGTCTCCAACCTTCCCGTCGGCCGCGCGCTCTACACCGTTTGCTGCAACGACGCCGGTGGCATCCTCGATGATCTGATCGTCTATCGGCTCGAAAAAGAAAAGGTGCTCGTGGTTTGCAACGCCTCGAACCGAGACAAAATCGTCACGCACTTCGCCTCGCATCTAAGCCTAGGGACGCCATGGAACGACGTGTCGGATTCGTGGGCGCTATTGGCGCTTCAAGGGCCGAGCGCGGTGCGCGTGCTCGAAGCGTTGGGCGCGCCCGAAGAGCTGTTGAAGCTGCCCTCGTTTCACGTCACCCGCGCGAGCCTTGCCGGCGTGGATCTCTGGGTGGCCCGAACGGGCTACACCGGCGAGGATGGGTTCGAGCTTTTTTGCGCCAGCGAGGATGCGGTGACGTTGTGGCGCGCGTTGCTCGAAAAAGGCGAGCCTTGCGGCCTTCAGCCGGTGGGGCTCGGAGCGCGGGACACGTTGCGGCTCGAAGCCAGGCTCATGCTCTATGGCAACGACATTACCGAAGAGACAAACCCCTTCGAGGCCGGTCTCGGCTGGGTGGTGAAGCTCGACGCGGGTGATTTCGTAGGAAAGGACGCGCTCGAGGCCATCAAGGCAGCCGGGGTCGAGCGGAAGCTGGTCGGCTTCGAGATGGTCGGCCGCGGTATCGCGCGCCACGGATATCTCATCGTCGTAGACGGGCAGCGCGTGGGGGAGGTTACGAGCGGCTCTCCGGGACCGACTGTGGGACGGAACATCGGGCTCGGCTACGTGCCCAAGAGCTCGAGCAAAATCGGCACCCGCTTGGGTATCGAGATCCGTGGCAAGGTGGTCGACGCCGTGGTAGTGACGACCCCGTTCTACAAGAGGTGATGATGGTGATGGTAACGTACCCGAGGGATCTTCACTACACGCGAGAGCACGAATGGGCTCGACTCGAAGGTGATTTGATCCGCGTCGGAATCACGGCCTATGCGGTCCAGCAGCTGGGCGACGTGACGTTGGTCGACATGCCGGCGCCAGGCGAAGACGTGCAGGCGCACGAGCGATTCGGGGACATCGAGTCCGTCAAGACCGTCAGCGAGCTGTTCGCGCCGGTCAGCGGCGAAGTCGTCGAGGTCAACGCCGCCCTCGAATCGAGCCCCGAGCTCGTCAACGAGGGCCCCTACGAAGAGGGCTGGCTGATCAAGATCCGGCCGTCCGATCGGACCGAGCTCGAAGGGCTCATGGATGCGGCCCGGTACGAGGAGTATCTCGGGACGCTCGATGGCTGAAGAGCGCGCACGATCGTGAGGTACCTCCCCCATACCGACCAAGAAATCCAAGCGATGCTGAGGCGCATCGGCGTCGAGCGCATCGACGACCTCTTTGCGACCATCCCGGAAACCCACCGCCTCGGGCGCCCCCTCGACCTCGAGCCAGCCTTGGACGAGCCACGGCTGATGCAGCACCTCAATTCGCTTGCCGCTGCCAGCGCGGGGGCGGGCATGCTGTCCTTCTTGGGCGGGGGCATGTATCGGCATCACGTCCCGCCCGCAGTCGACCAGCTCCTTCAACGAAGCGAGTTCTATACCGCCTACACGCCCTACCAAGCGGAGCTTTCGCAAGGAACGCTACAGGCGATCTTCGAGTTCCAAACCATGGTGTGCGAGCTGCTTGGCACCGACGTGGCCAACGCCTCCATGTATGACGGCGCGAGCGCCGCGGCCGAGGCGGTGCTGATGGCCCGCCGGATCAAGCGTCGCAACCACGTCGTGGTCAGCGGGGCTTTGCATCCGGAGTATGTCGAAACCATTCGCACCTACGTCCGCGGGCTCGACGGTGAGGGCTCGATCCAGCTCGCACCGGTGTCCGCCGACGGGCGCACGGACTGGGATGCCGCCCGCAGCTTGATGACCGACGAGACGGCAGCGCTGATCATCGGTTACCCGAATTTCTTTGGTTGCGTGGAAGATTTGAACGCCGCCAAAGCAGCTGCGAGCGGCGGGGACGCGCTGCTCATCACCGCCACGGCCGAGCCGTATGCGCTTTCGGTGCTCCGGTCCCCAGCTTCCTTCGGTGCGGACATCTGCGTGGGCGAAGGGCAAGCGCTGGCAGTCCCGCCTCAGTATGGAGGCCCTGGCGTCGGGTTGCTCGGTGCGTCGAAGGAGTTCGTCCGTCAGATGCCGGGGCGGCTGGTGGGACGCACGGTGGATGTCGACGGGAGCCCGGGATACGTCCTGACCCTCTCGACGCGCGAGCAGCACATCCGCCGGGAAAAGGCGACATCCAACATCTGCACGAACCACGGCCTCATCGCGCTCGCCATGGCCATCCGCACCGCCATGCTGGGGAGACGCGGCTTTCAGCAGGCCGGACAGCGTTGTCTGGACGCAGCCCATTACCTCCGGGCCGGTCTCGAATCCTTGCGCGGCTTCGAGCTGCCGTACGCCGCGCCGGTCTTCAACGAGCTCGTCTTGCGCAGCAAGGGCCCCGATGCGTGTGAGCTGGTGGACCGCCTGGTGGCTCGAAGCATCATCCCGGGCGTCGACCTCGGCCGCTTCCGCGAAGACTGGCGGAAGGACTTGCTAATCGCCGTGACCGAGCTGCACACGCGCGAAGACCTGAACCGACTGATCGATGCGCTGGCCGATTGAGCCCCCGCGATGGGCCCGGATCCGATCGTGCAGCCCCGAACGCGCGGCCGCTGCAAAAATCCGGCGGATGTGGACGAATAGGCCCCTGGCCCGTCCCCGTTATGCGTTCCATCTATCTGAATTGATTTCGTTTTTTTCCTTAATCCTTGACCTGCATAGTCGCCGAACACAACGATGAAATCAGCTTGCACGGCCTATTCAGGCGATGGAAAATCCGGCCGCTTCGCAACTAACGTCTGATAAGGACGATGTCGCGGAGGATGCACCATGACTCAACAGCGACGAACATCCTTCATCCACTTTCGAAGCCAACCGGACTCGGAGCCGATGGCTTGGGAAGACATCTGCAGTCAGTCGACGTGGCAGGGACGTTGGGTCGCGCTCGACGATTGCGCGTACAACGAGTCCGGTGAAGCCACGGCGGGCCTGGTCGTGGACTACGACGACAACCTCGCTGAGCTCTGCGCCCGCCTGAGCGCCGAACGGCGCAAGCGGTGCTCGGTCATGTTCTGCCCGCGCTCGGAATCGGCCGCTTAATCAGGAATCACTGCTTGGTCGTGCCCGCGTCGGGCTCATCGTCTCGGTCCCATGGGTGTGTGGTTTCGTCGACCACCGCAGGTTCTTCGGCGCCGGTGCACCGGTCGGGCTCCCCGCGGCGAAGCTTGACTGCATTCCACGGGCCGCCGCCGCTGAGCTCGTCCTCGAGGCCCCATTCGCCCTGCAAGTACTGATCGCCGTCCTTGCCGATCTGAATCCGGAAGTATCCCCGGCCTCGTCGCACTTGAGGCTTGCCGGCCACCAGCTCCCGTCGGTCCTCCCACCGGAAGATCAGCAGGTCACCCTTGACGTCGCCCTGGATTCGGCCGGCACGCTCGTGCTTCATGTAGTCTCCGACGACTTGGTTTCCGCTCTGGCACAGGTGCATGTTTCCGTACTGCGGCGACTCCCAAACCCCGTAGAAGCTCGCCCCTTGCGGCAGCGGGCCGGCCTTCGGTTTCTGCGAGCCCCCACAGCCGAAGATGACCCCGAGCAAGAGCGCCAGGGTGATCTGCTTTGCGTTCATGAGCCTTCCCCCTCCCATCACGATAATCGACCCGGGGTCGAATGCGTAATTTCGGCGGCTCAACGAATGCGCGGGATGGAAATCGCGTGGTAGAGGACCCCTGGGCCCTCGGAAGCCAACAAGAACAAGTCCCAAAGGCCCTCGAGCATGGGGCTGCGGTCGAGGCGCAAATGCGCCCCCGGCGGGGGTGGCTCCAACCGGTACACGGCGAGCATCGCGGGCCGCACGCGCTCCCGCAGGCGAGATGGCACCTCGATGAGATCCTTGAGCCGCTCGAGCGCGGCATCCATGCCCCCCAGCTCGTCGACCAAACCGAGACGGTGCGCATCGAGAGCCAGCCACACGCGGCCTCGCGCGAGCTGCTCGATCTCGTCCATCGAGCGTCCCCGCCCGTCGGCCACGAGGGACACGAACGAATCGTAGAAGGCATCGAGCTCCCGGTTCATCAGCGCCCGCTCATCGTCGGTCAGCGGACGATGCGGCGAATGAAAGTCCGCATAGGGACCAGTTCGGAGGACCTCGGTTCGAATGCCCACCCGGTCGAGGAGCTCGGAGGCCAGAAGCCGTGCGGAGACCACGCCGATCGACCCGGTAAGCCCCAGCGGCTGGGCCACGATGGCGTTTGCATGGGCGGCGACGTAGTACCCGCCGCTTGCGGCCACCTCCCCGAAGTAGGCGACGACCGGCTTCTTCTCCTTCACTCGAACGACCTCGCGATGAATCAGGTCGGACGCTTCCGCCGAGCCCCCGGGGGAGTCGACCCAAAGCAACACCCCGAGCGCTCGACGATCGCGGCGGGCATGCCGCAAAGCCGCCACGATCGAAGCGCGGCGGCCGGTGGGGGTGCCGGTTTCCGAGATTGCGCCCTTGATGGGCACCACTGCGATGTACGGAGGCCGGCGAATGGGGCGAAAGAGCTTGACCTCCTTGAAGCCTAGGTATCGTTCCGCTTCGACCAGATCCTTTTTCGGATCGATCCCGAGCTCGCCTGGGAGCTCGTCTTCGTAGGCCAGCGCGTCAGCGAGCTTTGCGTCGATTGCGGCTTGGTCACGGAACACCCCGATCTCGAACAGCTTCTTCGCCTCGCCCGGCGTGAGGCCGGTACGCTGCGACAGAGCCTCGAGCAAGGCATGGGTATGCCCCTCGATCAAGGCTTGGAGCTGCTCGCGCTGCGGCTCGCTCATCGTCTCCCGGCTGACGCGCTCCGCGGCGGTCTTGTACTCCTTGCGTGCAAAGGGCTCGACCTCGAGGCCCAACTTGTCGAGCATGGGCTTGACGTAGTGAGACTGCGCCGAGAGACCGAGCAAAGTGATGGTCGATCGGGGGGCCAAGTAGACCCGGTCGGCGGCGGATGCCACGTAGAGCTCACGGTGTCCGCCGCCTCGCGCAAGCAGCACCGCGGTCGACTTGCCTTGCTCTTTCAAGCGCGAGATCTGGTCGCGAAGCCCGGCGCAGACCGACCAGCCTGCATGTAGGGGTGGCAACACGAACGCGACTCCCTCGATGCGGGCGTCGCTGATCGCATAATCAGCGAGGCGTCGTACTGCCGCCAGCGAGGTGGTCCGCCGAAGCGAGCCGGCGTCGAGAATTCTTTGGATCCATGGGAGAGGCTGGCGCGCTTCGACCAGACGGGGCTTGAGCCGCACCGCGATCCACCTGCCTTTGGGGCGCCCGAACCAGCGTCCGATCGCCCACAATGGTAGGAGCGCCACGCACAACAGATTGCGAATCGAGACGAAGATCAAACGAAGCATGGCGTTTTTGTCTTTAGTGACGGCCTGTTATGCTAAGCGAAGGGGGGTCGGGATTCTTTACCGGCGACAACCCCTCTGCTAGGAACTCATAGCACTACGGAAGGCGAAGGAGCACGGCTCGAAACGATGGCAAGCCCCCAGATGGTGATGTACGAGGAGGAGTTTGCCCAGGTCCAGGCCGTGACCGATCGGCTGGTCCA
>Ga0209536_100001134_pt1 | contig 44081 bp, 34 predicted proteins | sample DeeMarSeWOR28_12_FD_187461 | JGI IMG/M metagenome (GOLD analysis project Ga0209536, IMG submission 187461) | Marine sediment microbial communities from White Oak River estuary, North Carolina - WOR-2-8_12 (SPAdes) (version 2) | ecosystem: Environmental > Aquatic > Marine > Intertidal zone >...
CGAAACCAATAATCCGGCGGATAAAGCCCGTTTGAAAAATGTCGCCAAATTGCATTCACGCGAAATTGTGGAACTGGATCCCAAGCAAAACGAAATGTCCAAGATCGGCACCACCCATCTGGTCACGATTATGAACGACCACGACCTGCTTCCCACCCATAATTTTCGTTACGGGCAACACTCCCAGGCTCCCAATTTAGGCCAGGAAGTTTACCGGCGCCTGTTTGACCCGGGTTTCGACGGCTGCTGGATGGGTTGCACCGTCGCCTGCTCACACGGAATCAAAGACTTTGTTCCGCTGACCGGGCCGTACAAAGGGAAAAAGGTATTTGTCGACGGGCCGGAATATGAAACCATCGCGGGCTGCGGCTCCAACCTGGGCATATTCGACCCCCATACCGTCGCCGAGATGAACTTTTACTGCGATGCGTACGGTCTGGATACGATATCCGTGGGTACCGGTATTGCCTTTGTCATGGAATGCTTTGAAATGGGCCTGATCAACGAAACCCACACCGGCGGCATGGCACTTCACTTCGGTAACCGGCTCGGCGCCCTGGAGCTGATACATCAAATGGCGAATGGAGAAGGCTTCGGCCGGATCGTCGGTCAGGGCGTCCGCAAAATGAAAGCCCTTTTTGCAAAGGATTTTGGCGCGGACCCGACTATCTTGCAGGACATCGGTATGGAAGCCAAAGGATTGGAGTTTTCAGAATATATGACCAAAGAATCATTAGCCCAGCAGGGCGGCTACGGGCTGGCGCTAAAAGGCCCCCAGCATGACGAGGCCTGGCTGATTTTTCTGGATATGGTTCACAACTTTATTCCGACTTTCGATCAGAAAGCCGAAGCGCTGCATTGGTTTCCCATGTTTCGAACATGGTTCGGGCTCTGCGGTCTGTGCAAGCTGCCCTGGAATGACATTGTACCGGAAGACAATAAAGATACCGCCGAACCGGCCAAGGTGATAAAACATGTCCAGTGGTATGCGGATTACTTCAGCGCCATTACCGGTAATGATGTGGGCCCGGACGATCTGATTAAAATGAGTGAAGCCGTCTATAATTTTCAACGGATATTTAATCTGCGAATGGGATTTGGCCGCCGCCGGCACGACGATATTCCTTACCGGGCTGTGGGGCCCGTCACAGCGGATGAATATGAATCCCGGGCAGAACGTTACGATAATCAGCTCGTCAAGTCCTACAAGGTTGCTATCGACGGGAAAAGCACGGCCGAAAAAGTCGCCATCCTGCGTAAACACCGCGAAGAGCAGTATGAAAAATTAAAGTCTGCCGTCTATAAACGCAGAGGATGGACATCGGACGGCATTCCGACCCAGAAAACCGCCAAGCGACTCGGAATCGATTTTACGGAAGTGATCGAATTACTTAAAGCAAACGGAGTCAAATCATGATTCAGGTTGCCGGCAAACGGATTCCCTGGCACGAGGGAATGACGGTTTCAGAACTTCTGAATGCGCTAAATGATCCCCATCCGTATGCGGTCATTCGTATCAACGAGCATTATGTAACCCGGCCCAATTTTGAACAAACAATCATTCCCGACGATGCCGAAGTTTTTTTGATTCCGATGATCGCCGGAGGGTAGGCTTGCGCTTGCAAAGGGCAGAGCGCAGAGCGAAAACGATTACGGGTATACCGGTTTTACCTGCGCCATGCGCTATGCCCTCTGCGCTATGCCTTCCCTTTTAGCCCCTCGCCCCAGGGTGCCATACCTTTTGAGTCCTTTACACTCGCAGCCCTGACAACCCCGACTCATTCCTAACGGTTCCTTGAATTTGCTATGTACCTGCGGATTTGCAATCCAGTTAAGGATGTGATATTCTTAATAATCATTTGTATATTGAAATTTGCGCCCTCCCCAAAAAAATCGAAAGCATGCGGATATCCGGGCTTAAGTTTTTGCCTTAGTGGCCCGATATATGCTTTGTAACAACAGGGCCCAAGGCCTTCGCTCTTTGTCAAATGCTATCGGCTTCAGGCGGTTAACGTATCCATGGTTTAAGCGATACGGCTTCTGCTCAAAGGGATAATCCCCGACCGACAGATTACCCCGTACCGGAGGAGCTGTTGTGCTGACTTTATCTGCCGGCGCCCGGGACAGCGCTTTGCCCGTTGATTTCGCGCGAAATACCTTGACTTCTCCTGGATTTTGTAATTAATTTTAAACACCTACATCGATTTTTCCGGGAAATTTCATTGTTACATTAACCAAGAGGTCAGGATAAACATGTTTGCCATAAGAAATCTTTTGATCGCGTTGGCAACGGTGATTGATATTGCGCTGGTTTGTTTTATGTTCATCATAATCGCCAGAGCAGTTCTGTCATGGGTCAGCCCGGACCCTTACAACCCGATCGTGCGATTCATTCACAATGTCACGGAACCGGTACTTTACAGAATTCGCAGAAAGTTGCCGCTGATGTATGGGGGCTTGGATTTATCTCCGATTGCGGTGATTCTGATCATTATTTTTCTACGAATATTTGTAGTCGAGAGTTTAAAGGGATTGGCTGCATCCATAGGATGAACAGAAAGGCAGGTAATGACCAATGAAAATCACTCCCCTTGACATCCAGCAACAGCAGTTTAAGACCCGATTCCGCGGATTTGATATCCGGGAGGTTGATGCGTTCCTTGAGCAAATGGCTGAAGCCTTTGAGATGCTGCAAAAAGGCAACCAGGACCTGAGCGAGGAAGTCCGGCGTCTGGAACTCGAAATCCAGGGTTACAAAAAGCGGGAAGAGACCTTTAAGCGTGCGCTGCTTAATTCTCAAAAAGTACTGGACCAGATGAAGGACAATGCCCGCAAATCGGCTGAGCTGGTCATTGCTGAAGCAGAAGTGAAAGCTGAAAAAATTTTGAACAAGGCCCATAATCGATTAGCGCAACTGCATGAAGATATCGCAGAGTTGAAACGGCAGCGGACCCAGATTGAAGTTCAGATCAGCTCGATTATCGAAGCGCATTCCAGACTGCTCGAAATCGGAAAAGAAGGCATGAAGCAATCGGACGAAGAAGATGCCAAGGTCAGATTGCTGAAAAAATCGCCCTGACTATCCGATTCAAAAGTCATGGCGTGCTCTGATGAAACCGCCTGAGACGAAAGCGGGGGGCAAACGGCGCTTTTTGTGCGGTGTTCCCCGAATCTGTGATCTTTTATAGGTTGACTTTCGTTTCAGGCGGTTTCATCAGAGCACGGGGCTCTTTTTTAAAAATAAAAATGAAATTATTTTGATTTCGTTCGCTTCACAAGCGCAGGCGAATCGCGCACGCAGATAGGGTTTTGGCAATTAAAAACCAAAATCCGAAAAACCAATATTCCGAAACCTGGAGTCGTTAATGGCAAAAATTGATGCGTTTTTTAAATTGATGAATGAACAGGGGGCCTCCGACCTTCATCTCGTCGCGGGACAGCCCCCGGCACTTAGAATCAGGGGTGATATTGAAAGAATAAAGTATAAGGTCCTGAACAGCGATGACCTCAGGAGCATGCTTTACGAAATTTCTCCTGAACACAAGATTAAAGTATTTGAGGAAACGGGAGATATTGATTTTGCTTATGAAATCCCGGGCCTGGCCAGATATCGTGCCAATTTTTTTATGCAAAGAAATGGCGTCGGGGCTGTCTTCAGGGAAATTCCGAACACCATCATGACTGCCGAACAACTGGGGCTGCCGCCGGTGGTGTCAAAATTGGCCACCCTGCCCAGAGGCCTGGTTCTGGTAACCGGTCCGACCGGCAGCGGAAAATCGACCACCCTGGCATCCATCATCGATGTGGCCAATCGTGCGCGCAAGGATCATATCATCACCGTGGAAGACCCCATCGAATTTGTCCACCAGAGTCATGGGTGTATCGTAAACCACCGCGAAGTGGGATTGCATACGGAAACATTTGCTGCGGCTCTGCGCGGGGCCTTACGTGAAGATCCGGACATCATTCTGGTTGGCGAAATGCGCGACCTTGAAACCATCGCGCTGGCCGTTGAAGCAGCGTCAACCGGGCACCTGGTTTTCTCCACCCTGCATACATCCAGCGCCTATAAAACTGTTGATCGGGTTATCGAAGTCTTCCCGTCCCACGAACAACCTTTGATTCGCTCTACCTTATCGGACGGTCTTCGGGCAGTTGTCGCTCAAACTCTTTTTAAACGCATCGACAAAAAAGGTCGAATCGTCGCTCTGGAAATTTTAATCGCCAATCCGGCGGTCCGCAATTTAATACGTGAGGGCAAAACCCACCAGATACCGTCAATGATTCAAACCGGAAAAAAATACGGCATGATCTTATTGGATGACTATATCATGGAATTGTACAAATCGAATAAAATCAGCGCCGATGAAGCCTATGCGAAAGCCAATGAAAAAGCCAAATTCAGGCCATTGCTCAAAGCGCCACCGACGGACTTTACCGAAGTCTGATCGGGGCACATGATTTTCTGAACATGCTCAGATAAAACAAAAAAGGCCACATTATGAAAAAACAAGAAATCGATCACATCCTTGTAAAAATGCTTGATTATCACAGGGAGGTATCAGACCTTAACTTTACCGTCGGCAAACCCATGCAGGTGGAGAGCGCCGGCGAACTGATTCCCGTGGACCTCAAGCCCAACTTTAAAGCGCTGACCCCGTTTCAGACCGAGGTTATTGCCATGAACCTCATCAATCAGGACCGTCGCCTGACGCAGGCGTTACTTACCGCCGGCTCCTGTGACATGTCTTACAGTTTGCCCGGCAAAGCGCGTTTCAGGGTTAATATTTTTTCTCAGGGTTCTAATTTCTCCATCGTTTTACGAAAACTGGAATCCAAAATACCGACGATTGAAGAACGCGAGCTGCCCAAAACCATGTTCACGATCGCCAAGGAAAAAAACGGTATTGTCTTCGTAACCGGTGCTACCGGATCCGGTAAGACAACCACGCTGGCGGCAATTCTGGATGAGATCAACGAAAACAAGTCCGTCCATATTATTACGCTGGAAGATCCGGTTGAATATCAACACCCGCATAAAAAGTCCACCTTTAACCAGCGTGAGCTGGGAATGGATTTTGACACCTATGCCCACGGCTTGCGTGCGGCTCTGAGACAAGCGCCCAAGGTGATTCTTGTCGGCGAAATGCGCGACCGGACAACCATCGAAATCGGCCTGCGGGCGGCGGAAACAGGCCATCTGGTTCTAACCACCTTGCACACCGTTGATGCCGGTTCTACGATAAATCGTATTCTCGGTATGTTTTCCACCGAAGATGCAGAACAAATCCGCATTCGCCTGGCCGACACCATGCGCTTTGTTGTATCCCAGCGACTGCTGCCCAAAGTCGGGGGCGGACGCGTCGCGACGTTCGAAATTTTAGGGACCAACCTCAGGGTCAAGGACTTAATTCTGCACGGTGAGTCAGAAGGCAAAACCTTCTACGATATTATGGAAAAGAGCAATGCATTTGGAATGATCACCTTCGATCAGCATATCGTCGGACTGTATGAACAGGGATTGATTACCCAGGAGACGGCTTTGGGGTATTGCTCACATCGCGGTATAGTGGGCCGCGGCATTGACTCCATCAAGAGTGCTCGCGGAGAGGCCACCACCGATATTGAAAAACTTGAGATCGATCGCGGCTATGCCAGATCGGGATGATGGGGTGTTTTCAAACCGGCTTCTTTGTAGATGCTCCGAACGATTTTTCAGCAAACCCTTGATTTAGGGAGGTTAATAAATACCTGTCATGAATATTATCTGTCAAAATTGTCAAAGCAAATTCAAAATACCGGATGAAAAAATTCCCAACGGCAAGAGGACCACCGTTCCCTGCCCCAAATGCAAGGGTAAAATCTCATTGGGCGACAGAATGGGCGCAGGCGCCAGAAAGGCCGGATTCGGCGGTGCCAATTCAAATAGCACCTATGATGCCAGCGACAAGCCATTTGACTTCATTGAAGAAGAAGGCCTGACCGCTCTGGTGTGTGAGTCGAATCCGTTGGTACAAAATACCATCAGCGGGGCCCTGGAGTTGATGGAATACCAGATTACGAAGGCCGATAGCACCCGCGACGCACTCAAGAGGATGCGCTATCACAATTACGACCTATTTGTTGTCAATGAAAATTTTGACACCGACAATCCGGAGTCCAACGGTATATTGCTGTATCTGGAAAGGCTCAACATGACCGTGCGTCGCGACATGTTTATCGCTTTGGTCAGCGAGAGATTTCGTACCATGGACAATATGATGGCATTAAATAAAAGCGTCAATTTAATCATTAACATCAAAAATATCGATGACATTGGCAAAATATTGAGCCGCGGACTCACCGATAATGAATTTTTCTACCGGGTGCTTAAAGGAACGCTGAAGGAGGTCGGCCGCGTCTAACCAAATGTCTCCAGTTTTGTTTAACAAAATGGAAATAATTTGTATTATCTGATTCACGAGTTTTTACCTCCTATATGGAATAATGGAATGTTGGAATGTTGGGAGCCACAGGAGGTAAGCCACTTTTTACTTTATCGTCAACACGAATTTAGCCATTAACCCAACATTGCATTATTCCAGACCCCATTTTTCCAATATTCCATCATTCCAATTGGATTATTACCCAAATTTTCAAGTGACTGCCAAAACTCAAAAAATTGCAGACGATCTGTTTTTAATCCCGCTGAATCTGCCGATTACCGGTTTTACCGAATTTATCAGTGTCTGGTTATACCGCGGGGAAAAAACGTTTCTCGTTGACGTGGGCCCCTCGACAGCGGCCATGGATCTTCTGAGCGCATTGCAAGAACTCAATGTGGGTCACCTCGATTACATCCTGCTGACCCATATCCACCTGGATCATGCCGGTGCCATCGGACAAATTGCGGACGCATTTCCGCAAACGCCGATTATCTGTCATAAGGACGGCATTTCCCACTTGATCGCGCCATCACAACTGTGGGAAAGCACTAAAAAGATCCTGGGTTCAATGGCTTTGTCATATGGGCCGGTGCAGGCAGTTGAGGCCGGCCGGCTTGTGGATGCCAGCCAATTTCGGGTCGAAGGCATCCTACCGATCATCACCCCGGGTCATGCACCCCACCATGTGAGTTTTCAGACGGACACCTACCTATTTGCCGGAGAAGCCGGCGGAATTTATGTTTCACTGCCTGGAAGGAAATTTTATTTGCGGCCGGGAACACCCCCCCGGTTCTTTCTGGATATTGCCTTGCAGAGCGTGGATGCCCTCATAGCGTCTCAGCCGAAAACAATCTGCTACGCGCATTTCGGCATAAATGAGGGCGCTTCGATAATGCTGGAGGCACACCGCAGGCAGCTTCTGCTCTGGGAGGCGATAATTAAAGACGAAATCCAGAGCGGCACGGCAAAAGACAGGACGGTTGCATGTTTGAAACGGCTGTTAAAGGAAGACCCGCTGATGGCAACATACGATCAATTACCGCCGGACATTCAGGAGCGGGAAACATTTTTCTTGCAAAACAGCATCAACGGATATTTGGGGTATCTGTTATCTGTAATAGAGACTACCTCATATTATCGGCGATAATTCGCAGCCCTTCTAAGGTCAGCGCCGGTTCGACCGCCTCAATCGTATCGGAGACATCAAACAGAAGCTCGGCCAGGCCACCGGTGGCAATAACTTTCGGATCGGTTCCCATCTCAGCTCTCATACGCTGAACAATCCCATCCACAAGTCCGGCATAGCCAAAAATTATTCCCGATTTTATACTACCAATGGTGTCTTTACCGATAACGTGTTCCGGTGGAACAAAAATTTCAACCCGCGGCAGTTTAGATGCTTTTCTGAATAACGCTTCAGAAGCAATCCCGATTCCCGGGCTGATAGCGCCGCCAAGATATTCTCCCTTTTTTGAAATCGCATCAAATGTCGTGGCCGTACCGAAATCAACGACAATTAAACTGGTTTTGTATTTGTGGAAGGCGGCCACGGCGTTGACAATACGGTCTGCACCAACTTCAGCCGGATTTTTTATACGGATGGGCATTCCGGCGCAATTTCGGGCATCGACCCATTGGGGCGCATGACCCAGATATTTTTTGCAAAAGGCATCCAAGATGGTCACCATGGGAGGAACAACACAGGAGATATAGGTTCGCTCAACATCTTGCGGATCAATATTGGCAACGGAGAAAAGACTGTTAATTAAGACATTGAACTCATCTTCAGTCGTATTTCGCTCCGTGTGGACACGCCAATCTTTCAGCAGCTGGCTGCCGTCATAAACTCCCAAAACCATGTTGGTATTGCCGACGTCGATTACCAGAAGCATAACAGTTACTCCTTGTCCGGTTCAGTATTCAGGTTTCAGGTGTCAGGATGATAGATGCTATATCGAAATCTAAAATCATCATGGTACCACTTCCAACCCATAGTCTTACAGGCTGAAGTCGGCCCTCCGGGCCAAAGACTGACACCTGAAACCTTTATTCCTTTGTTTACTGTTTACTTGACAAGCTTAACGGTAAATAATTTCGGCTCGACAATCACAAGCGATGTTTTCACCGGCAATGTGATCGTCGCACGTCTGACATAAACGCCGGGGTTTAAATCTTTGAGTTCCACCCGCACCCGTATATCTTTTTCCGGTTGAAGGTTCTCGACGATTTTCTGAGGACCTTTGATTTCAATCGTAATGGTGGGCGGGAAAATGCTGAAATTAAAGGGTGTATTTTGGCCTTCAACCAGAATATCCGTAAATCGTCTCGTGATCTCTTTTTCAGCAATGTAAATCTCAGCAAGAACAATTCCCGTTGAAGCGCAAACCTCGACGCCTGCCGCTAAGTCCAGGGCCGTTTCTTTTCGAAAGGATTCCGACCGTCCGTTAATATCAATCGGTTTGGTCAAAATGGCATCCATGGACCCCAGTACAGTTTCGGGCCCGCACATCATTACCGTCGAAGGTTTTGCCAGTAAATCGTCAATATAAAAACTGGCCGCCGGTTTACCGGAAACAGAAATCATAACCGGCAACTGCTTCTTCAGCCGACGGTCGATTCTTACAGTCAAATAGGCCGGATTGACACGGGTAATTTTAACTCCGTCAGGCATCTGAAGCATATCAGGGTTTATCGGAACCGATTCAACGCCAATGGTAACACTGGACAGATCCAGGCGATACCTTGGTTTATTGAGCGAAAGAGACGCCAGGGCCGATGGCGCCCCCTGAACTCGAACCTCAATCTCTTTAAGGGGGGGACCGACCAGCGTCATGCCCTCCGGGAGCTTATACGGATCGATCGGAACCAGAATGTCGGCCTCATGCTGATTGGCAGCGCGGACCGGCGGACAAAAACACATCAAGAGACCCAGCAGGATCCCCAATAACCTCAGGGGATATAAACACGATCGGTGGTCCTGGTGGTTCATCATCACCTGGCGCTCTTGCGTTGAAGGTTTTAGTGTAATAGCGGCTATGGGCTCGGAAATGATAAGAGTATCGTGAGTCAAGCACATTAAAAATTTGAATATCGAATATCGAACAAGGAATTTCGAACTGCAGAAGTATCATAGACATGAGGATCAGTTAGAGTTCGATATTCTGCGGTTCCTTGTTCTGCGGTTCTGCGGTTCAATCTGCCACTTCTGACGAATTTCATTTTTGAGGAAGCCGTTCGTTCTCCTGGGCGGCCTTCATGGCATCCAAAATCCGGATAGTTGCGCGTGTATTGGCAACATCATGCACCCGAACGATATGCGCACCATTTAAAACAGCTGCGGCAACAGCGGCCTGCGTGGCGGTTTCAACAACAGGCGCAACCGGAGAAATATCTTCGCTTCGCTCATCTTTTAACAGTGTCCGAATAAAAGCCTTGCGGGAAGGCCCAACCAGAATGGGAACCCCCAAAGAAGCAAAGGACGGCAATTGTCTGATCAGGAGAAGGTTATGCGACACCGTCTTGCCGAAGCCGATTCCCGGATCAACAATGAGTTTCGATTTCGAAATGCCCTGTTTTTCGGCCCGCGTAATCGCATCCCTTAAAAAATTCAATATATCGGCGATAAGATGATCATAGGCAGGTGATACCTGCATGGTTTTGGGACTGCCCAGCATGTGCATGAGAATCACCGGTGTGTCGAAGGCCTTGGCCACCGCCGCCATATCGCGATCAAATCGCAGTGCGGAAATATCATTGATCATCGCTGCCCCGGCCTCAAGCGCCCGACGGGCAACAGCGGCTTTCATCGTATCAATGGAAATGGGAATGGATAGGCGCCTGGCCAGTTTTTCGATGACCGGTAAGACCCGTCGTGTTTCCTCATCTTCAGATACAGGCTCGGAGAAGGGCCGTGTCGATTCACCACCGAGATCAAGGATATCGGCACCATCGGCAGCCAGTTTTTCCCCCTGCGCGACCGCAGCATCGAGCGAAAAAAAATCCCCACCATCTGAAAAGGAGTCCGGCGTAATGTTGACGACACCCATAATACAGGTCTTGCGCCCGAGCTCCATGTCATAGCCGGCCCATGAAAGCCGATATGTCTTGGGGGAAACCGGCATATTAAGACTGACCGGCAGCACTTTCCGCGGTGGCTTCTTGATCTTCGGCGGATTTTGAAGGCAATTTGATACCGGGCCTCAGGGAATGAATTAACTCATCGAGCTCTTTGCCCATAACTGTTTCTTTTTCGAGCAGTACTTCCGCCAGTTTATGAAGTATATCCAAATTTTCATTTAAAACGATTTTAGCGCGATCATATGAATTTTTAATCAGTTTGTTGATCTCTTCATCAATTTTTTGAGCCGTAGCTTCGGAGTAATCCCTATGCTGGGCAATTTCGCGCCCGAGAAAAACCTGTTCTTCACCTTTGGCGTAGGAAAGGGGGCCGAGATCATCGCTCATGCCCCAGCTCCTGATCATCTGCTGCGCCAAATCGGTGGCCTGTTTGATATCATTGGCGGCACCGGTGCTGATGCGATTGAAGACGATCTCCTCCGCCACCCGGCCTCCGAATGCGACCGCCAACTCGCTTTCGAGTTGATCTTTATACTTAAAATCACGTTCCTCAGGCAAAAACCAGGTGATTCCGGCCGCACGCCCTCGCGGTACAATCGTAATCTTATTGACCACATCGGTTTGAGGTAAGAAACGAGCGACCAGGGCGTGTCCGCCTTCATGGTAAGCGGTAACTTTGCGATCTTCTTCTTTGATGACCTTGGATTTGCGTTCGAGCCCCATATAGACTTTGTCTTTTGCATCTTCAAAGTCCGTCATAGCGATTTTTTCTTTATCGCGCTTGGCTGCCAGCAACGCCGCTTCGTTCACCAGGTTCTCAAGATCGGCACCCGAAAACCCGGGCGTTCCTTTCGCCAGAACGACCACGTTGACATCATTGTCGATAGGGGATTTTTGCATGTGAACGCGCAATATCTTTTCACGACCGCGAATATCGGGCATCGAGACAACCACCTGCCGATCAAAACGACCGGGTCGCAACAGGGCCGGGTCTAAAACATCGGGCCGGTTCGTCGCCGAAATCAAAATCACCCCTTCATTGGATTCAAATCCGTCCATTTCAACCAGAAGCTGGTTCAGGGTCTGCTCTCTTTCGTCGTGTCCGCCACCGAGTCCGGCACCGCGATGCCGGCCGACAGCATCGATCTCGTCAATAAAAATGATACAGGGTGCATTCTTTTTGCCCTGGACGAACAAATCCCTCACCCGGGAAGCGCCCACGCCAACGAACATTTCCACAAAATCAGAGCCGCTGATACTGAAGAAGGGCACGCCGGCTTCACCCGCAATGGCACGCGCCAGAAGGGTTTTCCCGCAACCCGGAGGTCCCACCAGCAGTACACCCTTGGGAATGCGGCCGCCTAAACGGGTGAATTTTTTGGGGTCTCTGAGAAACTCAACAATTTCAATCAATTCTTCTTTGGCCTCATCGATACCGGCAACGTCTTCAAAGGTCACCCTTTCAGATTGATCCGACATCAAACGGGCGCGACTTTTACCAAAAGAAAGGGCCTTGCCGCCACCCGACTGCATTTGACGCATGAAAAAAATCCATACCCCGATGAGCACGATCATCGGAAACCAGGAAACCAGAACGGACATGTACCAGGGATTTTCAGTAGGCGGTTTGGCATTGATCACGACGCCTTTTTGTCGAAGGATCTTAATCAGATCGGCGTCCTCCGGGGCGTATACCTTGAAGCGGCTGTTGTTGGTATCGCTTACGTAGAGCTCCTGGCCCTGAATGAGGACATTCGATACCCGCTCCTCATCTACCATTGCCAGAAATTGAGAATAGCTGATGGCGGTTTCAGCCATGTGCTGTTTACTGAAAAGTTGATATAACATGACCATCATCAATGTGATGACGAGCCATAATGCCAGGTTTTTATAAAATGGATTCAAAGACAATTACCTCCTGCCGAAAAATAAATTATTGAACATCGCCTGTTATATATTCAATCGAAAAAAATCAATCTTAGTATCGTGTATCTTGGTCCAAATATCAAGTATCAATTGTGAAACAGAACTGCAGAAACCGCCAGATACAAAAGACTACAGTGAAATTAATCATCATAGCGCCTTAGGCAAGCAAAAGTTCAGCCTTGAGGACTCTGCGTGTTTGGGGATCCAGTTTCGCGCAATTCGATAATCGGTGACCCACAACCCAGATAATTCTGTTCTGGCTGAGTACAATCGGACATTTCGCCCTTTCGCGTCGGGATATTTTATGATCGATAAAAAATTTTTTTAACTTCTGGCTGCCGCCCAAACCCAGCGGAGAAAAACGGTCACCCCGCCGAAAGTTCCGGATAATAAGTGGAAACCGTATCCTATCCATATCAAAAAAGGCGATCTGATGTTCGAGTGCGGCCGAATCAGACAATTGCGCTTTAGGGATTTCACTGAAGCTGATCTGCACCCCGGCCTCTTCGATAAAAATTTTACCGGGCTCTGAAAGCTGGTACGCGTAATCGCCCGTCGGCGACAGAAAAGAGGCTCTGTCAGAACTTCTGAGGTTCAGGTCCTCCCGAGATATGCTCAGAACGTTGTTGTGACGCCGAATTCGAATGCGGTCGGGTAAATCCAGTAAACCGTATGCCGGCCCAATTTGAGCCAATTGACATGCAGACTCAACATGGGCAAAGGTCATGCGCCTCAGGTTTCCCTTTGCCCATAAAATGGCCTTTCTGATCAAACGTCTTCTAACGGCGATCGGCTGCTGAATCAGTTCCGCAATGGAAAGTTCAAGCTTGTTTTTTTCTTTAAAAACAACCGTTTTTTCAAAAATCGGTTGGATTAGATCCTCAATCCACGCCTCTTCGGCACCCACAATAGCCGTCAGCCTGTTGAGTGAATCGATTAATTTTGGATTATATCCGCTTTTAAGGTGGGGTATCAGCCGAGCTCGAATCTTATTGCGATGGAATTTTAGATCCCGGTTCGATGAATCCGTAACATAATTCAATTTTTTAACTGCCAAATAGTCCATAATATCTGAGCGTCTCAGGTGAATCAGGGGCCGAACAATTTTGTTATCGCGAACCGGCGGGATCCCGGACAAACCCAGAGGGCCGCTTCCGCGCAAAAGATTCATTAAAACCAGTTCGGCATTATCATCACCATGATGCCCGAGTGCAATTTTGCCGCACCCGTATTTGGCGGCAATTGAATCATAGAAACGGTAGCGAACCTGCCTGGCCGCATCTTCAAGAGACAGGCGGTGTCGTTTCTGAAAACGGGGGACATCTTCCCTATCGCTATAAAAGGGCAAATCAAGCTTTTTGGCTAGATCGGTCACAAATGCTTCGTCACGATCGGATTCCTTTTCGCGCAGGCAATGGTTCAGGTGTGCAATGGCCAAGCGAAGAGAATACTTAGGGGCTAATTCGAGCAGAATATGGACGAGGGCTACAGAATCGGCACCACCGGATACTGCAACCAGAACAGCGTCTCCCTTTTGAACCATGCGGTAACTGCGAAGGGTATGGTCAACTGCTCGAAGGATCTTTTTTTCGATATGGGAATTCCTAAAATCGTTGTTTTTTTGTTTCATGCAAGCATCATTATTTAAAAGAATTCGGCTGCGGGTTTTACTAAAAACAGTCCGTCCACCGGCATAACTATCTGGAAACTCCCAATATATGGCTGTTTATCTAAGGCAGTGACCCAATTAAGTCAATAAAAAAAGCGAGTTGCTGGCAACCGGCATTTAGGTTTCAGGTGTCAGTGTTCAGGTGTCAGCATTGACAGAGCTGAACCGCCAAGTCAGATTCTGCCCTGACGCCTGATACCCGAAACCTGAAACCTTTATCATTGACCGGAGGCCACCAGCCATTGATTTTTTTTGTTGATAAATACAGATTATGAAGTATGCTAGATGTGGTTGTGCTAGGCGGGGAGCTAGCGGTGCCCTATTCCCGAAATCCGCTTACGCGGGGCTGAATTCCCTCTGAAGGGTCTTAAACGTTGAAAGTCGTAGCACATTTTGATCGGACGCCATGCAACAGACGGTCATGAACCTCGTCAGGTCCGGAAGGAAGCAGCGATAAGTGATGCGGTCTGTGTCGTGGACAGATTCCGGTCATGTCAATGCGTTGCGCTCTCAACAAAAGATTCGATAGGGGGTGCACAACCATCTTTTTTTATCAGGAAAAGCCGCCATAAATCCCATCCTGACGGATTCGCATCTGAAAACTGAACAACGGCATGAAAAATGACGGTAAACCCTTGCATTTTTAAGTATAAAACCTTGCTATTACCTTCTTGACAACGTTTCAAAGCGTCTTATTTTTCAAATCATTAATATTCCATACTTTTTAAGCATTCTGGAGAAAAAACCGGCGTATGTCAAAAAAAAAGAAAATCAAAATCAATGTTGAGTCTGAAGAAACTGCAGAAAATGAAAATACTGAAAAATCGGCACCCGCTCTCGATGAATATGACAAGCCTGAAAACGAAACAGGGGACGATGAAGCGGCCAATGCCAGAAACCCCCTGAAGGAATTGGAAGCCAGGCTTGAATCCAAAGAGGAAGAGGCCAAAGAGACATACGACCGGCTCCTGAGGGTTTCGGCTGATTTTGAGAATTACAAAAAACGATCGACACGTGAAATGGAGGAATTCAGAAAGTACGCCAATCAATCTTTGCTCAAAGAAATGCTCTCGGTCGTCGATAATTTAGAATTGGCCATAAATTCCTCAAAAGAAGAGCAGGAAGCGGATAAAAATTTAATCGAAGGCCTGAACCTGACCCTCAATGAGATACTGCGGGTATTTGGAAAATTTAACGTCAAACCCATTGAGGCCCGTGGCAAAACTTTCGATCCCACATTCCACGAAGCCGTCATGCGGGAAGAGTCCGATGATTTTCCTGAAAACACCGTGATTAGCGAATTTCAGAAAGGATACCTGATCCATGACAGGCTGTTGCGGCCGGCCATGGTGGTGGTTGCTGTGCCTAAAACAACTCAAAAGGATAAAAAATCCTGAGAAACCAGGTTAACAATGCTAAGATATTTATATAAAATGAAAGATTTGGAAAGCTAAGGAGGTAATCGAAAATGGCTAAGGTTATTGGAATTGATCTCGGCACCACGAATTCATGTGTGGCGATTATGGAAGGTGGTGACGCCAAGGTGATCACAAATCCGGAAGGCGGGCGAACGACACCTTCAATTGTTGCGATTTCGGGAAGTGATGAGCGATTGGTGGGCCAGATCGCAAAGCGGCAGGCAATCACAAATCCGGAAAATACGGTCTTCGCGGTCAAACGGCTGATCGGTCGTAAATTTAAGTCAAAAGAAGTTCAAAGCGATATCAAAATTCTTCCTTACAAAATCGAAGAGGCATCAAACGGAGATGTTCATATCAAAATCAAGGGCAAATTGTACAGTCCGGCGGAGATCTCCTCCTATATTCTGGCCGATATCAAACATTCAGCCGAAGAATATCTCGGCGAAAAAGTGACGGATGCGGTCATCACGGTACCGGCTTATTTTGATGACAGCCAGCGTCAGGCGACCAAAGACGCCGGCAAAATTGCGGGCCTCAATGTACTAAGAATTATTAATGAGCCCACAGCCGCATCGCTGGCCTATGGTTTAGATAAAAAGCGTGAAGAAAAGATCGCCGTATTTGATCTGGGTGGCGGTACGTTCGATATTTCCATTCTTGAAATCGGTGAAGGCGTTTTCGAAGTTAAATCCACCAACGGTGACACCCACCTGGGTGGTGAGGATTTTGACTTGCGGTTAATCGATTTTCTGGCGGATGAATTCAAAAAGGATCAGGGAATTGATCTTCGAAGCGACAAAATGGCCCTGCAGCGGCTCAAAGAAGCGGCCGAAAAAGCCAAAATGGAGCTGTCGACATCAATGGAAACCGATGTCAACCTCCCCTTTATCACCGCCGACGCCAGTGGTCCCAAGCATCTGAACATTAAGCTCAGCCGTGCTAAATTGGAAGCCTTGGTTGGCGATCTGCTGGACAATCTGGAAGGGCCCTGCCGGACGGCTTTGAAAGACGCAGGAATGAATGCCAAGGAAATCAATGAGGTGATACTGGTTGGCGGCATGACACGGATGCCGGCTGTCCAGGAACGCGTCAAGAAAATTTTTGAAAAAGAACCGCATAAAGGCGTGAATCCCGATGAAGTGGTTGCACTGGGTGCCGCCATCCAGGGCGGCGTGCTCAAAGGGGATGTCAAAGACGTATTGTTGCTGGACGTGACGCCATTGTCTTTGGGCATCGAAACGCTAGGCGGCGTTATGACGCGTCTGATTGAAAAGAACACCACCATCCCGACTAAAAAAAGCCAGATATTTTCAACCGCGGCCGACAATCAACCGGCGGTGTCGATTCATGTGCTTCAGGGTGAACGTGAAATGGCGGCCAATAACAAGACACTGGGTCGCTTTGAACTGGTCGGCATACCGCCCGCACCGAGGGGTGTACCCCAGATCGAGGTCACCTTTGACATCGATGCCAACGGGATCGTCAACGTCTCGGCAAAAGATCATGCCACCGGCAAAGAGCAATCCATCCAGATAACCGCGTCTTCCGGTTTGTCGCAGGAGGAAATCGACCAGCTGATTAAGGATGCCGAATTGCATGCCGAGGACGATAAAAAGAAGAAAGATCTGGTCGAAGCCCGCAATTCAGCTGATGCACTCATTTATTCAAGCGAAAAATCAATCAAGGAACTCGGCGATAAAGTTGACAGCGAGACAAAAACCAAAGTAGAAGAATCGATTGCCGCCTTGAAAAAGGCCATGGAAGGGGAGGATGCTGAGGAGATTAAACGGGTCAGTGAAGAACTCACCCAGGCTTCCCATAAGCTGGCGGAAGCAATGTATCGGCAGGCCTCCCAAAACGATCAACAGGCTGGAGCCGGAGCCGAATCCGCCGAGCAGGCCGGCGGCGGCGCCGGTGCAGCAGACGAGGATGTGGTTGATGCCGATTTTGAAGAGGTAAAAGACGAAGACAAAAAATAAAATAATTCCGCTCGCTGATTTAAAATCCCGCGGAATCGGCTTCCGCGGGATTTTTTATTAAACCAAATCCATGGAAAACGAAAACAGGCAATTGAAAAAGGAGGAATCGCATGGAAGTGAAGAAAGTTCTTTGGCCGACTGACTTTTCAAGCAGCTCCGAAAAGGCATTGCCGTATGTAACTTCGCTAACTCAAAAATATCAGGCCGAAATTCATGTCCTTTATGTAATCGAGGATATTGCCCACCATGAATCCTGGTATGGTGATTTTGATCGATCACATATGGACAAATTAATGGAATGGGCGAATAAATCAGCCAACAAGAGACTGGAACAGATATGTGAAAAATATCTGGAAGGCTGTCCGCTCTATATCAAGCATATCGCCGTCGGCGATCCGGCACAGGAAATCTTGAAACTGATCGACAGCGAAAAATTGGATATGGTCGTCATGACCAGCCACGGGGAGAAGGGACATTTTCGCTTCGGCAGTGTAACCGAAAAAGTAGTTAAAAACTCTCCGATTCCGGTCACCACCATTCCGATTGAAGCGCGCTAAGCGCGCTTCAAGGATTCAGGGTTCAGCGTTCAAAGGTTCAGAGGTTAGATTTGACTAAAAGCAAATGTAATAGGATATAGCTAAATAGTTGATTCGTTGATTGGTCAATTCGTCAGAGGATTCAAACCTATTCTAAACGATTTAATCATTCAACCGATTAGCGACTCGACTAAACTAACGGGTGAGCGGCCAAAGTGAAGAACTCCTGAATCTTTGAACCTTGGAACCCGGCCTCCGGAGCTACCCTCCGGAGCTACCCTCCGGAGGTCTGAGGAAAGGCCGTATTGGCGTAAAGATATTCCATCTTTTCTTTATGCTTCAACTCTTCGTTGGCCATTTTCAATAACATTTCTCGCGGCTCTCCATCTGCATGCAGGTTCGCCAGCTCCGTATAGAAGAGGTAAGATCTCCGTTCCCTGTGGGAGGCGACCAGATACACATCCTCGGGTTTCGCGTTCTCATCGACCTCAGGTTCTTCTAAATATTCTGCAATTTTATAATCAACGACGTCGCTCATCCTCAGGCCTTTCACTCCGAAATTGCCGTCGCGATAATTCACTAAAAAGGCCTTATGCTTCTTTTCTTCCCCGGCGATAAATTCCAAAGTCTCTTTTACGCTCGGATCCGTAATTTTAACGTGGATGTCCATATAAAAGTCATAGGCTTCTTCCTCTCTTTTTATGGCAATCTCAAGAATATCGGAAACTCTTTTGTCCATCACTGCGCCTCCTCATCCATCTAATCTAACATTTAAAACTTGATCTCCGGTGCCGGTTCAGAGATCACTAGAAGTGGTTTCAAAACCCCATCTGAGGCCCAATGGCTGTGCTGCAGGCCTCCGATAAATGCTCACATACCCATGTATGCTGAGAACAACGACTTTCTCGATCGGACTGCGCCTTGCCCTTGAACCTGATCTGAGGTTTTGAAACCACTTCTAGTATTGCCGTAATCCAATGCCTTGGGGTACTGGAATGATGGAAGGTTGGGCACGAAGTGAAGCTTTTGCGCTATACTGGTTTTGGCGGAATGTGATCTACTTTTATATAGATGGCCGACATCGGAAACTAAAATGAGGCTACCATCCGCTTTTCATACCCAATATTCCATTTTTCCACCATTCCATTATTCCGTGGGTTATCTTTTGCCAGAATGATAGCATAACATAAATATGAAAAAAAATGCGTCAACCCTTAGGCGCCCGCTTCTTTCCCCATGATGACCTGCCGTTTTTTTAATCGCTTTTCATTTTAGAGCAAAATATGATACTTCTATTCTCAAAAATTGCACATTAAAATCATCAATTTTTGTTTGATTAGAACCATCGAGGGGTCTGATATGGATAATGATCGCAATCCAAAAGACGAAAAATTTGAAGCCTCGGAAGCGGATTTTAGAAGTTTGTTCGAACATGTCGGCTGCGGGGTTTATATCAGCAGCAAAGAAGGTAAACTAGTAACTGCCAATCAGACGCTTGTCGACATGTTGGGCTATGAAAGCAAAACCGAATTTTTAGCCATCGATATTGCGCATGATCTTTACCGACGGCCTGAGGACCGAAGCAAGTTTCAGGAGATGATCGAACGCGACGGTCGTGTCGTTGATTACCCGGAGGTATATAAACGCAAGGATGGCAGCCTGATCCCGATCCTGCTTACCAGCCACGTGCGGTATGATTCAGATGGGAACGTTTTAGGCTATGAGGGCATCATCGTTGACCAGTCACATCGCATCCAGATGGAAAACAGACTCAAGGCCTCCCAGGAGGATTTTAAAAGACTTTTTGAAAATATGCGGACCGGCGTTTTCTTTAGCAGCAAAGAAGGAAAATTTCTAAACACCAATCAAGCCCTGCTCGATATGCTGGGTTACGAGAGCAAGGACGAATTTTTAAATATTGATATCACCAAAGACCTGTATGTGAGACCGGAGGATCGTCAAAAATTTAGGGAGATGATTGAACGCGAAGGACACGTCATTGATTACGAGGTTGAATTTAAGCGCAAAGATGGCAGCACCGTCCCTGTTTTGTTAACCGGCCATACCCGCTACGACCGAAATGGAAATATCCTCGGGTATGAAGGTCTGAATGTGGATATATCACACCGCAAATTGATGGAAAAACAACTCAGAGAGGCGCACGATTTTATCAACAAAATCATACAGAGCTCGCCCAATGCTATCATGGCCACAGACATGAAAGGCAATATCCTGATATGGAATCGGGCTGCGGAAGAAACGCTTGGATACCATTCTACCGACGTCATTGGCAAAATGAATATCGATAAAATTTATCCCGATGGGATGGCGCGCAAGGTCATGCAAATGGCACGAAGTCCCGAGCATGGTGGCGTCGGCCGGCTGAAAGCATATCCTATGGTATATGTCAGGCAGGACGGCACTGTCGTTGAGGGCAATCTTTCGGCGGCTATTATTTATGACGCCGGCGGCAAAGAAATCGCAAGCGTAGGTTCATTTGTTGATCTGAAGGACCGGTTGGAAATGGAACGCGCGCTGCGACGAACCCAGGAGCAATTGCTGCAATCTGAGAAACTGGCGGCCATGGGACGGCTGACATCCCAGATTGCCCACGAATTAAATAACCCGCTTTATGGAATCATGAACACCCTTGAATTGCTCAAGACCGAGATTTCCACCCAGAGCAAGCGCCGCAAGGTTCTGGAAATGGCGCTGTCTGAAACCGTCAGACTTAGCGATATGTTGCGAAAAATGCTTTCATTTTCAAAGCCCGACCAGCAAGAAAAACAGCCCGTCGACCTCAATTTGGTTCTGGATGAAATTTTACTGTTGCACGAAAAACAATTGCAGGAAAATGATATAAAAATTAAAACATCCTTTATCGAGGGGATCCCGCAAATAAAGGCATCAAAAGATCAATTGCGGCAGGTTTTTCTAAATCTGGTGGCCAACGCCCGGGACGCCATGCCTGACGGGGGCACATTGACTGTGACGACGGTTGCCGACAATGAAAATGTCAGAATCGAAGTAGCCGACACCGGCATCGGTATCGAGAAAGAACACCTTAAAAAGATTTTTGACAGTTTTTTTACCACCAAAGACAGCGTCAAAGGTGTGGGTCTCGGCTTATCGGTCTGTTACGGTTTCATCAAGGAACATGGCGGCGATATTCAGGTCCAAAGCGAGGTGGGTACCGGAACCACCTTTACGATTACCTTCCCGATTTTCCAGGAATCAGCCGAAAAAATAGACGCCCCAACCGAATGATCACCCCTTCCGAATTTGAGTTTCAGCGCGTTGTCCTGTCGAGTTCCTGGTTCTATTAGCGCGTTGCCGGTTCCGCTTTTCGAAGTCTGCCCTTTGCCCCTATACAAAATAATATCAGACTTTTTCTTTTTTTACGGGCTCAACCGGGCAACGGGCCCAACAGGCTCGACCATTACTTCAGCAAGCCCGCCGACAATTGAACAGCCTTGAATAGCGTCCAGCATCATCCTTATAAAATTCTATAAATTCTATAAAAACTAAAAATCTAAATCTACCGCGGATTTGATTATTTACCTTAGTTTTTTTAGTAACTTATTTAAAAATAAATCAAAATTAAAAAACTGCTTGACAAAATATCAAATCTGTATTTATTAAAATAACTGGAATAACTGTAATATGGAAAGGAGCGTTCCTATGGAAGACGTATTGACCGTTTTTAAGGCCAGTCAACTCTGTAACGTGTCGGCCAAAACCATTATCAACTGGATCGAGTCCGGTCATATCAAAGCATATAAAACAGTGGGCGGACATCGGCGCATCAATCGCTCGGATCTGGAGTCTTTTATGAAAAAGCAAGGCATCCCGATTCCGGCCCAGGAAATGGACGGCTTAAAAAAGAAAATCCTGGTGGTCGACGATGACCCCATTATTGTTGAAACCATCGTACAGGCGTTGGAAGAGGACGAATTTGATTATGAGGTTATTTCAGCTTCCGATGGATTTGAAGCCGGGCTGCAGATCAACCATTTTGCACCTCATCTGCTGATACTGGATATTATGATGCCGGATATTAAGGGCTATGAAGTATGTAAAAAAATTAAGGACAACCCCGACACGGCAACCACTAAAATAATCGTACTCTCCGCCTATCTGGACGAAGATAAGTTTAAAAAAATGAAGGAGTATGGCGCTGATGCCTGTTTTTCCAAACCGTTTCCGTTGCCCCAGTTAAAAGAGGAAGTGGCCCGTTTACTCGAATTGCGTTAATTGGTTAAAAAACACGCGAGATACAGGCAATCCGCAAAGCCATCCAAGGAGGCCCCATGAAACTAAAGGAAGCCTTGAACAAAAAGCGATTTGTCGTGACCTCGGAAATCCAGGCGCCCATCGATCAGGAACCGGAAGATCTGGTCCAGAGTCTATCCAAGGTGCGCGGGCGTGTCGATGGCGTTTCACTGTCTGAGGTTGAATTCGAAGGTGTCGTCGGCGATACCATAAAAACCTGCCGGCTTTTAGATCAAAATCAATTCGAGCCCATTTATCAAACCACAACCCGGGATAAAAATCGCCTGCAGCTGCAAAAAGATCTTGTTGAGGCCCACGAAGCCGGAATTGAAAATCTGCTGGTTTTTACCGAAGATTACCGCATTACCGGCGACAGCTTGCAGGAAATGATGTTTTTCCATGTTGATGCGGGCAAACTGCAATCCGTATTGCAGCATATTAAAGAGGGGCAGACCGTTGAAGGCGATTCTCTGAAGTCCAAAGCCGATTTTCTGGTGGGCTCCGGCGTGGAGTCTGCCTGGGGCAAAAACGTGCCCGATCTGGAAATGAAGGAAATGGAGGAGATGACCAAGCTGGGCACCGGGTATTTTCTGACAACGCCGATTTTTGACGTCGATCAATTCGCAAAATTCATTAAACGGGTCGATACATTCGGCATACCGGTCATCGCAGAGGTGATGATCCTGCGGACCGCCGGTATGGGGAGCTTTCTCAACCGGCATTTGAAATCTGGATTGGTCCCGGAATGGATTATCCAAAAATTGGCCCGGGCACCGGACAAACAAAAAGCCAGCACTGAAATATTCGCGGATATCGTCAAGGCATTGAAAGATCTCTGTCAGGGCGTTCACATCATCACCATCGGCGGTGAAGAAAAGCTGAAATATTATTTGGATGCAGCCAAGCTCAAGTAAAGTAGAACGCCTTTACAATTAAAGCGGATCCGTCGTTTCCGGTCTAATTTGTTCATTATTCGGCTCTACAAACCGCAATATTGGAATGCTGGAAGATTGGAATAGTGGGTATAAATTAAGAGAATGCCCTTTCAAATCGGATTGATATCCGCTGGCCCCATTATTCCATAATTCCAATATTCCATTTGGGATTGAAAGGAGTCAGCCGCTTGGAAAAAATTGTTTTAAGCATTGATGGCAAAAAGATCAGCTGTCCACCCGGGACATCAATTTTGGAGGCTGCGGCGCAAAATGGTATTAAAATTCCCCACCTTTGCTATCATCCTGACCTGAAACCCTTCGGCGCCTGTCGGCTGTGCCTGGTGGAAGATGGAAAAACCGGACGTCTGATGGCCTCCTGTGTCACGCCTGTTGTCCCGGAAATGACCATTCAAACCCAAACTCCGCGTATTCTAAGGCATCGTCGCAACATCGCGCGCCTGATGATCGCCGAACATCCGGAGTCCTGTATCGTCTGCAACAAGGGCAATCGCTGTCAGCTGCGCTGGATCGCGGCTCAAATGGGCGTCGGCGAAACGGATCTTTATTCGATGCCCAACTACAAACCCCTGGAGCAGGCGAATCCGTTTATTATCCGGGATCTGAGCAAATGCATCCTGTGCGGAAAATGCATTCGCGCAGACCATGAACTCGTTGAGGTTGGTGCCATCGATTACAACGCGAGAGGTTTTCCTTCCCGCCCGGCAACCGTCCATGAACAGGGACTGGAGCAATCCAACTGCACTTTCTGCGGCACCTGCGTTTCCATGTGTCCCACCGGTGCGCTCTCTGCCAAAAGCACTCAGTACGTCGGTAGCCCGGAGAAAGAATCATTTTCGATCTGTGGCTTTTGCGGTGTAGGTTGCAGCCTGGCAATGGGTCAATCGGCCGGTAAAATCATCGACGTCAACCCTGCGCATTTACCGGATTCCGTTAACAAAGCCACCCTGTGCGTGCGCGGCCATTTCGCCCATGATTTTTTGAATTCACCCGACCGGCTGATTGCGCCTCTAATGCCCAAAAGGGGAGAAGATGAAAGCAGCCAGATGGTGCCGGTTTCGTGGGAAAAGGCCCTGGATGAAGTGGCCGGGCGGTTGAAACAGATTAAAAATGAAAACGGCCCTCAGAGTATCGCCTTTATGGGTTCATCAAAGTGCAGCAATGAAGAAAACTATCTTTTTCAAAAGATGGCCCGGGTATTCGTCGGCACAAATAATATCGATAACGGCGGATATACCTCCGGGCAGTTCCGCTCAATGCTTTTAGATCAAAAAACCGGCGGTGGATGTCGCTTAAACCCGCTCAGCGACATCGAAAAGGCAGAGGTCATTTTCGTCCTGGGTGCCGATCCTAACCACTCTCTTCCGGTCATCAGCTATTTTCTTAAACGGGCGGCCAGAAAGGGCACGCCACTGATTGTGGTCGACCCGCGCAAAACAGAGCTGGTCCGTTTCGCAACGTTGTGGCTGCGCATTAACCCCCGAACAGATCTGGAATTGCTCAACGGCCTGGCCGCTTTGCTGCATGCAAAAAATGCCTATGACTCTGAATTTATCGATCGCTATGCAGAGGCATTCAGCATTTTCACTTATAGCCTGTCTTCGCTTGATGCGGATAAAGTCAGTCGCGTCACCGGCCTGGATATGCAACATCTGAATGCCACCGCCGAGATTTTAAAAGGAAAGCGGATCGCCTTTGTCATTGGTCACGGTGTCTTGCAGCAGCGATACGGCATTCATACCATGAACGCGATTCTCAACCTGTCGTTGATGACCGGAAGCCTGGGAACCGAAGGTGCCGGCATCTATATTCTTAACAGGGAAAACAACCAGGCCGGGGCTATGGACATGGGCACGGCACCCGACCTGCTTCCCGGTCGGATGCCTCTGGATGAAGATGCGGCCAGAAAAACCTGGGAAAAAAGCTGGAAGGCAAAAATTTCGCCGGACCCCGGCCTCAATATGAGCCGCGTCATTAAAGCGGCCGAAAGCGGTCAGCTCAAAGCGTTGTATATCATGGGCGAAAACCCGCTACGCTCTTTGCCTCAGCCTGAACGGGTTAGAACCGCACTTGAAAAGCTGGAGTTTCTCGTGGTGCAGGATATTCTCAATAATGAAATTGTCAAACTGGCCGATGTGGCGCTACCGGGAGCTGCTGCGAGTGAAAAGCCCGGCTCTTTTACAAATTTGGAAGGAAGAATCCAGAGTTTTTCACCCGTAGTGCCACCCCCCGGCGAAGCAAAAGCCGACTGGGAGATCTTGGATTTACTGTCCACCCGTCTGGGCGCTCCGGAACGTTTTGGCACGGTTGAAAAAATCCGTGAAGAGATTCGCAGGTTTGTTCCCGCCTATGCTGACATGAATGGCCAGGGACAAAGCTGGGTAAAAGCGGCCAGCCCGATGGCCGTATTTCATGCCGATGGTGCCAGCGAGATGATATCCTTTGCGCCGGTGGTTTCAATCGAAGAAGAATCCACCGATCCCGACTTCCCTTTTACGGCCATATTGGGATCTTTACGATACCACCTGGGAAGCGGAACCCGCACGAGTGCTTCCGAGCGCATGCAGGATTTTAAGCTGGACGGAAATATTGCCATTGGCCCCGCAGATGCCGCCAAGCTGAAATTAAAGGATGGTGATGAGGTCCGCGTGGAATCCCGCTGGGGCGTTATCAAACGAAAAATCGGCCCGAGTGACCGGATCGCGCCCGGGCAGGTATTTGTTCCCCTGGCGGTTAATACCAATGACGCCATGAACCTTTTCGACCTGACCGACCTAACCCATCCGAGCTCAACCGGTTGGAAGACCTGTGCGGTCAGAATAAAAAAAATTTAACGGTATAGGGTACAAGGCTTAAATTGCTTATTATCAAAAATTCAACCGTAAACCTTGAACCCTGAACCTGATTGAGATTGGCAACGCGACAAATTGATCGCTCAAATACTAATTTAATCAAAAACGGATCAACAGGGCACACACATGAAACCACCGGAGATTGATTGGGACAAGATACACGAAATCATTGAAAAACACAAAGACGACAGATGGGGGCTCATTCCCCTGCTGCAGGAAGTGCAGGAACACACCGGTTATATTCCGCCTGAATCGATCGAGCCGATCGCCGAGGCCATGAATCTGTTCCCGTCTGAAGTTCAGGGGGTTATCACGTTTTATGCGGGTTTTACCCTGACGCCCAAGGGGAAATACGTTCTGCGGGTCTGCCGCGGTACTGCCTGTCACGTCAAGGGCAGCCGCAGTGTTCTCCGATTGATGCAAAAAGAGCTGGGGCTCAAAGAAGGTGAAACCAGCCCGGACTATCAATTTACACTCGAAACGGTTGCCTGTCTGGGGGCCTGCTTTCTGGCGCCTACCATGATGATCAACCGGGATTATTTCGGCAAACTTTCCCCGACAAATGTCAGCAGCGTTCTGGGAGAGTATCAAAAAAAATGAAGTTCGCCGTCTGCCCCCGGGGCGAATTGGAGGCAGACGGGATATCCGAGCGAAAGGGAGAAAGCGCGATATGGAGAAGCTTTCATCGATTGGAAAGCTGGAGTGGCTCCGCAACAAGGTTTTGTCCCGCAAAAAAGAAGGGACCATCGAGGTGCATGTGTGTATGACCGGCTGCCGGGCATACGGCGCTGCCGGAGTGCTGGAATCATTAAAAGACGAGGTCAAGAGCCAGAAGCTATCCAGCCAGGTAGAGATCCGTGCCACCGGCTGTCACGGTTTTTGCGCCAAGGCGCCGGTGATTGCCATTGAGCCCATGGGAGTTCAATATCAGGAAGTTGAACCGAACGATGCGGCCGAAATCGTCGCTCAAACCTTGAAACGCGGCCAGCTCATCGACCGCCTGGCCTATCGCCTGCCCAAGACCCTGCAGCCGGTATTTTACCGCAACCAGATTCCTTTTTATGCCAAACAGGAGCGCCGGGTGCTGGCCAACTGCGGCCGTATCGACCCCACCCGTATCGAACACTACATTGCCTGCGGCGGATATCAGGCGCTCGTAAAAGCATTGTCGAAGCTGTCGCCCGAGCAGGTGATCGATGAGGTTCAGGCCGCCAAACTCAGAGGCCGCGGCGGCGCCGGATTTCCCACCGGTCTCAAATGGAAATTCGCCCGCCAGGCTGCCGGCCGACCAAAGTATACCGTTTGCAACGCGGACGAAGGCGACCCCGGCGCATTTATGGACCGGGCCATTCTGGAAGGCGACCCCCATGCCGTGGTGGAAGGGATGCTGCTCGGTGCGTATGCCATGGGCAGCGAATATGGCTACATCTATGTCCGCGAAGAGTATCCGATTGCGATCGATCACCTGACCATCGCCATTGAGCAGGCCAATGAACTGGGGCTCCTGGGAGAAAACATTCTGGGCACCGGTTTCAACTTCGATCTTTCGCTGCGGCTGGGCGCCGGCGCATTTGTGTGCGGCGAGGAAACCGCCCTGATGGCCTCCATCGAGGGTAAGCGCGGCATGCCCCGGGCGCGGCCGCCCTTTCCGGCGCAGGCCGGCATCGACGCCAAACCCACCAATATTAACAATGTGGAAACCTGGGCCAACGTCCCGCTGATCATTAAAAATGGAGCGGACTGGTATGGTGAGGTGGGTACCGAAGACAGCAAGGGCACCAAAATCTTTTCCTTGGCCGGCAAGGTCAACAACACCGGACTGGTTGAAGTGCCCATCGGTTCCACTGTCAAGAACGTCATCTATGATATCGGCGGCGGCATTCCCAAGGGTCGTGCCTTTAAAGCGGTCCAGATGGGCGGGCCCGCCGGAGGTTGTGTGCCCCCCCAGTTTCTGAATCTGTCCATCGATTACGATACGGTCCAGCGTATCGGGGCCATCATGGGATCGGGCGGTATGGTGGTTATGGATGAAAACAATTGCATGGTTGAAATCGCGCGATTCTTTTTGAGTTTTACCCAGTCGGAATCCTGCGGCAAATGCGCACCCTGTCGTCTGGGCACCACCCAGCTTCTGGAAATCCTCAGCCGCATCACCCGCGGCCAAGGCCGCATGGAGGATATCGACACCATACGCGAGCTGGGGGAGACCATGAACGAGGCCTCCCTGTGCGGCCTGGGCCAGGCCTGCTCCAAACCGGCCCTTTCCACCCTGAAATATTTCATCAAAGAATATGAAGACCACATCAGGGAGCATCGTTGTGCCGGGGCGGTCTGCGATTCGATGGTCATCTCCGCCTGCCAGCATGCCTGCCCGGCCGGCATCGACGTACCCAACTATGTAGCCGCCATCGCCGAAGGGGATTACGCAAAGTCCGTTGAAATCATCCGGGAGCGCAATCCGTTTCCGGCGGTCTGCGGGCGTATCTGTATCCACCCCTGCGAATACAAATGCCGGCGCGGTGAGCTCGACCAGCCGGTTTCCATCCGCGCCCTCAAACGCGTCGCTTCGGACTGGTATTTCGAAAATATCGGTCCGCAAAGAGAGCCGTTTGCGGTCACCCGTACTCAAAAAGTTGCCGTGGTCGGCGCGGGCCCGGCGGGTTTGACCTGCGCCTATTTTCTGGCCAGAATGGGTTATCAGACCACGGTTTTCGAAGCCCAGTCTGTGGCGGGGGGCATGCTCGGCATTGCGGTACCCGAGTTCAGACTGCCGCGCGAGGTAATTGAAGAGGAAATCCAGTATATTCAAAACTGCGGAGTTGAAATCCGCTACAACTCACCCATCGACGCCAAACACACCTTTAACGACCTGCTCAATGAAGGCTTCAGTGCCGTCTTTATTGCCGCCGGAGCCCAGGCCAGCAAGCAAATCGGCATCCCCGGAGAAGAAGAGGGCCTCGACGGCATTTACTACGGCCTTGATTTCTTATCCCAGGTCCGTATGGGGAAAAAGGTGCCCCTGAGCGGCAAAACGGTGATTATCGGCGGAGGCAATGTGGCCGTGGACGTGGCCCGCACCGCTTTACGAGCCGGTGCCCAGGAAGCGCAAATATTCTGTCTGGAACCCCGTGATGAAATGCCGGCCTGGGAAAAAGACGTGGAAGAGGCCATCGATGAAGGCATCATCATTAACCCCGACCTGTCGCCAAATAAAATCACCCATGCAAAAGGACACGTGACCGGCGTTGAATTCACGCGCTGTATCAGTGTGTTTGACGAGGATGGCAGCTTCAATCCAACCTGTGATCTCGACGACACGCGTTTCGTCGATGCCGATAACGTAATTATCTCCATCGGCCAGGCGGCCGATATGTCTTTTCTGGATGCCGACAGCCAGCTGGAGCGCGAACTCTGGGGTACGCTCGTGGTGGACACCAATACGCTGGCCACCAATGTGCCGGGCGTTTTTGCCGGCGGGGATTTTACCACCGGCCCGACGTTTGTCATCCGTGCCATAGCATCCGGCAGACGCGCCGCCATCGCCATCGACAAATATTTGGGCGGTGACCAGAGCCGCGTGTATATTCCGGATGAAAAGTCTGCCAGACACACGGCGACGAAGCTGGCGCTTGAAGAAGAAAGCACCGAAGACAAACCCCGGGTCGAGGTCGAGTTCGAGGATGCCAAAGAACGAATTAAGGATTTCCGAGAAGTCGAAAAAGGATTAACCGAAGAGGAGGCTTACCGCGAAGCCATACGCTGCCTCCGCTGCGATCTTGAAAAAGAGGAGAATGGAATATGATTCGATCCATAACGCAAAAAAAGCCGGAAGAAGAAATTGAGCGCCTCCTGGAGGGGCTCAACCGGATTTTCGTCATTGGATGCGGGACCTGTGTGACCCTCACCCACACCGGCGGTGAACCTGAAGTCCGTGCGATGAAAGAAGAGCTGTCCGCCAAAGGCAAGATGGTCACCGGTCAAACGGTGGTTCCGGTAGCCTGCGACAATTTAACCCGCGAATTTCTGAGCGATTTCGGCGAACAGATCAACCAGGCCAATGCCCTGCTGATTATGACCTGTGCTTTTGGGGTTCAAACCATCGCCCGCCAGTTAAAAAAAATGGTGGTCCCGGCCCTGGACACCCTGTTTATCGGCAAGGAAACCGCCGTGGGCTTATTTGATGAAATCTGCACCCAGTGCGGCACCTGCATCATCGGAGAAACCGGAGGGATCTGTCCGGTGACCAACTGTCACAAAGGCCTGGTCAACGGACCCTGCGGTGGAACCAACCACGGCAAGTGCGAAATTGACGTCAATAAAGACTGTGTCTGGACTTTGATTTATAATCGCCTCCAGGAACTGGGGCGCCTGGATTCCATGCGAAGATATCAGAAGCCGCGTAATCATCAGGGAGAACCCAAGCCAGGTAAATTTAAGTTGCAAGCAACTTAAATTTAGTTATTGGTTAATCGTCTAAAAAGAAGAATATTAATTTTCGTGTTTTCGCACTTTCGTGATTTCGTGATTGATTTAGAATAGAAAGGAAGTTGCAGATGCCAACGAAATTCAAACAGGCCTTAGAATCCGGTAAATTTGTGGTCACCAGCGAGGTGGCGCCTCCCAAAGGGACGAACCTTGAAAAATTTGAACACCACATCGAACTTTTAAAAGATAAAGTCGACGCCATGAATGTGACCGACCATCAGAGTTCGGTGATGCGATACCCTTCTCTGGGCGGCTGCCTTAAGGTCAAAGAATTAGGGGGTGAAGTCATCTTGCAGATGACCTGCCGGGACCGCAACCGGCTGGCACTGCAGGCCGATCTTCTCTTTGCCTCGTCTGTGGGAATTCAAAACCTTTTGTGTTTAACCGGTGACTCGATTGTTCTGGGCGACCACAAAGATGCCAAAAGTGTTTTCGACCTGGATTCCAGCCAGCTTCTGGAAACCGTCCGAACTTTGGAGAACGGCAAAGATCTGGGCGGTAACGAACTGGACGGAGCGGTTTCATTCTGTGCCGGTGCCATCGTCACACCTGAAGCGGACCCGCTTGAGCCGCAATTGATCAAATTTGAAAAAAAGATCGAGGCCGGGGCTGAGTTTATTCAGACCCAGGCCGTCTATGACCTCGACAAATTCAAAGAATTTATGGATTACGCCCGACAGTTTAAGGTAAAAATTCTGGCGGGCATCATTCTGCTGACATCCGCCCCCATGGCGCGCTTCATGAATAAAAACATCGCCGGTGTATTCGTCCCTCAGGATCTGATCGATGAAATGGCCGCAGCGCCCAAAGGCCAGGCCATCACCAAAGGCATTGAAATTGCCGGTCGCATGATCAAACGCATTCATGAAGAGCAGATGTGTGACGGCGTGCACATCATGGCCATCGGCAAAGAGGAAGTGGTGCCGGACATCATGGCGGCCGCCGGCCTAACATAATAAAGCCGGTTTATAGCTCCATATTTTGCCCGACAACGGCGTTATTCGTCGTCGAAAGTTGTATCTCCCGCCGGAGCGGGATCCCACAAATTGTATGGGAAATGTGCTTGAGAAATTGAGCTGATTAATTTTAACAGTGGGAGTGGCTTCCAGCCACGAGATGTTCGCTGCGCTCGTTCTCCTCCTCACTGCCGTGTTGTCGAACAAAATCTGAAATTATAAAGCAGGTTTAAAATTATATTATCTTGCCAATTTGAATAAACCTTCCTAGATGCTCATACGCAATCCCTTGCGCCTATAAATTCTTTACACTCCGGCCATTTTTTTGCTATTTAGAGCCAGAAAACAAAACCAATACTTTATTCAAGGGTGAATACATGATACCCAAAATGCAATTTAGAAAATCAGTTGTCATGGGCCTGGTGGTGGTCCTGTTGATAATGACAGGATTACCGACCTGCCTGTTCGCCCAAAAGAACCAATCAGCGAATGCTTTAAAGGTTGCGCTGTTGCCAATTTTAGATACCCTGCCCTTCCATGCCGCCCAGGCAAAGGGTTATTTTGAGAGATATGGCGTTAGCGTCACGCCAGTGCCGGTAGGCAGCGGTTTGGAAAGAGATCAGCTCATGCAGTCCGGCGCCATCGATGGCATGCTCAATGAAATGGGCACGACGGCCAACTTCAATCGGGAGCGTGTCCAGGTGCAGGTTGTCGTATCCGCCCGCAAAGCCTATCCGCATTATCCCCTGTTTCGCCTGATATCCGCACCCGGAAGCGGCTTAAAGACGCCTGCAGATCTGAAAGGAATCCCCATCGGCATCGCCAAAAATACGATCATTGAATACATAACCGACCGCTTGCTGGCTGCCAGTGGTCTGGCGCTGAATCAGATTGCGAAAAAATCCGTTCCGGTCATTCCCGAACGGTATCAACTGTTATTACAGGGCCAGTTAAAGGCAGCTACCCTGCCGGATCCGTTGGCCAAGAGCGCTATGGAATCCGGCGCCGGTGCGATCGTCGATGATTCCACCCATCCCCGGTACAGCGTCAGCGTGTTGAGCTTTAGCGTTCAGACGTTAAAAACCAAAGCCGATGCGGTTCGTCAGTTTTTAAAGGCCTGGCATCAGGCTGCGCAGGATATCAACGCCGACCCGGAATCATACCGGAGCCTTTTACTGCAAAAAATCCGGGTGCCTAAAAACATTCAGCAAACATACCGCATTCCGCCCTTCCCCCTTCGGGAAGTACCCAGTGGCGAACAATGGGAAGATGTGATGAACTGGATGGTGTCAAAAGGGTTGCTGAAGGCACCGCTTCCATATAAAGAATCCATCACCACCGAATATCTGCCATGAGGAAAAAAATACCTGAATCTTGCATGAAAATTGATGAGAAGTTGGGATTATTTTTAAAGGATGAACATCATTTTATCTCATTACTTTTCACCCTGCGGGCGAGCCGGAGGCTTCCATCTGCTGCGTTATGAAGGCCGAGGCATAGTGCACTATAGCCTCTGCCTTAAGTGCCTTGCATATGAAAGCCTCCGACGCGTGCAAAATCCAGGAAAATGCTGATGATTGTAATCAACGATTTAACTTTTGCTTACAGCGGGCATCCGCCCATTTTTCAGGGATATCGTTTGCATGTCAGCCGCGGTGAAGCGCTGTCAATCATCGGCCCTTCGGGCTGCGGCAAAACAACGTTCCTGTATTTACTGGCCGGCCTGCGCCAGCCGCAATCCGGCACGATCATCATCGACCATAAGCCGATTTCCCGTCCGCGGCCTCGCAGTGGTCTCGTGCTGCAGGATCACGGCTTATTGCCCTGGCAAACAGTGAGAGAAAATGCGCGCCTGGGCCTTTCCATCTGGGGATTTTACGGATCCGACGGCCGACACGCCCCGGCCGACGAACAACTGGTGCCGAGTCAAGCCGATCAACGCGTTGACCATTGGCTCAAAAAATTGGGAATTGAGGGCCTTCAAAATCAATATCCGCTGCATCTGTCCCGCGGACAGCGGCAACGGACGGCCATCGCACGAACGCTGGCAATGCAACCGGATTTACTGTTGCTGGATGAACCCTTTTCAGCCTTAGATGCCCCTACCCGCGAAGATCTGCAGAACTTCATTATCACTTTACACCATGAATCGGATTTAACCTATGTTATCGTTACCCATGACATTGAAGTCGCCGTCGTGATGGGCCGAAAAATATTGGTATTACAGAAAGGCTGTAATCAGAAAGCCCAAATTATGGACAATGCGTGTGCCGGGTTCCCCGATGCCCGTATGCAGGATGAATTTCAACACAAATGTGAAGATCTCCGCAATTTGCTGGGAGCATTGACGTGAGGCGCAGGCTAAATACCCAGGCAGCCATCATCGGCCTGTTGATGTTCTTTGCAAGCTGGCAGATACTGGCCTGGATTATCCGCCGGCCCATCATGCCCTCACCGCTTGAGGTACTCCCCATATTCGGCACCTCTTTGTTCGGCAACCTGGGAATTCACTTTTTGGCCAGCACCGGTCGTGTCCTCGCCGCCATCGGGGTGGCGGTTGTCACGGCGGTGCCGATCGGATTGGGACTGGGTCAGCTCCCCAAAGTTAATCGCATTTTCGCACCCCTGATCGCTATTGTTTATCCAATCCCTAAAATTGTGTTTCTGCCGGTCATCTATGTTTTAATGGGCATCACGGATATTTCCAAAATATTTCTGATCGCCATAATCATCTTTTTCCATATTCTGGTCGTGGTCAGGGATGAAGCGGCCAATCTTCATCCGGAATTGATTCTATCGGTGCGATCGCTGGGTGCCGGCCGACGGGCGCTTTTCAGATATGTTTACTTTCCGGCGTCTTTGCCGGCCGTGCTGACGGCGTTGCGCGTATCGGTCGGAACCGCAATTGCGGTGTTGTTTATCGCCGAGCAGTCTTTAACGACCTATGGTCTGGGGTACTATATCGTTGTCGAAACCTACCAGGTATTGCGATACCCTGAAATGTATGCGGGTATCCTGGCCATGAGTCTATTGGGATTGATACTCTATTTTGTAATCTACAATCTGGAACTGAAGGTGAATCGATATCGGGCGGAAGAACCAATTTAAACCCCAGCTCTTCTTGAACCGCAGAATATCGAAGTACGACACATGGCCTCGGGGTCCAAAAACTTCTGCGGTTGGATATTCCTTGTTCGACATTCGATATTCTATTTTCTATCTTTATGAACACCAACGGCGTTGAAGAAAAATCAAAGATGAACACCTGGATGCTCGCCACCCGCCCCCGCACGCTACCGGCGGCGATCGCTCCGGTGGTGTTGGGATCGGCAATCGCAATCGCGGACAAAAGCTTTGTATGGCTGCCGGCCGTTGCCGCTTTGATCGTCGCTTTGCTTCTGCAAATAGGCGTCAATCTGGCAAATGATTATTTCGACTACCTGAAAGGCATTGACACACAAGATCGTCTGGGGCCGGTTCGGGTGACACAAAGCGGGCTTATTCCGACAAAACAGGTAAAAGCAGGCATGATTCTGACATTAACCCTGAGTCTTATCCCGGGCATCTATCTTTTAACAGTGGGCGGCCTGCCTGTTTTCATCATCGGATTGGCCTGTATCTGCGCGGCACTGGCCTATAGCGGCGGCCCCTTCCCCCTGGCCTCCCACGGGCTCGGCGATCTGTTTGTTTTTATTTTTTTCGGCCTGATTGCCGTTGGCGGCACCTATTATGTCCAGGCGCTGCATCTGACACCGCTGGTCTGGTTAATGGGCGTGATCGAGGGGCTGTTGATTACCGCTATACTGGTGGTAAACAATCTGAGGGATATCCAATCGGATCGCCAGACCGGCAAACGCACCCTGGCGGTCATCATCGGAGACCGTGGATCGCGGGTAGAGTATGTGCTGCTGCTTGCCGGCGCATACGCCATCCCAATGATCCTATGGTTGAGCGGCTGGATGTCGGCCTGGGTGATGTTGCCGATTTTCTCTTTACCGCTGGCTTTGTCCCTGATGCGTTTTATCTGGAAAAGCTCGGGGGGTTCGGTACTCAATCAGGCACTGGCCCATACGGCTAAATTGACCCTTATCTATAGTTTGCTTTTATCGGTCGGCCTGATCCTCTCCTTCAGGTAAAAGAAAGAGGGGTCGTTCCGAAGCGATCACGGGTGGATAGCATTTCGTCTAAGCGGTACTTATCCGTTCCATTGATCGACAGGCGACCACGTTGACATTCTTTTCGCCCAGAAGATCGTGGATCAAGATCTGCCCTAACCTCACCGGTGCCGCAATCTGCAGTTCGTGGATTTTGCGGACGGCCTCTGTAACCCGATCTTTTTCGACCGGTTCGGTAACTTTTACGGGAAGACGCCTCCATTTAGCACCGGAGATGGAAACGGTGGTGCTCAGGCTGCGGCGCGGATCGGTGAATTCCTGCCGGGCGTATTTAGCACCACGGTTGCACTCGTGGCCCGAAATTTCCATGATCTTGCCGCCCTGGTGCTGTAACTGCAAGGGGCAGCCGATCGGACAGCCGATACAGATGAATTGCGCGGACTTAACCATTGTTTTCTCCTTGCACATCGGGGACAAGATCGATCCGCAGCGTGTCGCCGTGGAACTTTTCGAGAAGATCGGGTTTTATTTTGAACATGATCATTTCGGCTGGCACTACAAAACGCAATTTTTTCTCTATTAAGTTCCCCACCCGTATCCTGCAGGGCTTTAACGCTTGCTTGCAGCGCATGTAAATCGTGTGTTCACGTTCAGGGCTTAGCGTATGCGGCAGGCAGTAACGCACATTATCGCCCGGCACGAGCCGGATGTTATCCATCGGGCGCCGAATACCTCTGCTCCATTCGGCCGCAAACTGTCCCGCCAGTATGGACTCCTGGGTCACAAAATCCACCAGATCGTGCACATGTAGGACATTTCCGCAGGCAAACACGCCGGGCATGCTGGTCTCCAGCGTGCTCGACACCCTCGGCCCACCGGTAATCACGTCCAGATGAATCCCCAGACTCTGGGAAAGCTCGTTTTCCGGAATCAGTCCAATCGATAACAGCAGGGTGTCGCAATCAACATCCCAGGCGCGGCCCATGTCGGGTTTAAAATCCTTATCTACCGGGGCAACGGTAATCTTTTCAACCCGATCTCTTCCGTAAATGTATGCAACCATGGTGGACAGATGCAGCGGAATACCGAAGTCATCCAGGCACTGTACCACGTTGCGGGTCAGCCCGTTTGAATAGGGCATAATCTCGAATACGCCGACCACTTCGCAGCCTTCCAATATCAGCCGCCTGGCCATGATGAGCCCGATGTCGCCCGAACCTAAAACGGCAATACGCTTGCCGGGCAAATATCCTTCCAGGTTGACGAGTTTCTGCGCCAGCCCCGCTGTCAGCACGCCCGACGGCCGCGTGCCGGGTATGCGAATCGATCCGCGCGTGCGCTCACGACAACCCATGGATAAAACAACGGACCTTGTATCCACGGTGAACAGGCCGCGCTGTTCATTCATTACACGGACCTGCTTGGTACCGTCGGAATCAATCGCAATCCCGGAAACATATGAGTTTGTTGCCAGGTCCACATCGTATTGAATGACTTTTTCAAGAAAACGCTCGGCGTATTCGGGTCCGGTCAGCTCTTCCCGAAAGTAGTGCAATCCAAAACCGGAATGGATGCATTGCAAAAGAATACCACCGACTTCAGGTTCACGGTCCAGAATCAGGACCCCCTCCGCACCTGAATCTCTGGCACCCAGTGCAGCGCCCATCCCGCCGGGGCCTCCGCCGACGACAACCACATCATATTTTTCTCCGATCCTGTCCAGCATGGCTACTTGCCCCTTTTAGCCCTATGGTCCCGCGTAGCGGCCATTTCTGTTACCATCCACGAATCGCCACCACGCTTGGTAATTTCGTGAAAAGGCCGCCCCAGTCGCTCAGCCAGCAGGTGCATACAGCGCGCCGTGCAGAAGCCTCCCTGGCACCGGCCCATACCCGCGCGGCTACGGAATTTGATGCCGTCTAGAGTGCGTGCGCCGTGATCGATCGCGCTGTGGATCTCGGCTTCCGTTACCATCTCGCAGCGGCAGACCACTTTAGCAAAAAGCGGATTTTCCGCTATCAGGCGTTTCTGCTCCCCGATGCTCAAATTGGCAAATCGCGATGGCCCGGGCACATATGGTTTGAAATTATCCTTTTCTTCAAGCACCACCCCAAGGTCACAAAGCAGATCACGCACGTACTCGGCAATTGCCGGTGCAGCCGTAAGTCCCGGAGACTGAATTCCGGCTACGTTAATGAATCCGTTCACCTCTGTCGGACCGATAATGAAATCATCGGTGTTGCTGACGGAGCGTAACCCGGCAAATTCGGTGATGGTATCCTGCGCGGTAATGGATGGACAAATTTTGTTTGCGAACCTAAACACCTGCTCCGAGCCCTCATAGGTAGTCGAAACATCATAACGGTCCGGTGTCTCCTGGGCGGTGGGCCCGACCATAATCGTCCCGTTGAAGGTGGGAATGATCAAAATCCCCTTGCTGTGCTTGAGCGGAACAGGAAAAATCAATCTTCGCACCAGACCCTGGAGCCTTTTGTCGAGCATGTACTCCTCCCCCTTGCGGGGGTGGATCGTAAAATCACGCAACCCCACAAGTTGTGCAATCTCATCGGCAAAAAGGCCCGCACAATTAATTATGATGCGGGCTTCAATTTTACGGTTCGGTGTAATTAATACAAAGCCGCCGTCTTTCGCTTTTATCTTAATTACCGGGCTTTGAACCATCAGATCGACACCATTTTCCATGGCGTTTTCGATGAGGGCAAAGGCGAATTCATAAGGATTAATCACGCCGGCCGAAGGCGCATATAACGCCGCCACGAGCCGGTGCGATAAATTGGGCTCTTCACGCCGCAGCCGTTTTTGATCCCAGATTTCCAGGCCAGGAACCCCTTTCATCTCGCCGTTCTTTTTTAAACGCTCCAGCACGGGGATTTCTGTTTCGTCCTGGGCCACAACCAGCTCGCCAATGCGGCTGAATCCAAAGTTAAGCTCGCTGTGCAGCTCATCGTAAAGCGCATTGCCGCGAACGACAAGTTTTCCCTTTAACGTATCCGGCGGGCTGTGGTGCCCGGCATGAATGATTCCGCTGTTGGTTTTGGTGGTGCCGAATCCGACTTCAGCGCACTGTTCAACAACGGCAGTGGAAAGACGGTAACGCGACAGCTCGCGCGCAATCGAGCAGCCGATCACTCCGCCACCGATGATGGCAACATCATACATATACGCTCCCTTTGGGTTGAACACTCATGATTCGATTTGGATTCTTTAACGGGCTGTCGAGATAGGGTGGGTCATAATCTCAAAAGATGCACCTGTATGAATGATACCGTATAATTTAAATCAGGTCAAAATGATACATTTCTGCGGATTTAGAAAGCAGTATTTTGAGATCGGTCATCGGCGACCGCGCAAGAAACGCCCATTAATGCCGGCCGCCGATGATCTTCTATTGTATACCCTTAATTTTACACGAATCGGAGGCTTTCATGTTCGCATTAATTTTCATGAAAAGCCCCTTGGTATCATAAAATTAGACACTTCATCCCGCGAAGCGGGGCAAGATTCAGATATTATACCAACCCCTGATCCAGCATGGCATTAACAACACGCACAAAACCGGCAATGTTGGCGCCCGCCAGATAGTTGCCCGGCACGTCGTACCGTGCCGCCACATCCAGGCAGTTTTGATGAATGTTTTGCATTATGGTCTTCAGACGGCGATCGACCTCCTCTGCGGACCAGTTCAGAAGCATTCGATTCTGGGCCATTTCTAATCCGGATACAGCCACCCCGCCGGCATTGGCGGCCTTGCCCGGGGCATACAGAAGTTTTTTATCCGAAAAGATTTTAACCGCCTCCGGCGATGACGGCATGTCGGCACCTTCACAGACCAATTTGATGCCATTGTTGAGGAGATTGTAAGCATCGTTTTCCGAAATTTCATTTTCCACGGCACAGGGAAATGCACAATCGGCCCTTTGATTCCACAATGCGTTGTACCCCAGTGACCTGTCGGCTTCGGTGTACACCGTTTCGGAATATTTATCGACATATTCTTCGATTCTGCCCCGTTTGATATTTTTTAGACGTTTGACGAACTCCAGCTTTTTTTTATCGATACCTTCCGGATCATAGATATAGCCGGACGAATCCGAGAGGGTTATAACTTTGCCACCCAGTTCGATAATTTTTTCAGCTGTGTGTTGCGCTACGTTCCCGGACCCGGACACCAGACAGGTTTTGCCTTCGAAGGTTTCATTCCGGGTAGCGAGCATCTCTGCTGCAAAATAGACAACGCCGTATCCGGTTGCTTCGGGACGAATATAGCTTCCGCCCCACTGCAGCCCTTTGCCGGTCAATACAGCGCTGAATTCATTGCGCTGTTTTTTATACATACCAAAGAGATACCCGATTTCTCTGGCCCCAACGCCCAGACCCCCATCAGGAATATCCGTATCCTGGCCGATGTGATGGGACAGCTCGCTCATAAAACTCTGACAGAAGCGCATAATCTCGTCATCTGATTTTCCTTTGGGTTCAAAATCCGATCCGCCCTGGGCACCTCCCATGGGCAGCGTTGTCAGGGCGTTTTTAAAGGTTTGCTCGAAGGCCAAAAATTTGAGAATGCCAAGGTTGACCGAAGGGTGAAATCGCAACGCACCTTTGAAGGGCCCCAGCGCGCTGTTCATTTCTATCTGGTACCCACGATTTACCCGCACATATCCTTCATCATCCATCCAGGGCACCCGGAACAGGATCACGCGCTCGGGTTCGGTGATTCGCTCGACAACACCCAGCTGCCGATATTCAGGGTGGCGCTCCAAAACCGGCTTGATGGTTTCAATGACCTCCCGTACGGCCTGGTGAAATTCTTTCTCATCCGGATCTCTTGCCAAGATCTGCTTTAAACTAGTATCTGCCATCTCTTACCTCCTTCAATTGGGACACTGAGCTAGAAGTGGTTTTAAAACCCCATCTGAGGCCCAATGGCTGCGTTGTCCCGCGAATTGAAATGCTCACGTACTCGCGTGTACGCTCCGTTTTCAATTCGCGGGACGCCTTGCCCTTGAACCCGATCTGAGGTTTTGAAACCACTTCTAAATACAATCATTTTTAAAAGTTTACGCATCGATGATCTCTAAAGCTTCCTGCCGGTAGGCATCCATAACATACGTTATCCCGGTAATTTTGGCACATTCTTCCGTCAGGGAAAAAAGATCGTCTCGGCTGATATAGCCCACTTCCCAGTTGCGAGATCCTGCCATTAGTTGCTGAAGTCCCACTTTGATTTTATCCGCGACATTATAGAGCCCGATGGCGCCCAGCGGCAAGTTGTCTACATCTGATCCGTATTTTACCTTCAGGACTTCATAATTCATAAAGATTTCTTCCTTGGTAAATCCGAATTTCGATACAGTGGACGGCAGACCACCATCTTCATCTCGCAGCCAGCGTTCCGCATTCTTGCCGACCATGCCCGGGATCATCAATGCCCGACCCATGCATACCGCTTTACAATAGGGTGCGCCCAGGGCCAGAGCTTTGAAAACATGGTCTTCAGAGGAAAAGCCGCCGGCAAAAGCCAGATCCGGAACCCGTTTGCCGCTTTTTGCAAGCCGTTCGCTCAACTCATAGGCCATGGAATGAAGGTAGATAGCAGGAATGCCCCATTCGGTCATCATTCGCCAGGGACTCATTCCGGTACCACCCGGAGCCCCGTCAATTGTCAGCAGATCAATACCGGCATCGCTGGACCAGCGGATGGCCATGGCCAGTTCTCGCATCGGATAGGCGCCGGTCTTGAGGGTAACGCGTTTGGCGCCCAGTTTGCGCAAGCGTTCCACCTCGTTCATAAAACCTTCCTGATCCACAAAACCGAGGCGCGAATGCCTTTCAAATTGCTTCAGCGGTCCGGCCTTAAAAGCGGCCTGATGCGCGGGGTCTTCAGGGTCCGGAGTTACGATGTAACCCCGTTTTTTCAATTCAAGGGCGCGCTCCAGAGAGTTCACCTTGATCTCGCCTCCGATACATTTGGCGCCCTGGCCCCACTTTAATTCGATGGTTTCCACCCCGTGCTTTTCGATGACATATTCCGCCACGCCGTTACGGGTATCCTCCACATTCATCTGAACCAGTATATCGCCATAGCCTTCGTGATAGCGGCGATATTCCTGGATGCGGCGATCCATCTCCGGCGAGCTTTTGATCAGACCGTTCTTGCCAATTTCCAATTCGGGATCAATCCCGCAAACATTTTCCCCGCACACCAGACTGATGCCGCTGATGGCGGCACCGATAGCAAAATGATTCCAGTTTTTGCGCGCAATATCCGTGCTGCCGAGGGCACCCGTGAATATCGGCACTTTCATTTTCACCTTATTCTTAACACCGTATTCGGTTTCGGTATTGACGTTCGGAAAGGTGGCTTTATCAGGATCGGCTTCAATCCCCTTGGCACCGAGGGCATACCCCATAATATTTAAATGGGAGTAGTCCACCGGGTAGTCTTTGTCCGCACCGGCGGTAACACTGCCGAAGGGCTGCGGGTAAAGAAGCTCCCGCCCCCGGAAGGTGGCCTTGAACATATCGCAATTTCCTTTGCAACCATCCAGGCACCTGCTGCAGATACCGGATTGGGGTGCGACGTCGCGAGATCTGTTTTTCGTTTGAAGCGCTTCGTTTGCATTGGGTCGATTGAGATTCATCTTTTCACTCCTTGTCTGAGATAGTCCAGGGTTAATAAATCCGTCTCACGCTGATCGATTACGGGCTGTTTTGAACCCGAGGATCTTATATGGAAACGATTCCAACCGTAAAGCTTAAAGCGCTGACGCGCATTTGCCTTCGGAGGGGCGATGGTCGAAGATTCAAGCCACCCGCCTGGCGGGTGGCCGTTGACTCCCATTGCTGAATAATTACAAAATTGTAACGTAGTGTTAAATATAATTTCCGAATAAAAATCAAGCTTAATTTTCAGGCAAAGCGGGCAAAAAAGAGAATCGGCTAAACTTAAAGAGGATCGCCATATGATAAACGGGTTAATTACCTCGAATGCGGCATAGATGGCAGACCCGGTGCCGCATGTGTTACCAGGCCTTGTCAGCTCACCAAATTCGTAAAAATATAAACTACCCGTTTGGATGAATTTTATTTATAAATTGACAACGATGCAGCAAGCAGGTAACTAATAAAGTCTCAGGCAATCAATAAAACATCTGCATGTCAAAAAAATCGCAGGTTTGCAAAAAAGGTTCGGTCCGGGTATCCGTCGTGAACAACCAAAGCGAGAATCGCTATTCGGGCCGGGGGCATTGGCCAGGTACTGGCGCCTTCATTCAGCCGTTACGACTATGATTTCAGTCTGGCCATCCTCTTAACCATCATCGTGCTTGTTTTCCTCGGTGAATTTTTCTCCAATTGGGTGCGGGGCCAGCTGCGATGACGGTCAAACAAAACACCGCTAAATACCCGGAGGTGTGGCGCCGTTTCAACCCACGCGAGACCCTGATGCGTTATGTCTGGTATGTGGGGGCCGTCTTTGTAGCCGTATGGTCGATCAGCAACCTAGATATCCCGTGGTTCTATTTTCTCGATGCTCATATACAGGCCAAAGATTTAGCGGTGCGCATGTGGCCACCGGATTGGGAATTCGTCAATCAACTCGTCAGGCCGTTGATCGAAACAATCCACATCGCAACGCTCGGCACATTGGTCACTATTTTGATTGCTTTCCCGGTGGCATTTCTGGCGGCCCGCAATACGACATTTAACGCCATGACGTGGCTTGTAGGACGCTTTATCCTGGTCGCGTCACGTTCCGTCAACACGGTCGTGTGGGGCCTCCTGTTTGTCGCTATCTTCGGGCCCGGACCGTTAGCCGGAATATGGGCGATTGCTTTCCGTTCAATCGGCTTTATGGGTAAGCTTGTGGCCGAAGCCATCGAGGAGATCGATGCGGGAACGGTGGAGGCCATCGAAGCCACCGGGGCTTCGCGCTTGCAGGTGCTTTGGGTGGGGATCCTGCCCCAGGTATTGCCGGTAATTTATGGCACCACCGTGTACCGCTGGGACATCAATATCCGCGAATCCTCCGTTCTCGGTTTCGTTGGCGCCGGTGGGATCGGCATCCTGCTTTACTCTTCAATCAACCAGTTCATGTGGCAGGATGTCGCGGTGATCCTGATTGCCGTATTTGGCGTGGTAATTGCCAGCGAATTTCTATCGGCCACGGTTCGCCGGCGCATAACCTAACCGGCCTCTCAGGAGAAATGACCGCTTCGTCAGGACAGGATCATACATTTTTGCGGGTCTAAAAACAGGTAAAGCTCTTGGCCTTCTTCTTGCGGCAGGTGATGCGCGACCTGTACCCGGATCATCGTGTCATTTACGCTGACAAAAAAGAATAAAAAGTTGCCCAAATAGGCCTTGTGGACAATCTTTCCCTTGTAAACGTTT
>Ga0209536_100001135_pt1 | contig 44063 bp, 42 predicted proteins | sample DeeMarSeWOR28_12_FD_187461 | JGI IMG/M metagenome (GOLD analysis project Ga0209536, IMG submission 187461) | Marine sediment microbial communities from White Oak River estuary, North Carolina - WOR-2-8_12 (SPAdes) (version 2) | ecosystem: Environmental > Aquatic > Marine > Intertidal zone >...
ACGCTGATGTGGGAGCTGGCCGGCTGGTTAAACGACCGATCCGCAAAATCCACCGCCCGAACGCCGTCTCTCTTTGGAAGCCCAAGCGACGATCCCGCCAACTGTCCTCCGCCGCTGCCTCCTGACAACGAACGGGAGGTTCTGCGGCGCGAATTTGCCGTGCTGGGTTTTTTGTGCAACCGCCATCCCATGGAGTTGTACAACGCCAAAATAACGAAATTATGCACGGTGAAGGCAGTTGACCTGCCACGCTTTCTCGGTCAACACGTGCGTATGGCCGGCTGGCTCATCACCGGCAAAGTGGTTTCCACCAAAAACGGCGATCCCATGGAATTTTTAACATTTGAAGATCAAACCGGTATTGTGGAAACTACCTTTTTCCCCCAAGCCTACCGCCGCTTCTGTCACATGATCGACCGCAATCAGCCCTATTTACTCACAGGAAAGGTGGAAGAGGACTGGGGGGCAATCACCCTGACGGTGGACGAAGTTGAGAAGATCCGGCGCTAAGATCGCGTTTAAAAAACGAATACTTATCGAACAAAATTACCAAATGCGTTTAATTTCGTATGCCGAAAAACGCCTGTCCCGGCTCAACAGCTGCAGATCTTCAACCATGGCCTGAGCAATCAGCATCCGGTCAAACTGCGTTACCTTTTTATTGATCCAACCATTAGGAAGCTGAAGACAATGTCGGCTCGCTCCTGTGTTTACCGTCCGGGTAATCCCCAAAACTATTCATTATATCCTGTCCGAATTGAAAAAAATAAATTCCTTTTAATCGCTAAAATACCATGATGATTTTACAACGCGCGCCAATTATGATATGCGCGATAGCTGGGCCTGCCTCACGATGTGGTTAGCCCATATTTGTCGCGGAACGTTTGCCGGCCGCCGGAGGAAAACGGAGCAACACCCAGAAATGATCAAAAAGACATGAGCGCCTATAAAAGCTATAAGATGGAGACATTTGTGCTTTATTCCGCAAAATTCTGAAACTTCCAAAGAGGTGCTAACTTATTAAACCTGGAGAGTAACGCTTACATATTCCAGCTCGATTGAAAAAGGAGGCTCAACATGAAAAAGATTGCTACTTCTGTTTTTGCATGGGTCGGTTTTCTTTTCTTTATCGGTTTTCTCTTGTCGTGTTCACCAGATGCCGGGAGTATCAAAAAATCAGTTGACTATCAAAAATATCTTACCAACATATACCCCGATTTTATGATAACCCCAGATGAAGCCCAGGCATGGCATGTGCACAAAGACAAGGGCGGTCCGACGTATTCGGGAAATGAATCCTGGTAGTCCTACATGGCATTTATCGAAAAAAAGCTCAACCAATACGGTGTCGTAGATATCACCAAAAACACATGGACCTATAAGCGCTGGTATACTTCTGACTGGCCGGATGATAGCAATTGGAACCTGGTCTCGGATGGTCAGCCCGTAAAAGTGGCACACTATGGCGCGTATTCGGGCTCTACCGGACCGCAAGGCATAACGGCCGAGATGGTGTTGTACACACCGAAAACGCCGATGGAATCGTTAAAAGGGAAAATCGTCGTTTTCAGAACGGCACCCCACCCCAAACCGCCCCTTAATGAAAAATATAAGAAATGGTTCACCCTCAATGACTACGAGTATCGCAATGAAACCGACGATTTCCCGCCGCTTTTTACCCAGGTGCCTCCCAGTGATTCAGTAAGTTATGACGTCTGGTGGCAGCTGCGTCAAACCGTGCTGGTGTACCGTGTTTTGAACAAGGCTCAGGCAGCCGGCGGAATTGTCGTCTTTGACATGGGCTATGACCGGCTGGCCGGTCTATATTCATTTCCGGTTATGCCGCAGTACAACGTTCCCAACTTATACGTCGACCGAGTTTCCGGCAAAAAGGTCCTCCAGGATGCCAAAGCGGGCAAGCAGGCGACCTTAAAGCTGCTGGCCAAGGTTGAATCCACAGAAACCTATCAGTTGATCGGATATCTGCCGGGGCGACATTACGGAACCGCTCAGGATGAGAAAGTTCTTTTGACATCACACACCGATGGCCCCGCAGTTTTACAGGATAACGGCGCGCTGGGGCTGTTGGGAATCGTTGCTTATTTCTCGCATTTTCCGCAATCCGTAAGACCGCGGACATTGATGCTTTCTTTGGACACGGAACAACCAGATGTTGATCGACAATGCCGTTAAGGCCGTCCAGGAAAATAAATGGCAGCGGGTCATGGTCCAATGCGTTGAAAGACCTGGCAAGCACGGCGGAACCCAGGGCATCTGGTATGGCCTGGGCAAGATTGCCCTCGATTGGGACTTGCCGGCTTATGCCACCATGGGAACCCAAGGCGCTTATTGGGCGACCACTGCACGGATTGACACATTTAACAATGAACACTTTGTAACCGAAGTGGCTGCCATGTCCCAGCTGACCGGCGAACTCATGCTGGCGGATTTTCAAAAATAAAATGGACATTGACCCTGAATAGGTGAAAAAGCGCTTTTTGAATCCTTTCTCCGCAGACTCACAGCAAAACAAATTGAGATACTTAGAGCCATAAGGAAATGCCTATGAACCACCGGGAACGATTTATAGCCGCGTTATCACACCAGCAGCCTGATAAGATACCGATAGATGTGGGGGGAACCGTCGACAGCAGCATCGTGGTCGAAGGTTATGCCAGGCTGAAGGAACATTTTGGCATTGAAGCCGAAGATTCGCTGTGTAATCGAATGATGCGGGTGGTAAAGGTGGATGAAAACATTCTCCAAGCTCTGGATATAGATACCCGTGGTGTTTTTATGGGAGCGCCGATTAAAGGGGCGGATCAGGAGCTGAAACCGGATGGTTACCGGGACCTATGGGGAATCGAACGCATTAAGCCGCCGCAAAGCTACTATTACGATTTAAAAAATTCGCCGCTATCAGGCGCGATATCATTAGGTGATATTCGCAAATATCCCTGGCCTGATCCGGATGACCCCGGCATTTTAGAAGGTCTAAAGGAACGGGTTGCCTGGGTCCGAGAAAATACCGACTGTGCTACTGTTTTAGCGCTTCCGGCGCCATTCATCCACGTCAGTCAGTATCTGAGGGGATTTGAGGACTGGTATTGTGACATTGCATTGAATGCCAAGGTTTTTGATGCCCTGTGCGACGCTGTTTTGGAGGTGTCGTTGGAGATATGCAAAAACGTGCTTAGAGAGGTAGGACAGCAAGTGGACGCGGCGCTGGCTGGAGATGATATCGGAGCCCAACAAGCACTTCAAATCGGCCCCGAAGCTTACGCAAAATACATTAAGCCCAGACATGCCAAATACTTCCGCCAGGTACATGATCTGTCACCGGCCAAACTGGTGTATCACACCTGCGGGTCTGTGGTCAGTATCATGCAAGATCTGATTGAGATCGGTGTGGATGCCATCCATCCGGTTCAGGTATCGGCCGCCGGTATGGACCCCGCTGGATTGAAGAAAAATTACGGTGATCGGATTGCGTTTTGGGGAGGTGTGGATACTCAGCAAATTTTACCTAGAGGCGGTGTTGAAGATGTTAAACGAGCCGTTGAACAGTGCATCGAAGATATGGGCGCCGGCGGCGGATATGTTCTTGCAGCCGTCCATAACATCCAGCCTGATGTTCCCTTGGAAAATATTTTAGCCATGTTTGAGCATGCAAGAGAATACGTGCCCTCTTTCGCAAAATAAAGAGAGCATTTTCTAATAAGATCGTTTGAAATTCGCGGCTACCTGTTTTCTGAGCTCTTCCGAAGTCAAATAATTATAAGCTGTCATTGACAGCATTTTAGCGGCATTGAGCAGGGTTTCTCGGTCGTGGCGGTAGCTTCGCAAAATTCGACTGAATGGTTGGCAATCTCAGGTTCCACAATGGCAAGCACCGGATGAGTGGTCGGTAAATGGTGGCTTTTGAGAACCTACAAAAAAATAACCTTGACAATCAAGCCCGCCTTCGATAGTTAAACGCATATTGCGCTTGCTGATTTGACCTCTCCATATGTTGGGCTGCAACTCAAATCGATTTACAATTCAAAATCTTCGCTTTTTCAGTTCCTAAAAAGCGAGTTCTTATCAATATCAATCAATTAACATGAAAAATCATGGACCTTTAAGTTTTTTGTTGGCAACTGTTCAAGATATGTTCGGTATAGGATAAGGAGGAGAAGGCCGCCAGATGGGTGAAGGGGATCGGTGGCGGCGGGAAATAACCAATTCATGAAAGGGGGTGGATTGAGGAAAGCATGTCTCGAAATCTTTATACAGTAAGGAAACATTGACTTTTGAGAAAAGGGACTGTTAAAAAAGGAGGGTGAAAATGAAAAAGATGACAGGCGTATTAGGGATTGTTTTGCTTTTAGCCTTTATTTTAACCCCTCCGGTTAGTGCGGCGGACCTCCCAAAGGTAATCAAAATCGGAGGACAAGGGGTCACTTCGGGCGCACACGCCGATTATGGGCGCCAGATGATCATGGGGGCCACATTGGCCATTGACGAGATCAATGCAGCCGGTGGGATATTGGGAAGCCAACTGGAGATGAAGTTTATGGATTCCGAGCTAAAACCGGCAGTGGCCGTTAAGAATGCCAGGTATCTGGTACAGGAATGGGGCGCACACCTCCTCTTTGGAGTGGATTCCAGTGGTGTTTGCATGGCAGTCGGTCCGGTTCTGCCCGAGCTCGACCGGGTTCAGATCTTCACTCACGCGGCAACGGAAAAGCTGACCGAAGATCTGGTTTATAAACAGGGAATCAAAAATATTTTCAGGATAAGCGTCCCCGTCTACCAGGACAGTATCGTTGCGGCTATGATCTTCAAGGATTTCCCGGAAATTAAGCGATGGGCGGGTATCAACTGCGATTATGGTTATGGGCGCACCAGCTGGGCCCTGTTCAAAGCCACCATGAAAAAGTATCGTCCCGATGTAGAGTTTGTGGCTGAGGCCTGGGCTCCCTTCTGGACCGGGGATTTTTCACCCCACCTCTCAGCGGTAATGGCCAAAGAGCCCGATGCCATTTTTTCAACGCCATGGGCCGGTGAGGCAGTTATGCTCCTGAGACAGGCCTTGCTCCTTGGGGTTTTCGATAAGATTCAGCTATGGTGGCAGGCCATGGGCGGCTCTGTGGATGCCTTGGAGGGATTGTCACGGGAGGTGGCAAAGAACCAATTCCAGGGCAAGCTCTGGGCGACTGCCCGCTATATCCATAATTGGCCAGATACCCCTGAAAACAGGGCTTTCATTGAAAGATACCTGAAGCGATGGGCCAGGTATCCCAACTACTCGGCAGAGACTTCCTACTCCGCGATCTATGCATTCAAGGCGGCTATTGAAAAGGCCGGCAGCCTGGAGACGGCAGGGCTGATCAAGGCCTTAGAAGGCATGAAAATTAGTTGTCCCGGTGGAGAGAGATACTTCCGGCCCGAGGACCATCAGGCTGTTTACACCGTTCCAGCGGGAAAGGTTATGCACGATCCGGCTTATCCCCTCCCCATCTTGGGAGAGCTCAGGGTGATACCTGCGGAGGACTACTATCGCAAACCACCCTTCCCACCCGTTGAATAAAGCGGGTCGAGGGGGAGCCGGTTGTTAGCCGGCTTCCCCTCACTATCAGAGAAAAAGACAAACCATAGAGGCGAACAATGGAGACGCTTGCTTTTCAGGGCTTGGTGGGACTAAGTCTGGCCATGTATCTCTGGCTTATTGCTGCTGGTCTGACAATTGTATTTGGTGTCTTGGGAATACTGAATTTTGCTCACGGCAGTCTATACATGCTCGGCGCCTATTTCGCCTTTACGTGCTACGGCCTCTGGGGAATAAATTTTTGGCTCTCCATACTTTTGAGTCTTATCGGTGTTGCGCTGGTAAGCCTCGTCATGGAACGCTTCTTTCTCCGATTTATCTATCATTTGGACGTCGCCTATCAGCTTCTCCTGACCTTTGGCTTCATCCTCATCTTCGACGATGCGGTGAAAATAACGTGGGGCGGAGTATTTATGATTCCCCCTATGCCTGATTTCTTTTCTGGCGCTATCCCTATTTTCGGCAGGTCATTTCCCGTCTATAACCTCTTTATTATCGGGGCAGGCATTGGTGTTGCGATCGGGCTATGGCTCATTTTAGAGAGAACCTGGTGGGGACGGATCATTCGGGCCTCAGCATCGGATAGAGAAATGGCCGGTGCCATAGGGGTCAATATCCCCATACTCTTTACAGCTGTCTTCATGTTCGGGGCGGCTTTGGCAGCTTTCGGGGGTGCCCTAAGTACCCCTGTCCGGGTGGTGGCTCCCGGGATCGGAGCGACTGTTATTATACAGGCCTTTGTGGTGACGGTCATCGGAGGCCTGGGAAATCTGAAAGGGGCTTTTGTGGGAGCAATCATTGTCGGGGTATTGACGGCTTATGGCATCCTGCTTTTTCCTATATTTGAGCTGTTCATCATCTTTGTGGTGATGGCCATCGTCTTACTCCTAAAACCCGAGGGATTATTTGGGGGGTAAATCCATGATGACGAGAAAAGGGGTTTCCATTTTCGGCTACGGATATAAAAAGGTTTCCAACCTGCTTCTTTTGCTGTTGATCGTCGTGCTGTTTTTCGTTCCTCAGCTTGCTGGAAAATACCCCATGTACATGGCGATGCATATCTTAATTCTTTCCGTATTTGCCTTGGGATTCAACCTCCTTTTGGGATATACGGGCCTTCTCTCCTTTGGCCAGGCGGGCTTCTACGCATGTGGGGCATATGGTTGTGGAAAAGTCCTTATATTGATCCCATCCCTGCTGCCGGGTATCATCAGCGGTGTGCTATTCGCCGGGGTAACCGCCGTGATCCTGGGATTCCTCTGCATCCGGCACACCCGCATCTATTTTGCCATGCTCACCCTCTGCTTCGGGATGATGATCTATTCTCTTGCTTGGAAATGGCACACCATGACCGGCGGCGACGATGGCTTGGTGGGCATACCGAGGGCTCCCCTTGAAATACCCGGGATATTCAGCATTGATATGAGTTCCTTGCAAAACTACTATTACTTTGTGCTCATCGTCTGCCTTCTGGCCATAGGACTGCTTTACAGGATTGTCAAATCCCCTTTCGGTCTGATATTGCAAGGTATTCGCGATAGCGAAAGCCGAGTATCCTTTTCCGGTGTTTCCGTAAAGAATTATCGGCTCATCGCTTTTACCATTGGTGGACTCTATGCGGGCTTGGCCGGAGCTCTTCTCCCCCCTTTGGAGAATACTGTAACGCCGCCCCTGGCACATTGGACGCACTCGGCGGAGCCAGTCTTGGCCACACTCTTAGGGGGTATCCATACTTTCTCCGGTCCGGTAGTGGGCGCATTTCTATTCTATGTGATAAAAGACGTAATCGTGAGGTTCACCGAGTACTGGCTTATTTGCCTCGGCGTAATCGTGCTCGCACTGGTCATGGGCCTTCCAGGTGGTGTGGTCAGTATCTTTGAACAGAAGCTAATCCCTTGGGTTCGTTTGCGGTTTGCCGGAAGGAGTTTGCATTGACTGAGCTTTTGAGAACTGAGAACGTAAGAAAGTCCTTTGGCCATCTTCAGGCATTGGATGGCGTAGACATTCATTTTAACGCAGATGCGCTCACGTCGATCATCGGCCCCAATGGTGCCGGGAAAACTACCCTGATTAACCTATTGACGGGTAGTCTCGGCCTGGACTCAGGAAAGATCTTTTTTAAGGGTGAAGAGATTACCAAAATGCCCACCCATGAGAGGGTCAAAAGAGGAATTGGTCGTTCCTTCCAGATCATGAATATTTTTCCCATGCTGACAGTATTCCAAAATATCCAGATTCCGGTTCTGTCCCTATTCAATAAGAGTCTCAAATTTTTCTCTCGTCTTGATGCGCATGCAGACGTCATCGCGGAGGTTGAAAAGATATCAAGAGATGTGGGCTTATGGGATAAGAGGGAGCTGCCGGCTGGTGAGCTGTCCCACGGAGATCAAAGACTGTTGGAGATGGGCATAGCGATGTCCTCGCAACCCGAGCTCTGTTTCTTGGATGAACCGACCTCTGGGATGAATCCAGGGGAACGGGTGAAAATCCTGGAAAACATCAGGAGGCTCTCCAAGGACAAGCGAACCACCTTCATAATAGTGGAGCACGATATGGATGTGGTTTTTGGCCTTTCCGATCGCATCGTGGTGATGCACCGGGGTAAAGTTATAGCGGATGGAAGACCGGATGAAATCAAGGAGAATGAAAACGTCAGAGAAGTCTATCTTGGGGAAGAGTTAGAGGAAGGACTCATATGATCCTCGAAATAAACAATATCGATACCTATTACGGTCAAAGCCATGTCCTTCAAGGAATTTCCCTCAGCATTGAAGAAGGGGAGGTCGTCTCGCTTTTAGGCAGAAATGGCGTTGGTAAGACCACCACCCTAAGAAGTATCATGGGATTGACTCCACCCAGAAAAGGGAGCATTAAATTTCAAGGGCAGGAGATAGCCGGAAAAAGATCCTTTGAAATTGCGCGTCTCGGAATTGGATATGTCCCGGACGATCGCCGAATCTTTCCCGATCTGACCACCTTTGAGAACCTGGAGATCGCCCGGCGCATGTCCTCTAAGAAACAAGGCCATTGGACCATTGATACCGTGTGCGAGCTTTTCCCAATGCTAAGGGAGCTAGCCTCTAGCAAAGGAACTCATTTGAGTGGCGGCGAACAGAAGATGTTGGCTATCGGTCGGGCATTGATGAAGAATCCTGAACTCATCCAGTTGGATGAGCCTGCCGAGGGGTTAGCGCCATTGGTTGTGGCAAGTTTGATCGCAGTTATAAAAGAGATTCGGAGTAGAAATGTGACCATCCTTCTCGCCGATCAGAACCTGAAGTTCTGCCGCCGCATTTGTGATCGAGGCTACATCATCGAAAAGGGGCGCATCGTACATCACGCCAGTATGGAAGCCATCTGGAGCAATGAGGAGATCATTAAAAGATATTTGGTGCTATAAGTCTGCCATGTCAGAATTTCGGCTCAGGGCCTTCTTTATATGTTCACAAAACGATCATTTGATTTCTCCGAGGTTACAAAATGCCTTTAGACCTATTTGATCTCAGTGGCAAGGTTGCCATGGTCACGGGTGGAAGCCGCGGTTTGGGTGAGGTGGCGGCCACAGCCTTAGCCAAAGCCGGGGCTGATGTTGCGGTGTGCGGCCGAAATACCGCGGATCTGGATCGTGTCACCAGCGCGATGACGGCCTTAGGAAGAGAGGCTGAGCCATTTGTCCTCGACGTAACCTCTAAAACAACAATCCATAACGGTGTCGAGCGGATACTTGGTCACTTTGGCAAGGTTGACATTTTGGTCAATAATGCGGGCGTCAACCATCGGGTGCCTGTACTGGAGTTTCCAGAGGAAGCCTGGGATTTAGTCATCAATACCAATCTCAAAGGGTATTTCCTGGTTGCTCAGGCCGTAGTGCCCCAGATGATTGAACGTGGCTATGGGAAGGTCATCAACATGAGTTCGATCATGGGAACAGTGGCTCTCCCCAACCAAGTGGCTTATGCTTCCTCAAAAGGCGGCGTGGACCAAATGACAAAGGTAATGGCTTTGGAATGGGCTAAACAGGGGGTCCGGGTAAATGCTATCGGACCAACTTACTTTGAGACAGAACTGGTAGCCCAGCTTCGAAACGACCCTGAGCGATTCAATTTCATTAATGAACGGACACCGATGGGCCGCTGGGGTTATCCACCTGAACTGGAAGGGATAGTGATTTTCCTGGCAGCTCCGGCCTCCGATTTTATCACCGGCCAAACTATATATATTGACGGTGGCTGGACCATTTGGTGATTGATTATACGATGCGCTTAGCTGGAGATAGCAGAGGGCTAATTTTGTGAAGTAGGATCATAGCTTGAATAGTGAATTCATATTGCCACAAATTTGGAACAATTTACCGATTGACTCTTTGACAAAAGCCTATCTCTTCTCTATTATTAAATTTTTTTAAAGGGTTTAGGGCGGAATTATATCTTTTCGGAGGTGAAAAATGGCAGAGTGTCCTGTTTGCGGAGTTGATATTACCCTGGCGGATGATGCCGAAGAAGGGGAAATTATTGTCTGTGATGACTGCGGGTCTGAACTCGAAGTGACCGGCAAAGACAGTCTTCAGGAAGCCCCTCAGGAAGAAGAAGACTGGGGCGAGTAATTCGCCAAACAAAATGGAACCGTTATCTTATTTCCATCCCGCCTCGCTGACGAGGACGGGATGGAATTTTTTTGTCTTGAGAAAAAGGCTCTCTTTCGATAAGAATTTAAATTACAATTGCCAATTGAAAAGAGTCAATTCCTTCAAATGGAGTAAATTATGATAGTAGGATTCTTGCATTCCATCATCAGAAAAGAGGAAAAGTATCTATTAGAAGAATTCAGGGGCCGCAAGGGTGTGGAACTGATCAAGATAGATGACAGGCAGCAATTCTTTGACCTCCACAAAAACAGCTTTGATATTGATGTGCTCATTGAACGCTGCGTTAACCACTCACGGGCAGTTCACGCTCTTAAAATTTTCAATGACCATGGTATCCCTACCGTGAACACTTCCGAAGTGGCGGAAATTTGCGGAAGCAAGTTTTTAACCACCCAGGCTCTGATTAAGGCGGGTGTAAAGACGCCCAGGTGTTTTCTGGCGTTTACCCCCGAATCGGCCCTTGAGGCCATGGATCAGCTTGGATATCCCTGTGTAATCAAACCCACCACAGGATCCTGGGGGCGTCTCATATCAAAGGTGAACGACAGGGATGCCGCGGAAGCCATCCTCGAGCACAAGCAGATTCTGGGAAGCTATCATCATTCTATTTTTTACATTCAGGAATATGTCGAAAAAAAGGGCAAGGATATCCGCAGCTTTGTCGTGGGTGATGAATGCATTGCAGCCATCTACCGTCACGCAGAACACTGGATTACAAATACAGCGCGGGGCGGATCCGCCTCGAAGTGTCCCATTGACAAAGAACTCCACAAAATCTCTGTGCAGGCTGCCAATGCCTGCGGGGGAGGTGTGGTTGCCATCGATGTCTTTGAGACGGATCAGGGGTACTCAATAAATGAGGTCAACTACACCATGGAATTCAGGAACAGCATCGATGTTACCGGGGTCAACATTCCTGGAAAGATCGTGGATTATGTTCTGGAGGTTGGACGCAAATGAAAGTAAGCATCGTCGGCGCATCCGGTTATGGCGGGGGAGAATTGCTTCGGCTGCTATTGCAACACCCTCAAGTGCAGGTCCATCAGTGCACCTCTGAGAGGTTTGTAGGCAAACCCGTCACCCGTCTTCATCCCAATCTTCGAAAAGGGACAGCCCTGAAATTTTCCAGCGTCCAGCAGCTCGACAAAGTTGATTTGCTCTTTACAGCGCTGCCCCATACCAAGTGTATGCAGAGGTTTGACGAATTCAGTTCTCTTGCCGATCGGATTATCGATCTTTCAGCCGACTTCAGACTGAAGGATGCCAAAGCATACAAAAAATGGTACGGCATCGATCATACCCGGCCGGATAGACTTAGCGATTTTGTCTATGGAAATGTAGAACTGCATCGGGAGGAGATGAAACAAGCCAGATATATCAGCGGGGCCGGGTGCAACGCTACGGCAACCATTTTGCCTTTATGGCCTCTTTTCAAGCAGGGTGCCGTGGATACCTCCAAGCCGGTGATAGCGGAAGCTAAATGCGGATCTTCGGAGGGCGGTAATATAGCCAGCGAGGCCTCCCACCATCCGGAAAGAAGCGGTTGTGTTCGCTCCTATAAACCAACGGGCCACCGGCATATTGCCGAGATGGAACAGGAACTGGGCAATCCGATCCATTTTTCGGCTACCTCCATCGAGATGGTTCGGGGTGTCTTGGTAACGGCCCACCTATTTGTAAGTGAAGGCACAACGGAAAAGGATATCTGGAAAGCATACCGCCAGATTTACGGCCGGGAGCCCTTTATCAGGATTGTAAAGGAAAAACAGGGCCTTTATCGTTTCCCGGAGCCCAAAATCCTCGTTGGCTCCAATTACTGCGACATCGGATTTGAGTTGGCCGGCACCCGGCTGGTGGTGGTCTCCGCCATTGACAACCTTATGAAAGGCGCAGCCGGCCAGGCAATTCACGCAATGAACGTCATGTGCGCTTTTGAGGAAACGGACGGCCTGGATTTTGCCGGTTTACACCCGATATGAAGAGTTGTCGGTTGTCTGCGGTCCGTGGTCCGTTGTCAAAGAATAAGAAGTAACTATGAACTACCCATGGACTTAAGGCTTAATTCAAAGCTAATAATCAACCAACAACGAACAACTAACATTTTCTATCATGTGCCGATTGCTTACAGTGCGGTCTAAAACACCCTTTGCCATTGCACCTCATTTGAAGAATTTGGCTGATATTTCCAAAAACAGCAAAGAATATCAAGGACACGGATGGGGGTGCGCTTACCTGGCTGACGTGGCCGGATGGAAAATTTATAAAAACATCAACCCCATCTGGGAAGATGACTTCAGCCAATTCAACGAAACCACCCTCCTGGTGGCCCATGCCCGCAGTGCCTTCGAAGACAGAGACATCTTCATTGAAAATAATATGCCCTTTTCTGACGGCCGGACCGTTTATATCTTCAATGGTGAGCTGCGGGGCGTGAGAATTCGTGAAAAAGGCCGCATTGGAGCCGAAAAAATTTTCAACTACATCCGGCGCTTTGATAAAGGTGACACACGACATGCCCTGGTGAAGGCCGTCGGTATCATTCAAAAACGAACCCGTCATATCCGAGGTATGAACATCATTTTGGTAAACGAAGAGGGCATTTTTGTCTCCAGTAATTTCACTGAGGATGAGGAGTATTTCACCATGTGGTACAGGGAAGGCAATGAGTTGGTTATCTGTTCAGCCCCCTACCCTGCGGCAAAAAACTGGCAGAGAATTGCCAACGATTCAGTGAGGGTCTGGTAAATGATCATTGTTAAGATCGGTGGCGGCGGCGAAATTAACATTGCAGGAATCATCAAAGATTTATCTGGAATTGACAAGCAATATATCATCGTTCACGGGGCCAATGCACTGCGGGATAAACTGGCCGAAGATCTGGGACAACCGAAGCAGGTGCTCACCTCTGTTAAAGGCTACACCAGCGTTTATTCCGACGAAAAGCTATTGGATGTCATGATGATGACCTACGCCGGATTGCGCAACAAACGGATCGTCGAGCTGTGTCATCAACATGGGATCAATGCCGTGGGTCTTACCGGCATGGACGGAAAAATGGTGCAGGGAAAGCGCAATCAAGGTATTCGAGTGCACCGGGGTGGAAAGCTGAAGATCGTGCGGGATTATTCCGGAAAGCCCCGGGCGGTAAACGCTGCTTTGCTTCAACTGCTCCTTGACAACGGGTATGTCCCGGTTCTAACGGTTCCAATCATCGACGAGCAAAATGTAGCCATTAACACCGAAAACGATGACGTGGTCAGAGTATTGCAGCAAACCCTGCAGGCAGACACGGTAATCAATCTGATAGAAGCGCCGGGATTACTAGAGGATAAAGACGATGCAAGCTCTTTGATCGAAAATATATCCCCTTTAGAACTGGAAGCGCGGGAACAGCAAGTGGAAGGAAGGATGAAACGCAAGATGCTCGCCGTAAGAAAGCTTTTTGAGCAGGGGGCGACGAAGGTGGTTATCAGTGACGGCCGTGCCGAGCATCCCGTCATAGACGCTCTGGCCGGGAAAGGAACAGTGATCGCATGAATACCAAAGAGCTGGAAAAGAAATATGAGCTTTCCGTGTATCCGCGGCGGGATATTGTTCTGGTGGGCGGTAAAGGTGCCAGACTCTATGATGATGAGGGCAAGGAATATATAGACTGTGCTTCCAATGTGGGTGTTTCAAATATCGGGCACGGAAACAAAGCTGTGGCAAAGGCCATCTATGAGCAATACCTCACACTTGGCAACTGTTACAGCATGTTCTACAACCCGGTGCGTGCCCGCCTGGCGGAAAAATTGGTTTCTCTGGCTCCCGGAAACCTCAATCAAGTTTTCTTCTGCAATTCCGGGGCAGAAGCAATTGAGGGGGCGCTCAAATTCGCCCGAGCCAGCACGGGCAAACAAGAAATCATCTCAGCCATGCGGGGTTTTCACGGTAAGACCATGGGTGCTCTGGCTGCGACCTGGGGTCCGGAATACCAGAAGCCCTTTATGCCCATGATGCCGGGTTTGAAACACGTACCCTACAACAATTTTGATAAACTGCAGATCGCCCTCGGTGAGAATACCGCAGCTGTTTTACTGGAGCCTGTCCAGGGCGAAGGGGGTGTGCGAATCGGCCTCAAACAATATTTTCAAAAAGTCCGGGATATCTGTGACGCCAATGGTGTTTTGTTGATCATCGATGAGGTACAGACCGGCTTCGGTCGGACCGGAACCTTATTTGCCTGTGAGCAGTATGTTAACCCGGACATCCTATGTCTTGCCAAATCCCTTGCCGGCGGCATACCCATGGGTGCCGTGCTTTGTACTGATCGGGTCAAAGTCCCCGTCAAAACCCACACCTCCACTTTCGGCGGCAATCCCACCGCCTGCGCAGCCGCACTGGCCTCTCTGGGGGTAATTGAAAAAGAAGAACTTCCCGATAGGGCCAAAAAGCTGGGCAATTATTTTATGAAAGAACTCCGAGGCATCGAGAGCAATAGAATCCGTGACATCAGGGGCCTGGGCCTTATGATCGGCATTGAGCTCAAGGAAAAAGCAGGACAATACGTGCAGGAACTCATGGACAAAGGCGTGATTGTGCTGCTGGCCGGTGCTACAGTGATCAGATTGTTACCTCCGCTGGTGATCTCCCGGGAGGAGATCGACACCGTCGTAAAGGCACTAAAGGAAGTCCTGGACGGTTAATCAAAGAAGTCCGCAGAGCTTAACTCAAATTGAGCTTCTGAAAGGGGCCAAACGGTAATACAAAAAGCGGCTGAAAAACATTGGAGCAACAGCTCGTCAAGCTTTGACCCTTCTTTCTTTTTAAAAAGCGCGTTCTTATCAATTCAATATCAATTAACTAATGCTGAAGCGATTTTTGGTTGACAAAATGAGCTGTATTCCTTTACTTTGAGACAAACCAATGATTTTGATTGGGGCGTATCTTCTGATTTAGAGTTTATTTCCCGGAGGGCAGAAATAAGAACCTTGAGCAATTAGAATAGATGGCCTGATAAAACGTATTCAATTAGGCTGATCGTAATTCTATCAAAATAAGCATAGACCTGGCTGATTAATTGAATCCTGACGCGATAGAATCAAACTTCAAAGTATCTCTTTCCGCAAAGAAAAGAGAGTTATGGGGTTCTAATGAAAGGAAAACGGTCACAACCTTGGGTGTTGCTCACTCCTTCATTGAGTGTGATCTTCTTCTTTCTCGTGGTCCCGATCGGTTTCATCATCGTTTATAGCTTCTGGATCCGGGCAGCTACCGGAGCAGACATTCCTGCCTTTCAGTTGGGCAACTATAAAAAGTTCTTTGTCGACTTCTTCTACCCTTCAATGCTTCTTCGCACCCTTCGTATCTCACTAGAGTGTGTTGCTCTGTGTGTGGTATTTGGCTACATCCCGGCCTATTTTTTTTATCAGACCCGCACGAAATACAAGCCCTTACTCATGTTGTTGCTCATGCTGCCCTTCTGGATCAGTTACATTATTCGGACGCTGAGCTGGATCAACATTCTTGGCGACAGCGGCCTGATCAACTACTTTTTATTAGCTTCGGGGATTCTATCAGATCCACTCCGGTTGCTTTACAATGAGGCATCGGTCCTTATGGGACTGGTCCAATTCCTGCTGCCGTTTATGATATTGAATATCTACGTCAGTTTGGAGGGTATTGACAAAAGCTTGCACGAGGCTGCAAGGAGTCTTGGATGTACCGAATGGCAGGCCTTCAGGGAAGTCACACTGCCTCTCAGCCTTCCGGGAGTCAGTGCGGGGTGCCTGCTGGTTTTCGTGCTAACTGCGGGATCCTATATAACGCCCATGATCCTTGGCGGCCCTGGTAATGAAATGATTGCCAATCTTATCTTTAACCGGATCATCGGCACCCTGGACTGGCCCTTTGGCTCGGCTATCAGCGTCATTTTGTTGTTCTTGCTAGGTCTTATTGTTTACACCTACAACCGATATTTGGGCATTAGCCAGATTTTCAAGAGCTTAGGAGGACGGACGGATTAAAATGAAAATCTCCGGCTGGTCGTTGATACGTCTCTATACCATCTTTGTCTACATCACCATGTTCGCACCGATTGTGGTGGTGATCATGCTGTCATTTAATCCTGAGGAGTTTGGGAGTTTCCCCATGAAGGGTGTCAGCCTCAGGTGGTTCTTTCGGCTTGCCCAGAATCAACCGATTATTACGGCATTTAAGACTTCCCTTATTTTAGGTCTGATAACGTCCGTAATCAGCACTGCCATTGGAATCCCTGCAGCCATGGCCTTTGTGCGTTACGATTTTCCAGGTAAAAACACACTCAACACGCTGCTGCTGACCCCGATTATGATCCCAGAGGTCATCCTGGGAGTGGCGCTGCTTATTTTTCTTCGCTGGCTGCAGCAGCCAAAAAGCCTGCTGCTTCTTGTGATTGGACACGTGGTCATCACGCTGCCCTATGTTCTTCTGGTCGTTCAGGCAAGATTGGTAGGGATACAGAGAGTTTATGAAGAAGCGGCCATGAGCCTGGGGGCAAATGCATTCCAGACCTTTAAAGAGATTACATTACCGCTCTTGGCTCCGGCCATAATGGCCGGTATGCTGTTTGCCTTTACGATCTCATTCGATGATGTTACCGCAACGCTGTTCTGGGCCACGGCTCGAACCCAGACCGTACCGGTCAAAGTCCTGGGTATGTTACGTCACCACATCAGCCCCGAGATCAATGCGCTGGGTACGGTGATGGTGATCTTAACGATTTCAACGCCTTTGCTAGCAGGATATCTATCTCGACGATTTGCCAGGGGGTTGGAATCGGCAAAGCGTTGATGTTTAAAAGGAGTGTCTCCTTTTAAAACTCAACAAAAAAATCGGTTCATGTTAATGCTTTGTGAACCTTGCTGTTAATCTTTAACCATAAGAAAGGAGGTTTAAAAATGGCTATTGATTTGATCAAACAGCTTGAAGAGGCAAAAGAACGATACCTGAGTGGCAATCTGAGCCGGCGTGGTTTTCTCAAGGTTCTCGGTATCGCTTGTGCTTCGGCCGGTTTGGTGAGTTCCCCGGTTGGACGCATGACCCGCTCGGCATGGGCTGCAAAAAAATCGATTCGCTTTGATGGTTGGGGTGGTGTCGTGCAGGAGGCCTTTACAAATTATGCCTTTAAGCCTTTCAGCCAAGCCACGGGCATAGAGGTCATTGAAGGGGAATTCGGCGATGAAGACACCTTCCTGACGCGGGTCAAGGCCTCTTTCCCGCCGGGCGGTGAATACAACCTCTTCCACGCAAGCGGCCTTTTTGATTATGACCGTTACATTAAACTGGGCTATGGGGTGGTACTCGATGAGAGCAAGATTCCCAATCTGAAGTACGTCATGGATGCCATGATTAAGCCCTACCGGGCGCTTAGCAACGGTACCCTCTCCGCAGTCCCCTATGATTACGGGCAGACGACGATTGCTTATAATAGCAAGCATATCCCCAAGAAAAAGGCCGAGGAACTCGGTGTCAAACTGTTGTGGGATCAGAGCCTGAAGGGCAAGCTGGGCAGTGTGGTATCAAATAAGGGCAATATATGGTACGCCGCACTGTACACCGGCCAGCACCCGAACAAGATCGAAGATCTGGATGCTGTATGGAATGCCTTGAGGGAACAGCGCAAGCTGATTAAGAAATACTGGTCCTCCGGGGCCGAGCTGATGAGCCTGTTGGCCAATGAAGAGATCTATGCCACGATAGCCTGGTCGGGACGGGTGGCGGCCCTTCAACAGCGCGGCCATCCCATAGAACTCTTGATGATCGATAACGCCTATTCCTGGCAGGAGTGCATCTTCGTCCTCAAGGGTACTGACCTTGATATCGCCCATCAAGTGCTCAATTACATGCTGGAACCGGATTGTGCGATTAATGTGGCCATTGCCCAGAACTATCCTCCCAGCCTTGATCCGGCAAAGGTTCAAATGCCTGAAGCGGTCACAAAGATCCCCACCTTTGATCCAACCGGTACGCTTAAGGGCTTCCTCTGGGCAGATCCGCCTTACTGGAACACCCGCCAGGTGGAGTTTGGTGAGATGTGGGATCGGATTAAGGCCGGCGCTTAAAGCAGCCGTTGAAGTTCTGCTGTCCGGCACCCCATATTTAGGGTGCCGGGCATTCACCTTTCAGGAGACAGGATTATGCTAGCTGCTGCCAAGACCCCTCCTGCAGTTCAACTCCGGGGCGTATCCAAACATTTCGGCAAGGTTATCGCCGTTGACAAAATTGACCTGGATATCCAAAATGGCGCGCTGATCACCCTATTAGGCCCATCCGGGTGCGGTAAGACGACGATCTTGAGGATGATTGCCGGACTCGAGACACCCACTGAAGGTGATATTTACATCAAAGGCAAACGCGTTAACGACACACCTATACACAAGCGAAACCTTGGGATGATCTTCCAGAATTATGCCCTCTTTCCCCACAAAACCATTTTCGATAATGTCGCTTTCGGCCTAAAATATCGCAAGATCCCAAAGAAAGAAATAAAAAAAAAGGTCCAGCGTGCGTTGGAGGTCGTTCGACTGCCCGGGGTGGAGAAGCGAATGCCCTCACAGCTTTCCGGCGGTCAACAACAGCGTATCGCACTGGCCCGTGCAATCGTGATTGAACCGGATGTGCTGCTTATGGATGAACCGCTCTCTGCACTGGATGAAAACCTGCGGGAAGAGATGCGCGTGGAAGTGGGCAATCTTCATGAGATGCTGGGCATCACAAGCATTTTTGTCACCCATGATCAACGGGAAGCCCTTGTGATGTCGGATAGTATTGTGGTGATGAATGAGGGCCGAAAACAACAGGAGGGGCCTCCTGAAGAGGTCTATAATAACCCCATTAGCCATTTTGTAGCCGATTTTATCGGTCATTCAAACTTCTTTAACGGTTTAATTACAGCCTTGAACCGAGAGCGGGTCACCGTTAAGCTTGACGATGGAACCGAATTGATGGCTCAACAGCATGGTAATTGGCGTGAGGGTGAACGGATTGAAGTCGTGATTCGAGCACAGAAATTCGATCTTTTGCCTAAAGACCACCCCAAAAAAGAGGCTGACGCAAATTATTTTGATGGCAGGATAAAGGCCCGAAGTTACATGGGTGGTGAAGTAAGGTATTTCGTAGAGATTGAGACGGGCACCGTAATCCATATCATCGGTGGTATAAAATCAAAGCTATTCAGACGCGGTGATGAGGTTTTGGTGGAAGTCTTCCCAAAAGATTGCCATCTGTTACCCAAGGATAACGGATCAAACGAATAACTTTCTGTAGGTGACTGTGGGATAGTAGATAGTGAACTTAGGGGCTTCGTCCCAATTGGAATGGCCGACTTCGCCCTAAAGGGTAACAGTATAGCTCTTTTTAAGGGCTCATGTATAATTCAAGCCGACGCTCTATCTCAATTGAACTTCTTTCAGCTTCAGCGTTGAATTGCCAACTTTTGGAATTTTGCCACTTACTTGAATCGGCAGTTTCGAGACAGGGTCGATAAAAATAACGATGTCCTCATGAAACCCAAGAAATGAAAACTTTTCCATTTCTTCCAAATCTGACTCCAACGGCTGGGTCTCGAGTGCGATTTTGAATGCGTCGATTTTACCTTGCCGGCGGATTGTGGCCTGCTGTTTTTTTTCAACAAAGTCGATTTTCAGCGATTGTAATCCGAGCGGCCTGAGTCGCGCGTGATGCAATTGCCTTTTACCAAAAATACATAAGGTCAGCGGCTTGTCGCTTTTTAATATTTCAGCGGCTGATACGATATAAACCAGCACCAAACGTTCGGATACGTTGGGACATCCCAGTTTAGCCAGGTTATAGGAATAGAATGTATCTTTGACATCCGTCCAATTTTCCGGATTTTGTGGAGTTTCCTGCTGATCTTTCGGTTCTCGGCGATGTCGAAAAACTCCTTGCTTTGTAAATCGGTAGACCTTTTTAAAGTCATCTTCCCCCCGTTTCAACCTGATTCTTCCCAGAGCCGTTGCATCATGCGGGTTAAACCATACCTGGTTCACAACTTTAATCGGCGAATGGAAAATAGAATCGACAAACATTTCAAGGTCGATTTTATAGGACTTCGGACTCGAGGCTTTCAATGGAACACCTCGAGGGCTGCTCAACAGCGATGCTTCAACTTCGGTCGCCGACATCGATTCCAATCTTATCTGGGTGATCACCTCAACCCAAAAAGTTTTGGCCTGATACGAAAGACGGGTCCAGGGGACTCGACCGGCATCGAGCTTGAGATGAGAATAAGATTGGGCCCAAGTCGAATTTGAAAAATCTTTATATTGGGTGACAAGAAACAATAAGAGGAGTATTAAGAATTTTTTGCGAATCGTCATTGGACATTTCTTCTTCAGTTTGAAGTAAAGGGGTAGGCTTGTTTTAATCCGGCTCAAAATAGCCCGGGCCAAAAACCTTTCTTCCGATCAAAAGTCGAAAGCTTTTATCAGGCTGTTCGGTTTCTATTCCCGGCCAATAGATACCTTCCCAGACGACTCGTTTTAAGCCATTGTCTATCTTACACTTCAGACAAATTGGTGGTCTTTTCCCTTTTTTAACGGCTTGAGCCGAAAGGTGAAGCAATGTTCCGATCGGATTCCCCTGAGCAGTAACACCGCAAAGCAAGGAACATCCGCAATCCAATACCTTATAGGCCACCCCAATTGCATCGGGGTGATCAAATAGAATTTTCTGGCAATTTTCGCCAAAAAAATTAGATGTGTAATTCGTTTTATCTTCCATATCCAACCTGTCTTATGCTAATAGGAGATTTGCTTTTGGAATCGCAGCGATTTTAATTACCACATCCAGTCAGCAATTTCCAGCCCATTTGCTTTAAAAATTACGCTCCACAAATGCCAATATTATTGATTTTGGAAAGCTCACCTTTGTCGGTATTTTAATAAAATCTATATCATTTCGGTCATTTTCCTATTCGGTTGACTTTCCATAATAAGTATTTTAACTTAATTTACATATATTTCGAAAAGTTACCAACTAATAAATTGAAAACATCGCTAAATTAGTAATGCCGACCAATCTTCCCCCAGATTATTTTGATGCCGAGAAACGTTATCGCGAGGCAAAAACACCGGCGGAGAAAATCGCCTGTTTGGAAGAGATGCTCACCATCATGCCCAAACACAAGGGCACGGATAAGCTGAGAGCCGGTCTTCGCAAACGGATCTCAAAGCTGAAAACAGCACCCCAGTCCAAAAAAGGCCCTGGTAAACGGGAGTCGACCTTCTACATAGACAAGGAAGGTGCCGGCCAGGTGGTGATTGTTGGCCCTGCCAACGTCGGCAAATCTGCGCTGGTTGCCGCCCTGACCAATGCCAATCCGGAAGTAGCTGATTTTCCCCACAGCACTTGGAAACCCGTTCCTGGAATGTTGCAGGTGGAAAACATTCAGATCCAGCTCATTGATACGCCTCCTTTAGACTCGGATTATGTTGAGCCGGAATTGATGGATCTCATCCGCAGATCGGATCTCATTTTGTTGGTTGTGGATTTGCAGACAGATCCGGTCGCGCAACTTAAAGATTCGGTCGCCCTCCTGCAGGAGCATCGAATTGTGCCATACCGATTTAAAGATCGATATAGCGAACAGCAGGGGCTGACCTTCATTCCGTTTTTGATATTGGCCAATAAAAACGACGATCAGGATTCAGAAGAAAATTTCGAGATTTTTCGGGAATTACTCGAAGAAGACTGGCCGATGGTTCCCGCTTCCGTTACCACCGGTCGTAATCTGGGGCTTTTAAAGCAGGCCTTGGTTAAACGTTTAAATATCATCCGCGTGTACTCCAAAGCCCCCGGCAAGAAGCCCGACTTAACGGCTCCCTTTACATTGAAAAAAGGAAGCACGGTGGCTGATATGGCCGCAAAGGTCCATAAGGATTTTGTCAAAAAGTTAAAGATTGCCAAAGTCTGGGGAAATTCCGTCTATGACGGTCAATTGGTTCAGCGTGACCACGTGCTGCATGATGGAGACATCGTGGAACTGCACATTTAGCGCGAATGTTTCATGAAAAATTTTCAAGCATCATACCTCAACCGGACAGACCGGAACCAAATAAAGAAAATATTTTGCTATAAACAGTAACTAATAAAGCACTAAACTGGAACATACGAGGTAACCATGAGTTCGTCACAAGAGATTGTCCCGATTAGGGAAGCTCACCGTATCGATGAAAAGGCACTGGCCGAATACCTGCGGCAGGAATTAGAGGGGTTCACGGGAAAAATGACGGTTCGTCAATTTGGATATGGTCAGTCCAATCCCACCTATTTATTGTGCACCAAAGATAAGGAGTTGGTTCTGCGGAAAAAACCACCCGGCAAATTGCTCCCCTCAGCCCATGCGGTCGACCGTGAATATCGCATCCTCAAAGCCTTGGAAAAAACCGATGTTCCGGTGCCCAAAACCTATCTGCTTTGTGAGGATGAGGCAATTATCGGTACAGCGTTTTACGTTATGGAACGTATGATGGGCCGGGTTTTCCGTGATCCGACCGCATCCGAAGCGACCGATGCGAAAGAACGTGCGGCCATCTTCGAGACCATGAATGACACGCTGGCTAAAATCCATACGGTTGATTGGAAGACACTGGGCCTCGAAAAATTCGGCAAACCCGGCAATTATATGGCCCGGCAGGTCAGTCGCTGGACGAAACAATATGAGGCTTCCAAGACCGAGCACATTGCAAGTATGGATAAATTAATCCAGTGGCTCAATGAAAACATCCCCAAAGACGATTTCACCTCTATTGTACACGGGGACTACCGACTCGAAAATACGATGGTACACCCCACTGAACCACGCATCATTGCGGTATTCGATTGGGAGCTTTCCACCCTCGGCCATCCACTGGCAGATCTGGCTTACAACTGCATGGGCTACCACCTGCCGGATCTCGGGGAAAAGCGTATGGCTTTATCTAACGTCAATAATGAGGAAATGGGAATACCGACGGAGAAGCAATACATTTCCGCTTACTGCCGTCGAACAGGCCGTAAAGATATCCCCAACTGGGAGTTTTTTATCGCTTTCAGCATATTTCGTCTTGCCGCAATCACACAGGGAGTATTCAAGCGCGGTCTCGATGGGATTGCCAGTTCGGATAACGCTCAAACCTATGGAGCGTTTGTAAAGTTATTATCGGATGCCGCCTGGCAAATTGTTCCCAGGTAAAAATGGTTAAACAAAATCTTCTAATTGTCCACCAAGGCGCGCTGGGCGACTTTGTCGCCATTTTTCCAGCAATTGAGCGGCTTAAAAAACATTATCAAACAATTGATGTGCTATGCCAGAGTCGGCTGGGCAACCTGGCTGCAAAGCTTGGCCTTGTCACTAAATGGTATCCGTTGGAAGCAGCTTCCTTTGCCTCGCTTTACACGCATACAGCCGATCAGAAAATAGAAGACCTGTTACGGTCATATTCGCAAATCATTTTATTTTCTTTGTCTTTTCAGCTGGAACATTCCGTCAATCGAATAACCCGAAATAGTTGCTTGCGTCTGCCACCTAAGCCGCCTGCCGGCGAACGAATCCATATTACCAGATACGTCATTAAAAACCTCATTAATTATGGGCTGCTGAAGCAAGCAGATTTGGATATGGATCATTACTACTTGCCGATAAATCCTGAAGGAAAAAATAACCCAGCCAAAGATATAGCCAAAATTTTGATTCATGCGGGCTCCGGCAGTGCAAGGAAGCGTTGGCCGATTTCAAATTTTTTTGTACTCGAAAAAAGGCTGCGATCCAAAGGATTGAAACCGGAATTTCTCCTGGGACCGGCAGAAGAGGATCTGATGGACATCATCAGCGATCATGGCAGGAAGTTATATCGTTTAAGCGACCTTGTCGAGCTGATTACTTTGCTACAAGCTGCCGGCGGCTATGTTGGAAATGATTCCGGCGCCAGTCATTTAGCGGCATTTATGCAACTGCCGACCGTGGTAATTTTTGGGCCCGCCGATCCCGTGCGATGGAAACCAAACGGCCCGTTGGTCGAGGTGCTTCGGCCTGAGCTTGAATGCTCGCCCTGTTTTGAAATAAATCCATCCAACTGCCCTGAGCCGGAATGCCTGGATGGCACGACTCCCCAAAAGGTCATTGAGGCTTTTTTCCGGGTGTATCAAGATTAAACCTGGCTCAAAATATATTCCCGCCTCCCCAACCCAATCTCTTCGGCATACTCAAACTGATGGTGCCAATCCACCTCGGGATAGACGCCTTTAAACTTATCTTTTCCGGGGCCGCGATTCTTCTTCAGGCAGGAGCCGGGAAGCGCCCGTTCTTGATTCACTAGGTCGACGGATGCCTGATCGATCGCTACCGGATCGGTTGAAGCCACCACCCCGATATCTTTTACAATTGGTGCATCATTAAACGGCGGACAATCACAGGCCGGGGAAACATCGGTGATAAAATTGACAAATAACACACGCTCCTTTTTGTTTTTTAGAACACCTAGGGTGTACTCCACCATTTTTTCCAAAAAAACGGGAACCGATGCATTCCACTGAATTTGAATAGCACGGTTGGGACATACCAAAATACACTCCCCGCATCCGATACATTTTTTGGCGTTTACACGCGCCTTTTCTTGGACCATGGAAATTGCCTTTTGGGCGCACCGCGGAATGCAGTCGCCACATCCCACACATTTTTTTGTTTTGATTTTCGGGGCGACATCGGAATGTTGCGCCATCTTTCCTTTGCGTGACGCACACCCCATGCCCACATTCTTTATGGTTCCGGCAAAACCCGAAAGCTCATGGGCTTTGAAATGGGCAACCGATACCAGTGAATTCGCCTGAAAAATTTCGGTGCAGATATACGCTTCTTTAAAGCGTTTCTGATTAATTGCAACGGCGGTTTCGCTCTTACCCCTTAATCCGTCTGCAATGATAATGGGAGCATCGACCACTGCATAGGCAAAACCGTTTTGTATGGCAGTGGCAATATGATGGGGAGCATCGCAGCGGGAGCCCACATACAGGGTGCTGGAATCCGTCAAAAAGGGAACGCCACCGATCCTTTTTATGCATTCTACGATTTTTCGCAGAAACACAGGGCGAATGAAGGCCGTATTTCCCAACTCTCCGAAATGAAGCTTGACAGCCACAAGATCTCGTTTTTTGATAACATCCGCAAGGCCGGCGGTCTCCAATAGTTTCCCCAGCTTTCCGACAAAGTTGTCCTTGTATTTTGCTCTCAGATCAATAAAATAAACGGTGCTTTTCATAATCGGCCTCCAGCGTGAGAACTGACAATAATAATAAAAATTTTTAAACTTTCACCAATGCGTTGACAAAGCCAATAAATCCGATACACGGATTTCGATTTTTTTTAGGATGATTTTGAATATAGCCTCGAAGTTATACATATTAGATCAGATTTATTCAATCTATGATGACTTTTCCGCCCAGCTGGATTTGGCTTGCAAAAAATATTGCGTGCATTGCTGCACCACCCATGTAACCCTTACCACGCTTGAAGGATATAAGGTAATCGATAATTTAATCGCAGACGGTGAATTTGATGTTATCAAGAAAATCGAATTGACATCTGACCCAAAGCGCTTTCAGCCTAAAATAACGACCAACCAACTTGCAGAGATTTGTGCCGATGGATTGGAACCCCTTGAAGAAGGTGGTACTGAACAGAGTGAGCCGTGCTCCTTTCTAACTGAGAAAGCGTGTCCTTTATATAAAGTAAGACCTTTTGGTTGCCGCTGTCTGGTTTCCCGGTACAACTGTGGAGAAAAAGGCTATGCGGAAATAGATGATTTTGTCCTATCGGTGAACACCGTAATTTTACAAACGATTGAGCACATGGATATCAACGGATGCACCGGAAATCTAATGGATGTTTTGAATGTGATGTCATCGGAGGATAATCAAACGGCTTACAGAAACAATGCATTGAAGTGTCAAAACGCAGGACTAATTTCAAATCACCCGTTAAAGGTTTTAATGATTCCACCGGAGCACCGCCCAAGAATGGAACCTATTCTTCAAGCCCTTCGAAAAATAAAAATATAGCCTTTTTTCTCATACCTTCCGTAAGATCAGTTATAAAATATCCTGGAGCAATTGCATTCACCGTTATATTGTATTTTCCCGTCCATTCCACCGCCAGGACCCTTGTCATTTGGATCAACGCACCCTTAGTAGCACAATAGGCAATTTGCCTTGGTAAGGCGATAAGACCACCGATAGAAGCGATATTTATAATCCGGCCCCAATTCTGTCGCATCATGATCTTACCCGCTTCCCGGCACAAAAGAAAGGGCGCTAGGAGATTCACTTGAATGACATCTTCCCACATCTCTTTTGTGACTTCTTCCGATTTTTTTACAAAAGGACTAATTCCAGCATTATTTATAAGAATATCTATCGTTCCAAAGTTGGTGACGCTTTTTTCTATTAACTCTAAAATATCCTCGTCTTTTCTTAAATCACATTCAATGCAAAACGCCGTACCACCTTTTGCTTTGATCCCTTCTGCAACTACCTGCAACAAGTCCACCTTTCTTGCCGCAATTATAACTTTTCCTCGCGCCTCACCAAAGGCCAAAGCGATAGCTTTGCCAATTCCTCTACTTGCCCCTGTAACTACAATGACTTTATCTTCCATATCGAAGTTGTCCATCGAAACCTCCTAAAAAAGCGGGACTAATTACTTAGCAGAAATACCCCCTTCGATGACATACACACCGCCTGTACAAAAGCGGCTCTCATCGCTTGCAAGAAACAACATGAGCTGGGCAACCTCCTCGGTCGTGCCATAGCACCTCCAGTAATAATCGCAACCAGATGTCGACTCATAATAGTCCCTCCATTCCAGAGAAATCGTTGACTCGCTGTTAATTGCAGAAAAAATAAGAAAATGATTCAACCTAAAATATTCGGTTAAAATTAAAATTTTAATAGTTTTGCTGCGTTCAGACCACAAATATTTGCAATTTGGTTCTCTGACAACCCGGCTTCTTCCATTTCATTAAAGTATCGCGCCGGAGGCAACAGCGGATAGTCACTGCCAAATAGAATTTTTTCCAATCCGATAACTTTGATGGCCAACGGATATATCTCGAGATCATAAAGAAACGGAGAGGCGGCCGTGTCGAAATAAACATTTTTAAAAGTTTCTTTGACTTCCTTTTTGAGAAGGTTGAAAAAAAACAGACCTCCGCCCCAGTGGGCTAAAACGATTTTGTTATCCGGAAACTTTTTGACGAGCTGGTAAATCTGAGTCAGTGTAAGCGGTGCCTTACCGGGATACGTGTGCCCGACAGGTTCATTTGTATGGACTAACACGGGAAGATCCCGCCCATGACACATGTTCATGATGGGTGCTAGCTGGTCAAGTGCAGTGCGATCGAGTCCGGACTGGTAAAAAGCAAGTTCGCCAATACCACATAGTTTTGCATCAAGACACCGCTGAGCTTCGGCAGCAGCGTCTTTGCTGCCTGGATTGAGACAACCTAACCCGATTAAACGATCGGAATATTTTTCAACCGCTTCTATGATATAGTCGTTGTGCTTTTTTAAGATATTTGAATTGACCCATGGAAATGCGAAAACCACTGATTTATCCACCTGATTTTCGTCCATGGCCTTTAACAATTTCTTAGCACCCACAAGTCTGGATTTTGGGGATTCGTATAAGTGCCTAAATGCGGGTTCAGAGGAGAAGTATGCTTCCCTGTGCTCGCGAATCGCTTTCGGGAAAAGGTGAGTATGAAAATCGATAATCATCGGTTTCACTCCCAAAACTGAAGTAATGGAAAAATATTTTGGATTATCTAAAGCCAATTAGCGGAACTCTGATTATGCCTTGGAAAGGTAATATTGCAATCAAAAAAATAACGGCTAACTGGGTTTTCCAATTAGCCGTTAAGGAGGAGAACAGATGAAGAAATTATTAGGCTGATCTAAATAACTGCAAAAATCCTGCCAAAAATAATTTCGGGTTTCGAAATTATATGCTGCGTTTGTATTTAATATAAAATTCAAATAGTTATAATTATCAGGGTTCAGAATGTCATTTCGGCAAAAACAATTTTAAGAGATGAAATTTTACAGTTTAGTTCATTATTTTTAACTCAGTACGAAAGAAAATAAAAAAAACCCTTGTTTTTAAAGCATTTATTTATTATTTCGAAAAGTTCAAAATTTTGAACCTCACTTGCGCATATAGGCCAATAACCATATAACCATTTAATATTTATATTAATCTAACGTTTATAGTTTTGAACTCTAAGCTGAAATTAGTCTAAAAATCATCTCGGCCAAAAACCCGAATGCCGCCAAAAATGGATGAATTTAAAAAAACAAAACAAAATCCGATGTACCTCTATTTAATTGTTCTAACCATCAGTTCAACCCTAGGGTTGCAGGTCTGGCGAACACTGTTTAACAATTTTGCCGTGGAGATGGCTGGTTTGGACGGCAACCACGTTGGGATGATTCAATCGGTAAGGGAAATCCCCGGATTTTTGGCGCTTCTGGCAGTATATGTCCTTTTGGTTATCAAGGAACATCGACTTTCGGCATTGTCGATACTGATTTTAGGGGTTGGTGTCGCAATCACCGGATTATTTCCATCCTATCAGGGACTCCTTCTTACAACCCTACTGATGAGTTTCGGATTTCACTACTATGAAACCACCAACATGTCCTTAACATTACAATATTTTGATAAAGGCACTTCACCTTGGGTATTCGGCAAACAGCGCAGCGTTGCGGCGGCTTCAAATATCGCCGTTGGCCTTTTAATTTATCTACTGGCCTTTTATTTGAATTACACTCAAATCTATCTCGCTATGGGCAGTCTCATTATCGTTGTGGCTATCTGGGGATTTACACAAGATCCTGCAGACAAACAGATCACTCCTCAACGCAAGCAACTGATTTTTCGCAAAAAATATTGGTTGTTTTACTTCCTTACGTTTATGGCCGGCGCACGACGTCAGATATTTATGGCCTTTGCCGTATTGCTGATGGTTCAGAAATTTCAGTATTCTGTTCAGGAAGTCACCCTGCTTTTTGTAATTAACAATATTATCAACTATTTTCTGAGCCCAATGATCGGAAGGGGAATTATCCGTTTTGGTGAACGAAAAGTCCTGTCGATAGAGTATCTTAGTTTGATTTTTGTATTTATGGCCTACGCCATAACGGATTCTAAACTTATCGTTGCCATTCTCTACATACTGGACCACATATTTTTTAATTTTGCTATCGCCATCCGGACCTATTTTCAACAAGTGGGGGATCCACGAGATATTGCACCCAGCATGGCTGTGGGCTTCACCATCAATCACATCGCTGCGGTTTTTCTCCCTGCCATAGGTGGTTTAATGTGGATCATCGATTACCGGATCCCGTTTTTCGGTGGTGCGGCCATGGCCTTGGTCTCGTTGATCGCGGTACAAAAGATAAGGGTTTACGGCCAACATTTTAGCGCCTAGCGGCTTATCGCCAGATGTTTTTCCGTGTGACTAGGTTAGGAATAAGAAATTTTTGGTCGCTGGATACGATCAGTTTTAGCAGGCGCTTATTTCACAAGGCATTGGACTTCAGAAATTGCTTTGCCGTCCTATCCTTTCACGGCCCCCAGAGTAAGCCCGCTGATAAATCTTTCTACGAAAAAGTTATAGACTATTACCACCGGTAGCGAGGCGATCAGGCATCCCGCCATCAGCGCCCCCCAGTTGTAAACGTCACCGTGCACAAGAAACGTGGGCACACCCACACTCACCGTGTAGCGGGAAGCCGTCGTGACAAAGGTCAGGGTGTAGATATATTCCTGCACCACCAGGGTAAAGCTGAAGATCACCACTGTTAAGATCCCCGAGGTCGAGATGGGAATGACCATGCGAATGAATGCCCCAAAGCGGCTGTAGCCGTCGATCATGGCCGCCTCTTCTAAATCCTGGGGAATAGTCTTGAAAAAACCCATCAAAAGCCAGATGGCAAAGGGAACGGTGAATGTCGGAAAAACCAGCACCAGGGACCACAGCGAATCCTGCAGGCCGAGATTAGCAACCACCCGGGACATGGGTATGAACAGAATCGTCGGTGCGACTAAATAGGTTAGAAAAATTCCGATGCCGAGCCGCTCCCCCCAGCGTCCGGCGAGACGCACGAGGCTGTATGCGGCCGGGATGGCAAGAAACAAAGTGATGAGCACCACCAGCACGCCCACCCATGCGGTATTTAGCAACCAATTCAGAAACAAGGTACCATGGAAGAGTTCTTTGAGATGAGCTAGGGTAGGCGCCATGTTGAAGAAAAACGGATTGTTGGCCCGGTTGTATAAATCGGCATCCTGCTTGAAGGTGGTAATCAGCATCCATAAAAAAGGTAAGGATGCAAAAAGGGCAAATGCGGCCAAAGAGCCGAAATGCGCAATTTTCAAAACCATCTGCTTTGTACGCTCTGTGTTTTTTTTCATGCTAGGCGACCTCCGCCCGGCGGGCGATTCTGAGCATAAATATGGCCACGGCCGCCAGCAGGGGAAACAGGAACAGAGCCGTGGCGGCGCCTGTAGCCAGATCCCCTGCATCGATGCCCGTGAAAAAAGCCTTGCTCACCAGAACCTGGGTGGAACCATAGGGACCGCCCCGGGTGAGCACCAGGATGATGATAATGTCCGTGGCGGTGAAGACAATACCGAAAAGCACGGCCACCAGCATGATAGGCAGCATCATCGGAATAGTGATCTGAAAAAGCTGGCGGAAATAGCCGGCACCATCAACCAGAGCGGCGTCCTGGATGTCTTGTGGGATCGAAGTGAGTCCGGCCAGCATGATGACCGTCGCTAGGGGCAACATGCGCCAGACGTGGACGGCAATGATGGCCGACATGGCGAGATTTGGTTTTCCCAGCCACATGGGCCAGAAATCTGGTCCGAAAAGCCCTGAATGCTGCAGCAGCCAGTTAATGGGGCTGTAGATGGAGTCCAGCATCCAAAGCCAACCGATCACGCCCAGTGATATGGGCGCCACGTAAGGCATCAGAACCAGGGTCCGAATAACGAATTTTCCCTTAAAATCTTTCAACAGGATCAGGGCGAGTATTTTAGCCAGCACCAGGACGATAATCATAGATACGGCGGTGAAATAGATGGTGTTGTAAAGTGCGGTTTTAAAGTCAAAATCGCCGATCAGCCCCTGTATATTTTTTAGACCCACAAAGCTGAAGTCGGAGCTTCCAATCGTGATGTTGCTGACGCTGTAAATAAACGCCAAGACGAGCGGATATCCCACCAGCGCTAAAATATAGATCACGGCCGGCGCGATCATCAAAAATCCCAACACGTTTTTATTGTCAAAAATGAAACCCAGCTGCTTGTTTCTGTTATGTAAGATGCTTTCGGTCGTTTTGACTGCAGGGCCCATCTTCTCTCCTTACAATGGAATCGGTTCGGCGCGCAGTCCTGTTTTGATATCAAAAAATTTGACGTCACTGCGGGGCACGACGAAATCATAGCTCTGATTGGTTTCAACCGTATAGTTCGTAAAACTCGTCGGCAAATTGGCGATGACCGCCGCATCATCAAAACGATCCTCCAGTTTGCCGTATACCAGCCGGTCGGCTCCCAAATTTTCTATCCGGTTAACCTTAAAGGGCAAAGATATCACATCACTGCTGCCTTCATACATCTGCCGGGGGAGAAAACATTCCGGGCGGAAGCCGACAATTCGATCCTGCGTCTCAACCAGGTTCATGGGTGGAGAACCCAGAAAACCCGCAACGAAAGTATCCGCAGGCTCGGAATAAACTACATCTGGCTTGTCCAGCTGGCGGACCCTGCCGGCATTCATGACCGCGATGCGATCGCCCATGCCCATTGCCTCCACCTGATCATGGGTGACGTAAATGGTGGTAATGGATACCTCTTTTTGAAAGCGATAAAGCTCCTCCCGGGCAGACGCTCTCAGTTTGGCATCCAGGTTGGAAAGGGGCTCATCCAGTAGAAACACATTGGGTTCCCTGACCAGGGCGCGAGCCAAAGCCACCCGTTGGCGTTCGCCGCCGGACAGTTCCCGTGGTTTTCGATGGAGCAGGTGTCGAATACCGAGCATAGAAGCTGACCATTCCACCTTTTGCCACCGATTCTCTTTGGGCATCCCCATGGCTTTCAGGGGGAAAGCAATGTTTTTGGAGATGGTCATGTGGGGATACAGGGCATAGCTTTGAAAGACCATGGCAATACCCCGCGCCCGGGGGGGCAGGTGGGTGACTACTTGCCCCCCGATCAAGATATCCCCGGACGAGGGTTCTTCCAGTCCGGCGATCATACGCAGCAGGGTGGTTTTGCCACACCCTGAAGGACCCAGCAAAACCAGAAATTCCTCCTCGCTGCTGACAATATCCACCCCATCAACCGCCTTAACTTCACCAAAATGCTTGACGATTCCTCGCGTTTCGACTTCAGGCAACGGGCCCTCCTTTTATAGGGGTTGTTGTCAATTGCGGCTCCTTCCGAGATGATTCCCTTAAACAGAAAAGGCAGCTGCATTGATTTTGTGAGATTTGTATCGGTTAATCTTCGGCTCGGTGTATCCTGGCCGGAATGGATTAAGCCATCCCCCTTTCTTGCCATTTTTTGAAAATAGCCTGGCATTTGTCGTTGGCAGCTTTGACAGCCTCCTGCGGACTCATCTTCCCCGCAGCCACCCGGGCGAACATGGTCGAGATAATCCAGGTGCTGTAGATTTCGTCGATGGCAGCCGTACAGTATCCAGGATAGCCGACATTGGTGGCCCAGTCGAGAACATCTTCCAGGACCTTGTATTTATCCGGCGGTTGGGCGTTTTTGTCTTTGGAAATCAGATCCTTGAGATCCGGCACCGTCTGGGCAAAGCACGGAAAGTTGTAGAACTCGCTTGCCAGAAATGCAGTTCGGAAATTGGAAACATAATCCACCAGAAACTTCTTGGCGCCTTCGACGTTTTCGGCAAACTTCCAGATGGCGTATACATCCATAACGTGTTCCAAACCTATTCTGCGCACCGGGCCCTTGGCGGCCTTTGCCAGCCAAATCTTCTTTTCCATTTCCGGGTCCTGCTTTTCAGCCGTGCGGGTGATGGAGATGGCGTTCAATGCCAGGGATCCCTTGCCGGAGATCATAAAGCGGTTGTTGGCGGAGGCATCCCAGGTGAACACCTCATCGGTCATGCATTCCTCGTACAGGGCTTTAACGAATTTAACGGCTTCCAGCGTCTCTTTTGAGTTCAGGACCAAATTGCCCTGCTCATCTTGAACCGATGACCCGAAGGAATACATCACAGCGCGCATGGCCATGTTGGTGTCGATCTCATCAGCCAATCCGATACCGACCGGATGGCCGTGCTTGTTCTTGATCTTGGCGCCACCAACGCGAATGTCATCCCAGGTGTCGGGATACATCCCCACCGAATCCCACAGGTCTTTGCGATAGTTGACCGGGTCCGGGACAAAGCTCGGGGAAAAACCATAGTATTTCTTGGTTTTGGGATTGTAGGAGCTTTTGAGGCACAGCTCGATCGGTTTGCCGACCTTATTGATCACCTCCTCGTATATTTCGCGGTGATCGATGACCTGTTCTTCCATGTCTGGTTTGGGCCAGTTGAACAAAAACAGATCATGACCCTTTTTCGCCGAAACTTCGGCAGCTGCCCGAGCATTAATGCCGGCCAGACCGATGTTGTCAACGATTACTTGGGTGTCGTTTTTCTGGCCCCATTCCTTGACGTAGGTTTCATTAAACCATTTGTCATATCCGGGGACGAAATGGACCCATTGAAGAATCTTGAGGGTCTTTTGTTGCGCAGCGCCGTAACGCGGAAACATGAGGTTGCCGGTTCCGGCAATCACAGCACCCGTAGCTGAGATTTTAAAGAACTGCCGCCTGGTGATACCGCCCGCCTTTGTTTTTTTCAATTCCTTTGTTTTGTCTGCCATAATATTTCCTCCTTTCTTCAGCAGCGAAAACATCATTTTAGGCAATTAAATTCGTATCTTTAAAATTAAGGCTTAATTTCGCATTGCTGAATTTCATAGGATTTACCTCAAAGAGGCATCTTAACCTCCTTGAGGCCTTGTTAAAGCCACTTTAAGTAACCTATTTGATACGGATTTTTCATAGTCATGATGAACTAGATTGGGTTGTTGGTCGAAAATTAACGAAAATGATCAGAGACAGATAAAGGTACAAGTTGCAAGCGAAGAGCAAACCGCTTTAGCGCTTTTTCAGAGCAGAAGCAGATTCTGAATAGCTTTGAAGTAGCTTAATAAATTCTAGATCTGTTAATAAAACAACACTAATTCAATGTCAACTAAGAAGTTCGTTAATACCTCCATGCAGCTGCCCCACGTATCAGCAATATTTGCCTTGTTGGAATACCAGTAGCGACATCCCACCCTCTTAGTTGATAATATTCATCTTTGGCTTTTTCTAAATCCTCACGCTCATATTTTCTATCTGCTGCATCCGCAGTTTCATGATCTGACACTCTCGTCCTAGATTTAGAGATTGCTCGAAAAGCCAAGGCGCAAGACTTCCAATACTTTGCCTTTTTTTAGCGTGATTATGGCAAACACAGGTAAGGCGTACTTGACTCAAATCCGTTTATAAATTAGGAAGATTAGAAAAATATTTATTAATGAAAATTGGGTTTTCTTAACAAATTAGAAGAGGAGGCAAGAAAATGGAATTTCCGAATTGGAGTCTGAATGATAAAGTAGCTATTGTCACTGGTGCTAGCAGGGGGTTGGGTCGAGCCATTGCTTTAGCCTACGCCAATGCCGGCGCAGATGTTGTCCTAGCCAGCCGGGATGAGGTGCGGCTTAAGGAGGTTTCCGCTGAGATCTCTCAGATGGGTAGAAAGGCTTTGCATAAACGAACCAATATAACGAAAGAAGGCGAGGTGATAGACCTGGCCAAGGCGGCCTTCGATGAATTTGGTAAAATTGATATCTTGGTTAATAATGCCGGTACAATCCTGCGGAAAAATGCTGTTGATATTTCTACTTCGGAATGGGACATCATTTTGGATACCAACCTCAAAGGTGCTTTCTGGTGTTGCCGCGAAGCAGGAAAAATAATGATTGCACAAAGAAGCGGAAAGATAATTAACATCGCCTCAGCCTGGGCAACACAAGCAAGGGCAGGTATTCTGCCATATCCGGTAAGCAAGGCAGCTGTCTATCATATGACCAAAGCCTTGGCTATTGAATGGGCCCAGCACAATATCAACGTTAATTGCATCGTACCGGGCTGGTTTGAGACCGAACTGACTGCACCATTAAAGAACAATCCCGAAATGTTGCGAAAGATTGAAGATAATACTCCACTGGGCAGGATGGGTAAGCCAGAAGAGTTGACGGGAGCAGCCATATACTTGGCCAGCGATGCCTCTAACTTCGCTACCGGTAGCTGCCTATGCGTTGACGGTGGATGGAGTATCGGCTGGACTGCTAAATAACTGAGGCCTCGGGGAGTTTTCTGCGATTGATGGGGTCATTCCTGCGAAGCCTGTCCCTGACTCCGATCAGGGAGCAGGAATCCAGAAAACTTAGTCCGCTAGCCAAGCGGGAAGTTCTTCCAGCTTCTTACCGGCAAATTTACATAGATAAGGACATTTTTTGCAGGTGCCTTTAAAACCGGCCAACGGCGGTTCTCCCTTGATGGATTCTACTATGGAGATCGCTTTTTTCACATTGGCCTCCTCGCCTTGTACGACGAGGACCACAGATCCGGCAGACTCCCCAATGCCACCGGAGGCAACATGGATTGCCTCCACATCAGCCAGAATTTTCAGGGCTTCTATTTCAGTGATCACAACGGCGTTTGGAATGCAAAACATCCCGAAATCGGCACCAATGGTGTAATCAAAAGTTTTGGCGCCCGTAAAGGCGGTACATGAATCCACCGAAGGGACCAGTTTTTCGAGGCCCACCGGTACAATGTATTTAAGACCCTGAGATACGGCAGTGCCGATGGTGGCACCCATGGTTCCACCGTCAAATCCAGCCGCAATCACGGCCGCATTTCCATTTGCATCCACGGCGTTTGCCCCTTTGATCAGAGCCGTTTCCTTATGAAAATCTTCTAATGCTTCTTTAAGGTTTTTTGAAGATTTCTCGCCCTTATAATAAATGATGGGAAAGGGGGTTCGCTTGTCGGCATCGGTGATGCACAGCAGTCGATGAGAATTTGTTCCGGCCGTAAATTTTTGAGGCTCTATGTTATTCATTCCAAAAAGCTCTTGCGCAATATATCCGTTGGTGGTTCCGCCGTTTAATATGACATAGGCCTTTTGCATGGCGGTCTTAATTTCATCCATCTCGACAACCGCTTTGGCAATCAAACGACGAGACTCTGCGGGTATAAGTGTGAATGCAGCTTTCATGGGATGCCTCCTCAGCAATGGTGAGTGTATTTAATTATTTGATTAGATTTATAAAATGGGCTTATTTCTGCTTGGCCTCTAATTCCGCAATCTTGGACTTGAGCCAATCCGCGTGATCGATCTCATCCATGAGGTTCTTTTTGAGCATTTCTATCGTGGTGGTATCATCCATGATGTAAGCAATTTGGAAGCTGTAGTCCTTAATCGCCTGTTGTTCCTCGGATAACTCGAATTTGAGCATCTCCTGAGTATTCGCCTGGCTAGAGGTCATGCCCAAGGACTTACCGATCCTGGTATCCTTTTCGCCCGGTTGAGCCGGTAAACCCCCAAGTTCCTCGATTCTCTTGGTCAATTTTTCGGCATGTCCACGTTCGACCTCCAGAATGGCTTTGACCCCTTGGGCGATTTCGTCTTCTTTTATTGCTTCTGCATGAGCGCCATAGATCTCCACGGCACTCAATTCGGCCCTCAAATTCCTGTTCAAGGCATTGATGATTTCGCCTTTTTCCATCGCTTTCCTCCCTTTTTGGATCTTCAACGATCACACCAGTGACAAAATGATAGATACGAATTTACCTTTTCGTAGCGAAATATGGCAGAAAGAAGATTGTGTGTCAAGCCGGATAAACCATAAAGGTGCTCTTGTCATGAAAGCATCCGGCGTGGGCAATACCATGCAAATGAGGATTCACATTTTGAAAACGGTCAGGGGTGCTTACAGATCACGTTGAGCAGCGCCTGCCGCTGTTCCTCCCGTACAACTCGCAACGCTCGCTGCAGGGCCGGAACCAAGTCTTGCGGGTCTTCGACCCGTTCTCCATATCCACCATTGGCCTCGCAGATCATCTCATATGCCGGCGTTGGCGTAAGGTCGGTGAGAGGAAAATGGTTGTTCTTCACGGCCCACCCCTGCGGATGCAATCCCCGGGTAGCCTGCCGCACAGCATTCCAGCACTGATTGTTGAATATGACCACCACGATCGGCAAGGTGCAAGCCCGGGAGACAAAATGGCAGGCGGTGGGAACGCAGAACAGATAGCTCCCATCTCCCACCGTGGCAATGACCGTCTTATCCGGTGCAGCCAACTTTGCTCCCAAGGCCGCACCCACACCCCAGCCCAAGCCGGAAGCCGATGAAGATCCGAAGAAACTGCCGGGCACCTCCAGATTCACCTGGGTGGGAATCAGATCGTACTCATTGATGAGGATCGTTTCCGAATCCTTGACCTGATCGATACAGGCGGAAAGCCAGACAGGGTCGATCGGCTTATCATTTTTGACCGCCTCGGCCTGCTCGTGCCAGGTCTGCCTTTGGTGCTCGTGCACTTTGCTCAGTGCCTCAAAACGTCTGCTGATCTTTTGCGCTTCCTGACCGCGGTATCGTGCCATCTCCTCGGCGAGCAAATGGAGAGTGGCTGCCGGGTCAGCCGCCAGGGCAATATCGGCCGGATAGCCACGCAAGGGATAGCGACTATACATGGGATCAGAGCGCAGCTGAATGATTGGGGCCGTGTCTTTAGGTGTGACCACGGTCGGAAACCAAGGCACATCCGAGTCAATGACCAGCACCACATCAGCCTCCCCCAGGTAGGGTGCCGGGTCGAAACCGAGGTGAAGGGGATGGCTGGTTGGAAAGTTCATGAACCAGTTGTTCATTCCCACCACCACCGGGATGGCGAACGACTCGACCAAAGCGACCAGAGCTTCCACCGCCTGTGGATCCCTGCCCACGCCAGAGGTGATGATCAGGGGGTGCTCGGCTCGGGCGAAAAGCCCTGCCACCTCGGCAATCTTGTCTGGATCGGGATGGAGCTTTCCACCCATCTGCTGTCTACCTCCTGTGGTGAGGGTTATCTCCGAGTGCGTCTCCGCGAACACCTCTCGAGGGAAGGTGAGATATACTGGCCCGCGCGGTTCGGCCATGGCAATGGCCAGTGCCCGATCCACCACCGACTCCAGCTGAGAAAAATGCCTGAGTTCGTAATCCCATTTGACAAATTCTCGTATCAGGCTTGCTTGGTCAAAGGATTCCTGGGCCCAGTGGATTTGCAAATCCCGTGAACCAACCAATCCTGACTCGGTCAGCGGGGTGCGCCCCGCGCTGAAGATGATGGGAACATGGGACCGGGCAGCATTCATGATGGCAGCAACGGCATTGGCTGTTCCCACGATGACGTGCACCATGACCACCTGTGGTTCTCCGGTGATCATGTAGTAGCCATGCGCCATACTCACTGCGGGAAACTCATGAGGCACCGTAATCGGACGCAGGTATGTTTTACCCTCCTGAGCAAACTTGGCGAAGCAATCTATCAGAGAAGCGAAATCGGTACCGGCATTGCCGAAGAAGTATTTAACGCCTCGATCTCGCAACAGCTCCAGGTAGCCCTGGGCGGTATTCTCAATCGGTATGGTTTTCTGCATGGTTCATCCTCCATCAATCGCTCTAAAATGACGTATCAAATTTACCTGTATAATCCTTTTTTAAATACCTCGGCAAGCCTATTGAGTGGGTTGTTCGACGGGCGCCTTCTCGAGTGACAAAGATGCGCTTGCCCCTAAAAATCACCTGGATGGATCTGGACATCCACCAGGGCAGGTCGGCCCAGGCTGAAGGCCTTCTCCAGCGTTGTGCGCAATTGATTCGGTTTCTCTACTTTAAAACCCTCAACCCCGAATCCCATGGCCACACCGGCGCAATCCAGGGAATGTTTGGAGAAGTTCATCCCAATGTAATCGCTCTGGCGATCCTTGAGCCCAAGGGCGGGATAATAATAATCGACCAGAAACTGCTTGAGGATTCGGTAGCTGCGGTTGTTGCAGATAACATAGGTGACCGGCAAATCATAGTAAGCGGCCGTCCAGAGTCCCTGAATACCGTACATGGCAGAACCTTCCCCCACGATGCAAACCACCGGACGATCGGGCCTGGCCAGCTGGATACCCAAGGATCCACCAATTGCCCAGCCGAGGGCGCCGCCCCTTAAGCTGAAGAAGCTGCCCGGCTCATTGAACGTTACCGACCTGAACAGCGGCAGGGTGGAGGTGATGGCCTCGCTGACGACGATGGTGTTCTTGGGAAGCACCTCTTTCATCTCCAGAAAAAGGCGCGCTGGATCCATGGGTTGCCGGTCCCACGTCTGACGTGCTTTCTCCAGGTAGGACGCCCCACGTTGAGCCTTGGCTTCCACCAGATTAGATGCTCGAATGCTGGCTGCCTCCTTTTGCGCTCCGGACATCACCTGCCCCAGAGCATCAAATACGGCCATCAGACCGGTTTTTATGTCCCCCCAGAGCCCGATTTCCACGGGATGGTTCTTCTCGATCTCCTGGGCACTCACATCCAGATGAATCACCTTGCTTTTCCCTGTTAGCAACGGAGGGGTGTATAGGAACCGGCTGAAAAGATTGCAGCCTACAGCCAGGATGACATCATGCCGGCTAAAGGTTTCGCTAGTTGTTGGACTGTTCAGGTTCAGGAGGCCCCAAAATTGAGGGTGATCTGTGGGAAAATTGACCTCAGAAAAGATGGCTGCGGCCACGCGCGCACCCAGAATCTCGGCCACCTTCACGGCTTCCACAACCGCCCCGCTCTGGGCCACTCGGTCCCCCACCAGCATCAATAAATTCTCAGCTCCGGCCAGCAAATCCACCGCCCGTTCCAGAGCCTTTTCATCCGGACGCATACGGGCGTATACCGGAGAAGCCGGCGTCAAATCCAGCTCAGCTTCCTCATCGAGGACGTTCCACGGGAGAGAAAGAAATACCGGACCGGTAGGTGGTGTGGATGCAGTGCGGAAGGCTCGTCGTATGGCTACAGGCACATCCGTCGCATGGCGCACTTCTCCGCTCCACTTGCTGTACTGGCGGCACATTTCCACAAGGTCGCCCGACAGCAGAGGTTCTTCAACGAGCATGCGGGTATCCGATTGGCCTGCGGTCAATATCATGGGGGTGCCTCCCCGGTAAGCATTGTAGAGCATCGAAATGCCGTTGGCCAACCCGCCCGCAATGTGGAGGTTCACAAAACTCGGTTTACCCGTCGCCCTTGCATGTCCGTCCGCCATGGCAACCGCCGAGCCCTCCTGGAGGGCGAGAATATACTTCAATTGGGGAAAATCTTGCAATCCATCTATAACCGGAAGTTCAGTGGTGCCGGGATTACCAAAGACATACTCCACCCCATGGGCGATTAACATCTCCAATAGACCGTGACCCGCTGTTTTGCGCAACATCTACACGCTCCTTATTATCGGATTCCGTAATTGAAACGAATTAGTGTCCATCCGAAAATAAAAATAGGTACTAATAATCCGCACTAAAATTATGCAACTCCGCAATGGCACGATGTACGACTTTTTGATCGATCTCCAAAGCCTGGCATACCGCGTCGGTGATCTTCATTCCATGCGGTGGGCATCCTGGAACAAAAATACCCTGATCCCGGTATTCCTTAGCACAACGACCGATGACAACCGGCTTTTCTTTTAGCGGCGGTATTTCCTCGGGCGCTCCCATGATGAGTGTCAAATCGGGCAATTTTTCGTGAAATCCCGCTTTATTCAGATAGATGAATGTGCTCACACTTTCTCCCATGCAGCCGGTGCAGGAATTCTTTTCGATGACCTTGGCACCCCCAAATAGATCTTTTGCTGCCTGTAGAAATGGCATGAATGGATGTTTAACATCATCTATGCTTTCCCCCCGCACTTCGATGAGATCCATGTCACAGATACCAAGATTTGCTTCGCCAGCCAGCTGGACGTGCAAAATATCCCGTACATCAAATCCGGTAACGGCTGCACAGACCGCGTCAACCGCGACAACGTCGCTTCCTGCGAAAATCAAGCCCAAAGCAACCCTATCGGCCGCCTCGGCCTGGGAGCCCCATGCACCCTGAACACCGACAATCCCATCGACGATGGTAAACGTCGGTCTTGCAACCCGGTTTAAATCGACGATCCCTTTATCCAATCCCAACTTGTGGGTGCGTTTTTTCTCATCACCCGGCAGGACACCTTTCATGTTCTTGAGTCCGCAGGTGATTCCCGTGCGAATATGCGTTTTGATCACCGGCAGGGAGATAATCACATCCGATTCCAAAGCGGTCTTTGCAATGGCGAATCTTTCCATTACAAAAGCATCGGGTACGCTCACCTCAACGTGCTCGTCGGAATTGAGATCCACCACCTCCACACCAAGTCTTTCAGCGACTTCCGTCACGCCGGCTGTTTCCATACAATACATGGAGTTGTAAGTTTCTCGAAAATCATAACCAACCGAAGAGCCTTCACCAACAATGACCCGCTTCGGATGTCTTTCCAAGACCAATTTTGTGACGGCTTCTACTATTCTCACATCCGTGACGATTCCTGTGCCGGTCTTTACGGGGAGCACCGTATTGGGTTTGATCAGAACCTTGGCGCCTTTCCACGCCACGCCTTCAAAACCGTCAGTCAAGGAAACGGCTTTTCTGACCGCCGCCTCCACATCCCCATTTCGAAGTCTAACGATAGATACGACCGACATCTTACCTCTCTTCGTTTAGATAAGCTACTTAGGCTGTGATATCTGGCCCGCTTACCCTGGACTTATAGACCCTTGAGTACGGCGAGCTGAGCCAAGGCATCGTAATCGTAATCGGCCGCTGAAGTCACAGAAAATGTATCCGGCAGACTCACCGGTGGTTCCCCTTTGACTGACTTGGCTAGCTCGAAGGCCCTCTCCACCCTTTCCGCATCACCCTCCAGGGCGAGATGCACGGATCCCTCGGAGCCCCCAACGCCGCCGGAGCCGATATGATAGGCCCTGACGCCGGCCAGAATGGCGAAGGCCTGAATCTCGGTGATCACCTTAGCCAGAGGCACCGGGACCAGCTTAATAGGTAAGCCGGTGCTGTATTTAAAACGGTAGAGGCCCGTGTATTTAGCAGCCTCAATGACCGAAGGGACCAGCTTCTCAAGGCTCACCGAGATGATAAGATGACAATCTCTGGGGGTCAGTATGGGCCAAGCCATCCCAATGGTGCCGGCTTTGACCGAAGCAACGTAGATGCCGGCGTTACCTTGGCTGTCTACGGCATTGGCTCCTTTTATGAAGACATCGTCGGGGCCAAAGTTGAGTATCTCAACGTTGGAGTCGGCGTCCTCCACCACTTCCCCCTGTCTGATAACGTGCCGAGTGCTGGGTGGCGGGCCCGTATTGGAAGTGGTGATCCCATTACAGACCATGCCCACGGTCTGGCCTGCCTTAGGTTCAACCTTGATGCCAAAGAGCTCCTCGGTGATAAAGGCAGTGGTAATTCCCCTGGCGATAATGATCATCCCGTTTTTCCAGGCATTCTGGACCTCGGGGAGCACAACCGTGGCTTTCGCCAAAAGACGCCTGGAATCAGCAGGGTTCAGGACCACCATGGCGGAAATTTGTTTGCGATCCGCTTCGGGTTCCGGAATTTTGACTTCGTAGAACATATCTGCCTCCTTTGCTTAGAGATAGCAAAAACAACTCCTCTTTATTCAAGATGACTTATAGGAGAAAAACCTTTATGTATCAAAAAAAGAGGAATTTGCTTATGTGTGACCGCAATATGGCAAAAAGGGGACTGTGTGTCAATATGGAGGGACATTTTCTTCGATGTTGACGCGCTCGCATCTTTCCTTTTGACACACAAATCTGTTTCACGTATGGTCTATGCGATCGATTGAATAATCCAAGCCTGAGACAACCACTGCAGGTTTACCTATGGCAATGGGAAACCCAAAATTCGATTTATGGTCAGAAATGATCGAGATAAAATTTCAAGGTAGAGGAGGACAAGGGGTCGTTGTTGCTTCACAAATCCTAGCGCAAGCATGTTTTGAAGAAGGCAAGTATCCCCAGTGTTTTTCAATTTTCGGTGGTGAGCGCCGGGGAGCACCGGTGGCAGCTTTTGTTAGAATAAGTGACCAAAAAATCTATCTTAAATGTGACATAGAGCGTCCAAATCATCTAATTGTGTTTGATGATTCACCTCTTGATAAAAAGGGTATTTTAGACCAATTACTGCCTGGAGGAACTCTTCTATTGAATAGCCGTGGTAATTATCATGCTCCTGTTCTCAAAGATTATAAAGTGGGCATGATAAATGCCCTTGAAATTTCAAAAAAAAACGGGCTTGGCGCTATTGTGAACACAGCTATACTGGGCGCATATGTTCGTCTCAGCGGGCTAGTCGGCCTTGATGCAGTTATGAAGGTAATCACAGAGAAAGTACCGACGGCGATTGATCAGAATTTAGCTTCCGCCAAAGAAGCATATGAAAAAGTCCTTATAACTTGACTGAAGGAGTGCTGGCAAAATGATACGCAGACTAAGACCTGCTCTGGATATAAAAAAACCGTTCGTCGCTATCTCT
>Ga0209536_100001136_pt1 | contig 44059 bp, 39 predicted proteins | sample DeeMarSeWOR28_12_FD_187461 | JGI IMG/M metagenome (GOLD analysis project Ga0209536, IMG submission 187461) | Marine sediment microbial communities from White Oak River estuary, North Carolina - WOR-2-8_12 (SPAdes) (version 2) | ecosystem: Environmental > Aquatic > Marine > Intertidal zone >...
CCGGTATCAAGCGCACTGCCAAGAAGAAGACAGCCCGAAAAGGCAGCAACAAGAAAGCAACAAGGGTAAGGGCGAAGAAGACTGGGAAGGTAGCCAAGAAGACGGTCAAGTCTAAGCCGAAGAGTGTTCACAAGAAGGCGAAAAAGAAGACCGCGACGCGTGGGGCCAAGAAGCAGACCTCTCGAGGGCGCCCAGTGGGCGGCGCATCACGCAAGAGAAGGTCGACCAAGGCGAGAAGACGCGCCCATTAAAGCAAACCTGAACTGGGGCGGTCGCAGCCAGGATACGAGGCCCGCCCGCCCCCACAGAACCTGACCTTCCATCGCACCTCCATCGCGAAAACGGTGAGTGTTGACACTACCTCAAACATCATGAAGAACACACCTGGAACGGCCTTTGAACTCAGCGGACACCACGGTGGCCGCATCCTTTCGCGTTGCAAGTCGCCATGCTTGCTCGCCCATGTCGGCTGTGCACTCGTGGTTGCTGTGTTTCTAGCCTCTTGTGCCGGCTCGGGAAACAGCACGATGGCTTACGTCGGAGCAACGGCGTTCGATGGTTCTGGTGCCCCCCCTATCTTGGACGCGACCATCCTCGTGGCAAATGGACACATCCAGGCAATGGGCTCTCCTGACATGGTGAGAATCCCACGCGGCACTCAGGAGATCCGCCTCGACGGGAAATGGGTCATACCCGGACTGATCGACGCTCACGTCCACGCCGCCCGTTGGACGCTGCCCCGATACCTCACGTACGGCATAACCTCCATTAGGGACATGGGTGGACCGGCAGATACCCTCGTTGCGCTACGCGATTCCCTGGTGCTGGGATCGTTGCTCGGCCCACGGCTCTACATCTCTGGTCCCATGGTGGACGGAGGACCTGCGACATGGTCCAGTGCCACGACGGTCACAAACGAGACCGAGGCTCGCCGGGCAGTGGACACCCTGGTGCTGCTGGCCGTCGACCAGATCAAGGTCTATACGAAACTGAACCGCGCTCTACTCAGCGCGCTACTCGACGAAGCCCAAGCGTTGGACATCAGGGTCGCAGCTCATCTAGGCAGAGTCGATGCCCTAACGGCAGCGAAGATGGGAGTGTGGTCGCTAGAACACATGACTGGGGTGGTTGAGGCCACGGTACGGGACCCAGAACCACTGTTCAGGGCACACGAAGACTTCTTTTCCGGCTGGAACGCCTTCGAACGCGCGTGGGCCCGGTTGGATTCGGTCGCCATCGACCGCACGGCCCGCGATCTATCAGAGACTCGCGTGACGATCGTACCGACTCTCGCATTGCATGAGACATTCGCCAATTTGAATAACCGTGATTTCGTTTCTCGCCTGGACCTCGAGGGTGTCCCTCAGTGGGTACGGGACGAGTGGGATGTGCCCGATCTGATCGACAGAGCACGGCTCTCCGCCGCTGACTTTGCAGCCTTCCGACGCTCCCGGCCCGTGCAAGACTTGTTTGTACGGCGCTTCAGCGCCGCGGGTGGTAATGTGGTGGCTGGATCGGATAGCCCGAACCAACTGCTTGCCCCTGGGGCAAGCCTACACCGAGAGCTGGAACTGTTGGTCGCTGCAGGTCTAAGTCCCGAACAGGCTATCCTCGCGGCTACACGCAATGCCGCTCTGTTGTTGGAAGCAGATTCCATCGGCACACTACTTCCAGGCAATGTTGCAGACTTCGTCATCCTCTCCGGAAATCCTCTGAACGACATCCGCAACACACGGTTGATTGATCGCATCGTGCTGAGGGGTACCAGCATGCACCCAGATGAACTCAAGTTGGGGTGGTAGCAGGGGTGAAGTGAGGTCAGGAAATGAACCTCCCGGTCAGCACTACACTACACTAGCTTTCGTCAGCAGCGATCCACACGATGACTGCAGTGCAGAAACTCGGTCTGGTACGAGCCATCGACCCAACACACCTTTCTTGCGAAATGCGCCAGACCAAGGAGGGTGAGCCTGGCCGTCAGTCGTGCACCCCAGGAGAGCGAGCACACGGCGTGCAGCAGAGCACATACCTCTGGACCCCGAGCCTGGTCTGCGCCGATTCGGAGCTGTCGGAGCCAGCGTCCTGTGGCTGACAAGGGCAGCGTCATCGCGTTGGTGCATGCAGACGAAAGTTGCCTCGGAAACGGACGGGACGGATTCAGCCCGGGTGGGGCGGCGTCATTCATCGAAACCTGGTCAGCGGAGGGAGTCGAACGACGCGACATCCGTATCTCCGCCCCAGACTCAACAAACAACCGAATGGCACTCTCTGGAGCGATAGCGACGTTCGCGCTCCTGTCTCAGGAGTATGAACGCCTGACCGTCGTTTACGTCTCCGACTCGCAATACCTCATCAAGGGCATGAACGAGTGGGTCCCGAGTTGGCGCGCGCGTGGTTGGAAGCGCAAAGGTGGTACCGTAGAGAACCTCAATCTGTGGAAGAAGCTGGTTCACGTGACCGAGCGACACGAAACCGTGTGGCGGTGGGTGCGCGGCCATGCTGGGCATCCCAAGAACGAGTACGTCAACGACCTCGCCATGAGGGCTGCTGCCGAGCAAACGTTCTCCGAGGGGCTGGAGGAGTCGCGCTTCGACCATTGGCTCACGCGACAGCGTACCGCGGGGCACTTCATCGACTATGACCCCGACGCAGAGCTGTCTCAAGTCGAAAGCGAACTCGCATCCAGGCCATGACCATATTCAAAGACGGCGTCCCCGAGAACACCCACCCTCTCAATCTTTTGCCGGACGGACCGGAGTGTTCGATAGATCGTATACCGTTGTACGAGGTGTACATGAGGATGGCCGAGGAGCTCGCCAAACGCTCGACATGCACAAGGCTGCAGGTGGGGACGGTCATCACCGACTCGTCGCTTGAAAACGTTGTCGCGATCGGGTATAACGGAAACGCCAAGGGCCTTCCCAATCGCTGCGACTCTAGCGTCCCAGGTGTTTGCGGCTGTATCCACTCTGAAGTGAATGCTCTGGTCAAAGCACCCGGTGGGATACGGGATAAGGTGGTTTTCGTCACCGACAGCCCCTGTGTCATGTGCGCCAAGCTCATGGTGAACTCAGGCGCCAGTCACGTCTTCTTCCGACGCCCGTACCGAGACCCAAGCGGCATCGAGCTTCTGGAGGCATCGGGAATCACGGTCGTTCATTATGATCGCTGGGCCACTGAGTGGCGGTAGAGAAAATCAAGCCATGAGAGTCAAATGGACGACTTAGAGCGCTTTGTTCGCGAGCTAGTTAGAGTCATCAAAAAGACAAACCCAGAGCACCTGCGCAGTCCTTTCCAGGTGTCGGAACTGTACCAGAAGATCATTCCATATCGGAGCTACAAGAAGCGCCTCGAGTTGGCCTCGAGCGAAGACTACGACATGGTTGTGCTCCGGCTCCTGAGTGGCGAGCGAGGTTATGCTTCTGTACAGCCCATCGAAGTTCAGAATCACTTGGCCCTAGAGGCGGAATCGGTCAACCCGACCCCAGGACTGTTCCGCGAGTTCGCTGCAGCTACCGTCCAGTTGAATAGCAGTGTAGTGAGATCGGTGCTGAGCGAGGCTGACCTTTACGCCCCACCAGCGCCTGTTGAGTCGGCGAACACGCACGATCTCCCTCATCCCGAGGCCACCTATGATCTACCCGTCGAACGGCTGTCCACTGCATCCTCAGGACCGGTGTTCGAGGCGGTAGAGCCTGAACCTGAGGTTACAGATCCGATCGGGGAAGCAGCACTGTGTCTAGGCTGCTCGAGGCCGTTCCCTTCAGATCGGGACGTGATCTACTGTCCGTTCTGTGGCATTAGAGTAGGATTGAAGTCATGCAGTCACTGCGGGAGCCAAATTGAGAACAGCTGGAGCTACTGTGTCACGTGCGGGAAACCAGCCCCCGGCGACTGATGTTCTCAAGGTGACCCTACCGGTCGCCAATTCTGGTGGTAGCGTGACCAAGCCCTGGTACGCTTGATGGCAGCCCGCGGAGCGGGCTCGAGATCCTCGCCCCGCTCAGCCTCGTGGAGCAGAGGACAGTTGCCGGTATAAGAGCAGGTTGTCACCACAATTCTGTCCAACCATATTGGCCCCGCGCAGACGATCCGGGCCGCACTGGAAATGCCGCCATGAAGACTCAAGGCACCAAGTTTGCACCTCAATACCTAGCTGTCGAGAAGGAACTCGGTGTCGACCGCCAACGAACCAACGTTCACGGTGGTGCCATTGCCATTGGGCATCCGTTGGCAGCCAGCGGAACCCGTATCACAATTCATCTGCTCCACGCACTGCGGAGAGCGAGGAAGCGTTTTGGCCTCGCAACAGCTTGCATCGGTGGAGGACAAGGTACCGCTGTCATCGTGGAGGCGTTCTGATCATGGAGATCCTACTTGGTGCGCTGGGGGCAACGGTCTTGTACCTGTTCAGCAGCCTGCGCATCCTCAAGCAGTATGAGCGCGGCGTGACGTTCTTGCTTGGCAAATTCTGGGCTACCAAGGGCCCTGGACTGGTCTTCGTGCCCGCCGCTGTGGCCAAGATGCGGCGCATCTCCCTGCGCATAATTGCCATGGACATCAAACCACAGGATGTCATCACCCGGGACAATGTCTCCATCAAGGTAAACGCGGTTCTCTACATGCGGGTGAAGGAACCAGAAATGGCCGTCATCGAGATTGAGGACTACTTGTTTGCAACCAGTCAACTCGCTCAGACTACGCTGAGAAGTGTGCTGGGTCAGGCGGATCTTGACGAACTGCTGGCAGATCGCGAGAAGATCAACTCAATCTTGAAAGAAATCGTCGACGAACGGACAGAGCCTTGGGGTATCGAGGTTTCTGCCGTGGAAGTGAAGGACGTTGATCTCCCAGTCGAAATGAAGCGTGCCATGGCGCGCCAAGCGGAAGCCGAACGCGAGCGGCGCGCCAAGGTAATTGCCGCCGATGGAGAGTACCAGGCGGCTGGCAAGCTACAGCAGGCAGCAAGCATAATTAGTACTGAACCCTCCGCGTTGATGCTGAGAATGCTGCAGACCGTGGTTGAGATCTCCAGTGAGACCACATCCACAGTGGTGTTGCCATTGCCAATCGACCTAATAAAGCCGTTTACCGATCTGGCAAGTAAGCTCATCGAGAAAGCCGAAAGGAGATTACCGGAATCAACCGGTACTCCCATACCAGCGACCAAAGTATCCGAGCCGGAGACGCAACAAGCCTGATGCCGATATGAGCGACAATTTGCCTGTACCGCGACGCATTGACGGACAAGCATTGCGCCGCATCATCCAGCGGGCCACCGAACTCCAGACGAGTGAAGCCGAACTCGGTGAGGGCCTGACCGAAGAGGAGCTGTTGTCGCTCGGTGAGGAGGTCGGGATCGCACCGACTCACCTCCGCCGGGCGATGCAGGAAGAGCGTACCCGAGCGCTGGCTGCGGCTGATAGTACGGCTATTACGTGGCTCGTTGGTGCGAGACAAGTGGCTGCCGCGCGAACGATAGCGGGTGATCAGAGCAAGATCGAGGACGCTCTTTCACATTGGATGTTGGAGGGCGAACTGTTGCAGGTCAGACGCCGCTATCCGGATCGTGTGTCGTACGAGCGACGGGAAGGTGCCTGGGCATCACTTAGACGCTCATTTGGCTTCGGCGGCCACAAGTACTTGCTGGCGCGGGCAAAGGAGGTTGTAACACACGTGGTATCGCTCGACGACCTGCGGTGTCTCGTGCAGCTCGTTGCAGATCTGTCGAACACCCGCAACGAACGTCTGGTAGGGAGCGGACTGACGATCGGTGCCGGTGCAGCCACCACCGGGATGGCTCTGGTGCTCGGAGTCATGGCCCCGGTGGCAGTCGTTCCAGTAGCACTTGGTGCACCTCTTGCGATTCTAATCGCGCGGTCACGCCGCACACAACTAGAGGAATTCCGAGTGGCTCTGGAACAGATCTTGGACCGGCTGGAGCACGGCGATCTCGATCAGAGCCGCAAGCTTGGAAGACCCGGTGTTAATGTCATTGACCGGATTGCTGAAGAGATTCGGAGAAATCTGTGAGCGACGATTCCGATTTGACCATTGCCCTCTGTGGCCGCATCAAGACCATATGAATGAGATCGGGAGAGTTAGCGCAACGAGGCTAGGCGCAATCGGCTTGGCAGCCTTTGTTCTCTGGACAACTGCATTGATAGCCATGGCCTGTGGTGCTGGAGGGGTGCGACCACACTTCCTACCGTTCCCAACTGCTGTCTCAGATACGGTGTCCGGGCATCCGGAAGACGCAATTGAGCTGGCAGGTGAGCTGCTCGTGTCTGACGGGTTGGAGCTTGAAGCCTCTAGTCCAGTGGAAGGATACCTGGAGACCAAGTGGTTCAATATCGCGACTGGCCACCGCGGCAACCCTGGCAGTCTGGATACCGAGACGACAATTCGTGTTCGGTTCTGGGCTGACCTCATTGCGGAACACCGGACTGTCGTCGTGGGAGAGGTGGTGCGGCCGCGAGTCGTCGATCCTTCGCTGCCGATACGGGAGAGAGAAATCCCTGCGCCCGATGGCCATCCCGGTAGCGAACTCCTGCGTCGCGTATTCGGCGAAATGAGAACCCGCCTTTCCAGCGGATCGGCTAGCGACCATGAATCGGTCTCGCGACTTGGCTTTCGAACGTCACCTCGGTGACTCGGACGACCGTCAGTGGGACGTCGTGGTGATTGGTGCAGGACCTGCCGGCGCAACTGCCGCGGCACACCTTGCCTCAAACGGCCATGCAGTCTTGATCCTGGACCGGCACCCCTTTCCTCGTGAGAAGGTCTGCGGGGACGCTCTCATACCGGATGCCTTGCACGCGCTTCGCACCCTGGGCCTTCTCGAAACAGTGTTGCGCGAGGGAAATAGTGTCGATCACCTTGCTGTACTAAGTCCTTCCGGAATCCGCGTGAAGATTCCGGCAAAATGCGTTACGCTGAGAAGAGAGGTACTGGACGCACTGATCCTTACACGGGCGATCGCAAGCGGTGCCACTTTCAGAGTGGCAGCCGTAGATCGCCTCCTCCAGAGAGCCGGTGGAGGAGTTGTCGTATCGGTCAAGAACTCGGAGGTCACTGTTCACGCGAGGATCGCGATCCTCGCCACGGGGGCTGACGTCTCGTTGCTCGGGAAGCTGGGGATGGTCGAGCGACCCGCCCCGAGTGCGCTTGCGCTCCGGTGCTATGCTGAGTCGTCGCTGGAGATCAACGAGCTTATCGTATCGTTTGATCGGTCCGTTATTCCTGGCTATGCGTGGATCTTCCCAATGGGGAAGCGACAGTACAACATGGGCTGTGGAGTCTTCTATGGCGAGCGGCGGCGGCGCACTATGAATCTCCGTGACGCATTTACACGTTTCGTCACAAAAGCGAAGATTGCGCGGGACCTGCTCCAGCAGGGGCAGCTCCTTACTCGCCTTCGCGGAGCCAGGATCAGGGCTGGCCTTGCAGGAACAGAGATATACAGTGGCGCCAGCATACTCTCGATCGGCGAAGCCATCGGCGCCACGTATCCATTCACTGGCGAAGGTATTGGCAAGGCCATGGAAACCGGAGTTCTGGCTGCCGGACAGATCCATCGCGCTTTGGACAAAGGTGACTCCGCCCCGCTGCGAGAGCTTTCGGGCCTGATTGAGCGCGAACTTGCACCCAGATACGTTGGTTACCGTACGGCTCAGCGATGGCTGGCGCGACCCTGGTTGTTGGATCTGCTGGCCGCACGACTCCGCTACAGCACAGCCCTGCGTGAAGCGGCTGGGGGAATCCTAGATGAGACCACAAATCCGCAAAAGGTCTTCTCCTGGCTTACACTCCTGCCCACGTGGCGTCGTCCGCCGTCGAGCGAGTACCGTCTGTGAGCGTAGCTAGAGCTGCCTCCAACCCGTCCTCGACTGAGGATCGTGATTTCTGCCGCAGCATGCTGCCACGAGTATCCCGCACATTTGCCGTTTGCATCCGGCTGTTGCCCCCGATGCTCGAGCACCCAGTCTTGGTCTCCTATCTATTGTGCCGTGTTGCAGACACGGTTGAGGACACGACTCTGCTGGATCCCACCGAAAAGCGGAGGCTACTGACCCACTTTGGCGACTGTCTTGCTGAAGACGGCCCCGACGCTGAACTGCTCCACAGCGCGTTTCAGACGTATACAGGAGACGATGAGTTGCTGGCCAAGGAAGCCAACACCGTCTTGCGCGAATTCCGTCGCCTGCCGCCTGACCAACGCTCGGCGGTACGGCCGTGGGTCGAAGAGATGTGCAATGGTATGGCCCAGTTCACCGGCAACTCCCCAGATGAGCCGGTGCAGAGTTCCGCCTCCATCCGCACCATTCAGGACCTCGAGCGCTACTGCTATTATGTTGCCGGTACGGTAGGCCATCTTCTGACGGAGCTCTTCGGCCAACATTCGTCGATCAATAGTAGGCGGTACGCGAGGATGAAGTCCCTCGCAACTAGTTTTGGCCTTGGACTACAGTTGACCAATATCATCAAGGATGTCGCTGACGACCGACGGCGCGGTCGTAGCTTCGTACCCCGCCAACTGTGCTTGGGCGTGGGCATGAAGCCCGAGGAAGTTCAAGCTGGGAACCACCAGTCAGAGTCGCGGCAGGCAATGAACTTGCTCATCGACAGAGCCAAGGGTCACTTGTGTGACGCACTTGAGTACTCAATGACCCTGCCCAGGCGGCTATTCCGAGTTCGTGCGTTCTGCCTCACTTCGTTCTACTTCGCTGTGCGGACGATCCGGTTGGCCGAGCGCGACCCGCGTTTGCTGGATCCGAACTTCAAGCTCAAAATCACACGCGGAGAAGTCCATCGGACACTCATAGCAACCAAGTTTGTTGCTCCGGTCAACATCTTAGTGAAGGGCTACTTCCGCAGACTTGCTGGTGAACGGTGGTGGAAACGTTACCTAGCTCAGCGTACCGCCCTCCGCGAAGCGGTGTAGGCAGCACACGCCAGCGCCTGTACTGACTCTGGGCTCGTGAATCCTGCCGACGTCCGGCTAAGTTAGGCGATATGAAGCAATACCTCGATCTGATCAGGCACGTTCTCGAAAAAGGTAGGCCAAAACGCGACCGAACCGGAACCGGCACACTCAGCGTGTTCGGATACCAAATGAGGTTCGATCTCGAGTCCGGGTTTCCCGTCCTTACGACGAAGAGGATCCATCTCAAGTCTATCATAATTGAGCTCCTCTGGTTCCTGCGCGGAGACACCAACGTTCGCTACCTCACTGAACACGGCGTAACCATCTGGGATGAGTGGGCGGATGAACGGGGCGACCTCGGACCGATCTATGGCTACCAGTGGCGTTCATGGCCCACACCCGGCGGGAAGCATATCGATCAGATCAGTGCCGTTGTCAACCAAATAGTCAATGATCCCCATTCCAGGAGAATCATGGTAAGCGCCTGGAACGTGGGAGACATTTCCAGAATGGCATTGCCACCCTGTCATGTGCTTTTCCAGTTCTACGTAGTGGACGGGAGGCTCTCTTGCCAGCTGTACCAACGGAGTGCCGACTTGTTCATCGGGGTGCCATTCAACATAGCGTCCTACTCGCTACTGACGATGATGCTGGCACAAGTTGCGGATCTACAGCCAGGTGAGTTCATCCACACCTTCGGCGACGCCCACCTCTACACAGATCACGTAGACCAGGCTCGCCTCCAGCTCACTCGCGAGACAAGACCCCTACCGACCATGACACTCAATCCCCAGGTCAGGTCGGTCTTCGACTTTAGCTACGAGGACTTCACTCTCATAGGATACGACCCACACCCACACATCCCGGCAAAGGTGGCGGTATAATCATCTCGATAGTGGCAGCCGTGGCCGAAAACGGCGTACTTGGAGCCGCAGGTGCGCTTCCCTGGCACCTGCCCACCGACATGAAGCACTTCAAAGAGCTCACCACAGGTCACACCATCATCATGGGGCGGAGAACATTCGAAACCCTGCGACGGCCTTTGCCGAATCGACGCAACGTCGTGGTGACGAGGAATCGCGCCTATCAAGCAAGTGGTGCTTTCGTCGTACATGATCTCGACGAGGCTCTCAGTTTGGCTTCCCAGGACGACGAGGTGTTTGTAGTTGGCGGAGGCGAGATCTACGAACAGGCAATACCCCGGGCAGACCGACTGCATCTAACCCTCGTGCACGCCGTGCTCGAGGGTGACACGTTCTTTCCCAAGTTCACTGAGGCCGATTGGGTCCTCAGCGAAGACATTTACAATGAAGCCGATGAGGAACACTCCCACCCGTTCAGTTTCAGGCTCTACGAGAGGCGCACTCTTTGAACCTCGGCCCAGCTCCTCATATCACTCAGTCTGTCGTTGGAGAGAGCCCCCGTGACATAAGCAAGCGCCAAGAACCGGCATAGGTCCTTGGCGCTCCACCGCGAGTGGTGGCAACTACAGCTAGCCCTTCGCGGCTTCCTCATCCTCCTTCTGCCTTTCCTCGACGATCTTCTGGGCCACGTCAGAGGGGACATCCTGATAGCTCGAGAACTTCCACGTGAAGGTCCCTCGACCCCTGGTCAAGGAATGCAGTTGCGTAGAGTACCGGTACATCTCTGCCTCCGGCACCAACGCCTTTACCTTGATCAGACGGCGGTCCTGCTCTGTGCCTAGAATCTGGCCCCGGCGTGAGGACAGGTCCCCCATCACGTCACCGAGGTTGTCATCCGGTGTCCAGACCTCGATCTCGAAAATGGGCTCCAGGATTACAGGCTTGCACTTGGCCGCAACATTCCTGAACGCCATGATCCCCGCCATCTTGAACGACTGTTCACTGCTATCCACGTTGTGGTAACTGCCGTCATAGCACTCGGCCATGAAGTCAACGACTGGCGCGCCAGCGAGCACTCCGCGTGCAGCCGCTTCCTGGATGCCTCTGTCTACGGCCGGTATGTACTTGGACGGAATCGCACCGCCTACTACTGAATTCACGAATTCATAGCCGCTTCCGCCCGGCCTGGGTGCTATCCGAACCCAACAGTCGCCATACTGCCCCCGCCCTCCCGACTGCTTCTTGTGCTTGCCCTGGCCCTCTCCTTTGCCCCTGAACGTCTCACGGTAGGCAACTTTCGGTTTCAGCAGCTGGGAGTGGACGCCGAACTTCCGCTCCAACCGGTTCACGATGATCTCTAGGTGACGTTCCCCCCTGCCGCTGATCAGCGTCTGCCTCAGCTCAGCGTTGAACTGGTGATGGAAGGTCGGGTCCTCGTCGTGGAGCTTCTGCAATCCGGTGGAGAGCTTGTCTTCCTCTCCCCGCGTCGTTACCGCGATAGCCATCACGATGAGAGGCTCGGGGAACGGGATCTTCGGTATCACAACCTGCGTGCTCTGCATCGAGAGTGTGTCGTTGGTATGCGTGTCTTTCAGTTTTGCCACCACACCGATATCACCGGCGTGCAACTCCAACACTTCCGACCGTTCCTTACCCAGAGCCACAGAAAGGTGATTCAGCTTTTCCTGCACGCCCCGCGGCGCGTTGTAGACCTCCGCTCCATTGCCGATCCTACCGGAGTATATCCTGAAGAGTGACACGTCCCCAACGTGGGGTTCCGAAACGGTCTTGAACACCTGACCAACGAATGGACCGTCGTCCTGGGCCGTGAGACCAATTTCTTCGGCACTGCCCCACTTCTGGGCGACTACGGCGGGGCACTCTGTGGGTGCAGGCACGACCTCGACCAGCTTAGTAAGCAGGGCCTGCATTCCGTACGTAAGCTGGGCGGATCCGCACAGCAGCGGGTACAGCTCACCCTTAGTCATCCCGGCCTTCAAAGCTGCAATCGCCTCATCGCGAGTGATCTCTTCGCCGCTGAGGTAGCGCTCAAGCATTGCGTCGTCAGTCGTTGCGATCGTCTCGATCAAATCCTGTGAATATTGCTCCAAACGCTCCCTGTGCTGCTCGGGTACATCTACCTCTTCATACTCGCCCGTCTTGGTACCCGGTTTGTACATGTGGCATTTCTTGGAAAAGAGATTGACGATCCCGTGAAACTCCGGCCCTTCACCAAGCGGGATCTCAACGGGTACTACGCCTGTTGTGAGATGCTCCTTGATATCCCTGTATACTCGTTCGAAGTCAGCATGCTCCTTGTCGAGCATAGTCACCATGAACAGCCGCGGGACCTCTCGCTGCACCGCGTACTCCCAGACCTTCTCAGTCCCCACCTCCACACCAGATGTGGCTCCAACGACCACCAGCACCGCATCGGCCGCATAGATCCCGGCCATGGCATCGCCAGTGAAGTCGAGATATCCGGGTGTATCTATGAGGTTGATCTTGGTGTCCATCCACTCGGCGTAGGCCAATGCCAAGCTTATGGAGTATTTCCGTTCGATCTCGTCTGGAGTGTAGTCGGTGAGAGCTGTACCGTCGGGAACTGATCCGTGTCGCTTGCTGCTGCCAGCCACAAAGGCGAGTGCGTCGACCAGCGTAGTCTTCCCACTCGCACCATGGCCGACCACAGCGACATTGCGGATGGCATCACCTGCATAGACACGCATGTGCCACACCTCCTGAATTGGGGACGGGGAACATGGCCAAGTAGAACGGCTAAGTCAAATCCTCCCATAACAGTCAAGCGAAGCCCGCGGCGCGGGGCAGGCACAGGTAAACCACTTCGGCAACCGGTGCCACTCAACAGTGCCGGTCTCAGGAAACTTGTTGTGTGCTTTGCTGCCAACACCTCCTGAACCGATAGGTCTCCTGCTGCTCGAGCGGTCAGCGGCGTCCCGGTGCTCCCAGCTTCCGAGTTTCTGGCCGTCGCCGCGGATCCGATGTCCCCACTGGTGTGCGAATCGGTACGGCAACCGACCCCGTTGTGAGGTACAGGGAACGGGGGCCAACCTCAGGCCAAGTTACCCATCACCTGAGAACCGCCAATCACTGGCTGCCCAAGCCTGTGATCCCTAGTTTAGGGCAGTAAATTCACAATCTGTCCAATCCCGAGAGCTGGAGTGGAACGTCCGACCGCATTCGTAATCGATCTAATACACGGTGCCAGAGATTCGGCCGGAATCGACCCGTTTATGAATTCCGCCGCGGAGACCATATCCAAGTGGTCCGACGGTGCTGAAGTCCACATTGCGTACAGGTGTGGGGGCACTGAGGCATTCACTATTGCAGGATCAGCAGGATCAGGAGGTTTCCAGGAAAACCGCTTGTGGGAAGATGCCGGCGGGCGGCTGCAGGTCGAGGTCAAGCTCGCCTCCGCGGGGCCGATCCCTGCCACGCCTGACTTCGCTGAAGTGGTAGAGGCCGTCGGGGTCCTAGGACTGCTGTTGGACGAGCGTAACATCGTACGTGAGGCAGCACGCGGCCCCAGAGCAGCCATCGACGCAATTCCATTGCCGGCAGCCCATATCAGATCATCAGGAGATCTGGTCAAGGCCAACGAGAGGTTCGCCGCTCTGTTCGATGCTGAGTCGGAAGAACTGGCCGAGAGCCGGCTAGCGTCGCTGCCCCTTACGTTTGGAGATGGAATCGGAGATGGAATCCTCGAAACGGCGCTGGACGTTGTGGGGCAGGGAGAGTGCTGGACTGGACGGGCGACGATGACGCGACTGGGCCAGCAGCACATCTATGATCTATACCTGGACCAGTTCACAGCTGGCGGGGGAGACGACCTAATCCTGGTTCTTTTCGACCGCACTGACGAGCTATGGGCCCAGCGTGATACCATTACTCGCGAGAAAAGACTGACCTCAGCCGGACTCGCAGCAAGCGTGGCACATGAGGTGAACAATCCCCTCGCCGCTGTGAGAATGGAAGCTGAGCTCATCCTATCCAGTACCCATGACGAAGAGGTCGCGAGGTCGGCCAACGTCATCAAGCGCGAGGTCGATCGGGCTTCTCGGGTAGCAAAAGCCCTTCTCCACCTGGGGTCCAGATCTGATGGGCACGTTAGCACAGTACAGGTGAACGAACTGCTACGTGATGCCATTGAGCGGAGACGGGAGAGCGGCCGGCCTGGCGACACTGAGTATCGTGTGAAGTTGGACCAAGATCTGCCAACCATAGTGTCGGCGGCTGGCGATCTGCAGCGGGTCTTCACACACCTTATAACCAACGCCGAAGAGGCACTCGAGGGACGGTCAACCCGGGTCATCGAAGTGAGGTCGGAGAGAAGTAGGCGCGGGGTGCGAGTGAGCATCTCGGACAGTGGGCCCGGCATACCCGAAGATATCCGACGTCGGGTACTCGATCCGTTCTTCACTACCAAGGACCCCGCTGGGGGTGCGGGTCTGGGGCTCGCGTTGAGTCACGCGGTGGTGGCGGAAGCTGGCGGAAGATTGTGGTTCGACGACGGTCCATTGCATGGCACCCGTGTGGTTGTCGAGCTACCACTTCAGGGCAACCAAGAGGGCCCAGAGCAACGCCTGCCATAGTGGAGGGATGAGTCCCGGCTCGGATGGCCCACTATCGCGCCTCTGAAACGCATTGAGCTGCGGTTCGCGATCACTGCTTTTTTTGCGACATGCTGCCCCGTGACGTCACTGGGCCAGCCCGAGATCATTACGGAGGACCGTGGCGTCCGAGCGTGTTAATCGCACTGGGCCGCGACTCCCAGATGGCCGTCTCCCACGTTGTTCGACGCGAGGTTCGCAGCAAATGGAACGACTCATGGTCCAGCTCGCCGCATTGGTGGCCCTAGGGATTTCGGCCAGCTGGCTCGCTTGGCGCCTCAGGTTCCCGTCGATATTGCTGCTTCTCGTTGCGGGTTTTGTCATCGGCCCTGTTACCGGTCTGCTCAACCCCGATGCTCTGCTCGGAAACCTCCTCTTTCCAGTGGTATCGCTCTCAGTAGCCGTCATACTCTTTGAGGGAGGACTGAGTCTTGATGTAGCGGAACTGCGGGAGATTGGTGGCGCCATACGCAATCTGGCGACCATCGGAGTGCTGGTCACATGGGTACTGGCCGCTCTATCGGCGCACGTGCTCCTCGACTTCGGCTGGGCATTGTCAGTCCTTCTGGGGGCCATCCTGGTCGTGACCGGACCCACAGTCATCGTACCACTTCTGCGCCATGTAAGGCCCACCCATCGTGTCGGCTCGGCCATGAAATGGGAGGGTATTGTCAACGACCCGCTCGGAGCCATTTTGGCAGTCCTGGTTTTCGAGGCGATCATTGCCGGAGGAAGTGGGCAGGCTTCCATAGCGGCGATTGGGATCCTAAGAGCACTGCTGGCTGGTGGAGGCATCGGGTTGGCGGGAGCCGCATTACTAGTTCTGGCGCTACGACGGTATTGGATCCCCGATTTCCTGCAGAACCCAGCCGCTCTCACAGTAGCCCTCCTGGCGTTTACCTTGGCCAACGCGGTGCAGACAGAATCCGGACTGCTAGCAGTGACAGTGATGGGATCTGCTCTGGCGAGCCAGACGCTGGTATCAATTCGTGACATCGTCGAATTCAAAGAGAACTTGCGTGTCCTCCTGATATCGGTGCTGTTCGTGGTCTTGGCAGCCCGCCTGCCCCTTGAAGCTCTTGTCCCTAGCGCAGCCACCTTGTTGTTCCTCGCCGGACTCATTCTCGTTGTACGACCTCTATCGGTTCTGTTGGCGACATGGGGAACCAAACTCTCATGGCGCGAGAGGTGCTTCCTGGGGCTTATGGCGCCCAGAGGCATTGTTGCGGCTGCCGTCGCGTCAGTATTCGGCTTGGAACTGACGCGGCATGGACACGGTGGCGCCGAGGCGCTTGTCACTGTCACTTTCTTCGTCATCGTGGGGACCGTATTCATCTACGGACTCTCCGCAGCCCCGGTCGCGCGGTGGCTCCGGGTTGCCTCACCCAACCCACAGGGCCTGCTGTTGGTCGGAGCAGATTCCTGGGTCCGCTCTCTTGCCCAATTGCTCAACGACGCCGGGATCAAGCTCGCTCTGGTTGACTCGAACTGGAGCCACATCTCCGCCGCGCGGCAACTGGGTGTGACGGCTTACTACGGCAATATTCTCTCAGAGCATACCATGGAGGAATTGGAGCTGGACGGACTGGGACGACTATTGGCACTCACCCCCAACGACGAGGTGAACGCCCTCGCAGCGCTGCATTTCAGCGACGTATTCGGTCGGTCGAACGTGTATCAACTGCCGTTGCCAGACGATCAACCAACCAGCACCCAACAGAGGATGCCAAAGCACCTTCGCGGACGCTTTCTATTCGATCGCAGGGCAACGTACGATAGGATCACAGCTCGCTGTGAGTCGGGGGCGACGATCGAGCGGACTCCCCTGACCAATGAGTTTGACTTCGACAGGTTCCTGGCGCAACATGGAGAGCTGGCATTGCCTCTTTTTGTCTTGAAGGAGTCCGGTGAGCTCGTTGTGTTGAGCGTCGAGGACAGGGCAAAGCCGACACCGGGACACACCATCATCGCACTGGTGGGACCATAGAGGGCGGGAACACGGGGCCGTTGGACTGCTTGTTGATCCAATGGCCGGTAGGTCAATGCATCGAGCCTTATCAAGGGAGGCCACATTGCGCTGGAATACCTGGGCGAAATACCAGAATTCAGCCCTGGGACTGATGCGGATCGTCGTGGGCTTTCTCTTTTTCACCCATGGCGCTCAGAAAGTCCTCGGCTGGTTCGGAGGATTTGGTGAGGCGGGCCAGACAGCGGAATTGTTCACGAGGTACGGAGCCGCTGGAGTCCTCGAGGCTGTTGGCGGCTTGTTAATCGTGTGCGGCTTGTTCACCCGCCCTGTGGCCTTCGTGCTCTCGGGTCAAATGGCCGTGGCATACTTCTGGATCCACGTCCAGAACGGTCTCTGGCCCTGGGTCAACCGGGGAGAGCTGGCTGTGCTCTACTGCTTCGTGTTCCTCTTCCTAACCGCGGCCGGTGGCGGCAGTCTCAGCCTGGATTCGGTCATAGCGAAGCGCAGGGACGTGTGAGGTGAGCGGCGCACGGTGCTTTGTTGTTGGCCTCCTGCTGGCAGGCGCCGCGACTGAACCTGTGGAAGGACAAGGTCGGGCCCTGCTCTTTCTCGCCTACGGCGGATACCAGATTCCAGCTGCCAGTCTGAGTGACCAGAAAGATGATCTGAGCCCGGGTTGGACGGCGGGAGGTGGTCTGGGTCTGCAGCTCAACGCTAACCTTGCTCTCCGAAGCCTGGTTTCCCTGGCCGAGAGTGACTACGGGGGTCCGGGACTGACTCCGGTCGAGCCGGCGTTCCGACGGATCTTCGCCACGTTGGACCTTCAGGTTGGACTGCCGACCTCCAGCAGTTGGGCGCCCTATGTCTTCGCCGGCGCGGGCTGGATTCGTGTCAGCCCTGCTGATCTGACCCTACAGGATTTTGGCAACTTCGTCACGCGGTTCGGAGCAGGCACCAACTATGTAGTCGACAACACATTCCTCACCGTCTTTGCGGAAGTGGGCAACACGCTGTACAGATTCAACGAACTTGGCTTCAATAGCTACCAGTACGACGTTCATATTTCCGGCGGCGTCGCGTATGCACTTCCGTTCTGAGTTCGTTTCCCTCCCCACCTAGCCCAGGCTTTCTAGGAGACTCGCTGTCAACTGTCCGGCGGCACGTACCGAGGCACCCGCTCTCAGCTCTTGAGGACCCCGGGCATCGGAGTTAAGCTCACGGGCGATTCCCAACAGGCTACATGCGTCACAACCTCCAGCCACGTGGTGTACAATGCAGTGGAAATCCGTGGTGGCCGGTGTAGATGACAGTCCCGAGGGCCTGCATTCAGCTCGCCTCGCATGCGAGATTGCTGATAGGGCTGGAATCCCGTGCCATCTCGTCCATGCCGCGAGAGAGTTCTGGACGGCCTCAGGTGGCACCGACATTCCGATCGACGTCGGCAGCATGAATCGTGCGGTACTGCAGACCGCGCACGACAGACTCACCGACGTACTCTCACCAACGCTTCCAGTGGACACGATTGCCAACCTATTGGTTCGATTGGGCAGGGCCGCCGTGCTCATACGAGAAGTTGTATCGGAGCGGGACGCTGGACTTGTCGTCCTCGGAGCAAAGCACCACCCAGCGGTCACTCGGTGGACGGGTGGCAGCACCGTTCACAACGTTGTCCGCACATCGAAGGTGCCGGTGCTCGTATCGTGCATGGAAGGCGTCGACGTGAACCGTGTGTTGGTGGCGGTTGACATCTCCTATGCCACCGGTCCGACAATCACTGAGGCGATCCATTTCGCTCATTTGTTCGGTGCGCAACTCAGAATCTTGCACGTGGTTGAGCCACTTCCCTTGATAGCCGCACTTCCCATAGCCTTGGATCAGGACGCCTACTACCGTCTCTCAGAGGAGCAGTTCGAGGAGGCCGTAGCTCAGCTGCCGGGGGGAGTCCACGCTGAGAAGGTCCTGCGGCGTGGTGCATCGGATGACGCCCTGGCGAAGGAGGTCGAGGAATGGGACGCCGATGTGCTGGTCGTGGGCTCTCACGGCAAGGGATGGGTGGATCGCCTGCTGGTAGGAAGCACTACGGAGAGAATCCTCAGGCATTTGCCAACATCGACTCTCGTGGTGCCAGTGGCCGACCCCAACCCAGCTCCTAACCTCGCCGGATAGAACCGTCGCACACTCTCATCCGTACACCTGCTCAGGTGGCTCGGTACCGGGCTGCATCTGGTACTGCGAGTTGCGGTGGTGTAGGTTTGGCCCGTATGGCGCCACGGACCACTTCCGAGCCAGAGAGGATCTGGTCTCGGATCGAGAAATTATCCCGAGCAGCAATCCGCATCTCCGCCCAGCACGAACTTCACCGGGTGCTGCAGGAAATTGCGGATTCCGCACGAGACGTCATTGGAGCACGTTACGCCGCTCTAGGAGTAATCGACCGGAGTGGTAAGGGTCTGGAGAGTTTCGTAACGAGCGGCATTCCTGCAGGAGAGCACAGCCGGATCGGAGACCTGCCACAAGGCAAGGGCATTCTGGGTCTGCTCGTTCAGGACCCCCGGCCCGTGAGGGTTGCGGACCTTTCCAAGCACCCTGAAGCTTTCGGATTTCCCACCAACCATCCCGGCATGAAATCGTTCCTCGGAGTCCCCATACTCGGTCGAGAGGTGCCGCTTGGGAATCTCTATCTGAGCGAGAAGATCGGAGCCACTGAGTTCAGCGAGGAAGATGAGGCGGTTGTTGTGTTGTTGGCCGGCCATGCGGCGGTGGCCGTGGAGAACGCTCGGCGCTACGAGCAAGAGGCGGGGCTCCTGCAGGAACTCAAGAGCTTGCAGCAGTCGCGCGACCGCTTCTACGCGATGATCAACCACGAGCTGCGCAATGCACTCACCGCAGTATACGGCTGGGCCGACCTACTGGTCCGCAAATCTGGCCACAACCCACCCCGGGCTGCTGTGGAAGTCCGCGAATCGGCCGAACAGACACTTGGCCTCCTGGAAGATCTACTCCAGCTGAGTCGGCTCGAAGCGGACAAGCTTCACCCTCTCGTGCAGAGTGCCGACCTGCTGGAAGTTGTGCGAGACGCCGTCAGATCGGTTGAGCCTGCCGCGGAACGAAAGAGCGTACAGATCAGAATGAAGGGTGTGTCGGGACCCGTCGAATGTCGCACGGACCCGCAGCGTGTTCGGCAGATACTCATCAATCTTCTAACGAACGCCGTGCGTCACAGCCCTGAAACCGAAGAGATAACTGTGAGCGTGCGGGCAACCGATGAATCCATACGGTTAGACGTCGTGGACCGTGGCGAAGGGATAGCCGCCGAGGAACAGGCGACGATATTCGAGGCATTTGAGAGTGGCAGCAATCAGAGGGAGCGCGGCACTGGACTCGGGCTTGCACTGTCTCGGCAGCTTGCTCGTCTTCTAGGTGGAGATCTAACTGTACAGAGTCAACTCGGTCACGGCGCAAGATTCACTCTCAAGCTCCCACGGTACACCGAGAGTTCATGAAGACGACTTCACAGACGTTTCAACTGAGTCTCACCGGATGCTGGGTAGGGTTCCATCCATGCGGGTATTGGTAGTCGAAGACGATCGGAAAGTTGCCGGCTTCATCCAGATGGGCCTGCGGGAAGAGGGTTACGCAGTAGATGTCGCCCGTGATGGTGAGGAGGCCACGACCCTGGCACACGTCAATGAATATGACGCGATTCTCCTCGACATCATGCTGCCCAGAAAGAACGGCCTTCAGGTAGCGGCAGAACTACGTCGCGAAGGTCGGAAAACACCCATCCTCATGCTGACCGCACGGGACACTACTGAGGACGTCGTGCGCGGGCTCGACGCTGGCGCCGATGACTACCTGGCAAAGCCGTTTAGGTTCGACGAACTACTCGCTCGGCTCCGAGCTCTCATTCGGCGTGGCGGATCAACGCGACTGGAACGCTTGACATATTCTTTGCTGGAAATGAACCGAATGAAGCATCAGGCGCGGGCAAGGGGGATGGTTCTGGACCTGACGCCGCGTGAGTTCCAACTATTAGAACATTTCATGCTACACCCCGAAGAAGTCGTACGACGGACAGAATTGTTGGAGAAGGTTTGGGACATGCACTTCGACCCAGAGAGCAACGTGGTGGACGTCCACGTGGGCAACCTTCGCCGCAAGCTCAGGGAAGCGGGCTGTGATGATCTGATAAGGACCGTCCGTGGGGTGGGTTTCTGTCTCAAGGCCGACGACGCTGAGGAGTAATGCGGTCTTTACGCCGTACCCTAGCGGTGCGGTTCTCCCTCACAATGTTCTTGGCTCTGCTGCTCATCTCACTCTGGGCATTTCTCGGTACGCACTTCAGTCTCACTCGGCAGCTTGACGAATCACTGACATCAGCTGTGCAACTCGAGGCGGCTGCGCTTGCAGCTCGACTCCCGATTGCATTCCAATCCAATTCCAACGACCTGGACGCGTTCGTGCGCCAGGTCAATCGTTTTGTCACTGTGCGGGATTCTGTGGGGGGGGTGATCTTGGCTAACACTCCATTTTCCCAGGACATCCCGGTTGATCTGGCAGGTGTTGCCAGAGCGCGGTCCGGAAGTCGCACATTCGTGACCCAACCATGGGGCAACCGCCGTATCAGATCACTCTACGCCAGCGTACCAGAAGGGAGCATTCCAGGTGCGTCCGTTGTTCAGGTGACGGCTTCCCTCGAGCCGCTGGCAGAGTTTGAGCGCAGCATCTTCTTCCTCATGGCAGCCACAGTGGTGCTCGGCACCGCGGCAACAATCCTCGGAGCCGGGTGGCTGGCAGGTTCGGCCGTGTCCCCCGTGGCAACCATCACCGCACAAGCGGAATCAGTGACGCCCGGCACCGTCGATAACAGGATAACTGCACATGCCGATGTAGCTGAGTTCAGGGGGCTGGTGGCCGTTTTGAACGGGATGCTCGAGCGATTGGATGGTGCGCTAGACCAGCAACGTCGCATGATTGCTGATCTCGGACACGACCTCAGAACACCGCTGACCGCCATGCAGGGTCAGATCGAAGTTGCCCTTCGCAGCGAGCGATCTCCACGGGAGTACCGACAAATCCTCGAGAGCTGCCTCGAGGAGGTGGAATACCTCCACACCATCAGTGAAGGTGTCGTGATGCTGGCGAGAATCGAGGCCGGTGAACTGCGACCTGTCCCTGCACCCGTGGACCTGCTTGCGCTGGCAACCGACGCCGTGAGGCGCGTGCAGCCGCGCTCGGAGGGAAGGGCCATTTCGGTCGAGCCACCAGCACATGGCGCGATGACAATTGCGGCCGATGCCAAGATGCTCAAGCTCGTTCTGGACCACCTGCTCGACAACGCAATCCAGCATACCCCACCCGACACCCATGTGGTCGTAGCGCTGGCGAGCGACGCAAAAGGCATAGACGTGACCGTTGATGACGACGGCCCCGGAATTCCCGAGGAGGTTCTGCCTTACCTGTTTGAGCGGCTGTACAAGACCGACGCTGCTCGAACGCGGGCCGCTGGTGCTGGACTCGGATTGACGATCTCCGCAGCAATCATGGAGGCTCATGGGGGTTCGATCGAAGCGGCGCGCGGCAGTCTCGGCGGATTGCGTATCTCACTGCGATTCCAGCAGATAGCGGGGGGACCTGGGCAAGGCAGAGAACCCGGCTGACAGCACGAACGGAGTCCAGCTCCCCAAGGGTGGCACCAACTCTCTGCTTCAGGGTAAGTTCAAGGCGAACGATAGATGTATCGGGCACGAGCCCCACAACTCGTTGTTGCGTAAGGAGGATCTGGTGAAGCAGTTGTCTTCGTGGTTAACGCTAGCAACCTGCGCCACTGTTGTACTCACCCCAGCCGCTCTTGCTCAGCAGTCCACACTCCCAGCAGGTGTGACTGAACAGATGATTTCTGATGGTGCCGCGATTTTCAAGGGTGCGGGCACCTGTTTTGCCTGTCACGGACCGGACGCCAAGGGGATTCCCAACCTCGGGGCCAATCTGACGGACAGCGAATGGACTCACGCCGACGGTAGCTACGATAGCATTGTCGCGACGATCAATAGAGGCGCCCAGGGCGCAAGCGGAGCGGTCATGCCTCCGAAGGGTGGGCCTAACCTCTCCGAAGAACAGGTGAAGGCGGTGGCAGCGTACGTGTGGAGCCTCAGCAAGAAGAACCAGTAAACCACCACAAGACCCAGACACCCCTGCGGCCCAACAGCCGGACTGTCGGGCCGCAGTCGTGGTATCTAGGTCAGCATAGCCCGCCCCACCCCTGTGGCTGCCAGGTAGATTGGCTCTGCACTCTTGCTAACGCCGCTTTGCTTGGTTCTTCTCCTGGGACTCCGGTTCTCTACCCCGGACCTTAGCGGTCAGACATTGGTCGCCACTGCATGGCCGGGTGTGGCGATGTCGGCACCGAGGACGGTTGCTGGCGTGCGTCGTTACGAGTGAGCAAGTGAGCTGGTCCCTGCACCGGCGCTATTTCCTCCTGCGATCTCACAACCCCGTAGCAATCCGCCAGATCTGTGCGATCAGGAAGCAGACGGTGAAGCCCATCGCCAATGGAAGGGCTGCCGACAGTGTCGTCCACTTGACACTTCTCGTTTCCTTGTAGACGGTGTACAGAGTTGTGGAGCAAGGATTGTGGAGCAGACTGAATAGCATGAGGTTGATACCTGTCAACAACGTCCACCCACCGGCACGGAGCAAATCACTCGTAGCAGAAGGCGACTCCAGCTCGAACATCACCCCGGATCCCGCTCCCACACCCCCAAGCTTGAGCGTGAGTACGGTCAACATCAGCACAGTCGGGATGACAATCTCGTTTGCCGGTATCGCCACTACGTAAGCCAGCAGAATCACACCGTTGAGACCGAGCAGCAGTCCAAACGGATCCAACCACGAAATCATGAGCTCCGCGATGCTCAGCCCACCGACATGCAGATTGGCGAGCAACCAAATGACGGCGCCCGCGGGAGCAGCAAACACTATCGCGCGCCAAAGCACTATGACTGTTCTGTCGATCAGCGAAGTGTAGAGGGTCCGGATTATGCGAGGTGGTCTGTACGGCGGTAGCTCGAGGCTAAAAGTGGTGGCCTCTCCCCGCAGAACGGTGCGTGAAAGAGCCCACGAAGCAAGCAGCATCGCCCCTATGCCAACGACCGCCACACTCACCACAGCCGTAGCTGAAACCAGTCCAGCGATGTGCGCTGGAGCCAACGCTCCAATGAAGATGCTGGCGATGAGAATCTGTGTCGGCCAGCGTCCGTTGCAAAGCGAAAAGTTGTTTGTGATGATGGCGATGAGCCGCTCTCGGGGGCTGTCGATCACGCGGGTTGAGACTACTCCTGCCGCGTTGCAGCCGAAGCCCATGCACATCGTTAGCGCTTGTTTTCCATGGGCCCCAGCTTTCTGGAACAGCTTGTCCAAGTTGAAAGCTACACGGGGTAGGTAGCCGAAATCCTCAAGTAGCGTGAACAAAGGAAAGAAGATAGCCATCGGCGGCAGCATAACGGCGACTACCCAGGCAGTGGCCAAGTACACACCGTCTATGAGGATCCCGGAGACCCACCAGGGCATTCCGATGCCTGCCGCCAGATCCTTGAGTGCTGGATGCCCCATATCGAGCAAGAGCGCCGCTATTGCTCCCGACGGAATGTTGGCACCCGCTATAGTCATCCAGAAGACCGCAGAGAGTATCACCAGCATGACGGGGAACCCCAGCCAGCGACTAGTCAGCAAGCGGTCGAGCGACCGGTCCAGATCAAAACCGCTGCGCCTGAGTCCCCTCAGTGTGCTGCTTTGCACGATAGTCTGCGCAGCCGCGTAGCTGCTCTCGGTCAGGGAATCCTGGAATTCCGGGCTCAGCGTCCAGCGCAATTCCTCAGCCAACGCCAGCAGCTCGTCCGAGCGGCTACTGTCACTCACCGGAGACGGCGCCGTCGCCATCGACCCGGGGTAGGGTGCGCCGTCTTCTCGCAAGGTACCTATTTCACCGGTCCTGACAGCTGTCGTGATACTTCCGTCCCCTGCCAAGAGGCGGAGGGCAACCCACCGTGAGTTGGAGAGTTCGGGGAATACCCTTTCCAAGTGTCGCGACAACCGTTCGACGGCGGCTTCGAGATCCGGCGAGTAGTGGTCGATTCGAAAGGGACTGGTCTTGACCTCGCCTGCTGCAACCCCGTGGATTGCATCGAGCAGTTCTGGGATGCCGTCGCCACGTCGTGCCACGGTTGGAACCACTGGCACCCCCAGCAGTTGCGACAGCTTCACGACGTCGGTGCCAATTCCGCGTCGTTTTGCCTCATCAACCAGGTTGAGGCAGATCACGACCCGGTCTGTGATTGCCAGAATCTGAATTGCCAGATTGAGGTTCCGCTCAAGACGGGTGGCATCGACAACTACCACTGTCACATCCGGTCTACCGAAAAGTATGAAGTCTCTTGCTACCTCTTCATCAGCGCTGCCGGCGTTCAGCGAGTAGGTACCGGGAAGGTCGATCAGCTTGATCCTCCTGCCAGCGTGGCGGTAACCTCCTTCCGCCCGCGCTACCGTTTTGCCCGGCCAGTTTCCGGTGTGCTGACGCAAACCCGTGAGCGCATTGAAGACGGTACTCTTTCCTGTATTGGGATTGCCGGCCAACGCCACCAGGAAGTCCCATCTGTCGAGCCGCACTCCAAGCTGCACTAGGCTGGCAGCGCGACCCACTGAACATGCATCACAGGCGCTGGAAACGCTGGCCGCCATGTTAGCTCCGCACTGCCTGGTCACTGCGATCGATATGGATCCACTCAGCCTGCTGTTTGCGCAGAGCGATTAAGGTACTGCGCACCCGGTACGCCACTGGATCGCGCAGAGCGCCCTCGAGTTCTGCAGTCACCAGCGTGCCCGGAACGAACCCGAGATCGAGCAGCCGACGGCGATGTAGGCCCTGGCAAGTCGGAGCTATTTGCACGACTGTCGCCGATTCACCGGACTTGAGCGAGGCCAGATTGTCGAACGGGCCCTCACCGACTTCGCCTTGAGGCAGCGGCACAACCGTGACGTTGGTGGCCGCCACCGGGTCGAGCTCCAGTGTTGTTCCATCGGCTGTGAACCGGATCTTCTCGGGTGTCATATCGATCACTTGGACACGCATCAACGGAACCAGACCAGCATCGAGGATCTTCTGAAAGACTTCCCGTGGCTCATCCTCCAAATGCACGACCGCTCCAGACTGACCGGGTGTCAGCGCGGTGAGCGGGACTCCGGACTGAGGAGGCATTTCGCCAGTTGCGGTCGGGATCGGATCACCATGGGGGTCGTACAACGGGTGCCCGATTCGGGCGGCCAGAGCTTCGGTCTCTGCCGGGGCCAGAGTGTGTTCCTGCCGCTCCGCCTGCTCGTGCCAGTCCGCCGGCTTGACATTTGTCCGGTCGGCTAGGTAGCGCTCCCACAGCCGATGTGTCCGCAGCAGACGCAGAGCATATTCGCGACCAGCCTTGGTTAGCGGTAACCCTCTGCCATCGGAGTGCATGAGCTCCATCGCCTCGAGCTGGTTCACAAGCCGCGCTGCTCGGGCTCGAGATATCTCAAGGGCTCCAGCCACACTCTCCACGCTACAGGTCTTGCCGGTGTACTCACCGTCAAACAGATGCTTGAGAGCGTCCTCCATCCGCACCCGTTCAGTTATGCGCAGCAGTCTGCCGATTCGCGATGCGAGCCCGTGGCGAGGCCAGAACAGGATTGCCACAAACACCACTACGGTCGTGAACGCGGTGAGTGCGAGAATGGGATCAACCATGGACACACCAAAGTAGCTCTGAAAGGAAAGCAGTCACTGGCTGTCGGAGCCCCGCAAGTAGCATCGCGGCAACCAGTTTGGCAGAGCACAAGCCTGCTGAATTAAAATTAGCTGCCCCTAATATAAGTGTTTGGTCTAGGTAATTGTCAAGTGTGCAGGGGGGAAGATCCACCATCGGTCTGTTGTGCAGCCCCGTGTAGCGGCCGACGTGAGAGTCGCTGGCCGGACGGCAGGAACCTGGCTGACTACAACGGCTGCATCCAGCGACGATTGCAGGTAACTTGTCTTGACAATGGAACCTTTCAAGATCAAAGCCGTCGAGTCGATTCCCTTTAGTACTCGCTCCGAAAGGGAATCAGCCCTTCGCGAGGCAGGGTACAACCTGTTCAACATTCCGGCCAGGCTCATAACAATCGACCTACTGACCGACTCTGGAACGTCAGCGATGTCCGACCGACAGTGGGCCGGGCTAATGGTGGGCGATGAGTCGTATGCGGGTAGCCGAAACTACTTCCGCTTCGAGGACACAGTCAGACGGATAACTGGCTACAAGCACGTTATCCCGATGCACCAAGGACGTGTGGCCGAGAACCTGTTGTTCTCGAACTGCGTACGCCCTGGAGATCACGTCCCGAACAACATCCATTTCGACACTACCCGGGCAAACATAGAACATAACGGCGGCAAAGCAGTCGATTGCGTGATAGCCGAGGCGTACGATCCGCTAGCGGAAGTCCCGTTCAAAGGGAACATGGACCTGGCAAAACTGGACCGGGTCCTCTCCGAGGTCGGCCGACACAAGATCCCGTTGGTCCTCCTTACGATCACCAACAACTCAGGTGGTGGTCAGCCTGTTAGCCTCGAGAATGCCCAACAGGTCTCTGAATGGTGTCGTAAGAACGACATACCGTTCTTCTACGACGCGTGTCGCTTCGCAGAGAACGCCTTCTTCGCCAAAACGAGGAGCAATCTGGGCTCCAGCATCCCACAGATTGTCCGCCAGTTCTTCGACCTGGCCGATGGGTGTACCATGTCGGCGAAGAAAGATGGGCTCGTCAACATGGGCGGTTTCCTCGCTTTGAACGATGGCGAGATGAAGGACAAAGTGACCAACATGCTCATTTTGATTGAGGGCTTCCCCACCTATGGAGGGTTGGCCGGTCGCGACCTTGAGGCGATGGCACAAGGATTAGAAGAGGTTCTGGACGAGCGTTACCTTGAACATCGCATTGGACAGGTACGTGACTTCGGCGAAGCTCTTTGTTCGGGAGGGGTGCCGGTACTTCTGCCGATAGGCGGTCATGCCGTGTACCTCGATGCCAGACGTTTTTTGCCTCACATCCCCCAGGACCAGTTCCCGGCCCAGGCGCTCACGTGCGCCCTCTACCTCGAAGGAGGGATCAGAGGAGTGGAGATAGGCGGTTTGATGTTCGGTACGGATGCCAACTGGCCAGCACTCGAGCTAGTCAGGCTTGCTGTTCCGCGACGAGTGTATACCCGCAGCCACCTGGAATACGTCGCGAAAGTCGCGAGCACTCTCTATCAGAGGCGGGACTCTATTGGCGGTCTGAGGATCACCTTTGAAGCACAGGTGCTGCGACACTTCACTGCGCGGTTAGAACCGCTGCCGTAGCAATGTGGTTCGGCAGGCAATTGCGCCATCCATCCGTTTCCCTCACCCGAGTGTTGCAGATGCGTCTCATCAGTCTGGCAGCAGGTTGCTGGTTCCTTTCCACGGCGTGCGGAGGGGGAGCACAGTTCGGCACCGTCGAGTTCGGTGAGCTCGCGGTGGAGGGCCGGGTGGATGCAGATTTCCTGTCTCTTCAGCTCAACCAACTGGATCCAAGGTTTGAAGCGTGTTACGTGAAGGCACTGCGAGGCAACCGCTCAGCCCAAGGTACAATAGCATTGCGCCTGCGGGGCGGTGGTGGTCACCTGCGACCTGAGGTTTCCTTCAACGATACTGGCAGCCCAGATCTGGCTGAATGTGTCATCGAGGCTACCTCAGGCCTGACGATCATCGAACGCCAGGGATATGAACCGTGGGATTTCTCAGGCAGTTGGTCAGTCGAATTCAAGATTGTAAGACGGGACAATAGCTAGATCGACCCTCGAGACACGCAGGAGGAAAGGCCGGTGCATGCAACACTGGCACCGACCGTGACAGGCTGGAGTTCACTGGATCATTCCGGCGCGGGCTCTACCTCAATCTTCTTCACGTTCGAAGCATGAAGACCCTTTGGCCCCTCCTCGACCTCGAACTCGACCGGATCCCCTTCCGCCAGTGTGCGGAAACCTGCTCCATCGATTGCGGCATAGTGAACAAAGACGTCCGGCCCATCGTCCCGCTCTATGAAGCCGAAGCCCTTCGCACCGTTGAACCACTTCACCCTACCGTTGTTCATGCCAAACTGCTCCTGAGTTGCCTGCTCATCGCGTCACAGGTCGCCCAACCTGTCCTCGCCCGAGATCGGCGCAAGTTCCGCTAACCCTTACGACTTGTCACTCCTTGTCAACCCATTCTGTTGCGTGGCGTTGTACGCTGACTTCCGCTTGATTGCGGCAGCGCCGTCGCAGTTCACCCACTGAATGAAAACGGGGAGTCCGGCAACACTATCACTGGCTTGGTGCCTTGCTCAAGGGCGGCGAGGTGCAGGAAGTACGTAGCTATGCCCGCTGCACCTTGCATGTACCCGGTTTGAGCAGCCAGAAGTTCCGGGCGAACGCGGTGCTAGGCCCGTGTACAATCCTGCGGAAAGCCCAGTTTCTGATCCCAGCTTGGCAATCAAGTAATCCGCCCCCGCACACGCCTCGGTCAGATACTGCTGGTCCTGAGTCACGTGGTAGAGGTTGAGAAGAAACAGCACAACGCCGGGACTACCCGAGTAGAGGCTCGTCCCCACGGTAGCGGCGTCGGTAGGGTCAGCGGGCTACGTAACCCTGTCCTCAGTGACTATCTGAGAGGCCTGAATCCATCGTGCAGCCCCGACGGCATCGTTACAAGTCCATTCCAAGCGCTGGCTGGGGCTGATCGACTGCGAGCTCCGGCTTCGTTGGATCCAATCTGCTACCAGACCTATCTCCACAACTGCTGAACCGTAGATTCCTCCACAACTGCTTGAGCGAGTCAGAATTCAGATTCAGCTTCTCTCACTTTGACACTGTCGCGCAGGTGGCCTATATGAAGGTGTTGATTCCGTTCATCATCGTAATACCGGGGATCCTCCGCTGCATGCGACCCGATAGCTCTCAGAGACATTGTTCCGGCGTCGCGCTGCTGCTGGCGGCACTCTTGGTGGCCACGACTTGGACTACCCGGTATGACGCAGCTGGCTTTCCGGCCGAGACAGCACGCGTTGAGTTCCAGATGCGCGAGAGAGACCTGTCGTTGGATCTACGCATATGCTGGCATCACCGTGACTACCGCTCTGCGGTACCGGCTGTTTTTTTAGGAGTCACTTGAGATGAGACGTGCACGGGCGTCTGATCGAGCGCCCGAATATGGAAGTGCGAGTCAGCGAATAGCTGTCTGCTGTGTTAACCGACGGATTGTGAGTCATCCACCTCTGAGGAGGTAATCATGTCCGGAATCACGACTAGTCTGGGCCGCGATTGCGCACCACGGCCCCAAGCCACTCTAATCGGTATGGTCTTCGCCACGGTCTCTCTCATGACGCTGACAACAACAGCTGCCACCGTTGCCCAGGCGCGCAGAGAGGAGCCCCAGGAACCACTACCATCAATCGCGGAAAAGACGGCAGGGATGCGGCAGATAGATGGGTTCCTTCCGCTCTACTGGGATGACAGTGCCGGCCGTCTCTGGATGGAGATCAACCGCTTGGACGCAGAGGTTCTACATATCTTGGGCATTGGCGCGGGACTTGGCTCCAACGACATCGGGATCGACCGCGGTCAACTCGCTGGCTCGCGCATCGTCAGGTTCGAACGTGTGGGACGCAAGATCCTGATGGTACAGCCCAACTACAGCTTTCGGGCGCACAGCGACAACCCCGCCGAAGTGCGCGCTGTCGCCGATGCGTTCGCCCGCTCAGTGCTGTGGGGCTTCACCGCGGCCGCTGCGACCGGAGACGCCGTGTTAGTGGACATGACCGACTTTCTCGTCCGCGACGCCACGGAAATCGGCCAGCGCCTGCGGCCTGGAACGTACCGCTTCGACGCCGACCGCAGTTCGGTATACCTGCCCATGACCAAGGGCTTCCCAAGGAACACCGAAATCGAAACGGAACTCACGTTTACCCGCCAACTGGGTAGCGGTGGCGGCGGCTTCGGTGGGTTTGGTGGAGGATCATTCGAGGGGGTTGGTAACGTTGCCGCCACCGGCGAGGCAGCGAGCATTCGGGTGCACCAATCCTTCGTCGAGTTGCCTGATGACAACTACGAACCACGGCCGTACGATCCGCGCGCTGGATATGGGGCGATCACCTATGAGGACCTATCCGTCCCACTTGGCGAGTCGATGACCAAACGTTTCATCCGGCGGCACCGACTCGAGAAGGTCAATCCCGGCGCTCGCGTGAGTGATGCAGTAAGACCCATCGTCTACTATTTGGACCCTGGCGCTCCACAGCCGATTCGTTCGGCCCTGCTGGAAGGCGCGCGTTGGTGGAATCAGGCTTTTGAGGCGGCCGGTTATCGTAACGCGTTTCAGGTTGAATTGAGACCGGACAGCATCAGCCCGCTCGACGCCCGCTACAACGTGATAAACTGGGTGCACCGTTCCACACGAGGGTGGAGCACCGGCGGGTCGGTAACCGATCCTCGCACCGGCGAGATCATCAAGGGTGTCGTGACACTCGGCTCGCGACGTATCCGCCAGGATTACATGATAGCTGAAGGGCTTCTCGCTCCATACCGCAATGGTGACGAGACAGCACCTGAGTTGGCCGAGTGGGCGCTTGCGCGGATTCGCCAGCTGTCCGCCCACGAGGTAGGGCACACACTGGGACTGGGCCACAACTACTACGATAGCCGTGCCGGACGGATCTCCGTGATGGATTACCCTCACCCACTGATCACGCTCAACAGTGACGGAACGTTCGACCATTCCGAAGTCTACGACGTTGGCATTGGTGAGTGGGACAAGGTCACGATCGCATATGGCTACCAGGACTTCCCAGAGGGAACCGATGAGGCCCGAGCTCTCAGAGCCATAATCGACCAAGCGTGGGACCGTGACATCATCTACCTCACCGGTCAAGACGCAGACGCGCACCCCCGGGTTGACCAATGGTCTAACGGTACAGACCCGGCGGCCGAGTTGAACCGGATGATGGAAGTTCGGCGTGTGGCATTGTCCCGTTTCGGTGAGAATGCCATTAAACGCGATGTGCCTTTGGCGACGATGGAAGAAGTCCTGGTCCCCCTCTACATGCACCACCGCTACCAAGTGACCGCGGCTGCGTCTGCTCTGGGTGGAATGCACTACATTTACGCGATGCGGGGCGATGGACGCGAGCCCCTGCGCCCAGTTCCGGCAAACGAGCAGCAAGCCGCACTCGAAGCCCTGCTCGCCACTCTGAAGCCTGCGGAGCTGGTGCTTCCCACTGGCCTGCTTGAGAGACTGCCCCCTCGGCCCCCAGGCTATGGGCGGACCCGCGAGCTATTCCCGCGTTATACCGGGCTGATGTTCGACGCGATCACTCCCGCAGTGGTAGCAGCATACCATACCGTTTCGAGCATCCTGGATTCCCAACGCGCAGCCCGGCTTGTAGAACAGCGCATGCTAGATCCGTCGCTACCTGGATTGGTGACGGTAATTGACCAGCTCAGCGCCGCGACGTTCGGGGCCAGCACACAGAATCCGTACGAGGTAGAGGTCAAAACGGCAGTTGAGCGAGTCGTTATCGATCACCTCATGAACTTGGCCGGGAACGCCCCAATGCCGCGCGTCAGGGCCATCGCTTCGCTGCGACTCGAACGCCTGCGAGACGACTTCGAGGGAATGACATACCTAGCAAGTGACGCGGATGCCGCACACTACGGACTGATGTCACGAGACATAAGCCGGTTCCTCGAGCGGCCAGCGGCTAGCTTCTCACAGCCGGAGACGCTGTCTCCCCCACCGGGCGCCCCCATCGGAGAGCCAGCTCTGGAGTGGCTCAGGCGGTTGGACCCAGAACACACGTGGTGGGAGGGGTGGTGGCAGTAAAGCGCTTGTGCCCATCGGGCGTGAGCAGCTGTCTCGTCGTTAGGCGGCAGGAAGTTGCCGATCCGTCGGGTTGCGACCTGCCGCCTGGGATCGGAGGTGTGGGCAGAACCAGCCGGCTGGCCTGAGGGACTTCGAGGGCTGTTGCAGTAGCTTCGCTGCGCCCGGGGCAGATCGCCCAACGGTGATTGCCGAACGAAACCGTGAGTAACAAGGCCATTGAGTCCGGACACAATGGCCAACCGGGCTATTCGACCCAAGCACGGGGCCTTGAGGCGCGGCTGACACAGGCTTTGCGGCGAGCGGTTCGACCACCGCTGCAACACGCTGCGCCGGATACAATTTTCTCTAGCGCGCTTTTCACGCCCAGCGTTCGCGTGAAAGACCATCGAAGGCTTGCTATTACTTGTTCGGCGTATCCGAGAGCCGATCGACGGTTCGTCCCCCAAAACGCACAAAGCCTCGCACTTGCAAGGCTTACGCAAGAGGCGCCGGGCAGATTCGAACTGCCGAATAGAGGTTTTGCAGACCTCCGCCTTACCACTTGGCTACGGCGCCTGGTGACTCTCAAACTCGCTCAACTAGACCGTTTTCTCAACCCGTGCTGATGGGGTGACATGCCGACTAGTGCCAGATAGCCCTCAGCTGTCCAACACCTCCCGCACCTTCTGCAATAGTTCGGTCACGGACCAGGGTTTGTGGAGAAACGGCAGACTTGGATCGAACATAGCGCTGTCGCGGACATCTCGGGCAGTGTAGCCGCTGGTGAACAGAATCTTCGGGGGTTGGCCTTCTTTGCGGAGCGTTTCGTAGAACTTCATCCCGCCCACCTTTGGCATGACGATGTCCGAAATGATCAATTTGATCCGGTCGCGTTGATCACGGTATTTCCGCAGAGCATCCTCGCCGTCGACAGCCAGCACCACTTCATAGCCGTGCTTCTCCAAAACACGGCGAGCTACGCGACGAATCGGCTCCTCATCTTCAACGACCAGTACCGTCTCACTGCCACCGCGAACTTCAGAGAGCGTCTCATCCTTTGTCTGCGAAGCTATCTCCGCTGCACTAAGGGGGAAATACATGGTTATGGTGGTGCCATTGCCCACCTCACTCTCAACGTCAATCACACCGCCGTGCTGTTTCACCAGTCCATAGACCATGGCCAGGCCTAGACCAGTCCCCACTCCGTGTGGTTTGGTGGTGAAGAACGGCTCAAACACCCGTTCTTTGGTGCTCTCATCCATCCCGGTTCCAGTATCGGTAACCCTGATGCCCACGCAGTCGCGAATGCGGGTCCAAGGACGTGAGGCGAGATATCCCTCCTCGAGGCGGCTCCGGTATACGCTGATTGAGATGTCACCGCCATCCGGCATAGCGTCACGGGCATTCGTGACCAGATTGATGAGGATCTGCTCCATTGCACCCGTGTCCGCATCGATGATGTCGTGACCCGGCTCAACGGTTACGTGTACCCGGATATTCTCCGGCACGACCCGCCGCAACATTCCTGACACCTCGGTGACAAGCTGGCCGAGTCTAGTTGGCTTGACCTCGAGCTTGCTCCTCCGACTGAACCCCAACAGTTTCTTGATCAAGGCTCTTCCGCGACGGGCCGCTGCCTGCGTTTCCTCAAGATCTGAACGCAGGTCTGATAGCTCCGCTGGAATGGCGTCGGTTACTAGGTCCAGGTTGGCCGACACGATAGTCAGCACATTGTTCAAGTCGTGCGCGACCCCTCCGGTTAGCTCCCCCACCGCTTCCATCTTCTGAGCTTGACGCAGCTGTGTCTCCAAGGCACGTCTATCGGACACATCCTCGGCAATCATCTCGAAACCGGCGAGTTCTCCGCCATCACCGTACACTGGACGACCGCTCAACCTGACCACTATACGTTCGCCATCGCGGCGCTTCCAATGAACGTCGACCCCCATGATAGCTTTCTCACGACGGAATTGCTCCACCAATCGAGATCTCTCTGTCGGATCGGTGTACAGATCACGCTCCATGTTGATGCGAAGAAGCTCTTCCTCCGATTGATACCGCAACATCTTGACCAAAGCCGGGTTTACTGCCAGAAACTGCCCGTTAAGCGATGACCGGTAGATCCCATGAATGGCGTGATTGACGAGTGCCCGATATGTCTCCTCGGAGCGCTGCAACTCTTCCTCGGCCAACTTCCGCTCTGTGATGTCACGCAGGATTCCGAAGATTCCAACCACTTGGTCCTTCTCGTCGCGGTAGCTGCCCTTTGTGGAGAGGAACGTCCGAATGCCATCCGAGGTCTCTATCTTTTCCTCAAATGTCTGGGCTACACCTGAATCGATCACCTGCTGATCCGACTCGCGAATTTGCCGGGCTACGTGCGGTGGGAACAGCGAAGTCTCATCCTGCCCCACCACCTCCGGAGTGGGCTTCCCAATCAGCTGAGCGGCCGCGGCATTCAGCAGTAGGTAACGCCCTTTGACATCCTTGACGTAGATCGCGTCCGTCGTCCCTCCGATGACCGCCTGTAGGAGACCTTGAGTCTCACGCACGGCCTCCTCGGCACGCTTCCTCTCTGTGATGTCTTCGGCCGTAACGATGCTGTATAGAGGTTCAGCATCGTCACCCCTGACCGTCGAGGCCGTCAACAGCACCCACACTGCCGTTCCATTCTTGCGGAGGAGCCGTTTCTCGAGTTGGTAACGTGGGATGTCACCCCGCACGACTCTCTCCGCTAATTCCAACTCATTGTCAACGTCGTCGGGATGAGTGATGCTCGAGAACGCTACACCCGTGAGTTCCCCCTCATCGTATCCCAGCATAGTCCGAAATGCGGTGTTCGCCCTCACCAGCTCTAGGTCCGAGCTGGCGAGCACCATCCCCACGGGTCCTTCCTCAAACACCCTACGAAAACGCTCTTCACTCTCTAGCAGTGCTTCACCCACATACTTTCGCTCCAGAGCATGACGCACTGCTCTCGCCAGCATGCCACCGTCCACGTGTTGTTTCTGGAAACACTCTTGCGCACCCCGCCTCAGCGCCTGTGTTGCGGCCGCCTCGTCAGCAAGCTCCGTCACCACGACGATCGGTACGTTCTTGGCCTCAGCATGGAGCTTCACCAGGGCCTCAAGCCCCTGGCTACCGGGAAGCAACGGCTCCAACACGACCACGTCCCATACGCCCGCGGCCACGCGGCTCAAAGCGGTCTCCAGATCGTGTACGCACTCGACCATGTACCCGTGGTCCTCTGCACTCAGTTGTTCCTGAATCCGTAAGGCATCGTCGACACTGGCGTCCAATACGAGGACCTTCGTTAGCGACTTGGGATGCATGAATGGCAATTTGGGGATTGTGGGACCGAGGTCAACCTGCGTACTGCCAGACGGTGGTGCAACACGTTTGCCGCGGAATCTGGTCCGGACACCCTGAGCGCCTGCGCGAGGCCTTGCCGAAGAACACCGAAAACCGATATTGACCCTGACCACCCGCTGCTGGAGGAGACGTGATTATCACGACGACGAACACGATCGACGGAACTGAGATTGCTGAGTACCTGGGAATCGTGACGGGTGAAGCGGTGATGGGGGCGAACCTGTTCAAAGATGTGTTCGCTAGCGTCAGGGACATTGTCGGAGGGCGGTCGGCTGCCTATGAAAAGGAACTGCGGGAAGCCCGGCGGATAGCAATTGACGAGATGGCCTTCGAAGCAGAAGACGTCGGGGCCAACGCCGTCATCGGAGTCGACCTCGACTACGAGACGATTCCCAGTGCAAGCGGAGCTATGCTAATGGTGACCGCGTCTGGAACGGCGGTGAGGGCAAACTGGTAGCGGTTATGAATGAGATGAAGAACGGAGGACCTAAAAGGCAAACCCCCGCCCGAAGCTAACCGCCCAACGTCCACCATCGAAGCCTTCCCCAAACCGGTATCCCAGATCGATACGTCCCACGTTGGGCCCCGAGGCGCGAGTAGCACCAAACCTAAGACCAACGCCCACATTCCCGCCCAACCGTCTCGGCTGATCTGCGTACCATGCTCCGCCGTAGTCCAGGAATGCGGCGAAGCCGATGCCCAGCAGCCCTCCCAGCTCATCAATCAGGAATGACCGGTGCTCAATGGCACCCCAAAGAGCGCGATCACCTGTGAAGGCGTGAGGGCCGAAGACTCTCGGCCCAGCACCATGTCCCAGATCGTACTCCCTTCCAGGCGGTGTACCCTGGCGGATTCCACCCTCCACATGCAGAACAGTCGCATTCCTGGGGATCATCCGTGATGCGACCGTGGCACCTGCCCACACTTGCCCGGAGTCCAGCCCAGCCGCGTTGAACAGCCCGTTCGCGCTGGCAAAGAGTCTCACGAAGTTGCGGGAAATAGGCACTCCGGTCTCGAGCCTGATCCCGAGTCCTAGCCCGGTTTGCGTGTAACCCCACGCCGCAGGTGCTAGCCAAGCCGAGACGAATACGCGGTTGCTGAGATCCAAATCCTCCTCGCGAGCGAAGGCGCTGTAGTGAGTTACCACTTCAAAACGGGCCCGCGCGTACTCCATAAGGACTCCCACCGCGCCGGACACTGTATCGGGCACGACGCTGCCGGTGTCCGCTTCGAGCAAATACTCCTCTCGCCTTACCTGTCCTGCAACTCCGACCCTCAGGTACCTGCCCGACCCCGCGATAGGGGCATAGGCAATGTGACCCGATTGCTTGAACGACCGGCGCTGATATGTCTGGAAGACTTCACCGTCGCGATACTGCAGCATCCGTTCGCGGCCTGCATCACCAGGCAACTCAAAGCCGCTGCGATCCGTCCAGGCCCGGAATGGCAGACCCACGCTCCAGTTACCCCGCGTCCCATCACTCAGGTCGTCATACAATCCCTGCACTGCGATTCTGCTGTCCAGTGCGCGGTCACTGGCGCCAAGGAAGGTAAACGACGTGCGGTCTGGTTCATCTCGATACACAACCCCCAGGCTGTTGGCCCTGCCCAGGAAGTTCTGTTCCACCAAACCACCAGACCAGGAGAAAGTGCCGGCGGTGAATCGCATGCTGAACCGCAACTGCGTACTCCAACCATCCGCCGTTGTCACCACCACTGCCAACCGGCCATCTATCCGAACCGTGTCGATGGCAACGTCGCGGAAGACGCCAAGCGCACGCAGGTTCCGTTGGGTTTCCGCTACGGCGGCCGAATCGAACGGCTCACCGGCCTGGAAGAGCAGCTCACGCCGAATCACTGAGCTGCGAGTCGTGAACCGGATGGCATTAGCGATCCGAAACAAGACGTTCGATCGAGACTCGTCTGCGCCGAACACGTTGTGGGTGACTACCACGACGGTGTCGACCACGGGTGGACGAACGCCATGTGGAATCTGCGCCCCAAGCGTGAACGGAGCGCCTACAGCCACGAGCAGGCAGACGGCGGTTGAGCGTATCATGAGCAAGGTGGACACAAACCTAAACAGTAGGCCCCGACATCGCAGGAGTGCGGTGTCAGGGCCTCAAGGGAATCCGGAGAGCGCCTCAGAAATCGGCCAAGTAGCGATCCACCTCCCAAGAACTCACCATCGCCGAGTACTCCAACCATTCCTGACGCTTGGCTTCCATGAAACGCTCGTAGATATGCACACCCAGAGCGGCTCTGATGACTTGATCCTTCCCGAGGCAGTCCAGCGCCTCATGCAGGTCTCTCGGCAGTTCGTCAATGCGGTGACGTCGTCGCTCCCGGTAGCTCATGGTGAAGATGTTCTTGTCAACAGGTTCAGGTGGCCTAAGGCCGTTCTTGACCCCATCCAACCCGGCCGCCAGCTGCACTGTTAAGGCTAGGTACGGATTCGCAGACGGATCGGGCATCCGCAGCTCACACCGGGTCCCTTGCCCACGACGATCCGGGATGCGGACCATGGGCGAGCGGTTGCGCATGCTCCAGGCCACATTGGTGGGCGCCTCGTAGCCCGGGACCAGGCGTTTGTAACTGTTGACGAGCGGGTTGGTGACGGCAACAAAGCCGCGTGCGTGCTTAAGGAGCCCGGCGACATAGCCCAGACCGACATCCGAGATCTGCCACTTGGCGTTCGGATCAAAGAAGGCGTTTTCGCCGTCTCTGAACAACGACTGATGGGTGTGCATCCCCGATCCGTTCACGCCCTCAATCGGCTTCGGCATGAACGTGGCGAGAAAGCCGTGTCGGTACGCGTGGTTGCGGACGATGAAGCGGAAAGTCGCGAGGTTGTCGGCCGTCTCAAGGGCACCGGCATACTTGAAGTCAACCTCGTGCTGGCCACGAGCCACCTCATGGTGTCCTGCTTCCACCTCGAAGCCAAGGTGATCCAGATCGTGGATAATCAGGCGCCGGATCGGTTCGGCCTTGTCTACTGGCGCAAGGTCGAAGTACCCCCCGGCATCCTGCGTTTCCAGGGTTGGCTCTCCATTCTCACCAACGTGGAAAATGAAGAACTCAGCTTCACATCCCGCCATCATCTCGTATCCCAGGCTCTTCGCTTCGTCTATCTGACGCTTCAGAGTAAGACGGGGGCAACCCGGGAACGGAGATCCGTCTGGCACATATATGTCGCAGATAAGCCGAGCGACTCGGCCACCTTCGTCGTCCGATGGGTAGACCTTGAACGTATCGAGGTCCGGCTTGAGGACCATATCGCTCTCCTCGATCCGCACAAAGCCCTCGATGGATGACCCGTCGAACATGATGTCGCCCGCCACGGCCTTTTCGAACTGGCTCCGTGGAACCTCAACGTTCTTGTTGATACCGGTCACGTCCGTGAACTGCAGGCGCAGGAAATCCACCTCCAACTCCTCAGCCAGCTTGACAATGTCAGCTTCGCCGGCACCGCGCGTGTCAACAATCTTGCCTCGAACATCAAAGCTCTTCTTAGGACCAGGAACGGTAATGGATTTCCGATACGACAAGTTCGTACTCCTTCGGATGGCGTTCACCTAATGATCAGACACGGGTTGGCCAGGTGGCACAGACCCCACTGCACCCCAAGCCTAACGAATTCTCGTATTGGTGTCAAGCAATTTTTGCAGATACTGCAGAAATCTGGCATCAGCCAGTCATAATGTGGTACAGATTATGAGAGAATTGAGTTCGATTGTGCAAAATATGTAGGAAATTAACAGCATGTTGCACGTACAATACGGTTCATTCACCGTCAAGCGACTTAAGCAAGTTCCAAAGCTCTTGAGCCGAAAAACCAGCGAACCTGCGTTCGATGTCGTTCTCTGACCATTCCAGAAAGATCCATCCCGATAGGCGGTGGGTGTTGCCGGATATGAAGTGAATGCGCCCTCGGATGGCACCTACAGCGGCGTCTGCGGCAGTCTCCAGAAGAACGTCCCAGAGGCTGGAACCGCGTGTCAGCTCCCCCATGTGGCGCGCCTTTATCTGTCTCAGGGGAGGCTGGAAACGCGTCTGGGTCGGTCTACCCCCGGACTCTTCGGACATGAGGCTAGAGTAATGCAGCCCAGCCCAGGGCGCCAGCGGTCTCTGCGGGGGCAATCCCGGCGTCCCGATCGGAACCGGAGGCGCCAAGAGCCGGCACTGTTGCTTACCAGCGCGTAGCGGCGGCGCGACCGCCTGTAACCGAGCCTCCGATCGGGCGGGCGGCGGCCAGCGCGAACACCCGTCGGCCAGCCGTGCACTGTCGCTGCCGGGCGGCACCACATACATGCGAGTCCGTCTATATTTACTGACTTCGTAAGCAAACATGGAGACGACAGAGTCAGATGAATCCGACTACATCCCAGAAAGACTGCCCGAAGTGTGGCGGCGTCTCGTCGGGCAAGTTCTGCATCCACTGTGGCGCACCATTGGGGGCCGACAGTTGCCCAAGCTGTCAGGCGACCCTGTCCCCTGGAGTCCGCTTCTGCCATGCCTGTGGTACCCCAGTTCAGGGTGCGACCGGCGCCAAGAGCATCCTGCCGTTACCGTGGATGGTTGCTGCCGCAGCCGTGATTGTCGCCGTATTGGTGGTGGCAGTTCGGATCTCGGCTCCGCCACCCCCGACCCCCACAGCAGGACCGATGCAAACTGGGACCCAGACATCGGCCCCTGATATCAGTAGCCTGACACCGAGACAGCAAGCCGACCGCTTGTTTGACATGATCATGTCGGCCGCCGAAGAGGGTGACACGGCCCGTGTGGCTTTCCACACTACCATGGCCATCCAAGCCTACGCGATGTTAGGCGGGTTGGACCAAGACGCCCGCTATCACATCGGGCTGATCCACGTCGTCAGAGGCGAGACAGGGCAGGCACTGGCACAGGCTGACTCTATGGAGGCTGTCGTCCCTGGGCACCTGTTGGGGACCATTCTGCGGCACGCTGCAGCCCGTGCGAGCGGTGATTCAGCCGGTGCGCAGGATGCCTATCGACGGTTCCTCGTCAGCTACGACAGTGAAAACGCTGTGCCACGGCAGGAGTATGAGATGCACCGGAACTCAATTGATGCCTTCCTCGAAGCAGCCCGCCGCGCGACGCAACATTCCGGGGGCTGACTCCAGGCCGTGGACCCGCAGCGACGGACCAGACTCAAAAGAGCGGGCTGCCGGCCGCGTTGCCATCGACGCGCAGCCGGTTATTCTACCTATCTGAGGTTATTGGTGACACTGAGCGACATGCCTGGCAGCACCGGCCCACTGACCATCGTCCATCGAGAGGACCGCTATCCGTGACCGCAGAGGAATTGCTCGAACCCCCAGTGCGCGTGCTCGTCGTGGACGACGAGGTCTCGCTCAGGAACGCTCTCGCTCGGTTCCTATCCAATCAGGGATTCTCGGTCACCGTTGCAACCTCGGGCCCGGAGGCGTTGGAGAAGTTAAGAGAAAGTAGTTACTCGCTCATGCTCCTGGATGTACGCATGCCCGGGATCAGCGGCCTGGATGTCGTACCCGAAGCGCTGGACGCCGACCCTGATCTCGCCATCCTGATGTTAAGCGCGCTCACGGATGCCACGAGTGCTGCCATTTGCATGCAGCGAGGAGCCCTCGACTACCTGACGAAGCCCATTGAGTTGAACGACCTGCGTGAGGCTATTGATCGCGCCTTGCGTCATCGCGACACGCAGCTACAGAGCCGAGAGATATCTGCTTGGCTCAAGGAAGAGGTTCAACGACGCACCGCCGAGGTCAAGCGCGAGCGCGACAAGCAGCAACAACTCACCGTCGCGACGCTCGAGGCGCTAGTCAATGCACTAGAAGCCAAGAGTTCATGGCTGAGTGGGCACTCAGCTCGGGTCGCGGCTCTGTCAGCGACCATTGCGGCCCATCTCGAGCTGTCCGATGACGATGTCGAGTACGTGCGGATGGGTGGGAGACTCCATGACCTCGGAATGATCGGCATACGTGAGTCAGTGCTCAACAAAGTCGGGAACCTCACGAAGGATGAGTTTGAGCACATCAAACAGCATGTTCTCATCGGTTCTCAGATCTTGGCGCCACTGCAGCATCTTGGGCCAATAGTGTCATTCCTGCGAGGTCACCACGAATGCTGGGATGGAAGTGGCTATCCAGACGGACTGTCCGGGGAGGACATTCCTCTTGGAGCCCGGATCATTGGCGCCACGGAGATCTACGACGCCCTGACCACGCCACGCCCCTATCAAGAGAAGCTGGCACCAGAGGAGGCCGTCAAGCGCATCCGTCAGCTCCAGGGCAAGGTGCTAGATCCCGTGGTCATGGATGCCTTGGCCGAGGCCGTTGAGGCGCGCAGAGCGCTCATTTTCATCAACGAAGACGATCGTTCCATCGAGTAGGCTTCGGTCCCTAGCCAGCGCCACTGCGGTCGTTCTGCAGCTGGCCGGGTGCTCACCCTCTCCCCGAATAGTCGCTGTCGTGGGAGGAGACGAGCACTCCATTGTCCTGTTCGATCCCGATTTGTCAATGGGTCATACGATCCTCAGGCTGGCTGGACAACACTTGGCAGAAGGAACGGTGCAGGCGTCGTTTTCGAGCGCTGGGGAGGTCGTGTTTTTCACGGAGGCACAGCAGACAGGAGGCCACGTCGGCATGGTTCGTCGCTACGACGGCGTGCTGCTAGGCCACTGGAAGGCACCGAACCAGTTAGTGCCCCAGAACCTGGCTCTGCTCGACGACTCACGAACTCTGCTCGTCACGCTCCGTCCCATCAACGGCCGAACGGAGTCTGGAGCGCTGTCGTTTCTATCCACCCATGCACTGACCGAGGCTGGGCGACTGGAAGTGTGCAAGAGAAGCCCTGACGGAATCGCAGTCATGCAGGGCGGACACAGAGCTTATGTCCGATGTGTCGGTGCGGAAGAAAGCGTCGTTGAGATCGACTTGGAGTTACGGCGGATCGTGAAGACGGTCGCGATCGGGACCTACGATTCGACCGACAGCACAGTCTCGAGCAGCCAATGTGGCTCGGGTGGGATAGCCTTGTCGCGCACCGGAGGCATACTGCTCCTCCCATGCGACCAATCCGGCCAGCTCCTTTATTTGGACCGACTCACCTTGGAGCTGCTCGACTCCGTGTCGGTCGGGTCGTCCATATTCGACATCGCGATATCTCCCCGACGCTCGGTGGCTGCGCTCACCGCGCCAAGAGACAGCGTACTAGTGCTGCTAGACCTAGCGGCACGCTCGGTGGTAGGCCGAACTCCGTTGCCGGGCTTCCCAACCGCTATGTCTGTTGATGGCAGTGGTCGATCGCTGTTCATCGCCCTCCAAAATGGGGGAGCTACGGGAGTGTTGATCCGGCTGGATATGACAACGGGCAAGGTCGTTGCGTCAGCACCGATACCCAATGGGGTCAGTGCGGTGACCGTGTGGCCAGGTCGCTGGAGTCCAGTCTTTACGTGGCGATAGACCGCCAAGATCCCGGCAACCGCCACCCTCCTAGACACATCAACGACAGACACAAGCCCGGGGCCAAAGGCACCCGGGCTGTTGGCCGGGCGACGCCGCCGTCAAACGCCGCGCACGACCACCTAAGGGAGTTGCATCTCCGCACTGCTTCAGTAACGCACCGGTGTCACAGAAAGTTCCCCATCAGGGCAAGCGTCGGAGGCGACCCAAGCGGGATATTGTGACGGAGTCGACCGCGTCGCGTCGACCCAGGATTATCTTACTGTTGGCACCACCCAACCCGAGCCCGTTAGGATATAGCCTGATCACCTCGCGCGAGGCCCGCAGTGTGACACCATGCCTTGCCGGCCCACGCACCGCAAACAGCAGCGAATCGCCGTCACCTATTGCAGTTGCGCTCAACGAGTCGCCCGTTAGGAGCACTCGCACGCGGACTGACTGGAACAAGGCCTCAAGTCGCGCCCGTTGGTAGAAACCCACAACTTCCTCTTCAGCACGCAAGACAGCCAGCCTATCCAACCAGTGGCTGACGCGAGGAAATGCCCAGGTCACGACAATACCCAGCACGACCAGCGCAATGGCCAATTCGATGATTGTGAAGCCTCGACGCATAAGTAAAGCGAAGCTACTGGCTGTGTGCTGCGGCGCTGTACCCGAGGAGCGCTCAAGTGGTCTAAAGAGCGCATTTGTGGCGGTAAGGCATCAGGCGTCGACACGCACTTGCCCCAGCAACCCACAAACAGCATACTAGTCACTTGTTCCCACACAACTGATTCGAGGAATCATCTTTGCTTTCTTCCAAATGGCAGTATGAGTATTACGGCTGGTAGCACGCCAAGCCTCCACGAGGCATTTCTCGAGCGAGCGGCGCAGGCTGACGTCTCGGATTCGGGCAGCAACGGACTGGGGGCG
>Ga0209536_100001137_pt1 | contig 44058 bp, 34 predicted proteins | sample DeeMarSeWOR28_12_FD_187461 | JGI IMG/M metagenome (GOLD analysis project Ga0209536, IMG submission 187461) | Marine sediment microbial communities from White Oak River estuary, North Carolina - WOR-2-8_12 (SPAdes) (version 2) | ecosystem: Environmental > Aquatic > Marine > Intertidal zone >...
TCCTGTAATATTTTCTCCACCCAGGATCATGCCGCAGCAGCCATGGCTGCCGCCAATATTCCGACTTTTGCCTGGAAAGGCGAAAGCGAGAAGGACTTCTGGTGGTGTATTGACCAGACAATCTTCGGCCCTGACGGCTGGCGTCCCAATATGCTGCTGGACGATGGCGGCGATCTTACCCTGGTAATGCATGAGAGATACCCGGAGCTGATGAAAGAGGTCCGAGGCATCAGCGAGGAAACCACCACCGGTGTCCACCGTCTTGACGAGATGATGAAGAAAGGCACCCTTCTGGCGCCAGCCTTTAATGTCAATGACTCGGTGACAAAATCAAAATTTGACAACCTCTACGGCTGCCGTGAATCATTGATTGACGGGATTAAAAGGGCGACCGACGTCATGATTGCCGGCAAGATCGCAGTTGTCTGCGGCTATGGTGACGTTGGCAAGGGATGCGCTCAGGCTCTGCGCGGCATGGGGGCAACTGTGTGGGTTACCGAGATTGATCCCATCTGCGCTCTGCAGGCTGCCATGGAAGGTTACAGGGTCGTCACCATGGACGAAGCAGCGCCTGTGGGCAATATTTTTATTACCTGCACTGGCAATGTGGGGGTAATCAGCAGAAAGCACATGGAACAGATGCTGGACCAGGCCATTGTCTGCAATATCGGCCACTTTGACTCTGAAATTGACATCGCTGGAATCCGTAATCTCCCCTGGGAAAACATTAAACCCCAGGTTGATCACGTTATCTTCCCCCCTACCGGGGACAAGCCTGACAAGAAGCGCATTATTGTCCTGGCTGAGGGGCGCTTGGTGAATCTTGGCTGCGCTACAGGCCATCCGAGCTTTGTAATGAGCAACTCATTTTCAAACCAGGTTCTGGCCCAGATCGAACTCTGGCAGAACCAGGGCAAATACGAGAATAAGGTCTATTTTCTCCCCAAACATCTCGACGAGATGGTCGCCAGGCTGCACCTCAAGAAAATTGGCGCCAACCTCACCACGTTAAGCAAGGAGCAGGCTGACTATATCGGTGTGAAAGTAGAGGGCCCTTATAAACCCGAATATTACCGCTACTAGATTATCATTCAGGCTATCCGACAGCCTGTAGCTGCATCGGGAAGTTTTGATCAAGACTTTACAAGACTTCCCAAGTGCTAAGGCCAGCCATGCATTTTCAATTTCTCCTGTCCGGACCCGATGGCGACATAGAGCTTTCGCCTGAAACTCTGGAGCGTCCATTTTTAATCAGTCCGGAAGAAAAACACCCCTTTCTCAAGCTGGCAGATTATTTCGGGGCCCTGCAGAAATTCTTCATGCTTGAGGAAGGAGGTGTTTTTTCTTCAGTTTTGAAAAATAAGGGACAGCAGGCTGCGAAGAACCTCTTCGGCATTTCCAGGGTTATCATCCGTTCTGAAAAGCACGGGGCATTTTACCATATTGCCAGTGTTGAACTTTTCGGCATTGGTGGAAAAAACAGTAAATTCGCTGTCACCACGGCATTGTCAGAATCTGCCAAAACATCCCTGCAGGAAGAACATGGGATCCTCAAGGCGCTTTGCAGAATCACACCGGATTATCTGCCTGAATTATTCCACAGGGAGACTGTCACATGGCAGGCAGACTCAGGTGCTGTAGAATTTATCATGGTATTGGGCGCATGGCTTGACGGGTATCACGAATGGCATGCAAGCGAAAACCAGGAAACAAAGAAACAACAGATCCAGCTCTGGGATTATCAAAAGGGGTATCGTTTCCTCGATGATGCCGAAAGCTATGAAATGCTGCGGCAGGTTGCGTACATCCTGACCTGTTATTATGACCAGACATCTTTCTGCCAGATTTATCCCTGGCATCATGGCGCCGGAGATTTTGTTGTCAAAGCCGAACCCGGCGTAATCTCGGTGAAACTGATCACGGCCAGGCAATATGATCCACTGGTACATTTTGACGGGCAAGAACCGGCCGACCGGCTGGTTGCTGCTATTCACTTTCTGCTCAACCTTTGCCTCAGAATACGTTTGGACAGGCTCGACGGTGTTGGTGAGCCAGCCTGGCTGGATGACTTTGCCGTGCATGCAGCAGTTGAGGGGTTCTTCGCCGGGCTTCATAGAGCCTCAGCGACAAACAGGTTAATGATCGGGCCTGTTACAGATTTTCTGGAAATCATGCAGTCATTTGAGGCGCAGGAAATCTCCGCCATGTACGGATCACTGCTGCAAATATATGCCGATGAAGACCAGGATGATTTCCGCCTCATCCAGCAAAAACTCCCGGAGCATGCCGTGCAAATGCATGAAGCGCTGCAGCGCTTTTCTTTGGGAAAGACCTGAGGAGGTTTTTTTACCGGGGGATTTTTCCAACCAGATCAATATCGCCTGAAAGAACAATATGCATGGTCCCGGCCCGGTCCCTGATGCGCAAAATGCCATCAGCATCAGGCCCCAATGAGACACCAGTGACCTTTTGACCCTTGGGTGTGACCCAGGTAAGCATCTTATCCCTGATACCGTCGCGCACCTTCCATTCCCGCAGAATTGCCGGGAACTCACCATTTTCAAGACGCTGCAGCTCTTCCTCAATAGTGAGAACACATGCTTCCAGCAGCATTTCAGAAGATATCTTCTTGTTCGTATAGAGTGATAAGGCGGTGGCGCGCTCCTTCAGTTCTGCCGAAAAGCCACCTGCAGGTTGGAAAAGGTTTACGCCGACCCCAATGACAACAAGGGGGGGCTTCCCTGCTGGTATATCGTATATTGAACCCGTTTCGCTCAGGATGCCGCCAAACTTTCTCCCGTCCAAGAGTAAGTCATTTGGCCATTTTATTCTGGGAAGGACAGCATATTCTTTTTCAACAGCTTTACAGACAGCTAAACCTGCGGCAAGGGTAACTTTAGGGAGTTGCTCCAGCGCCAATCTTGGCCGCTGGATGATCGAGAAGTAAAGCCCCATTCCAGGCAGTGAAAGCCAGAAACGGTTCAATCTTCCCCGGCCTCCGGTCTGAGCTGCAGCAACAATTACTGTTCCAGGTGGCGCTCCTTGCTGTCCAGCTTCAAGGGCGACAGAATTTGTTGATTCTGTGACGTCAAGTCTTATGATATTCCGGGTATCCACGGTTGCGCATCACACCTTTGACCTGGCTCAAGCTAGTAAGTCATGGCTTATGTTTAAAAAAAAAAGACAGGGGCATAGAAATGCCCCTGTCTTTCTCTCATCTTGCAGAAGAATTATGAACGGGAGATAAAATTACACGCCGCGTTTGTCTTCGTCTTTGGCACGATCCGGCAGTGCATACATGGTACTGCTGCCGCTTGACCAGAACATCAGCTTGTTCTCTCTCACAAGTTCATTGGCTGCATTCTTGATCTCGCGGGGTGAGGCACCGTCAAACCATTTATGCATGTCCTTGAGATAAAGGGCCGGCTTCTTAGCCGCGGTCATTTTTTCAAGTATTGTTGCTTTTACCTCTTCTTTGTCAGCCATTTGTCTGTTCTCCTAAGAGTCAAAATTACTTGATATGGCTCGTGAACTTGAACTGGGTGGTGGTCCGCCAGGTGTCATATGCCAGGCGGTAATCGTCAATGCTCTTGTCCGTAAAGGGAATATCGCATTTCTCGAAGAATTTCTCCCAGCCAATTCGCTCGGCCCACTCACCTACACGTTCATACTTCTTAGCATCTTTGGCATATACTTCAAGTATATGTTTCACCGCCGCAACAGTTTCCGGCCAGCGTGGCGGATTGTTGGGCAGATACGGAATTACCAGCTTGGAGAACTTTGGGGCGGACCTGGAGTTGGAGATCTTGCCACCGACCAGGATGGCAATACCGTCGCCTTCAGGATCAGCCAGCGGCATGGAAGGACACATGGTATAGCAGTTGCCGCAGAACATGCAGCGGTCCTCGTTAACCGTAACACTCTTTACTTCTTCACCTTTGCTGTTAATGCCTTTGGCGGGCTTAATTGCACCGAGCGGGCATGCGGCAATCGCCAGGGGCAGCTCGCAGACAGAGGTAATCGTGTCATGGTCGATCAACGGCGGCTTCCTGTGGACTCCAAGGATCGCGATGTCGGAGCAGTGAACCGCACCGCACATGTTCAGGCAGCAGGCCAGAGCTACGCGCACCTGGGCCGGCAGGGTCATGCTGGTGAAGTGCTCAAACAGTTCATCCATAACGGCCTTGACCACACCGGAAGCATCGGTGGCCGGAGTATGGCAGTGGACCCAGCCCTGGGTATGGACGATATTGGTAACGCCGGCGCCGGTGCCGCCGACAGGCATCATGCCGTGGGCGTTGCAGTCATCAACCAGGGCCTGCACCTTGTCAGCACTGTCCACCATGAATTCAACGTTGTTACGGGTGGTGAAACGCAGGTAGCCGTCACAATGCTTGTCAGCCATGTCACAGTAGTCATTTATCAGTGAAGTACTGATGAGCCGGGCGGAGCCCACTCTGACGGTATAGCACTCGGCTCCGGTCTCGCTTACATGTTTCAGCACACCGGGCTCTAAAATTTCATGGTAAAGCCACTTGCCATAGTTCTCCTTGATGACAGGCGGGAAAAACTGCTCATAATGTGGGGGGCCGATATCAGTTATTCTGTCCTTCATCGGATTTTGCGGATCGTAACCCATAATATAACCTCCTTAAAATATATAAATATCTATTAGCAAATATTCGCGTTAGGTATTGCCACTTTCATGCAAGCCCGATTTACATGGGGTTTCTTTTACGGAACTCCGCCAGGTCGCGCTCAAATCCGCCGGGAACCTCTTCAGCCTTCCAGAAGACATACGGATTGGAGCGGGGTTCTTTAACATGCTGCGGCAGAGGTTCGACTTCCATAACCTGCAGGAAGGTGGGGAGGCCGATGCGCTGAATGGATTCACCGATCCTCTCACGGTTCTTGCCCTCTTCCATCCACCAATCCCAGCACTTCTCAATGATGTCCTTCAGCTCCTGAAATTCATTCTCCGGATCCATTTCAATAAACGGCACGATCATGGTGGCGATCTGGGCTCCATCAAGAATAGGAGCCTTGGCGCCGATACAGATGGTGGCACCCTGGACCTTACCCGGGCGCAGGGCGCGCGGCATGACGTTGATGCAGTGCATGCAGCGGGTGCATTCGGCATCGTCGATCTTCAGCGTATCGCCTTCCATCCACATGCAGCCGGTGGGGCAGAGGTCAATTACTTCAGCCTTGATATCAAATGGACCCCAGTCGCGGCCTGAATAGGAACCGCCGTTAGCCGGAAATTCACCGTTGAGGTAGCCCTTGACTGCTGCCTGGTCTATACGGATGTCATCTTTCCAGTTGCCGATAACAGCAAGGTCGGAGCGCGCAATGGCAGCAACACAGTCATTGGGGCAACCGGAGAATTTGATTTTAAACTTGTAGGGGAAGGCCGGACGGTGCAGCTCATCCTGATAGGTCATGGTGATATTATGGCAGGCGGCCTGGGTGTCATAACAGCTCCACTCGCAGCGGGCCTTGCCGAGACAGCAGGAAGGAGTTCTCAGGTTACCGCCGGAGCCGCCGAGGTCAACGCCAACATCGTGGGTCAGCTCATAAAAAATTTCTTCCAGCTGTTCGGTGAAGGTTCCCAGGAGAACAAGGTCACCGGTGGAGCCGTGCATGTTGGTCATGCCGGAACCGCGTCTTTCCCAGATATCACAGATCTTGCGCAGAATTTCAGAGCTGTAGAATTTACTTGAGGGCTGGTTGACGCGGACTGTATGGAAATGGGCTACACCGGGAAATTTTTTGGCAACGTCAGAATAACGGCCGACAATTCCTCCACCATATCCGAAAACACCGACGATGCCGCCGTGTTTCCAATGGGTGATCTTGTCCTTGTAGGAAAGCTCAAGCTGTCCGAGAATGTCCCAGCAGGCTTCATTTTTTTCAGCCTGCCGCTTAATGTCTGTGACAAAACTCGGCCAGGGACCACTTTCCAACTGATCCAACATAGGCGTATCATGCTTTGGCATCTTTGTTTCCTCCTTAACGGTCTATTGTTCTTAAACAACCTTAAACACTAAGGTTAACCTGTAACCTCTTGTAACCAATCGTTTTTCTTGCAAATGTGTCCCTTAAAACGGTGTTGGTTTCTACTTAAAAACGATTGAATACTCATTCAGTAAATGCCGGAACATATCGCTCAGACGGCCCTTTGTCAACAAAAAACACTAGGAAAAATGCGCAATATTTTATTTTCCCGGTCCTGCCAAATAAAAAAGCCGCGCCACTCCATTTTTACGGACTGATGCGGCTTTATTCTGCCGACACAAAAACTGGAAAAACTTCTACTTCTGGTTCCCCAGGCTATGCGGTTTTTCCATGCGTATGACAAAAATGAGAATTGAAGGGATAATAAAAACTGTAAAGATTGTGGAAACGGCGAGGCCGCCAATAATAACACTGCCGAGCCCCCGGTAGAGTTCCGAGCCTGAGCCGGGAAACAGAACCAGCGGCAGCATGCCGAAGATACTGGTTGTGGCACTCATGTAGATGGGGCGCAGCCTGCTCCTGACTGATTCGAGCACAGCCTCCCTGTACTCCATATTATGGAAATTCACATTGTTTAAGGCCTGGTGCACGATGAGTATGGCATTGTTCACCACTATACCGACCAGGATGACAAAGCCGAGCATGGTAAGAATATCCATGGGCTGCGGCGTGGAGCTTAACAGGTTGAGAAGCTTCAGCCCTATGAAGCCGCCGGCACCGGCCAGTGGAACTGTGAGCATGATAATGAGCGGATAAATAAAATTGCCAAAGAGCGATGCCATGAGAAGATAGGCAATTGCAGAAGCCAGGATAAAGTTCCATTTCAGCGCCTCCCTGGTTTCCGTGAGCTTGTCGGCAGCCCCGCTCATTCTGACACTGAGGCCTTTCAGTAAACCCATTTCCCGGACGGGCTTGATAATCTTGGCATCAATTTCCTCCATGGCCGTCTGCAGCGGCATATCCATCGGCGGTGTCATCTGCAGGGTGACGGTCCGGTTTCTTTCAAGATGACGGATCTGGGTCATACCGGTGGTGCGCTCCAGATCAGCCAGAGATGAAATCGGCACGACCTTGCCGCCCGGCATGGCAACCAGTGATTGGTAAAGTACTTCAGGGGTAAAGATTATTTCGTCATCTGTTTTTAGCACAAGATCAATGGTTTTTCTGCCTTCCTGCTTGAAATCCCCGACTATCCTGCCATCCATGAGAACATCAAGGGCTACTCCAAGGTCGGCGGCACTCATATTATTGGCCTTCAACCGTTCACGGTTCGGTACTATTCTAACCTCCGGATAGCTGAGCTCAATGGACGGTATGGGACGGACCTGGGTATCGGGCATGGTCTGCTTTGCCTTGCCGAACATCATCCCTGCAACCTTGACGATTCGGTCAAGATCATCGCCGCTGATATCAACATCTACCGTCCGGCTTCTGCCTATCCTGCTCTGGAAGATACCTGCCTGCATGGAGACTCCGAACATCCCGGGTATGGAAGATATCATGCGCCTGAACAGGGGCAGCAGGTCCGCTGCCCGCTCCCAGTCCGTGGACATGGCACCAAACAGCATAATTGATTCCCTTGCCACGTAAAACATGTTGAGGATGCCGGGGAGGCCATCGCGTTCCTGTCTAAAGTGCGGCTCTGCCATGACAAAAAGCTTTTCACCGATATCCTTTCTCTCCTCCTGGGAAAGACCGGGCGGCGGCACCAGAATGCTGAGCACAAAATTTCGGTTGCCCTGGGGCAGATAGTCAGTCTGGGGCATGAGCAGAACAACCGAGCCGACTGCCAGAAGAATCAGGAGGCCTACGGTCCCTAACCTGGTGACCCAGTTTCTGGTGGCCAGGGAAACCACTTGCATTATATAGGTAGAGAGCCTGGTCCCGGTTCGAGCCAGGATCCCCGCTTTCTTCTCGGTTTTTTTCGCTGCAACTGAAAAGAGTTTGAAGGCAAACATCGGGATTACCGTCATTGAGACAACAAGACTCAAAGATACGGCGCCGACAACGGCAATGGCAATATCGCGGAAGAGCTGACCGGCCTCTTCCTGGATGAAAACTACAGGCAGAAAGACAGCAACTGTTGTCAGGGTCGAGGCAATGATGGCACCCCAGACCTCCCGCGTACCATCGTAGGAGGCTTCGAAGGGTGATTTTCCCATCTTGCGGTGCCGGTCAATATTTTCAATGACCACAATGGCATTATCCACCAGCATTCCAACCGCAAATGCTATACCGGCAAGGCTCACAACATTCAGGTTGCGTCCCATGGCTTTCATGAAGATAAATGTACCAATGATGCTGATGGGAATGGAAGTGGCCACCACCAGCGTTGACCTGATGCTGCGCAGAAAGACGAGCAGGACTATAACTGCCAGCATGCCGCCGACAAGGATGTTCTGCTTGATAAGATCTATGGCGGCGTTAATATAGCGCCGCTGGTCATAGACCCATTCAAGGCTGATATCCTGCGGCGTAAGCTTCTCTGCGTTGAGCCATTTCACTACCTCTTCGACGCGTTCTGTCATTGCCAGAATATTTGTGCCAGGTTCCGGCTTGATGCCGACAACAATGCCGCTTTTGCTATTGTGGATAACCGTACTGTCGCGTTTACTGTAGCCGCGCTTTATCTGGGCAACATCCGCAAGGGTTACCCGTTTTTCACCGGTAGAAACAAGAACGACTTCGGCAATATCCTTTTCAGAGTTGAATTCACCGGTTGTCCGGATTCTGAAATCCCTGCGCCCAACCCCCATGTTTCCTGCCGATATATTTACGTTCTCACCCTGAACCGCACGTATTACGTCATTAATAGTCAGACCATAGGCGGCAAGTAATTCCGGTTGCACAACGATATGCATCTCATCATTTATGCCGCTGCCGATAAAGAGGTCTGCCACACCTTCTACCCGCTCCAGGTGCTGGCGTATCTCATTTTCAAAAAATGTCCTGTATGTTTCGATATTCCGGGGATTTGTTTCATTGGACTTGAGGACAGTCCAGATAACCGGCGACGTTGCAGCTCCCGTAGCATTGATGATGGGCTTATCTACCCCTTCAGGGTAAGAAGGAACCTCGTTCAACTTGTTGGAGACACGGAGCAGAGCCTCGTCAACATTGGTGCCGAGCTTAAAGGTCAGGGATATGGAGCTCTGGCCGTTGAATGCTTCACTCTCCATTTCGGTGAGGGCGGGAATACCCTTGAGGGTTTTCTCCTGCTCTTCGATAATTTCCCGTTCCATTTCATAAGGCGTGGCCCCCCTCCATGTAGTTGTAACCGTGATTATCGGCTCCACAACCGTGGGGCTCAGCTGGTAGGGCAGTGTCTGCAGGCTGATGACGCCAAACAGGACCACTAAAATAATACCGACCAGAATGGTGACCGGTTTTTTAATTGAAAAACTTACAATATCCATAATTAAACCATGCTATTTGTTGCCGACCGTAACAGGCTGGCCTTCGCGCAGTCTTTCGTTTCCTTTTACAACCACCATGTCTCCCTCTTCCAGGCCCGGTCCCGATATAGCGACAAACATGTCGTCATATCCGGTCACCTGCACCGGAACCATCTTGGCTGTGGCATCCTTCACCAGCCAGACGACATTCTGTCCCCCCTTGTCAAGCAGTGCATCCCGCGGCGCTTTCAGGCCTTCCCTTTTTTCTGCCGAAGGCATCAGGGCCCTGGCCTCCATCCCTTCTATCAGGCCGGCTGAATTTTGCATGCGTATTTTCACATCAAAGGTCCTGGTTGCCACATCGCCCTTCGGTACATAACTGAGAAACATTCCGGTGAGCTTTTCGTTCTCGCTCTTCACCGTCAGCTCTTTCCCGGGCTTCAAATATTTAAGCATTGACGCCGGAACATTGACCACGATATCTACTGATTTGTCATCGGCAACCACAGCCACCATGCCACCATTATCAACCCACTCTCCTTTTTCGGCATTTTTCCGGATAACTATGCCGTCAAAGGGAGCCAGTATCATCTTTTTTTTCTTTTCAAGAAGCAGCCTGTCAAGAGAGGCTTTTAACGATATGGATCTGTTCTGCAGCATTTTGCTTTTGAAAAAATATTCATCATAGGAGGATTCGGAAACAGAACCTTCCCTGTACAGAGGCTCCCTTCTATACAGCTCTTTCTGCGCCTGCTCCAGCTCAACAAGCACCAGTTCATAGTCTGCCCTGGTAGCACTGATAAGTGTATCGAGAATGTCTGCGCCCAGCCTGACCAGAGGATCGCCGCTTTTAACCTGGTATCCCTCTTCAAAAAATACCTGCTCCACAACGCCCTCAACCTCAGCGGCAACATCTGATTTCCGGGCAAAGTATACTGTTCCTACAAATTCTACCATGGGCTCTGCTTCGCCGTGAATAATCTGCGCCACCTCAACGAGGGCAGGAGGGGGCCCTTGCGGCTGAACCTGCTCCTTGGCCTTGGCTTTTTCCTCTTCAGCCGCAAAACCACTCTTTACAAGCAGCAAAAAAATACACAGCACAAATAACATCAGGCTTGTCTTTTTCTTCATGGATCTGGCACTCCTATGAGACAGTTCGGACAAAAAAATTTGCCGTTAGTCCTTTGAACATATTTGCTCTGAAAATTTATTTTATATTGTTCGGTGGCGGATTCTCACAAATTTGGAGTTATATCAACAATAGAAGCCAAAATACAAGAAATTTCAGGCTATTTAGAAAATATTTCACTGGCATCCAGGACCCTTTCTTCCTTTGGGTCAAAGTGTGGGTGATTTCCTGGCGGAAAGTAAGGCCATCAGAGGAAAATAACGCAAATATACAAGAGTTATCGAACGCTGAAAGTTGAGCAGAATACTTCTTGCAGGCAAAAAGAGTCTGAAAGAAAATACCGGATCAGGTCTTTTTTTCTTTTGCTTTTTTCTTAGGTCTTGTCTTGCCATGCGAACCGCGAAAAATTTTTCCCTTTTTGGTCTTTTTATCTCCCTTTCCCATAAAAACAATACCCCCTTTACCTCAAATGTTTTTTACAAGAAGCCTGTTGTCTGCAGGCATGCCTATAATCGCTGCTTCTCTTACAAAATCCCCGCTGCCGCAAGCATTGCCCAGCTTTCCGGGTACCTGTCTCTGTCCTGTGCTTCCCCCTGGTTTATAACATGCATGTGCTCAAGAAACCGGTTGGCTAGTACTTTGCCAAGCTGCACTCCCTCCTGGTCAAAGGAATTGATATTCCAGATAAACCCCTGCATGACAATCTTTGCTTCATACAGCGCCAGTAATCCCCCCATTGTGTAAGGATCCAGTTTGTCAGCCAGCAGAATCGAACTTGGCCTGTTGCCAGCAAAAAAACGATTGGGATTTTCCTCCTTGTGCCCGGTGGCAAGTGCGAGAGCTTGCGCCAAAAGGTTAGCTATAAGTTTTTGTTGCGATGTGGTGCCTTTGATCTCAAGGTCAATTGCATACTGATTTTGCCTGAAACCTATGAATTCTACCGGCACAACGGCTGTGCCCTGGTGCAGCAGCTGATAAAAGGCATGCTGGCCATTCGTGCCCGGTTCGCCCCAGACTATGGGACCGGTAGAAAAGGAAACCTGTGCACCATCCCTGCTCACGGACTTGCCGTTGCTTTCCATATCACACTGCTGCAGGTGTGCCGGAAAACGCAGAAGGGCCTGGCTGTATGGCAGAACAGCCACAGTCTCTCGGCCGAGAAAATTATGATTCCATATTCCCAGCAATGCCAGGAGCAGCGCAGGATTTTTTCTTATATCTCTTTCCTCGGCTGCCCGGTCCATTTCATTTGCACCCCGCAGTATCTCTATAAAGGCGGCATAGCCCAGACCGAAGCCGAGCATTACTGCACCGACCATTGAGGTTGCACTGTAGCGTCCACCGATATAGTCGTACATGTAAAAAGAACGCAGGTATTTATGCGGGTTGTCGAGGGGGCTTTCCTGGGCGGTTATGGCCAAAAAATGATTCCTGGGGTCCAGGCCCGCCCTGCTATAGGCAGACCGGACCATCTCTTCATTGCTAAGTGTTTCCAGGGTTGAGCCGCTTTTTGAAACAACCCCTACCAGGGTCCTGGAAAGATCAAGACTTTGCAGGACCGCCGCCGCATCATCTGGGTCCACATTAGAAATGAAGTGAACTCTTCTGTTTTCCTGGGCATATGCGGCGAGGGCAAGATAGATGGCGCGTGGACCAAGGTCTGAGCCACCAATGCCGATATTGACATAATCAGTAAAGGTTTCTCCCTGTCCATTCGTTACTTCGCCTTTGTCCAGCTGCGCCAGAAAAATCTCCAGCTTTTCAAGCTGCCTCTTCGCCTGCTGTGTTGCCTCTGCATTGCAGGGAGAGGCGCTGAAGATGTCCCGGCAGGCGGTGTGGAGCACCTGCCGGTCCTCACTCTCATGCCCTGCAATCCTGTTCATGATCTCGCCGTGCTTCATTGCAAGGAACTGGTCCACGGCGCCGGATTGATCAGCCAGCTGCTGCAGGCCATTGAGAACAGCATCGTCAACCCGCTGGGTACTAAAGAGCAGATCAAATCCGGCAGCACTGGCTTTATAGTTTGAGATTCTTTCAGGGGACAGGGCCCCAGGAGCAGTAAGGTCAAAAGGATTGCGGGCCAGTTTCATGAGCTTCTCATACACCGGCAGCTCATCGAGACCTGTTGTATTCCATGTCATAGCTCTTTTCCCGGTTCTTGCCTCTAGGAGATTATTGCATCGATAATGCTGGTCTGTCTTGCTTAAAGACTTGCGGAAGGAAAATTTTTTCTGCGGTATTTTTTAAATTGTTTACAAACAGGAGAATATCGCTCTCCCAAGAGAACCCTTAAAAAACTTCTTTCCACTTTTGAGGAGCTGCCTGCCAGACAGACTTCATTTCCCTGATGGCCTTTGCGTAGTCCTGCTGCCCGAATACCGCTGATCCGGCAACAAATATATTGGCTCCGGCACCTGCAACATCTCCAATGGTTGCAGGGCTGACTCCACCGTCAACCTCAATGCCGACCTCAAGGCTTCGCTCTTCTATCATTTTCCTGAGACTCTTAATTTTGCTAATGGCTGACCGGATAAAAGACTGGCCGCCAAAGCCCGGATTTACGCTCATCAGCATGACCAGATCTACATCCCCCAGGATTTCATCCAGGCTGCAAAGAGGAGTTGCAGGATTGAGAACCGCACCGGCCTTTTTCCCCAGCTCCTTGATCCTGCTGACAGTGCGATGGAGATGGGGACAGGCCTCAACATGGACTGTAATCCAGTCTGCTCCCGCCGCGGCAAAATCATCAATATAGCTGTCAGCATCTGCAATCATGAGGTGCACATCCAGGGGCAGGTCCGTAATTTTGCGCACAGACGCGACCACCGGTGGACCGATGGTTATATTGGGTACAAAATGGCCGTCCATCACATCCACATGGATGATATCTGCGCCCGCTTTTTGCACAGCCCTGATCTCCTCTCCCAACCGACTGAAATCTGCGGACAGGATGGAAGGCGCCATCATGAATTCCTGCATGCTGCTCATGCTCTCCCCTTTGTTCAAAAGTTAAAAGTCTTAATGTTGTCCCAAAAACAATTATTGTGACCGCTGCTTACCTGGCTCCACAGAAGATTCCATGCTGTTATCACCTGTTTCCTCTCCCTTTTCTGCACGTTCAGCACCAACCGCCACCATAACATAGGCATCGGGCAGTATATATTTCCTTGCCACTTCAATCACTTTTGTCGCATCAACCGCCTTGATGGCTTCTATATACCTGTTGCCAAAATCCTGCCCCAGGCCATAGGTTTCGTTTAGTCCCAACTCGAGCGCCTGGGCACTGTGGGTCTGCAAGGCCAGCTCATACTGGCTTATGAGGATATTTTTTGCCCTGTCCAACTCTTCTTGGCTTACTCTCATTTCGCGGATTGTTTTGAGTTCATTCCAGACACTGTTTATTGCCTGTTCCTTTTTCTCGGGACTTGTTCCCACATAAATGCCGAACGCTCCGGTATCCAAACCGAAAAATGAAAAGGATGAGAGGCTGTAGGCCAAGCTCTGTTTATCACGCAACTCAGTAAAAAGGCGGCCGCTCTGTCCGGACAGGATAGTATCCAGAACCTCAAGTCCATACCGGTCGGAATCCTTCAAAGTTGTGCCCAGAAACCCGATAACCAGGTGGACCTGCTCCTTGTCACGGCGTATCTCCTTGATCTTTTCTTTTGTCAGACTTGCCGGCGGCAGTATATCCTCATAGATCTCATGCTTTTCCTGGATTTTTGCCCTCTGCCAGTCGCCGAACAGACGGACGACCAGATCTTTTGTCTCTTCTGCCTTGACATCTCCTGAAATTGCCAGGACCAAATTCTCCGGTTTGGCATGCTTAAAATAAATATCCTTTAAGGCCGCGGCAGTAAAACTCTTTATCGCATCTTCGGAGCCGATACTGTTGAGGCCGTAGGGATGGCCGCCAAACAGCTGGCTGTTGAATTCCTGAAAGGCCAGTGAAGTAAGGGAGTCATCCTGTTGTTTAAGCTGGGCCAGGAGTTCTGGCCGAATTTTTTCAGCCTCCTGGGGGGCAAATGCAGGTTCACGTATTACATCGCGAACCAGAGCCAGGCCCTCTGGGAAAAAGCGTGCCAGGAAATCTGCTTTTACGCCAAAGGTGTTCTTGCCGCCAAACCCGGTGAGTCCACCAGCCATGTCTGCCACAGCCTCAGCCAGTTCCTTTGCTGTCAGGTTGCGGGTCCCCTTGGGCAGGAGCTCACTGATAAAGGAAAAGGCCCCGTTTGTTAATTGGGTCTCTTCTCGCAGCCCTCCAGGAAAAACAGCCCGGACGCCCACTGTCGGCACTGTCCCATCCTCCCGCACCAGCAAAGTGATGCCGTTTTCAAGCCTGAAGCGATGTACCCTGCTCAGATAGGAATTGGGCAACATCGCTTCGGAGTCACTATGGATCGCGGCTTCCCGGGCCCTGGCAATAGACGCTTCAATCTCTTCCATGCCGGGTTCAAAGGTGTTTTCTTTCGGCATAAGGAAACCAACATTAATGGTGTTTCCTGAAAAATATTTCTGGGCCACCTTTTTAATATCCTCATGGGTCACGGCCCTAATTTTCTCCAGATATTCATCTTCTCTGGGATCTCCGGTCATCATCTCGAAGGATCCCAAGACCCGGGCCTGGCCCTCCACCCGTTCCAGGTTAAAAACAAAATCGCTTTCCAGGCCGCGTTTCGCCCGCTTTAACTCTTCATCTGTTACGGAAAAAGACTTTAGCTTGAACAACTCTGTAAGTGTGGCCTCAAAAGCTGCGAGCATATTGTTGCTGTCAAGAACTGCCATTATTTCAAACATGCCTGGATCGACCGGGGTAAAAGCTGTGGCATTGATACCATAAACAAGCTGTTTTTCATCCCGCACTGCCCTGTAAAGGCGTGAGGTTTCGCCATGGCCCGAAATCTGGGCCAGAACATCCAGGACCGGGGTATCAGGACTGTCAAATTTTGAGATTGGAATGGCAATTGCCATCTGGGGCTGCATAATATCAGCCTTCATGGTAAAAAAACGTGCCTTTTCCTGAACTGGCTCAGCAGGCAGGGATGGCTGCTCCCTGTCGCCTCTGGCCATACCACCCATGATATCATTGACCCTGGTGATAACCTCCCTTCCCGTGACGTCACCCGCTACAACCACAGTCAGGTTTTCCGGATAATAATGTTTTTGTATATACTCGATTATCTTGTCGCGGCTGAAGTTATTGATGGACTCCTCATTGCCAATGACAGGGAGCCGATACGGGTGCCTGGTGTAAGCTGTTGCCATTAATTCATGGAACAGCATTATATTGGGCCGGTCAGAACGCATGGAAACCTCTTCAAGGACAACTTTTTTCTCGCGTTCCAGTTCAACCGGGTCAAAGACTGAATGCATGACTGCTTCAGCCAGCACCTCAAATGCCATGTCCCAGTGGACTGCCGAAAGGGTGGCATGATAGACCGTATATTCATATGAGGTATAGGCATTGATCTGTCCCCCAACCCCTTCAATGGCTCCGGCAAGCTCACCCGGTCCCCTTGTTTCTGTCCCCTTAAAAATCATGTGTTCAATAAAATGGGTGATACCTGCCTCTTCTGGATTTTCATAGACGGACCCGGCTTTGACCCAGATCTGAACCGTTGCCACCCTTGTTCCCGGCATCTCTTTGACAAGGACGGTCAGGCCATTATCCAGGGTTGCTTTATGGAGGTGTGGGGCCAGTTCTTCTGCCAGTGCAGGTGAAATGCTCATAATTGCCACCAGTAGGAGGTTTAGGAGTATTAATATTGAGCGCATTTTTTCCTTTCTCTGCTGTTATTTTACTGATTTTATTGTCAAATAGTACAACATACCGTACTTTTCTCTCTGGCGTCAATCGCTAAAGGAACCAGGCTCATTTTTGTTCAGGCTGTTCCGCAAAGTATAGCTGAATCATTGGGGCCCTGAAATTGCAGGCGGTGAATGTCCCCAACGCCAGCCAGCTGCATCATTGAATATACTTCTTTTTCCGAGTAGGAGCGCCCATGGTTACTAAGAAGCATATTCATTGAAAAAAGGGCCGGAAAAAGGGGGCCATCCATGGAGTCGTTCAAGAAAAAGTCGTGGACCAGGATAAGGCCGCCCGGCCTTAAGGCCAGCACAGTTTTTTCTATAAGCGCCTGACATTCTTCCAGGGAATTTGAGTGTAGTATCTGTGACAGCCATGCCACGTCATATTCCCCCTCGATGGGATCTGCATTGAAATTACCGGCGATAAAATTTATACGGTCTGCTAAACCGAACCTCTCCGTTGTCTTTCTGGCAAACGGCTCGGTGGTCCTGCGGTCGTAAATAGTTGCCTTGAGCTGAGGGTTTGCCAGGCAAAAGTGGATGGCATGGGTGCCAGGCCCCCCACCGAGATCAAGCAGATGGCGCCTCCCCTCCAGATTCACCGCAGCCGCAATTGCCGGTGCAATGGCCATGGCCAGGTTAAACATGCCCATCTGAAAGCTTTCCCTTTCTACTTCCTCGCCGTGGGATCTCTTTTCTACCGGCCCTCCCAGGACCACGGCTTCATGCAATTTGGCCCAGGCATCTACCAGATGAAAGTGATGCATGATTATAAAACCAATATAGCCGGGCTCCCCTTTTACCAGATATGTACGGCTGAAGCGCGTATTTTTATACCTGCTCTCAATATGTTCCAAGAGTCCCATTGCCGTGAGTGCATTAAGAAGCATGGCCAGGCCCCGTTCCTTTGCCCCGGTTTTCTTACTGACCTCTTCAACTGTCAGTTGTTCGTCACCCAAAGCCGTAAAAATTTCCAATTTTACTGCAGCATGGACTGTGCTTGACCGCCAATAGGCACTTGAGGTGCTTAAAAGCTGCCCAATATTCCATTCAACTCCGTTTCCCATACAGCTCTCCTTTAAAACCCGTTATTCTTTGAAGCAAATCGAATAGTTTCTTTTTCTGTCATAATAGGGCATAATACAAAATGATCATCAAATAACAAATACGCAATAAACATCTTGGAGAAAGTACGCTTGACCGCTTTTTCAAAGCAGGCTTATATTATTATAATACCTGAATAGCTATGAACATCCCCTGGTAATTCTGTCACATGTTGAAAAGCTCATAAAAATTTAGACCCCGCCAGGAAATAATGTGCTAGTTATCCGTTGCGCTGCCTGTAAAAATAAACTTTGGAAATATGACAAGATCGGCCCGGGTGAAGTTTTGCGTTGTCACAAGACAAGAATTGCCAAAAAATATACCTTTACAGCCCAGAATGAGAAGATACAATGTAGTTGCGGCAAAGAAATCGGCAGAGACAAGGGTTCTTTTATCAAAATGATCAGTAACGCCTTTACCTGTTCCGGCACGAAGAGAAACAGTTGAGCCTCCTCTAGGTTTATAAATTAGCTGACACACAGATGTATAACAAGTTTTTTGGTTTCAGAGAAAAGCCCTTTAAGCTGGTACCAGACCCAGAGTATCTTTTTTTGAGCAAAAGCCATGAAGAGGCTCTGGCCCATCTCGCTTATGCCATTTCCCAGGGTGATGGTTTTGTCGAGATAACCGGGGAGGTCGGAACCGGCAAGACCACCTTATGCCGTGTTTTTCTGCAAAACCTCGATAAATCCATTAATGCCGCCTATATTTTCAATCCAAAACTGGATGCGTTACAGCTTCTCAAGGCCATCAACGATGAGTACGGTATTGATTCCAGGCCTGACAACACCAAGGATTTGATCGACAGGCTCAATACTTTTTTAATAGAGAAAAAAGCTGCAGGGCAAAAAGTCCTGGTCCTCATTGACGAGGCACAGAACCTTTCCCTCGAGGTTCTTGAACAGCTGCGCCTTCTCTCCAATCTTGAAACAACACAGGAAAAACTGCTGCAAATAATTCTTGTGGGCCAACCTGAACTCAGCGACATGTTGGCCTCCCACCAGTTGCGACAACTGGGACAGCGAATAACCATTAACTCCCAGCTCTCGCCCTTGACCTATGACGAAACCAAGGATTATATCAGGCATCGTATTACCCTGGCTTCCCACAGGGCCGGACCTCCTTTCGATAAGGCGGCCTATCATGCCATATATGATTACTCACAGGGCATCCCGCGGCTGGTCAATATTGCCTGCGACAGGGCCCTGCTGAATGCCTTCACCCGCAACAGCTTTAAAATAACCGGCTCAATTGCCAAAGAAGCAATCCGTGAGCTGACAAGAAAAAAAGCGGGCCATTCGAAAAAACGGTTTCCTCGGCCCGTGGGTGTTGCCATTATTGCTGCAATTTTTATCCCTGTGATACTCCTGTTGCTTTACCGTGCCCATGGTGAACTGCCTGCAATCCCTGCCATAAGCAAGCTGTTTTCTCCTGAACAGGTCATGCAGGCTGAAATCCCAAACGCTATTGACGAGGAAGAGCAGATTTCCGAGGTTTCCGCCCCACCTGAAAATCTTGTTGAGCTTCATGTAGAGGAGCCTGCCGCACCTCTTGAGGATTCTCTTTCAACAGTCCCGGAGGCCGAAGCCGTCAACAATATTGAACCCCTGGCCGCAGACGAAAATATTAGTACAGAAAACTCTCTTGATGCGGATACAATTATTGCTGAGCAACAAGTCCAAAACAGAGAAGAAACGCAAAATTTTGAAGACTATCTGAAAAACCTCAATGCCCACTTCTCAAGGAATAACTCGCTTGAAACAATCCTGAAGCTCTGGTTTCCAGCAACCGAAATAAAGATAAACGGAAATAAAATAACAGCTGACCAGCTTTTCTTCCAGGAGGAAGCCAAACAGTATGATTTGGAGGTGCAGCCTGTTGCGACCGAATCTGACCTTGCCTTTATTCAAACGATGAATCTTCCTGCAATTTTTACTTTCTATCTTCCAGGGCACTCTTGGCCCAAATATCTTACAGTTGTAAATATTGATGAGGGAAAAATTTATTATTTTACTGACGAACAGGATCCGATAGTTTCTGTGGACAGGGACCTATTTCAGCAATACTGGTCCGGTGAAGCTTATATCGTATGGAAAAATTTCAAAAATCTGCATTGGGTGCTCAGCCAGGGTTCCCGGGGCCAAGAAGTCGTAACATTGAAGAAACTCCTGCAGCGTTTAGGCTATAGCAGCATTGTTATAACAGACACATACGACACCGAAACAGCACAAATCATTAAAGCTATTCAAGCAAAGTATGCTTTACATATAGACGGGGTGGTCGGCCCATTAACAAAAATTGCCCTGTATAATGAAAGCCATGAATTCATGAAACCTTCACTTGGCAGATTTGCTGCAGCAAAAATGGAGAACGGCAGTTGAGCTCAATACTTCGCGCCCTGAAAAAGCTTGAAAGTGACCCCAAGCACATGGCGGAGAGATCCTCCCTGGAGAGCAAATTTGTTCCGTTGGCAGACACCGGTCAGCAAAAAACTCCGGCAGGACTCATCATGATAGTCCTTGGTGGCGGTATTGTTTGCGGTCTTGTTATTTTGGCAGGCTGGTGGCTTTTTTCTGAAACAAGCGGCACACCCTCTCTTGCACCACAGGAAATTTCCCAGAAAAACCAGGAGCAAGCGGAAATGTTTCCTGCCATAGCAAGGGAAGCAGCAGTTTCTGAACCTGAAGCTCTTGAAGTAGCGCCCTCAATACCCGCTGCAGATATTACTGCTCCCACGAAAATTGCTGATGAGCTTCCTGAGACACCCGCTGCAATAATTACAGAGCCATCTTCCCCTGCAATCATGCCAAAAAACGTTAGGCCTGATGATGAACCTGCGCTAGAATCTGCAGCTCGGGAAACCTCAGCCCCTGGCCCTGAAATTGCGGCAGAAGCTCCTCCTCAGGAGGTTGCGGTTGCTGACACCAGAATCCCTGATATATCAACATCAGTTAAGGAAATTGAAATCCCCGTGCTCTATGACCCTGAAATGAAGCTGCAGGCAATTACATGGTCAAAAGATCCACAAAAACGAATAGTGGTTATCAACAACCGCATTCTGCATCAAGGGGACGCGGTTTCTGGTTATCTTATTGACACCATCAACCAGGACGATGTCCTGCTCAGCGATGCAGGCGAAAAATGGAAACTCTTATTCCGTATCAAATAAATACTCTTTAGCATAACGGGAAGCCTCCAAAATGAAACACCTAGTACTGCTCTTTTTAATTGTCCTCTGCCTCGCCAGTGCCAATGCCTTTGCAGAAACGCCCAATGAATTTGTCCCTGAATCTCTGCCTTCGCTGATTTCGGCCATCAGGATTGATGGGCCTCTTGACTTCTGTGGTGAACCGGTTCCGCTTGATAATCCTGAGGTCCGCGAACGGCTTGAAAAGGAGCTGCTTCTCATTCTCTGGAACAGGCCGCAGGTTATACTCTGGCTGAAACGCTCGACTCGTTACTTTCCGTATATTGAAAGAACACTTGTCCAAAACAGCATGCCGGAAGACCTTAAATATATTGCGCTTGTGGAAAGTGCCCTGCTTGACCATGCCGGTTCATCACAAGGCGCCGTAGGGTACTGGCAGTTCATTAAACAGACAGGACGCCGCTATGGACTTTCAATTGATCAGAATATAGATGAACGGCGAAACTTTTTTGCTTCGACCAAGGCTGCAGCCTCATATTTGCAGGATCTGCATGATCTTTTCGGTTCATGGACCCTGGCCGCTGCTGCTTATAATGTGGGGGAAGACCGGCTCCAGAGAGAAAAAACGAGCCAGAAGGTTGACAACTACTATGATTTTCATCTGCCTACGGAAACAGAGCGGTATATCTTAAAAATTATCGCCGCCAAGGTCATTTTTTCCAATCCGTCCCGTTACGGTTTTCATCTTCGTGCAGAAGATTATTACCAGCCCCTGACCTTTGACAGGGTCAAAATAACCCTGCCGGGCAGAACGCCTCTCTACCTTGTGGCCCAAGCCGCGGGGACACATTTTAAACAGATCAAGGATCTCAATCCCGAAATCTTAGGAGATGACTTGCCGAAAGGCACCTATATCATTGCCGTACCATTAGGTTCAGGTGAGAACTTTCACTCGCAGTTTTCCAGGCTCGCGGAAAAATGGCGGCAGGAATATAAGATGCATATTTATATTGTCAAAAAAGGGGACAGCCTTTCAACGATTGCGGAGCAGTTCAATGTTACGCTGCCTGCCCTGATGGCCTGGAATGACTTAAGCCCCGGGAACTCTATCTATCCAGGTGAAAAGCTTGTCATCTATCAATAAAGACTATCTTGCTGCCGCATCAATCTTTCTTCGTGTTTAAAACGAGCATTGGGCCGCTTAGCGCATGAAGAATAAATTTATATTTTTAGGAGTGGTTGCGATACTTATTGCCGCATTTTTCTTGGTTCTGCCGATAAATCAAGACAAGGGGAAATGTCTAGAAGGCGACTGCTTCAGCGGTACCGGTACGCTTTTGTTCAAGGACGGCAGACAGTATACCGGCAACTTTGCCAATGGCAGCTATAATGGCCAGGGGGTCTTGCTCCTGGCGGATGGCAGAAGGTATGAAGGTACATGGTTTAATAACCTGCCTAATGGTTTTGGTACCCAGGCCAACCCAGATGGCACAATCTATGCCGGCGCATGGAAGGATGGCAAATATGATGGGCAGGGAACATTGACGACCGCTGATGGCGGTTCCTACTCAGGCGCCTGGAAAGAGGACCTGCCGCATGGAATTGGCACGCTGACCAAGCCTGACGGCAGTAAATTTACCGGCGAATTCCGAAACGGTAAAGCAGTGGGAGAGGGGATACTGGTCACGCCTGAAGGCAAGGAGACAAAGGTTTCCCTATGATCCGTATGTTTTGTTTTCTCATACCGCCACCACCTTATGGGAGTAAATTTTTATTTTTTAAAAGTTGAAATGAGGAGTAATCTTTTTTGGGAGAGAGTTTATGAGTAAAAAAACGCTCAAGGTCCGGACTCCCCAGTTCCCGCTTTATTCTGAAGTTCGTTATCTGCTGCAGATTTTTGAGGGCATTTCCCAGTCCGCTATCAAACAAATGCTTAAAACAATTGATGAGCAGACAGGGACGCCGAGGCATCCCGTTGACTGGACAGATCCTGAATCCTGGGTCCATAAAAGATTACGCGGCGAATCTGCTGTCCTGGCCAAAAGGATCTGGCAGGAAAGTAATAATGCGGTTAATCCGCGTCATGTTTACGGCTCATACCTTTTTATTAACAACAATGGCCTGTTGACGGATAATGTTTTTGGCGTCTATCAGATTACACCACGCGGGCAGGCCTTTCTCGACAATGACCCCAAACTCCTGGCTGAAATAGATGACAACGAAGGCATCCCCCACCTGTTAAGAATTCTTGCCGGTAAAACAACGGCCAGGCGTCGTGATCTTCTGCCTGAGTGGAGTGATTTCTTAAGAGAACACTCGCATTTTGGGACCCAGGCCACCATAAGGGATACATTGCGACGCAGGCTGAACAATCTTGCAGAAAGAGGCTACGTCTCACGGGAAGGTGTGACATACCTCATCACCAAGAAAGGCCTGGACTATGCCGAGCAGTTCTCCCAGGCAGGTCTAGACCAGAAACGTGATGTTGTCAGATCTATAAAGGCTTTTAACCAGGAGCAGATGCAAAAATTAAGCAGCCTGCTTGCCTTTATGAACCAGCGCGATTTCGAGTTCCTGGTCCAGGAACTGCTCGAATCAATGGGTTATGAAGATATAAAAATCACCAAGGAAAGCGGCAGCAAGGGGGTTGAAGTAACCGCCTTTATTCAGTCCGGTATCAGCACTCTCCCTGAAGTCATACATGTCAGGCGTTATCAGACCTCAACAGGACGCCCCGCCTTGGACCAGCTCCGCGAAGCGATCACGCGTCATAATTGCCTGCGCGGCACCTTGATCACCCTGGGGCGTTTCACAAGGGAATGCAAAGAAGCTGTCCTACTGGCAGATGCCCTGCCTGTGAAACTTATCGACTCCAAACATCTGCTGCTGCTGCTGAGTGAAAACAGGATTGGCGTCACCCGGCAATCAGTCTCACTCTATCATATTGATGACGAATATTTTTCATCATCAAATGATACCTCAGCAACTTCCGAGAATTAACCGCTTCATATTAAGCCATAGCCTGTAATCTCTTTATGCGTTCTCGAATCGGTGGATGCGTGCTGAAAAGTCTTGCCATGGTTCCGCCGGCAAGAGGGTTGACTATATACATCTGGGCCGTGGCAGGATTAACCTTCAGCGGCATCCTGTGATTATAGTCCTCCAAGCGCTGCAAGGCATTTGCCAGGGAAATGGGATGCCCGCAAATTTTTGCGCCGGTGGCATCCGCCAGGTATTCCCGGTTCCTGGAAATCGCCATTTGGATAATTGCTGCTGCCAGTGGAGCAATTATCATCATCGCCAGCATGGCAAAAAGATTGGAACGCCCTTTATCATCATTTCCACCTCCGCCGAAGATCATGGCCCATTGGGCCATTGTTGCCAGATAGCTGATTGCCCCGGCCATAACCGCGGCAATGGAACTGATTAGAATATCCCGATTCTTTATATGGCCCAGTTCATGACCTATAACTCCCCCAAGCTCATCACGCTGCAGAAGCTGCAGCAATCCTTCGGTCACCGCAATGGCTGCATGTTCCGGATTGCGCCCAGTGGCAAAGGCGTTGGGAGTTTGCCCCGGCATGACATACACCTTCGGCTTGGGCAACCCTGCGTTGCGCGCCAATTCTTCAATCATAGCATGTAGCTGAGGCGCCTGACCGGAGGAAACCTCCCGCGCCCTGCTCATGGTAAGTGCCAGCTTGTCACTGTACCAATAGGCGAAAAAATTCATGGCCAGCGCCATGACAAGGGCAAACACCATGCCGCTCTGCCCGCCAAAGGCCTGCCCGGCAAACATAAAGAGGGCGGTCAGCGCTGCCATCAATATAAAAGTTTTCATTGTGTTGACCATGATAGTTAACCTCCTCTATCGGGTCTGTGCAGAAAATTTAGCGAGGAAAAAAATATTACGTTGTTAACAAGGATTTCCAGGTGCAGATTACTTCCGGCCCTTTTCCGAACTTTTTAAAATATTATAAGTCTGCCAAAAATCCAGTCAAGGACCCTCCTGGATCTCTCATCCTTAGGAGGTTTGTTCATAATTGTTTGCGTTGTATTTCTAGGTCCTTGGGCTTGTCTATCTGATACAGCCGTATTTTTCTGCTCCGGGGGAACTCATATTTCATCAATGCTTTGAGATATTTCTGCAGCTCTGCCTTGGCAACAACCTTTTCCTCTTCTCGGTAGCCCCGCTCACGCACTAGAAATGTACCGTCTCCAAGCAAAAGCACCGCAATGGAACGGTTCCGCTTATAGGATAACAATACAATGCCCTGGGGAGGGTCCAGTTTTTCAAGCTTAGGTAAAAGGTTACGGAGGGCAGAATCAATATTAATTAAGGCCATCGACTCATGGTTACTTATGACAGGAGATGATCCTCGTGCGGATAACATCGGGGTGGGCTTCGATCTTGGCTAGCACATCCTGGGGAACTGGTGATTCAACATCAATGATATTATAGCCGACGAGACCGTTGCTCTCATTGATATAGCTCGCTATGTTTATGCTGTTGGAACCAATTATGTTGGTGGCAAAACCGATCATGCCGGGAATATCCCTGTTTATCATGATAAGTCTGGCATGGCAGCTCCCCGAAGGTATCGATTCAACGGTCGGGAAGTTAACTGAGCGGCTAATAGTGCCGTACTCCAGGTAATCTTTCAGTTCTGAAACGGCCAGGCAGGCGCAGTTTTCCTCGCTTTCCTCCGTGCTGGCCCCCAGGTGCGGCGACGTAAGCACCTTGGGGTGGCTTAAGTTTTTATTGTTTGGGAAATCGGTGATATAGCCATCCAGCTTTCCGTCATCAAGGGCTTTTAACACGCTGACGTCTTCAACAATTTCCCCGCGGGCAAAATTAATCAGAGTAGCTCCGGGTTTCATCTGTTCAATAAATTCGCTGTTTACCAGCCCTTTGGTCTTTTTGTTCAAAGGGACATGTATTGTAACGATGTCAGACTGCTGCAGCACTGCCCCAAGATTTCTGGCAAGCTTGACGTCATAGGACAAGGCATGGATGTTTTCAAGGGACGGAAAGGGATCAAAAGCTACCACTTTCATCTGTCTCTGCACCCCGCCATTAGCAACCATAACCCCTATTTTTCCTATGCCAATGACGCCAAGGGTCTTGCCTGCCAGCTCCACCCCCCGGAAGGCTGCCTTGCGAGATTCCACCGCAGCACTGATTGCAGCATCTTCAAGACCGGCCAGCTCTTTGCACAATGCAACTCCTTCATGAATATGCCGCATTTGGGTGCCCAGCATGGTAAACAGCAACTCTGCCACTGCATTGGCATTGGCACCCGGAGTATTAAAGACGCAGACACCATGTTCTGTGGCCTTATCCACCGTAATATTATTTACTCCTGCACCGGCTCTTGCCACTGCTAACAGTTCAGGATAGTCATCCGTATCGACCTGGCTGCTGCGCACTATAATGCCATGCGGACGAACCTCATCCGGGCTGACTTTGAAGTTCGGCCCCAAAAGTGCCAATCCTTCTGGTGCTATGCGATTGATTGTTTTTATGCGGTAGAGTTCCATACTTATTTGGATTACCTGGATTGCTGCCAGTTGTCAAGTGCAAGCTCCCCTAAAAGCTCTTCATTCCAATATTGGCAAGCAAATAACTTTCAGCGCAGTCTACAGGTGTGGACGATGCACAATTAACATTGGACGCTGGCAGTTGCTGGCCACATCATCAGCCAGTGAGCCCAGCAGCATCTTCTTAATTCCGAAACCTTCAGATACTCCCATTATGAGGAGGTCGTGCGTCTGGGCCTCTATAATAATTGTCTCCGGGCGCGCTTCGGTTTTTCTGACAATACATTTTACAAAAGGCAGCTTCTTGCTTGCGGCCCAGTTGTATAACTTCTTTTCATAATCAACCGCCTCCTTGTCAGGTACATCAGCTGAAAGCAAGCGCAGCAGTGTAATGGAGTGTTTCCCCACATGGGCCAGGGAGCATAACGTATCTCCTACTGTTTCCAGGTCGGTTGAATTGACAATCGGTACCAGTATTCTCTCTGTATGCAGTATACCTGTAAACCTAACAACTATAAGAGGACAGGGCGCGGCAGAGGAAACCTCATCCACGATTCTATTGAAACTATGCTCTGTTCTCTGGAAAGGATAGCCAAGCAGCACTGCCAAGGCTTTTTTCTCTTTTGCGGCGGCAATAATCCCCTTGGCAACACTTTCAGCCCGAATTTCGCTCGTATGCAAGGTATATCCAAGGCTTCTTACTTCCTGGGCGGCATATTCAAACAGCTCTGTGGTGTCAATTGGCAACAGGCCTCCCTCTTCCCCAGTATCAATCCTCACACCTACGGGCTGGGCCCTGAAATGATGGGCCAGTAATGTTGCCATCCTGGCCAGGCCGTTCACGGTGCTCTGATGCGACACTCCAAAAACCACAGTTCCTTTTGGTTGTTCGGGAGGTTTCAGCTTGTCCCATGACCATGGGACAAGCTGTGCTTCCCTGGCTTCCTCCAGCAGAAAATCCTTGTTGCTTAGAGGTTCATCCCTTGATGCACCATAAGAGAGAGCCGCTTCTCCCGACCTTTCCAAGGCATATTTTGTACAGGCAGGACCTATCAGCTCCGCAAACAATACACCAACCAGGACGGTTGGGGTCAGAACAGCAGCATAAATATGGAGATTGAGATCGCCATTTATAAGAAAAATAAGGCCAATCGCCACCCCGGCCTGGGGAACAAGGGCAAGGCCAAGATATTTTCTGACAATATGTGAAGCCCCGGCCAAGGTTCCACCCAAATATGCCCCGACCGCCTTAGTGGTGAAGCGCAGCAGGAAATAGACAACTCCCAGCCAGCCGGCAATCTTTAAGGCTGAAAAATCCAGGTGGGCTCCGGCTAGAGTGAAAAAAAGCACATAAATCGGCGGTTCAAAAGAATTCAGCGTTCTGAAAAGCCTGACATCCCTGCGGTCCCTGTTGACTATGGTAAAGCCGATTGCAATGCCCACCAGAAGCGGGGAAAGCTTCAAAAGCCTGGCCGTCTCACCGCTTAACAAAAGCAGGGCAAGTCCGGCTGTCAACATCTCTCCCCGGTCCTGTAAACGGTGAATGACAAAATCTATAATCAGCCCTGTGGCGATCCCCAGCAAAAGCGAAAAGGAAATTTTTGCCACAATGACAAGTATAGTCCCGAGGATGGTCTGGTCGGCCCCGACCACCTGTCTGGCAAATACGAGTGCCACGCCAAAAAGTACGATGGCCAGGCCATTGTTGACAGCAACAACCTGCAGCAGCGTTGTTGTCATGGGTCCGACAGCCCTGCATTCCCGTGTAATGAAAAGTATGGTGCCAGGTGCCGTGGCAATGGAGACGCTAGCAAGTATTATTGCCAGAACCAGGTAATCCTTGACATGCCAGTCTGCACCACCTGGAGATGCCAACCATGTAAGAGTGAATATTCCACCGGCAACCAGGAGGAGCGCCAGGATTGTGTCAGCCAGGCAGATTGACAGAACAGTTTTAGCGGTAATCTTTAACCGTTTCAGCTCCAGATGTTCGCCGATTCCGAAGGCAATCAACATCAGGGCAATCTGGGTAAAATGCCTGAGCTGGTTGCCTGTCGCCTCTGCTGTAATAACATTCATGCCGGACGGGCCTAGAAGAACACCTGCAGCTATAAATCCTGTGACAGAGGGCAGTCTGAATATTTGCCCGGCTTTTGCGGCAGCAAATCCAGCTATCAGTATCACTGCCAGCAGCAAGGTAATTTCCATAAAATCCTCTCACGGTTTGCGTGGAACCAGACCTATATTCAGTAATATACTACAGAACGTCTTTGTAATCCTGTGAAAACTGGAAGGTGGACTGATCAGCAGGAGATAACAGAAAGAAGTTGTCAAGTTTTATAGGTTTATACTACCTTATCTCCAGATTATGGGGCTGAGTTTCTGAGTTCTTGCTTTCATGCGGAGAAAAATATGATCATCGGGATCCCAAGGGAAATAAAAGACAAGGAATTCCGTGTTGGTATTGTGCCTGCGGGCGTCCTAAAGCTTGCTGAGTCAGGCCACACCATTCTAATCGAGTCAGGGGCAGGGCTCGGCAGCGAAATTTCTGATAAGGAATATGAAGCAGCAGGTGCCAGGCTGGTCAAAAATCCAGCAGATCTTTACTCCGAGGCCGAGTTGGTCGTAAAGGTCAAGGAGCCCCTGAAACAGGAATATGCATACCTGCGGCCGGGATTGATCCTTTTCACCTATCTGCATCTCGCGCCACTGCCGCTGCTGACCCAGGTGCTGCTTGATAAGAAGGTCACTGCACTTGCCTATGAAACAGTAAGCCTGGATAATGGATTCCTGCCCCTCCTTGCTCCCATGAGCGAGGTTGCAGGCCGTATGTCAATCCAGGTAGGAGCGCACTATCTCGAAAAAGAGGCTGGCGGCAGAGGTATCCTGCTTGGAGGAGCTACCGGCGTAGAGCCCGGCCATGTTGTTATTCTGGGCAGCGGCACAGTTGGAACCAATGCTGCCCGGATGGCCTTGGGCCTTGGAGCTTCGGTTACTGTAATGGGGAGGAATTCCGCCCGCCTGGCTGAACTTGAAAAAAGATTTGCAGGAAAAATAGGAACCAGGCTTTCCAGCAGGGAAAACATAGCTGCAGAGATCAGTCTGGCCGACCTGGTTATCGGTGCTGTTCTTATCCCGGGGGCAGCCGCTCCCAAGTTGATTACCCGAGACATGCTGCCGCTTATGAAAAAGGGGGCTGTGCTTGTCGATGTCTCAATTGACCAGGGCGGCTGCATTGAAACAGCAAGACCCACTACCCATTCAGATCCTGTCTATACGGTTGCCGGAATTATCCATTACTGTGTGGCCAACATGCCTGGAGCAGTTCCCAGGACATCGACCTTTGCCCTGACAAAAGCAACCCTGCCCTTTGTCCATGCCATAGCGGACAAGGGGCTCCATGACGCTCTTAAGAAAGACCCTGCCCTGCAAAGAGGGGTCAACACGTATAAAGGCTTCCTTACAAACAAGGAGGTTGCCGTATCACAGAAGAGGGGAGCCAGAGACATTGGCACGTTCTTGCAGCAATAAACTTGCCAACAGTTAAAAAGTATATTACCAGCCCCACATGAGACTTCGTTTAATCCAGCCTGTTAAGCCTTGCTCATGCCTAACCTTGACCCAGCCCTCGCCGCGTTGCAGGGTCTCAAACACAACGCCGTACTCTGCCTTGCCCACTATCTTGTAATTTGTTCCGGGACCGCTTCTTATATTTATGCGGGCCTTGCTGTCTTTATTTGCCTTAACAATCAAATGGGGCTTTCTGGATACGAGCTCTTTGTATATCCAGCCCACGTCATTTTCAAAATCTGACACTTTAAGCCAATTTCCCTGCGAGCCTATAACTTGAAGCGGAAAGCCATTTCCCAGTTCCCATATTATAGGGTACTGTTCAGAAGGCCCTTTTCTCATGTTGACCTTTTCTCCTGCAACGCTGACCATGGTTATCCCTGACGCCTGGCCAGACAATGGCCATATCAGCAGAAGCAGCAGAAGCAGCATACAGGAAATTCTTTTTGTCTCTTTTTTTCTGTTGTTACAACCCATCATCCTTCTATAAATTTAAATTATTAGTATCTTGTGGTGCACAATCTTTAGGGTGTTGCGAGAGCGGCGCCACATTAAATTACCGCATCACCCTGCTTCGGCCTGTTTGTCCTGGGGCGGACCTGACTGCCGACCGGAAGTCCTGCTATTTCAAGGGTAATTGCACCAAACTGGCAGGCCTTATCCATGCACTTCAGACAGGAAATACATTCTGCATCTTCCGGCGATTCATTGAATTTTACCCCCATGGGACAGACAGAATGACATGCCTCACACCCGGTGCAGTTTTCTTTAATAAACCTGAGTTTTACCAGCTTAAGTTTTTTAAACAATGCATAAAAAGCCCCAAGTGGACAGGTTGTCCGGCAGAATGGCCTGCTGGCCACGATACTCCAGATGATAAAACCGACCAGAATTGTAAGTTTATTGTAAAAAACAAGACCGATAGTCTGGCTTAACGCAGGCTGCAGCATAAGCATTGGCAGCCCGGCCTCTAAAGTCCCTGCAGGACAGACATACTTGCAGAACCAGAGCTCCCCATAACCAAAATCATCAACAACTGTAAGGGGCAGCAGGATAACAAAGAAAAGCAGAAAACCATATTTTAGATAATTGAGTCTCTGCGGGATGCTGAATTTCTTTGCAGGAATTTTGTACAATAGCTCCTGTATCAGGCCAAAGGGACAGGCCCAGCCGCAGATGAGACGCCCAAAGGCTCCACCAAGCACCCCCATGGTCCCGATAACATAGAGACCAAAAAAATTCTGCCCGTTTTCAAGGGCAATACGTATGCCGGCCATCAACTGCTGCAAAGAACCTATGGGACAGTAGGTGGTTGCAGCAGGACAGGAGTAGCAGTTTAATCCCGGCGAACAGAGGACCTTCAAGGGGCCCTGATATATGGTGCGGCTATAGGGAAATGACCATGATCCATTGACAAGTAGGGCCATTATGGCCTGCACCCATTTTCTGACAATTTCCATGGTCACCCTATGCCAATGCAACTTAAACAGACCTGAACGGCCTGTTCTAAAACCCTGTTCACTTCACCTGTCATTATGCCAAGAACCCCCATAATGAGAAAAAACAGGATAATGATAAAGGGTGCCACCCTCACATGCTTTGCTTTTTTTTCGCTCTCTGTTGTCATTATCTCGATTCCCGGTTCTTTTGACTTAGCCGTGCGGAGACAGATAGAATTTTATCACCAAGCGTGACCTTTTTGTCCCTGCGGTCATCCAGACTTATCTGGGTCACCACCCTCTGCACCCCTGTATTAAAAGGTAATTCAGACAGTTGTGCAGCCAGGGTCAGGAGTTCTTTGCTGCTGCCTTCAATAATTGTACCCATGTCTGTAAGTTTATAGGGGTAGTCCGATTTTTCAAGGGCTGCCTGTATATCTGCAACACAGTCGCCTACGCTGGGTGAACCAGTGCCCAGCGGTATAATTGTAAGGTGCATTAAAGCCATTTTCTTCCCTGAAAATTTATCCCCGTTTCATGTTACCAACTTGGAAATCACTTTATAACGACAGAATAAAAATGCAAGGCACAAGAAACTATTGCAGGGCAACTTTTGGAGCAGGTGCAGCACAACATTAATTTAATCTTTTTGATTTTATCAGGTTACAATGGTAGAGAAAAACTATTGAGACGCTATTTGCCCGTTTCTTATAATCATGGGGTATCAATTATGGCCTTTTCAACTGACTTCCTTATAATCGGCACCGGGATCTCAGGGCTCTCGTTTGCCTTGAAAGCAGCAAAAATAGGACAGGTCACCATTGTTACAAAAAAAGCAAAAGTTGATACTGCAACCAATCTTGCCCAGGGTGGCATAGCAGCTGTCCTCTCGGACGAGGACTCTTTTGACCTGCACATTCAGGATACCCTGCGTTCCGGAGCCGGGCTCTGCAAGGAAGAGGTTGTCCGCATGGTTGTTGAAAACGGGCCGGCCCGTGTGCGGGAACTCCTAGACATCGGTGTCCATTTCAAGACCAAAGAGCAGGATTCCTCTCACCTCGACCTGGGGCGGGAGGGCGGTCATTCAGCGCGCCGTATCGCTCATGCCCTAGACCTTACCGGCAGAGAAATTGAAAACGCCCTGCTGCACAAGGTTGCAGCAAACTCGAATATTCTTTTGCTTGAGAACCACCTTGCCGTGGATTTGCTCATTGGTTCAAAAACCGGGGTACACCCTGGAGACAGCTCTTTTGATGATCTTTGCCTGGGAGCATATGTGCTGGACCGCAAAAGCGGGAACATTGATAACTGGCGGGCCCGGGTGACCGTACTCTGTTCCGGCGGCTGCGGCAAGGTTTACCTCTATACAACAAACCCTGACATTGCCACCGGGGACGGAATTGCCATGGCCTACCGGGCGGGTGCCACTGTCGGAAATCTCGAATTTGTCCAGTTCCATCCAACATGCCTCTACCACCCAAAAACAAAAAATTTCCTTATTTCTGAGGCAGTACGCGGTGAAGGCGGCAGATTGATTGATGAAAGAGGTGTTCATTTCATGGAAAAGTATGATCCCCGGGGAGACCTTGCCACCCGCGACACAGTTGCCCGGGCAATCGATACCGAAATGAAGACCAGCGGTGACGATTGTGTATACCTGGATATAAGCCACAAGGACGCCGCCTTTATCAAAAACCGGTTCCCCACCATTTATCAGACATGTTTTTCCCTGGGAATAGATATAACCAGGGAACCGATACCGGTTGTCCCTGCTGCACATTACATGTGCGGCGGGGTTATGACAGACATGTGGGGCCGGACAAACGTCGAAAACCTATACGCTCTGGGCGAAACAGCCTGTACCGGCCTGCATGGCGGCAACCGTTTGGCCAGCAATTCCCTGCTTGAGGCAGTGGTCTTTGCACACCAGACTTATTTGCAATGTGCCCGGCAAAAAGAAAAGATTTTAAGCACGGCATTCCACGAGTCGCCTGAATGGTCCACCGGCAAAGCAAAAATGATTAATGAAAAAGTGCTCGTCAGCCACAACTGGGACCAGATACGCCGGCTCATGTGGAACTATGTCGGCATCGTGCGGAGCGAAAAACGGCTGCAGCTCGTGAAAAAAAGGCTGGCCCCCATACTGCGGGAAATAGCGCATCATTTCAGGGACTATCTCCTGACCCCCGATCTTGTGGAGTTGCGCAATATTTCCCTTGTGGCTGAACTCATTGTCCAGAGCAGCCTTACCCGCAAAGAATCCAGGGGGCTTCATGCCATTGTCGATTATCCCGAACAGGACGATGTCAACTGGCGCCATGACACCATCCTCTCGCGCCGCGACAAAACCTTGAAATCATATCTTCTGGACCCCAATGAAAATGAGTAAGCATGAACGGATGGAGCAAAAAGACGATCTGCTTGCATTCCCCGCACTTTTATCCCCCCTGCTTTTTCATGGAGTCTTCAAGCGTTATCCCGGCGTCAGCCCTTCTCCATGGAACGCGCAAAATGTTTCTTTTGGTCTTGGAGATGATCCTGAAAATGTCAGGACAAACAGGAAAGGCCTAAAAAAAGCGCTGGGCTGTACTCACCTTGTCTCCGCCAAGCAGGTGCATGAGTCACAGGTTTTTATTGTAAAAGAAAATCCGGGAACTGACCTTGAGGTTGAAGGCTTCGATGCCCTGGTCACCAATGTTGCCGGGCTTGGGTTGATGATCCAGCAGGCCGACTGCCAGGCTGTAATGCTCTTTGATCCTAACAAAATAGCCATTGGTATTGCTCATGTGGGCTGGCGTGGAAGTGTCCGTGATATCATTTCCGGGTCCATTGCCACCATGTACAAGACTTTTGCAACAGAGCCGTCTGACCTTATTGCAGCCATCTCTCCCTCCCTGGGACCCTGTTGTGCTGAGTTTGTAAATTATGACGTTGAACTTCCTTCTTCATTCCATGGCTACCAGGTGCGGCCCAATTATTTCGATTTCTGGGCCATCAGCCGCGACCAGCTCCGGGCAGCCGGGGTGCGACCGGAAAATATCCATAGCGCAGAAATCTGCACCAGCTGCAGCCGGGATTATTTTTCCTACCGCAGGGACAGGGAAACAGGGAGATTTGCCTCGGTGATAGGAATTAGAGAGCAGGCTGGTGGGGAGAAATAGTAAAAGACAACTAAGTTTTTCCGAAGTGATTTACATTATTCCAGCCCAAACCATTACAATATAATTACCTGAAATTCCAGGATATAAAACTTGTATTTGAATGAGAAAAAAAGCCGCGGTGCGCGGTATATTGCCATTAAGATCCTCTGCAGCTGGGAAGAAAGGTTACTGCCCCTGGACCGGATGATTGAGCAGCATATTGGCGACATGATTCTTTTGGATCCCCGTGACCGGCAGTTGATCATGTCCATGGTTTACGGTGTTATCCGCTGGCGCGGATATCTTGACTGGGTGGTGGAAAAATTTTCAAGACATCCGCTGTCCAAACTAAAAAAACGCACCCTGCAAGCCTTACGTCTGGGCATCTTCCAGCTCCTTTTTCTGGACCGCATTCCCCCTTCAGCAGCAATCAACGAGACTGTCCAGGCCCTGAAGGATATGAAACAGCCCAAATGGTTGACCGGTTTTGTCAATGGCATACTGCGCAGTGTCGACCGCGAGCATCAAAATCTTCCACACCCGCTCGATGCAAAAAATATCGCTGCACTGCCTGAAAAGGCCCTGTTGAGCCATCCGGAATGGCTTATCAGACGCTGGCAAAAACGATACGGCAATGCTAATACAGTTGCAATCTGCCAAAAGAACAATTCCATAGCCCCCATTTGCCTGAGGGCTAACTCGACCCTGGCAGCACCATCTTCCTTGCTGGGAAAATTACGAAATGGCGGCCTGAATGCCACGGCAGGAAAGTACAGTTCCCTGGCCATAAAGCTTGATACATATCATGGACCGATTGCCGGAATTCCCGGTTTTGCAGATGGGCTGTTCCAGGTGCAGGACGAGGCGGCCCAGTTAGTTACCCTGCTCCTTGGGCCTCTGCAGCCGGGGAAATCATATCTTGACGGCTGTTCCGGGCTGGGCGGCAAAACCTCGCACCTGGCCCAAATGCTTCCCGCAGACAGCACGCTCATCGCCATTGAGCCAGACATCGGGCGCATTAAAAAAATGAAGGAAAACCTTGCCCGCTTGCGGCATGACACGACAGTGACTATTGTTGAGGGAATACTTGCCTCGCTTCTTCCTGACAACAAAGAGAAATTCGCCGGGGTGCTGGTCGACGCCCCCTGTTCAGGCCTGGGAGTCATCCGTCGGCATCCGGATATCCGCTGGAACAGAAGTCCTGACGACTTGCTCCGTTACCAGGAGAAACAGATGGATTTACTTAAAGATGCCGCGCAGCTTGTGGCCCCGCAGGGGGTATTAGTCTACGCCACCTGCTCAACTGAACCTGAGGAAAATGACGAGGTTGTAAAAAAATTTCTTGCCCAACATCCACAGTATGTCCTGTCTGACTGCAGGATGCTGCTCCCAGAAAGTGCTGCCTGTTTTGTTGACAGTAAGGGATTTTTTCGAACTCTGCCAGGGGATGATGACCTGGACGGATTTTTTGCAGCAAGACTCAAGAAAATTATAAATTGAAAATGTAAAATGACAAATGAAAACTAACTCAAAAAATACAGCCCGCAGTAATTGTTGCTCATTCTTCATTTTCATTCTGCATTCTGCCTTTAACGATGGAACCTAAATATATTCGCATCCGCGGCGCCAGGATGCATAACCTCAAAAATATCAACGCAGACCTGCCCAGGAACAAACTGGTGCTGCTGACAGGCTTGAGCGGCTCAGGAAAATCAACCCTTGCCTTTGATACCCTTTACGCCGAAGGACAACGGCGCTATGTGGAGTCGCTTTCCACCTATGCCAGGCAATTCCTTGGCCAGATGGACAAGCCGGATGTCGACTCCCTGGAAGGATTGTCCCCTGCGGTTTCCATCGAGCAGCGGACCACCAGCCGCAATCCCCGTTCAACCGTGGGGACCATCACAGAAATATACGACCATCTGCGGCTCCTTTTCGCACGTGCCGGCAGGCCGCATTGCCCTGACTGCGGCAAGGAAATCCGTTCACAATCCATTGAGGATATGGTCAATTCTCTTACGCGCCAGCCCGAAGGCACCAGGGTCGTTCTCCTGGCCCCGCTTGTTGAAGGAAAGAAGGGGGAGCACCGTGAACTGCTTGATAACCTCCGCAAAGAAGGTTTTGTCCGGGTAAGGATCAACGGAGAAATTGTAAGCCTCGATGAAGACATTATGCTTGTTAAGAACAAGCGGCATACCATTGAGGCCGTGGTTGACAGAATTGTCATCAAGCCCACGGCAGAACAACGGCTTGCAGATTCAGCGGCCACGGCTGTAAAACTTTCCAGCGGTTTCCTGCTGGCGGATTTCCCGGCTGAAAACCAGGAAACCCTTTTCAGTGAAAAAGCGGCCTGTATTGAGTGCGGCAGAAGCCTGCCTGATCTCACCACCCAGCTTTTTTCATTTAATAATCCCAAGGGGGCCTGCGCGGAGTGCAGCGGCCTTGGGGTCAAACAGTTTTTTGATCCGCAGCTGGTTGTGCCTGACCCAAGCCTCAACCTGCGTCAGGGTGTACTTGCCCCATGGGGTTATCGTTCGCTTGACAGCTATATCGGGCAGATGATCAAAGCATTGGCCGATCATTATAAATTCAGCCTGGATACACCTTTCAATAAACTTACACCAAAAGCCCAGGAGGTTATCCTATACGGAACCGGCAAAGAAGAGATCATGTTCTATTACCAGAAAGACAGGCGGCGGCTGACTGCACAAACTGCTTTTGAAGGCATTCTTCCCCAGATGGCCAGGCGTTACCAGGAGACAACCTCCTCCATGGTGCGTGAAGAACTGGCAGAATTCATGAATGAACAACCCTGCCCAGCCTGCCAGGGAGCACGGTTAAAACCGGAAGCCCTGGCTGTCCGCATCGGTCCCTGGAATATTTATGAACTGACTCTGATGAGTATTGACCGGTTATTGCAGGAGCTTCCCGCCATATCATTTTCCAGTAGGGAGCAAAAGATTGCAGAACCGGTGACCAAGGAGATTATGGACCGGCTTTCGTTTCTTAAGGATGTCGGTCTGGGCTATCTTGCCCTGGCGCGGCAGGCCGGGACTTTATCCGGCGGTGAAGCCCAACGCATCCGGCTTGCCTCCCAGATTGGTTCACGCCTGGCCGGTGTCCTCTACATCCTGGATGAACCGAGCATCGGTTTGCATCAGCGTGATAACCAGAGGCTGATAAATACCCTGGTAAGCCTTCGCGATCTTGGCAATACCGTGGTGGTGGTTGAACATGATGCTGAAACCATCATGGCTGCTGACCATGTGCTTGATATGGGTCCCGGGGCAGGGCGGCACGGCGGAGAAATTGTTTACAGTGGTCCTGTTTCAGGCCTTTTGAGAGACAAAGAATCTCTTACGGGCAAATATCTTTCCGGCCGCCTTAATATACCCGTGCCGCAAAAAAGAAGAAAAGCCCTGAAAGGGAAAACCTCCACGATCATGCTCAGAAAAGCCACCGCCAACAATCTCAAGGAGGTTGATGCCACCATCCCATTGGGTATCATGACCTGTGTGACCGGTGTTTCCGGTTCCGGCAAAAGCTCCCTGATTATCGAGACGCTCTACAAGGGCGCCCTGCAGCATGTCCGCAGCCCCGGCAGTAAAGGACCTGGCGGGAATTACGCTGCCATAACCGGTCTAGAAAATATTGATAAGGTCATTGACATTGACCAGAGCCCGATCGGCAGGACCCCACGCTCCAACCCGGCAACTTATACGGGAGTGCTGACCCCGATCCGGGAACTGCTGGCCCGGCTGCCTGAGTCCAGGGCCAGGGGTTACAAGCCGGGCCGTTTCAGCTTCAACCTCAAAGGCGGCCGCTGCGAGGCCTGCGAAGGCGACGGCGTCATCAAGATCGCCATGCATTTTCTGCCTGATATCTTTATCACCTGTGATACCTGCAAGGGAAGGCGATACAATAGGGAAACCCTGCAGGTGAAATACCGCGGGAAAAACATAGCCGACATCCTGTCCATGACCGTCCAGGAGGCCCTGGAATTTTTCACCAATATCCCCACCCTCAAAAACAGGCTTAAGACCCTGGCTGACGTAGGTCTCTCCTATATCAGCCTGGGGCAATCCTCGGTGACCCTGTCAGGCGGGGAAGCACAGCGTATCAAGCTTGCCCGCGAGCTTGCCAAGCGTTCAACCGGCAAAACGCTTTATATCCTTGACGAGCCGACCACAGGGTTGCACCCAGCTGACATTCAGCACCTTCTCAATGTGCTTGGACGCCTGGTTGACTCCGGCAATACCGTGGTTATCATTGAGCACAATCTGGACGTTGTCAAAACGGCTGACCATATTATTGATCTGGGGCCGGAAGGCGGAGAGGAAGGCGGCAGAATCATCGCGACGGGTACCCCGGAAACCGTTGCCGGTAATAAAAAATCGTATACCGGGGCTTTTCTGAAACAGGTTCTGCAATAAAAAATTATCCTTGCACTCATTGTCCATTGCAGTATATATGCAGAGGCTCAAGAGGCGCAAGGATTACAAGGTGCAGCCGAAAGGAATTTAAAAACGTATAAATACAATTTAAGAAGGACTTAATCATGAATGAACAAAACGCAACTGGAGCAGAAACAGGTGCAGGTGCCACACCTGTTTTCAGGCTGGAAAAACTCTATCTTAAGGATCTTTCCTTTGAAAATCCTAATGCGCCTGAGGCTTTTTTTCTCCAGAAGCCCGAGCATAAAGTAGATATGAAACTCAAGCTTACTAACAAGAAAGTTGATGAAAATCATTGGGAAGTTTGTCTTGAAGTTTCAGCTACTGTGCATGATACAAAAGCTGACAAGGTAATGTTCATAATTGAGATTGAACATGCAGGCGCTTTTCTCATGCAAAATATCCCGGAAGAATATCTGCAGCAAGTGCTGCATGTTGACTGCCCGACCATAATTTTCCCTTATACCAGGCAGATCGTAAGCCAGGCTTCAGTGGACGGCGGCTTCATGCCGTTTCTCATGGAGCCCATAAACTTTGCGGGTATGTACCAGAACAAGATGCAACAGCAGCAGGAAAAGCAGGATAGCTGACAAAAATGTTAGTATACAAGAAAAGCCCTGTGGTACTCTACCACAGGGCTTTTTTATTTTATTCGATTTAATGTGTATCAGGCCGCGGTAACTTGCCTGCCCGGAATTGAATGTAGTCTCTGGTTGCTCTGTTTTACATGATTGCTTTTGTTTTGTTCCAGAAATCATCAACCAATAAGGTTGTTGCCCTGTTTACAGCTGTTTTGAACATTTCCTTTGACCGCTTATCGCCATAGACAGATTCAGGCGCCACTTTCACCTCTGCCCTGTTGGTCCATACCACTTCGCCTGTTGCCGAGTCCTGTACCCAGACACGCAGCTGCACAAGGGCTTCCGGCGTCTCGCCGCTGTGATTGGCAAGGTGTGCAAGACCGGCGCCACCAAGCCCCCAGATCACAGAATTCCAGGCATTGGGGTAGTCCCCAGCGTTAAGCACTCCGGTGCTTGAATCAACAGGAGTTCCTGCGTTATAGCCGATTATTGCCCCTGCCAAGCCCCACAGGGCTATGTTGTTCAAATTGTCGTAGTCTTTGGATTCAGCAAAACCGAAAGCAGCCTGGGTTGTTCCACCCATGATGAAAGGAAGGACTCCTTTCTTGCGTAACTCCCACGTATGTTCTTGCTGCAGGTCGTATTCAATGATCCGGCCCCGGACTATATAGTCTGCATTAAACCTGCGTCCGATCTTGGAAATACTCATTTTATCAAGCCCATGGACACCGGGAGCATTCTCAGGATTGGAAGCACCACCGCTTAGCGCAGCATTCTGGGCCCTGTCGGCTTCTATCCACTTTTCAAACTCCCCTTTCATCACATCCGACCATTCACCGTCCAGCTCTTTCTTCAACTTGGCAGTTCGTTCCTGGGGGGGCAGCCTGATAATATTGGTTTCCACCAAATACTGGGTAACGTCCTCCTGGATCGGCATTTTAAAGCCTTTGTCGATAAATCTATCAGTAAGGGCTTCTGATACGCTTAGGCTCCTTTCATATACAGAAATGACATTGTCACCAGAGGAATAATCTGCAAAAGGCAACAACACAACTGTTTTGTCAGTGGTACAGACATTCCCCGCCGTTGGTGTATCCGGGATGTGGAGGGTTTCGGTCACAGAATGACCCGAGCCGCAGCCACTAACGAACAGTGCCAAAAAGCCGTAGAGAAAGAATCTTTTTACTGCCATGATGGAATCTCCTTCCAAATTTGAATTCGATTTTGCGATATACTTTGTTTAAATATTGAGAAATTAATAAATGTTAGCTCGCACCCAGGGTTACAGTATCCTTGGGCGAAGCAGAATTACCAGTTCCTTTCTGACAAGGGTGTCCGATTTGTTGCCGAAAATGTATTTCATGCCAGGGAGTTTGCCCAGTCCTACTATGTTGCTGCCATCATCTGTCTCCACAGATGTTATCAGGCCGCCGACAATGAGCATCTCGCCATTATTCAAACGCACGATAGAGTTCATGGTCCTTTCCCGCACATAGGGGAGACCAACCTGGTTCAAGCCAAACTGCCTGTATTCAATGGGTTCTTCAAGCTGCGAGATCATCGGAATTATGCTCATGACAATTTCATCATCGCTCATTATCGTGGCATATACCTCAAGGCGCAAACCGGAGACCACCTGGGCGGTTGTCGCAGATGTTGTCACTACCCCTTCATCGGCTGTGGTCTCTACTTCACTGATATAGGTGACATTGTCGCCGACATAGATGACTGCCGGCTGGCCGTTCATGACACTGATCCTCGGATTGGCCAGCACCTTGGTCGTGCCTTGCTCTTCAAGGGCATCAAGAATAAGTTCAAACGACTTGGCTTCCAATCTAATTGTATCAAAGAAGCCTCCGCCATTGGGATAAATCACGCCGTTATCACCAAAGGTCATGTTAAAATTAAAAGCACTGTCTTTCAGCAGACCGCTCCAGTCAATCCCTTTTTCAGAGCTTTCTGACAGAGTAACCTCTAGAATCTTGGCCTCAATGCTTATCTGCTTGTACATCTCCTCCTTGAGGGTATCCACATATATTTGGACCTTGTCAAGTAAGGGCCGGGGAGCTGTGACTGTGATCAGGCCAAGGGCCGGGTCCACAGAATAAAAGCCGCTCTGGGTCTGGGTTATAGTCCCTCCCTGGATGGGCATTGCCGGCTTTTCTCCCTCCTCACCTTCTTCTGACGGTTTAGCTGATGGGGGGGGCTTGTATCTCTGGGCCCAGATATCAAGGATCTGGTCAAGGTTATTCCTGATTATCTCCCAGCGGGAATTATCGGCATCGGTATTGGTTGTGGTGCCGCCACTCGTATTGATATTTGCCTGCCCCTTGATGCGCGGGGGCAGGGCCACATGAAATTTTCTGGTTTCCTTGAACTTTACTATTATCGTATTGCCTTTCAACTCATAGAAATAGTCTACCTGCCGCAGCATATTTTCCAGAGCGATAAAGAAATCATCATTAGCCCTGATATCAACATCAATATAGACATACTGGTCAACATCACTTGCCCAACTGATATTCATGTTATGCAGGGAACCGAGGCTTTTCATGATTTCGCGCAGAGGAACCGGGCCTGTTGTGGTCGATATATCAGCACCAACTTTCAAAGTCAGTTCTTCATCCACTCCCGCGGCCTCTTCACTAAGCCCTGTGTCTTTAATCAAATAGGATGGTTTTTGGAAGCGGACCGGCAAAGCCGATGGCACCTCTGCTGCCTGTACAGAAGGAGCGACCTCAAGCTGGACTGGCTGCGTTGCGACTTCCCGAGGCTCCCCGGCAACAGAACTCCCGGAAGGTGCAGATGACTCCATCACAGGTGGCTGTTGCGTCGATTTGGAAGCGCAACCAAACAGGATAAGCAATGCGCTTAATGCTACTCCGCCCAGTAGTATTCTCTTTTTGGCAAGCATAGACTTTTTTCCCAGCATTTTTTTTGGTTTTGAAAGCTGTCCTATTTTCATAGAGTAGGCCCCACCAATATATTTGACATTAAATGATAATAGTGTCTTTACATCTGCCCTTTAGACTGCGTGCCTTCAAGGGCCAATCTTCCCTTGATAAAACGAGTCAAATCTGCAGGCAGCTGATATCCTGAGAGCAGTATCGCCCGGTATTCTGCCGCAGCTTTATCACTGTTGCCCTCTTTGTCCAGAATTCTGGCGCGGGCTATCATCGTATCAAGTGAATCTCCGTAAAGATCTTCATGACGGGCCAAAAGCAGCAGCGCGTCCAGGTAACTCCCGTTCTCCTCAGAGAACATCGCGTAACTGATCAGGGCCTCGCTGTCAGGCCTCTTGCTGCTTACAGCCATTTCAAAATACTCCTTGGCCTCGGCATTTCTTTTCATGTTCGCCAGTCCAATGGCGGTATAGAGTGCGCTTGTCGCATCATTCTCATCAATCTTCAACGCCTCCTTGCCATAATAGACGGCCTTGGCATTCATCCCCATGTGAACCAGATACAGGGAGGCCAGGCGGCCAGCAAGTTTTCCATTGTCCGGCCACATTTCAAAAGCCTTTTCATACAACATCAGGGCGTCTTCAAACTGCTCCTGTTTTTCTAGGGCACGTCCCTCTCTAATTAATTTCTGGGCCTCCAGAACTTCTGGTGACATCTCCATTTTCTGGACAACCTGCAACTTTTCCCCTTCCATGAGTATGGCTGAGTCCTTCTTGACCGCGACCTTTTCAGCTTCGCGTTCAGGCCATTCAAAAGTTGCCCCTTTGGGGGCAATGACAATGGTATTATAGCGTTCGATCGCCTGGAGGTTTTGCAGGTTTAAAATGACGTCCAGCACAAAATCCCAGGGCACATTATCAAGTGCCAGGGTCAGTGTGCCGCCAACACCTTGGGCAACAACAATATTCATGCCGCTGAGTTCACCAAAAAGCCTGAAAACATTGTGCAGGTCTATTTTGTAAAAATCAACGGTGATCGGCTGCTTTTCATACCCGGCATATGCAAATTCATCAAGAACCGGGCTGGGGCCGGCGGGCGCCTGGGATGGCATTGAAATGGGCTCTGATTTTTCAGCAACTGGTACGGCTGCTGTTTCGCCTGCGTCAGCCTCTGGAGCCTGGGCAGGTGCCACTTTTTGCTCCATCGGCGCATCTGGCTTGGCTTGCTTTTCCGTCATGGCCGGGGATTTCTTGGTAGCTGCAACAAGGGCGGGTCCAGTTGCCGCAGATTTTTGGGCCCGAGGGCTTGGAGCTTCTGCTGCAGCCTCTTTTTTCTTCACATTAACTAAAATATCATTCCCGGCCCGCTCAACAGTGTAGCTGGCCTCCCCTGTCGTAAACATTTCGAGCCTGGCAATCAGGGGTTTTTTATCATTCAGGATCTGCCCCTTAATTTTAGTAATAGGCCCGGTTCCGGCCTCCATCGGGATCTCCAGGGACTCAACAACTGAGCCATCGGAATGAACGAATGAACCATCGGCAATATCAAGAATAATTCTCTGGGGCTCAAAAAGTTCATACATGGTGAATGTCGGTGGAGCAGAACCAGTGACCCGAAGAATAATTCCATCATCAGCCTTACTCGTTTCGATCCCGGTAATCTGATACGGGCCAGGGGCCGCAAAAGCAAGCTGCTCCGCCATAGCGTTATTCACATTAACTGCTGCAACATATGTGAAAAGCAGCACTGCAAACCATAGCACAGTTTTTCTGAAGCATACCCTGCGGGTCATTGCTATTTTTCCCCCTCTTGTTTCAACACCATTTCC
>Ga0209536_100001138_pt1 | contig 44005 bp, 41 predicted proteins | sample DeeMarSeWOR28_12_FD_187461 | JGI IMG/M metagenome (GOLD analysis project Ga0209536, IMG submission 187461) | Marine sediment microbial communities from White Oak River estuary, North Carolina - WOR-2-8_12 (SPAdes) (version 2) | ecosystem: Environmental > Aquatic > Marine > Intertidal zone >...
TTGGACATGAAATCCCATGCCCTTCCACGCATATATTCCGCCTGCATAACGTTTGACATTGGTATAACCCAACTTCTGTGCCCAAGCCGCGCCGATGTGGCTGCGGGTACATTTCACGAAGCCACAGTAAACCACGATCAACGCATCCTTGTTTGTTCCAAGTAATTCCTCATATTGCATCTTTGTCTTGCCTGCTGTTTTTTGGGCGTCCCATTCGGGCATTTCGTCTGCGATGGGAAACAGGAAGTTTTTTGCACCTGGAATGTGCTGCTTCATGTAGCTCTCCTCATACGGCATAGCATCGATCAACACAATATCTGCATTTTTGTCTAATAATTCCTTGAGTTCTGTAGTGGCAATTAGGTTATATTTCCCGCGTTGCACTTCTCGGACAAGCTTGACTCCCGACGCTTCGACATCTACCTCTTTCTGAAACTTGTTCTGTCCGCAACCCGCCAATCCTAACAATAACAATAGAATTATTGGACTTGTTATCATTTTATTCATCACAGTTAATCTTTATTCTGGATATGGGTTAACAACTGGAATAATCCAAGCTGATCAATGGAAGCTAAAAGAGCTTGCTAGAGTACAAACTGGAGGAGATGCCTATATGCTTAAAGTGGAGGGTGAATATTGTTATGTCAGCTGTGGATATTCAGGTTTTAGAATTTTTGATATTAGTAATCTCACCAATCCAACCCAAGTTGCCTTTCTGCCACAAAGGAGTAATGGTTATGCCCATCAATTTATCTTAGAAAATGATATTGCGTATATTGGGAATGGGTATGGTGGAATTTGGATCATTAATTGTACTGATCCCGAGAATCCTTTTGTAATTACCGAATTTTCACATGATTATTCTTGGGATATTCAGCGGGTGGATGACATTATTTATACAGGTAATGGTCATATTAGTGCTCAAGAAAGTATTACTATCACCAACATCAGTGATGTGTCCAATCCAATTCATATTAAGACAATTTTAACGGAAGATGACATTCCTGATTTACAACAAGTTGGAAATAGGTTATATGCTGCGTGTGCAAGGAAAGGATTACTTATTTATGATATTAGTAATAGAACTGACTTGGTTCATTTAGGCACATATATTGATCCTGAAAATCCTAATATTCACCTGATCACTTTTGAGGTTTTTGGTAATTATACTTTTGCTTGCTATTATCAGTATGGAATACAAATATTAGATATTAGTAATCCTACTCAAATCACCAAGAAATCTGAATTACCTAACAGCAGTAGTAACTGCTATTCTATTCATATTATTGAAGATCTCGCTTATATTTCTGATATTTCAGGTGGGATTCAAATAATTAATATCAGTAATGTGACGAATCCTATCGAGCAATGGCGGTATCTTTATAATAATTGTGGGACGAATGATATTTTTAGGCGTGACAACATCTTATTTGTTGTAGATAGAAACATAGGATTATTGATCTTTCAGATTGGTGATGATTACACGACCCACACAACTCATACTACGACTCAAACAGTTCAGACTACAAATATTGAATTTTCTGGTTTGATAATCCTTTCTTTCAGTCTTTTATTGTTTAGAAAGCGTTTAAATATTAAATAACAACACTTAAGTTTTTTCTTTCACCACGAAATTTTAACGAAGGATATATCATCATTATTATTATTTTATTGTGAATAATAAGATTCAATACGGTAAATAACGACGTATAGAAGCTACTACTAATTCAAAATCATCGAAGTCAGCACTTCTAAAAGGTTTCGATTTAAGTTTTTCCTTATAGAGTTTTTCAAATTGTTTGACGAGGTATTGAGAGATGGCTTGAGTGATAAAATTTCTTTCTGTAACGATTAATACGCAGGAAACTTCACGTCCACTTGCCATTATAATATTTTTATCACCAAAAGATATCTGATCTATTCCCTTCTCACTCTTTATAGCTAATCTTAGTGAAATGTTTAATGCACTAAAGAATCCTCCAACTAATTGCCAATCCTGTAAACCATAATCATCTTCTTGGTAAATAAATGATCTTGAAAAAATGACAAGATCACTCTTATGATCTATAATTATTACAGCTTCAAGACTGGTTGGTGTTAGGAAAAATATTGCTGGTTCCTTTTTAATTATATAGACTAAATATATCCCTCCAATCAACATTGGAGTAAAGTACAAATATCCTGGAAGAGATAAGCTAAAGGCACTATCTATTATAATGAATACTAAGAATGAAATCATAATGATTGACAAAGTCAAGGAGGAGCGCATTGAGATAATAGTACTTATTTTATCCTTTGCGATTTTTGAAACATTATTCAATCGTTGAAGTGCACTAGAAACAATTAATACTGCGCTCAATGAAAAAAGAAAGAAACCAAGAAGGTTGAAATTAAATTTAATATACTCCGTTATTCGTAGGGTAAGAGTAACTCCATTAATCAAGGCTGATGCGGTATTAATGGTAGATACCAGAAATATCATTACTATTGAGGAATAATTATATTTAAAATCAGGTAAAAGAAAGGAAAAGCTAATTATGAGTATACATAGTTGAGCGAAGGTAAAACTGATCTGAAAAATGGTCTGGGATAATGGATTTAAACTATTGGGTGTATTTAAAAGTGCACATAACATCATTCCAGAAATAAAAAGTAATGAAATGAATGATGCAACAGTAAGAAGTTTTATTTCAACTATTGGGCTCTTTCTTGCGGCATTAAATAACATAATTGAAGTTATTAAGTAAGTAACAAAAATGAGGGATGCAATTAAGAATTCTGCAATTATCATTTCTTTTACAAACAAAGACAAATCAAAAAGGATCTTAATTAAGTTTTCCACGTTAATCTTATAATATTATTGACAAAAAATATTTAGATTATGATAAGATTAATCAATAAAATAGATTTCTAATCTTTTTTGCAGCAATTTTCTTTATAAATAATGTAGTTTTATTGAGGAGATATTATGAATCTAAATCTTGAGTTTTTAGAAAGAATGAGTAATGCATTTGGACCTTCGGGTCACGAACTAGAAGTAACGCGAATTGTGAAAGATTATGTCAAAAATTTTTCAGATGAAGTTTATAACGATAAAACAGGATCATTAATTTTTAAAATCGGTGATAAAGGTCCAAAAATAATGCTTGCTGGGCATGTTGATGAAATAGGCTTTATTGCAGTTGGTATAAATGAAAAAGGATATATCAGCTTCCATCAGATAGGTGGATGGTGGGATCAGTCTCTTTTAACCCAGAGAGTAGTTATTAAAACCAAAACGGGATTTTTACATCGTGGGATAATTGTAGCCCCACCTCCTCATGTATTAGATCCAGAGGAGCAGAAAAAGGTTCTTACTAAAGATAAAATGTTTATTGATGTCGGATGTAAGAATGATAAAGAGGTGAAGGAACTCGGAATTCAAATAGGAGATCCAATAGTTCCCGATTCAAAATTTGAGATGATCAAAAGAACCCAAATTCAAAAGAAGGATGGAAAAGAGATTAGAAAAGACGTGAATATTCTGATTGGAAAAGCATTTGATGATCGTATTGGTCTATTTATTGCAGCAGAAGTGTTAAGAAAAATAAAAGAAGAAAATATTGCCCATCCCAACCAATTATTTGGAGTAGCAACTGTACAAGAAGAAATAGGACTTCGAGGGGCTCAAACTTCTGCTCAAATGATTCAACCAGAAATTGGTTTTGCTCTTGAAGTTGATATTTCTGGAGATGTTCCTGATATTCCCAAGCTAAAAGCTCCTTCTGAAATGTCTAAAGGAGTATCAATTTTAGCTGGGGATGCTTCTATGATTCCCAATCCTCGATTACGTCATTTTGTTATCGATATTGCCAAGGAATTTAATATAGAATACCAAAACAGTGTAGTAATGGGTGGGGGTACTGATGCAGGAAGAATTCATTTAACTGGATCAGGATGTCCATCTCTTGTTCTTGGAGTACCTACACGGCATATTCATAGCCATAATGGAATTTTAGATCTTGGAGATGTCGAAAAAGCTGTTTCACTCCTTATTGAGGTAATTAAAAGACTTGATTTGGATACTGTGAATAGTTTTACAGAAATTTAAAGAGTTCTATAAAGAAATAAAGGTCCTAATTTCAGTATTTTACTATTTGAGGTAAGATCAAATATAAGAATTCGGAAATTATCACTTTTTAAGCATGGAACTGTATAATAGCTAATTAATAAATTATTAAAAGAAGAAAGCTCAGATTGATGAATTCTTTTGTGTCTATCTGAGCGAGTACTGAATTTTAAGTAATAAAAAGAAATAAGATTTCTAAATTTCAATATTTTCGATTCTACTCATCTTCTTCAGAGTCATCATAATCTTCACATTCTTCACAAATCGAATGACATTCACAACCTTTTCCATTTGGAAAACAGAAACAGAATAGAGTACAACTCTTACAATTTGGGTAGAAATCGTGACAAATCCTTTCTCTTTTAGTCTGGTCTCGATATAAAATCCTATCTTGTCGAATTTGTCGACAATTACAATCATCAACTGTTAACATTTTGATCTCCTCAATACGAGATTCGGATTAGTTTAATGATAATCATGATATAAACTTTAGCTACAGGTGAATGTGCTATCAGCGGAGGTGTTAGCTGGTTCGTCTTTTTTTTACTTACAATAAACACTCACATTGTGAATATTTATTGGTTCTATGTGTTTTTTTACCTGTTTGATTAATAAATACATCTAAATAAATTGATGGTGAAAATATTTTTATCAGTATAGAAAGACTACAATGGTCATCTTAAATATGGAGGAGTAGTAATTGAGAAAAAATTGGCAAGATAAATTAGCTGATAACGAAAATTATCCTAAAATATTGAAGTTAGAAGAAAAATTTCCATGTTATCCGACTTTAAAGAAAATGGGGGTTAAAGCAGGAGATGATATAGTTTTAGTCAATCCAAGTCATGTGATTAGAGTGATGAAGTCTGTTCCTATAGGGAAACTTATCACAATAAGAGAAATTTGCATCAAATTAGCACAAGAGTTTAATGTTCAAGGGTGTTGTTCGTTAACTGTTGGCATATTCATAATGACTGCTGCAAATGCGGTTGACGAAGCTGCAAAGCAAGGAAGAGAATTATCCATCCCTTATTGGCGAACTTTAAAAGCAGAAGGTTTATTAAACGAGAAATTTCCAGGAGGGCTAGAATCCCATAAAACATTGCTTGAAAAAGAAGGTTTTAAAATCATCGCTAAAGGGAGGTATTATTTTGTTCAGGATTTTTCCAAGAATTTAATAGAATAACTTTCTATTTTTATTACTGGTCATGATTAATAAGCTATAATTCAGTAGAGAATTTCGGGCTTTATAAAATAGCAAGAATAATCAGAAACTTTAGACCAAAAAAGTAAATTCATTCTCTTGTTAAACATTGGTTAAAGAAATTTTGCATCTCAATTAGTTATAAATTCTTAATAGTACAGATGAGTTAAGCGTACCATTAGACTTAGATTTGAGATACCTCTCCCTATCAGTATTGTTACAATGCTAACCACTATAAACGTGCTATTTTTCTATCTAAATAAAAAAAAGGGAAAGAGGGGATTAAAAACTAACTGAAGGTCGCACCAAATAATGCTATTACTAACATAGTTAATATTGTTGCTAAGATTATATAAAAAGCAATAACAGCTAAAATATAAGCAATAATTGTTGCAATAAGTGCTGCCCCTATTCCAAGGCCTGAAAAAGCTGTCAAACCTATAATGAATACGATTAATCCCACGAATCCTAAAATAAATGAAAGTGCGAGACCTAGACCAAGATCGACATTAAAATAGCTGAGAGCTAGATCGATAATACCTCCAATCAAACTCCAGACTTGAGCAAAACCAAATACACGTAAACATTGAATTAAGGTAGCTGTACCTCCAAATCCTCTTAATATAAAAGCCATAATACCTGAAAAAAGAAAGAATATTAGTAAAACTGTGCAAAATGCTACTAGAGCTCCATAAATTGCAATCTCTTGTTGTGTTGGATCATCTGTAGCTAGATAATCGAGCAATCCAGGTAATGACCCAATAATACTAGCTAAAAATGCAATTAAAACAGCTTGTGATGTTGTTCCATCTTCATTTGCTATAGTACGAATCTTAGACTTATTAAAGGTTAAAATTCCGATTATATTACCTATAAATCCCATTTTTAGTCACCTCTCTTTTTAGATAATCAAAATCTCCTCTTTTTTAATACAAAAATAATAACCATTGTACCAATAGCTATAGGGAACAGCTCAAATCCAGGTGTATTTGTATTACTAGGAGAAGGATGATGTGTCCACATCATTTCAAAATTGTTTTGGATATTTAGATGATTGCCTTGCAGTAATCCAAAGTTAAGATCAACTTGAGCTGTATAGATATAGGTTCCAAGAGAAGCATGTGGTAGTAGCATTACGATTTCTGCTTGACTCCATTCAGGTAAAGCAGTAACATTTACCATATTACCTGCACTAATATCCCATTGGAGAAGATGTTCCCGTAAGGTTTGGGTTGTCCCATTTGCAAATTTATACGAAATAGGATTAATATAGAGAAGTATATACATCGCCAATGAGGATTGAATTTCATTATAGTTGAGTTTAACACCATTCAAATAAAATTCGTTATAATTTGAGGGAGCTTCACCAGCATAAGTTGTATAATCGGTCGGTGGATTAGCTGTAAATTTAATTCTTAATAAATCTCCATCAGATAAATCTGTATTACCGAGTTTTGGGGCTGGAGCACCTCCTGCAGGAAATAAAGCTAATTTCCACCAAATTTCGGCTCCCTTTTTCATACTTGAATGAAATGTAACACTATCTGGGTTCTCAGTAGTGTAAGCATTTATTGTTGTTAGACTAATAACTCCCATTATTAGTAATAATCCTAATACCCATCGTTTCATAATAATCAATTTTTCCATTTTTTTTCAATAATTTGACTGAATTTCTTTTTATTATACATAACCCAGTCAATATGACTTTTATTTTTGTTGTTTATGAATTTTATGGTTGTAAAAGGAACAATATTTGGGTTCACTGGACTAAATACAAAGAAGTCTAATTTAGGCTGAATAAATTTAATTTAGGGTAATGTGAATTGCTGTTATGAATCTTACTCATCTCTCTGATACTCAGAGTTTTAATAAATATGTTCATTATTTTAGAATAAATAGAGGAATTTCAAACAACAGAGAAAGGATAGAGTTTTGTATCTAATTGAACTCAATCAGAATTACCTATTCATTCTTATAAGATATTAAATGAAGTTTTTTTAGAAGAAGATATGTTTTCATTAAGGAAAATGGAGGCGACATTATTAAGATTCACCTTTAAATCCTTTTTTGTTCTATATGCTTAGTTTCTTCACGTTATCCCTTGTTAAATGCCTTTTAGAGAGATCAGGAAATTATTTCTGAGAACCAAGCTTTATAAAATAATATTTGAATAGATTCTTTTGATCATAAAAGAATATATTCGTTTTTTTTTGTCTATTCCCCTTTTTTTTTAATTTCATAAAATATTGATTATTAATCGTTCAATATATAATCAGAATTTAGTAATTAATCAGTTAATTATATTAATCGGTGCGAATGAAATATGAAAACAAATTTTCATCATATTGGAATTGTCGTCACAGATCCGAAGAAAACGGTTTTAAAATACTGTCAACTCTTGAAATGGATCCTAAAAGTATTAAAATCAATAGACAAAGCTATATTAGTGGAAGAGGTGAAGATGAAGAAATTGATTATGCCTTTATCCCTTTGGGAAATAATTGTTACATAGAACTTGTGACCCCTTTAACCGATGGTCCCACTAGGCGGTATCTTGAGAAAAAAGGTGAAGGGCTTTTTCATCTAGCATTAGAATCTACTAATATTAAATACACAATTGACCGTTTTGAAAGAGCTGGTATTCCCCAAGCAGGAATGACACCAACTGAAGGTATTTTCTCTGTTTTTTCCATCCCAAATCTGCCAATGGTGTCTTACTGCAAGTTATAAAAAAGGGGATCCTATTACCAGATGGGTCTCTAAATCTTGGAGTAGCAATGGATCAGGATTAAATTTAAAGGAGCTTATTCTATCAGATTTGAATAAATTTATTTCTACTCTCTTCTAGTGTTTATGCTTGGCTAGATTAGGATATAATTATACTGGAATACAAAGCAAAAATAAAAGATGATTCTAGGAAAAAAATATGAAATGAGACAAAACACTTCCTCCATTCCTTAATTTTACGATCTCTTGTTTGTTTCTCATATCATTGTTATTATATTTTTAATAGTTTATACCCTTTTCAATTTGATATAGAAGTCACCTTTGTTCTTTGAACCCGATTTTGATCAAATTCAAAAATTCGAGATCCAATCGTGAGATAGATGACCAAACCAAACCCAAGAAGAGGATTGATAATGTAAATCATCGATAATCCGAATACTTCTCCAAGACTACCAGTTAAAAAAACCGCAATTGGGAGAATGGACTTAACTAACATGAATAAAATAGAAAAAACTCTTCCTTGTAACTCACTAGGAATATTTATTTGTAGAAAACTAATTATCATAATATCTATAGTCCCTAATGCTAGACCAATAATTAGACTTCCAAGACCCATTGTAAAGAAGAATCTTGGAGAGGATAATCCCAATATAAACAATCCTATAAAAGCAATAAAAACTGCTAAGACTATATTTTTAAATTGTGGTATAAAGTTCTTCAGCATTATGAACATTGCTCCTATTAAGCTACCCATTTGAAAGATTCCCAATATAAGAGCAAGATCCATTGCTCCTCCTCCATGGATATGTTTAACAAAATAAGGTAATAATGAAAATAGAGGATTAATCAAAATATTCGCAAACATTCCACCAAGGATAAGGGGTATAAATCCATTTATACGAAGATAGGTTAATCCTTCAATAAATTCAGCTTTAAAGGATGTTTTATGAGAGTTTTGATAAAGATTTTTCTCTTATTTTGAAGCAGAAGGTACAGAGACTACTATTAATGTTCCTACAGCGACTAAAAAAGTTAAGACATCAATCCACAATATATAATCAATTGAAACGATTTCAAGAATTAATGCCCCTACAACTGGAGTTACTGTATAAATTGTATTATTCAGGATAGAGTTTAATCCATTAATTCTACTAATTTGGTTTTTTAATACCATTTGTGGAACTAAAGCAACAAATGCTGGTAATTGAATAGCCTGAAACATACCACGAAAGAATAACAACACGATGATTGAAATAAAACCTTCTAATTTCAAGTAGAAATTAATCTCGACATTCTCTGCATAAAGGACATTAAGCTGTAGTACATTTATATTCCCCATTCTCTTTTTGTTTTTTTCACTTCATTGATATATTCAGAGACTTGTGCTTGTTCCAATCGTAATCCAAATGGAGCATTACTTTGAATAAGGTTTTCCCATTTTTCAAATTGATTTTTTAACTGTTCTTTCTCCTCTTGGAGTTTATTATTTAACTGATGAATCTTTTTTTCCTTTATAATTAGTTCCGCTTGATCTAAGAACTTCTGTGAAATATTTAAATCCCCTTCTACCATTGAAATTTTTGCCTGTAGAATTAATGTATCAATCATTAAAGAGTATGATTTTTGTCTGTTAGCTATTTTATCTAATTGATGAATCAACTTTTTGACTTGATTAAAGACTTCTTCTTCTCCATATGCTCTTAATTCATCGATTAACAACTCGGAAAGCTCAAACATTGCGCGTACAGTGAGTGAATGATCAAGAATTTCTTCCTCCATTAGTTCTTCAAGAATTTCCGAAGATCTTATCTTCATTTTAGCTCTTTTACCACTTTTTAAAATCAAAGCCTTAGCTAAACGACACCTTTGACTAATTATTCCATGCTTCTCCCTCTTGTCTATCTCTTGAAGTTGCTGTAAATATGATTGGGCTTTTTGAGGAAATCCTGAATACAATGAAAGCTCCACAAGATTGAATAAAGGAAGAGTTATATCAGGAATAGCTCCAATTTCCTGAAATAAGGATAAACTCTTCTTAATCTGATCTAAAGCTGTCTTATATTTCCCCATTGAACAATAAATTTCTCCGATATTATTATAACAGATTGCTATGTCATGATTTTTACCTAGTTCTTGCAATAAGGCTAATGAATCTTGATAATAGCATAAAGCTTTTTCAAAATCCCCTCTTGCATGGAATATTAATCCAATATTGTTTAAACACAATGAAAGAGTAGCTTTCTGACCTAATTCTTTACTTATAACCAGACTTTTCTGATAATTCTTTAAAGCTAGATTCAATTCCCCTTGATACCCATAAATAAGGCCAATGTTCAAATGTAACACTGCTATTTGAGTAAAATTTTTCAATTCTTTAGCTAATACTAAACTCTTTTGAAAAAAGTCTAATGCTTTCAGTAAATTACCTCTTCTCCAGTAATTCATCCCAAGATTATTGAATATCTTTGCAATTGCCTTTTTATTATCAAATTTACTAAAATTCTTTAATGATTCTTTTAAATATTCGTTTGCATCTTGATATTCACCTTTCGAGATTTTTATAATCCCTAATAAATTAAGACATTCTGCAATTTCATATTGATTTTTGTATTCTCTCCTATTGATTAAAGCTCTTTGTGCTGAATCAAGCGCATTATCATACTCCGCTGTTCTTAGGAAAACCCTAGCTTTTAAATAATCCAGGTCAGACACTTTTCTTCTTAAATATTTAACTAATTTATCCTCATGGATGTGAATAAATTCCTCTGCGGTTTTTATCATGTTAGAACTTTCTTTTATATCACCTAGCTCAAGAAATGCCTTTATTTTTAAGAGTATTATATTCAATTCCGATAATTGGTCTTCAGACCGTTTGATTACATTGAATATCTTTTCAGTGAGATCTAATCCTGTTTGAAAATCACCTAGTTCAAATAAAATCAGAATTTCAAGAATTTGGGTCTCAATTGAGGCTATTTGTGTTATTTCACCAATATCCTTCAGCTGTTCATAAGTATCTAATAGATCATGGCTTTTTCCCTGATATAGAAGATTTTCTAGTAAATTAAGTTTAGCAAGAGATGAATTTAACTGATTATTTTGGAGTTTCGATTTGATAGAGGTAAAAACTTCTGGAATAGACAAGAAAAATCTACTCAAAATATTTTGTTTTTATATCATACATTTATCAGTTTAATAGGTTTTATCTTTTTTTTCTGTTACTAGATGGTTCTACATATCTTGAAATAGCTATAAAACGGGATTAAATTCGAGCAAGTTCAAAATTAAAAATGAAACTAATATTATAGAAAAATGATTATTCAATGTTATAGCGGAGATTAGAGAATGATACATGGTAAACAAAACAATGGTACATTTAGATGGCAAGATGTTAATGGAACGAGGGTAGTAGTTGCTGCATTCGGAATCCTCTGTGGGTTAACTGGCATAATGGCTGGATTTTTTGAGATCCAACAAGGAAATATTGTTCCGAGTGGGTTTACAATCAGTACAATTGGTTCGAAATATAGCATGGCTGATGATTTTACTTATTTTGCAGTAACGATCATACCTAATTTGTTAATAACTGGTATACTAGCAATCGTTGTAAGCTTTATGGTGACAATTTGGTCAGTGAGATTTGTACATAGAAAATATGGGGTTTTAATCTTACTTGGTCTTTCTATCATACAAATGCTCGTTGGTGGAGGCTGGGTAATTGATCTAGCTCTAATAACATGTATTTTAGCTACTAGGATTGATAAACCATTAAATTGGTGGCGTACACATCTTTCAGTTAGATTGAGGTTTTGGCTTACCAAACTTTTACCCTTTGCCTTAATAATATACGCAATTATATCTTTCATTATGCTTGTTTTAACAATTTTAGGTGTTAATGATGTGACATTAATAAAATCTCTAGATCTACTTGCTGCTGCTATGTTTGTACCAATATTTTTAATGATATTTGGTGGACTCGCACATGACATTCAAAGACAAATAAATAGTGATCTAGGTTCTACAATAATTTAAAGGAAGAATTGATTAATATTATAATCATATATAAGAAAAAAATGCTAGGATAAAAAAAGGTGAAAGGAAGAGAAATTTATGATATTTTCCAAGGTAATTTATCCTTGATTAAATATAGTAATCCAACCCAAGCGAGTAATGCTAGGATTGGAAATATTATTAACCCTCCAGGCTGTAAATTTGGATCATTTTTTAAAAGCATGACAACTGCCATTCCAACTACAGCTGAACTTATTGTAACAAAGAAACCAAAGAATAGTAACATGATAGGATAGGCCTGTTGGGTTCTAGTGTACAGAAGATATAACGATATGAATCCTAATGGGATGGTAATTCCAAGGTCGAAATACCTAACAACCCAGAAAATTGTTGGTGCTTCTGAGTAAGATCCAGTAGAGGTATCCCCAGTAGTTAAAACTTCCAAATATTCACCAATCCACATTAACGCAAAGAGAACTAAGAAGATTGTCATCAGAATTATATAAAGCGTTAAATTCCTTTTATTAAAGTCTGGAGCATCTTCAGGAGAAAACATAGATAAAGTAGACACTAAAAGCAATAAACTTCCTATAATTACAATATAAAATAATATTGAGAACTGTTGACTATTTCCTGTGTAGACTGGATGACTCCACTCTGGAAAAAGACCGTAAGCAAGACCAGTATACAGAAGGGAATAGAGAGGAACTAGAATTAGGAAATATTTTGCTTTATTTCGTTTAGAAATATGAAGAATTCCTCCAATTAAACATAAGGGCGTGATTAGTATTAGATTTACTAGATCCTGACCCATTCCTTGCGTAATTGCTGATGGTGAACTCGCATATTTTATAATATCAAGAGCTAATGGTCCAAGTATAGAAATAATTGCAATTGTAAGACCCACGATAATAGCAGTAAAACCAATTACGTATCTTTCAAACATCTCTTGTTTTGTTTCGTTTTTAATCATTTGATAATCCTCAAATAAACTTCATCTTTCCCAAATTACCCAATTTTTGATTAAGAGTGTGACAAAATAAGATGTTTTCTCCCTGAAATTATGCAAAAATATGTCATTAAATATATTTTAAAAGAGAATTCGGGTATTTTTTCTTCCATTTTTGAAATTCTAAACAGCTGGGATATAGCAGTATAAGACCAATTATCCAGACAATCAGAGTGATCTGGACTGAAAATCCTTTCACTAGATCTAATAATTCAGGAATAGCTGCATATAATAGCAAGTGTGCACAATAGAAATATAGGGCTGATGTTCCAAAGACTAGAACAGGACTAATTAACTTCTGAAATCTTATGTTTTTTTCGAAATAAAATCCTAATGCTAATACAATGCACATTCCCCCTAAGGTCCAGAGTAAGAATACTATCGAAGGTGGATATTTTGACATGAAGAAATAATTCTGAAAAGTAAAAGCATTTTCGATTAAAACACCTGCGTCTTGCCAAATAGGAAAGTAGTTAAAGGGGAATCCTTGAGTTGTCCGAAGGATAAAAAATATTAATAGTTGCAATCCTCCAATTGTAAATAGTTGTTTTGCAATGGTTTGATTTGCATCTTCACCTTTTTGCTGTTTTAATATCCACCGTCCTAAGACCATACCTATCCCCATAATACCTAACCAAGGATCAAGGGGATATAAACCATAAGGCCACACTGGATTGTAGGTCATGGCATTAAACCAATTTTTAAAATACCCATCCTGTGTAAATCCTCCCAAATTTCCTAAATTAAATATTGAGAAACTAACTGGATGTGCCCCTGGATTAAATAATGGATTCCATATAAATTCGCCAAATATAGGTGATAAAAGAAGAAGTAGAGATAAAGAAAGGATTATTTTTGTATCAAGTTTTCGAATAAATGCGAAAAGAATGAAACCTACTCCTATAACGGCAAGAACGCCAATATATAAGAATCCTGCCTTGAATAAAGGAGCAATTAGGATCCACTCTATTAGTACAAGAATAATTCCTCGAACTATATAATGTTTAGTGATCTCTCCTTGAGAAACACCTTTTTCTAATCTTCTTGACTCAAAAAAGACCATAGATGTACCAGCTAAACATACAAAGGTTGGAGCACACCAGTGCGAAATAAATCGAATCATAAATTGTAATAAATCAGGTAAAATCAGTGGACGTTGTGCATAATAAAATTCTCCAAAAAATCTTCCTGAATTCCAGTAAGTTGAGGCGTGATCAAGTGCCATGAAAATCATCGCTAATCCTCGGACAAAATCAATGGCAGCAATTCGACTAGTCAATTTTTTCCCAATTGAAAACGAATATTCTTCTTTTAATACCATTCTAAACTTAACCTATCGAATTTCTGATGAATGAATCCTTATTTTGCATAAAAACTCATTTTTGATTTAAAAGTAATTAATAAGGAAAAATACTTTTGGAGAGAAAGACATAGAAGGTCTATAATCTTTTTCTTCAAGTTTTTAAAGAAAAAATTTAATTATAAGAAGAATGGGGAGATTGCTAAATAAGTACCAAAAACCATCATGAAAATACTACAGCAAACAACAATAATTTTATAGATCGTTTCTGTAATGAATCTCTGTGTTATCCCGATTCCGAATGTAACTGAGCCATACCATGCAAAGTCACCTAATTCATGCCCAATGAAGAACCCCCAAAACTCTGGTAAGTTACTAAGAGAGACAGCAAATTGAGTCATAAAATTCAGACCAATCACAGCCCACCACAACCACCAATATGGATTAGACATTGAAATTAAAACTCCTCCTATAATTGGGTGATTAGTTAAATTCACGCTATTTTCTAATTGCGAAATTTCTTCAATATCAACTTTAACCTTTTTTAAATCTCTCAAAAGGCTAATACCAAAATAGAGTAATAATACTCCTCCACCTAATCCAATTAAAATAACGATATTTCTATTCGAGATAAATGGCCCCATCCCCATTAAGAGAATAAGGATTAATGCGAATTCTAGTATAGCGTGCCCTATACAAACGAAAATTCCTACAAGAAATGCTTTTGATTTGGCTTGTATCGCTTTATAAATCGAATATGTTAATAGCGGTCCTGGTGATATTGCTCCTGTCAGTGCAACAAAGAATGCAAGGACTAATACTTCAATGAAGCTCATAAAAAAGGCTTGTAGAATTTAATATAATAAACAATCTCGAATTAATTCGAATATAGTTTTATACTTAGCCAGTGAGAAATTGAGATAATATTCTCTATTAAATGTCTTCCAGTATAATCTTTGGATGAAGTAAGTATTCTTGCACTTTTTCATAGAACCTCCCCATATGAATTCCATCCATTACTGCATGATGCCCTTGGACGCTTAATGGGATCTTCAATAATCCCTTTTCTTCAAAGATTTTTCCCCAGGCAAACCTTGGTATAGAATCTGCTGGATGAAAATTCATCGGATGAATAAAACTTGTGAAAGAAACCCAAGGTATTGGACTCATGAATAACTTGTCATCCCTTTTGGGATCCTCATCTAGACTAGGATGTCTCTTCACATAAGCAATACACTCTTCAGCTCTTGCCGCAAATACTGGGAAATTCTTTATGTAATCAACTGTACAGAAGGTGAAAATGTCTTTGTTCACTAGAATCGTAAAACTCGGATTTACTATCTCATGTTCAACTATTTTTTCCTTACGGATGCGGTAACGGAATTCTGGAATCTCATTCGCTGTTCGTGCAATTATATATACGATAGAAACAGTAAGAGAATACTTATGTTGCTTTACAACTGAATGGAATGCTGTTACATCAACATTTGCACACATACTAAAATGTGGATGATTAAATGCATTAAATATTCTAAAATGATCCCTCCGAGGCCAAATCTGCATGTCAATAGTACGCATATTTAACCTTTAGATTATAATATATCTAAAACAGCCTAGATCATCTACAGAATATATTCACAGAATAACAGATTAATATGATTTTCAACCATTAACTGGATAGCACCCTCCAAATAGCGAGGTAGATTAATATCTAACTAAATTAAATCGACGATTTAGTGCTTTTAACCTAGTGATTTCGAGATGGTAACAAAAATTATATCTCATAATGACGGGAAAATACAAGAATTGCGCTGGGCGTCTGATCATGAGATATTCACTTCTCCATTTTGGACATCGTGCTATTATATTGACGGTATTCTTATTGATACAGGAGCTCCAGGAGGAGTAGAAGAGTTTGAAGAATTCCTCCATTTTATTGGTATTAACAATATTGAAGCCTGTTATTTATCTCATACTCATGAGGATCATTCTGGTGGAGCTTATTTAGTAAAAGAAAAATACAATATCCCTGTTTATGTTAGTTCAGAGGGTATACCAGTTCTTAAAAACGGTTTTACATATCCATTATATCGAAAAATTGCATGGGGGGAAAAAGTGCTACCTGTTAAAGCTGATCAAATTCCCAAGACAATTTATACAAAGACGAGGGAATTTATGTTTGAATCATTTCCGATGCCTGGACATGCCCCTGACCAAGTAGCATTTATTGAAAAACAAAATCAATGGGTTTTCGCAGCAGATGGGATCCAACTAGAGTATAAACGGCTTTTTGGAAAAAGTTCGAACATATCAGAAGATATTTCTGTGATATATCGTTCAATTAAGGAGTTATATGATTATATAAATTATATGGATCAATTACAACTTTTTTTGAGTGGTAAAGAGGTCATTTATAGGAAAGATTTTATTCTAGACCGTTTAACTGAGATTGAGTCACTCTATCAAACCGTTTCAGAATTATATAATTTAGGGAAGCCAGTAGATGTAATTGAAAATATAATCTTTGGAGAAGACGATTTTCTAGAAACGTATACAAATGGTGAATTATCTAGGAAGAATTTAATTGAATCTTTGATCAATTGGAAACAGAATCTTTAGTCTACTCTTTTTTCTTTGATTACTTTATTATATTTAGATAATAAGACCTGTAGCACGTTTCAGTGCAGCTTCCGCGTCTTTTACTGTCTTTTCTATGATATAACTGACACTTTCAATGTCATTGATCAAACCAATACTTTGCCCAAGGAGAACAGCACCATCTTCAACATTTCCTTTGTAAGCTAATTCATACGCTCTCATTGTTTCAATTATATCGTCTGCACTCAAAGTAGCTTCTTGAGCTAGTTTTTCTTCTTTAGACCCTATCATTACATGTTCTACTGCATATTTATTCTTCCAAAGACGTATGGGGCCAAAAACTCCTGTGGCCATCACGGTGTCTTGAGCTTGAGCTGGAGGAACAACATTCTTGTAAACTTCGTGAAATTCGCTTTCTTTAGAGGAAATAAACCTTGATCCCATTGCAACTGCGCCTGCTCCTAATGCTAATGCAGCTGCTAGTCCTTCACCTGTTGCAAATCCTCCGCAAGCAACAATTGGAAAGTCAGGATATTTTTGTTGTACCTGTTGTAGTAAAACAAGGGTACTGACCATTTCATAAGACTGATGTCCACCTCCTTCTCCACCGGTGACAACTAACCCATCAACACCTGCTGAGACACATTTTTCGGCTAACCATAACGCAGGAGCAACATGAAAATGCTTTATCTCTGATTCCTCTTTTAATTTTTGGAATGTTGAAGAGCTTGGTAATGTCTTAGCTGATCCTGCACTTGTTAGAGCATATATACATTGTTCCTTAAGTTTAGGATTTTCCATAATGAATTTTGGAATGTCATGACATAAAACTGAAGCATATGGTTCCATCCGTGATGTTCGGATATTAAACCCGAATGGTTTATCGGTATGTTCAACAACGTGCAACATATCTTTCTTCATTTCTTCAACTGGGTCTTTTTCTGCTAACCCAATATGAGATAAAACACCTAATCCTCCTGCATTTGAAACAGCTATCGTCAGTTCTGTAGTGTAAAATGGCCCCATCGGAGCTGCAATTATTGGGTGTTTTATTCCCAATTTTTCTGTGATTTTGGTTTTAATCGTCATTTTTTTTCACTTTCTTCCACAATTATCTCAATATATGTTCAATAATAAAAGAACTTAGGCTATTATTAGTATTGTGCTTGACTACGTCAAATTATAACTGTAAATTAGTTATATTTTATGAGAACTTTTTCTTTCAACCTTGATTGATTGAGGAGGGGTAGACTTTGATTATACATTAATCTTAAATATAGGTCCATTACTAGGAATATCTTTTTGAGTAGAGAATTTTACTTAGGTGAGTTATTTTTAATTAGTGAGATGATTAATATGGTACAAATGACTGGAGGAGAAGTAATTGTTAACTGTTTGAAGAAAGAAAATGTCAAATTTGTTCATGGTATTCCTGGAGACCAATTATATCCAATTCTTGATGCCATTTATCATGATGAATCTATCAACTTTGTTAGTTATCGGCATGAACAATCTGCAGCGAATGCTGCTGATGCTTGGGCTCGTGTTACAGGGCAACCTAGTGTCTGTTTGGGTACAGTAGGCCCTGGAGCTGCTAATCTCATTCCTGGAGTATATGCTGCTCATGCTGATAGCATTCCAATGATTATTCTTTGTGCTCAAAATCAAACATGGAATATTTATCCATCCCATGGTATGACACAGGATCTCGACCAAATCAATCTATTTAAACCAATTACTAAATGGCAAGCGATTATTTCCCATTGGAAACGTATCCCCGAATTGATTCATTGGGCGTTTCGTGCCTCGGTTTCTGGACGACCCGGCCCCGTCTTAATAGATTGCCCCTCAGATGTTTTATTCTCTAAAAATGAAGTTGAGCAGTTAAATCGTCCAATACTTGAACCTCACCAGTATCGCCACCTTATTAACCCTGCTGCCTCTCCAAAAGTGCTTAAAGAAACTGTTGAAATACTTTTGCAAGCTGAATATCCAATAATTCATGTTGGGGGTGGGGGACTAGCTGCGAATGCCTCTCCTGAAATTCAGGCACTAGCAGAATATCTTCAGATTCCCGTAACAACCAGTGTCTTTGCCCGTGGTGTTTTGCCTGATGACCACCCCTTACTTTTGCTTCCTGTAAGCTATGGAGCAATTGCTGCACAATCGTGTGCAGATGTAATCTTACTTATCGGAGGACGAATGGGCGATATGGAGAATTGGGGACGTCCCCCATTTTGGAATGAAGAGAGTAAAATTATTCAAATCGATATTGAACCTCAGAATATCGGATTAAATACTAGAATCGAATTAGGCATTGTAGGGGATGCTAAACTCACTATACTTGAATTATTAGCGATTGTAAGGCAAAAAACTACCCAAGTTGGTAAACGAGAGATTTTAGCTGAATATAAAGCAACTGAGAAATCTTGGTTAGATGACTATGAAGCTTTAGGACGATCAGATCAAACACCTTTACATCCTCTAAGAGTAATAAAGGAGATTAGAGATTTTTTTCCAAGAGATGCAATTACAATCGTTGATGGAGGAAACACAGGTGTTTGGTGTCATTATTTAAATCGGGTGTATGAACCACGAACCTTTTTATGGGCGGGTGATTCTGGTCATCTAGGTGTTGGAATAGGTTATGCCATTGGATCGAAATTAGCTAAACCAGACAAAAAGGTATTTGCTATTATGGGTGATGGTTCATTTATGTTCAATGTTCAAGATTTAGAAACAGCAAGACGATTAGGGCTTCATTTTATTATATGTATTTTGAATGATAGTGCTTATGGTATGATTAAAGCGGGTCAAAAAGTAGCTTACGATAAAAGATATATTGGTGTAGACTTTTTTGATGTTCGTTATGATAAAATAGCTCAAGCAATGGATTGTTTTGGAGTTCGAGTCACTGAACCTTCTGGTATCAGATCAGCTTTACAATCTGCTGTTGAATCAGGTAAACCTGCAATTATCGACTTTATTATCGACAGAGAAATTAATCTCGAACCACCTGACTTTAGTACTTTAGCAGGTATCTGGTTAGAAGGATGTTTAGATTAAATCAAGAATTTAATAATTAGATTATTAAGGTACTCAAAAAAAAGCTGTTAGCTTATAAGTAGTATATCTATTCTTAAATCACCCATTTTCAAATGTAAAAACTGCTTTCACAACATGATACTTATCCTTATTCATTGAATATTTCAATGCTTTCTTATATTCACTTGGAAAGCGAAAACGATGTGTTATCATCCATGAAAGGTCAACTTTTTTGTTACTAAGCATTCGTAAAGCAATATCAAATGCATGCTCATTTTTTGAATTATATGTTTCCATACAGGATCCAAATGACCCTACTATCTGGAGTTCCCTTGCCCAAATTAGTGACCAATCTACATTAATCCTATGAGGATTTCCAATCAACACTAATTTACCTCCTGTCTTTGTTAGACGTAAAGCGTCCTCAATGGTATTTGGTAATCCCACACATTCATAAATCATATCAGCGCCTCCACCCACTAGTAATGGTTTTTTCTCTAAAATTGGTTTGTATTCTCTTATTTTTAATTCTTTGGCAAGAGAATTATAATAATTCTTCTCAACTTTAATAAACTCATTTGCTCCTCCTTTTTCGACTGCTAATTTTCCTCGTTCTTCATTTGTATCTAGAGCAATAATTCTTGCTTTACTTCCTAATGATCGTAGAGTAATTAGAACCATTAATCCTATTACTCCTGTTCCTACTACAACTACTATATCAGAGTCTTCAGGAAAATTCCTTATAACTGCATGAAGTCCAATTGTAAATGGCTCTATTAATACTGCATTTGAATCACTTACGTTTTCAGGAACTTTATGTACTTGTGTATGATGAGCTAAATAAGCAGAACTAAATGCTCCACCAGTTGAATTACACCACCCAATATCAAATCCAGGACTGATGTTTCCCTTATCGAAATTATTACAAAGTCCAAAATCACCATTTGTACAATTCTGACATAGAGGGGAGATTCCCCTAACACGACAACTAAGGATCGGATCTAAGCTTATTCGATCCCCTTTTTTGATATTTTTTACCTCTGGACTTATTTCTGATATAATACCTACATTTTCATGTCCTAAAACAGATGGAAAGGAACAAAGCGGTTCTAATAAAGGACTTTCTCGAAGTAAAATCGTATTTATATCTGAGCCACAGATTCCAGTAAGGATTGGCTTAATTTTCACCCATCCAGGTAAGATTTCAGGCTCAGGGATGTTGTCTAGCTTTGTTGGAGAATAGAAGTTATAATACGCTAAGGGTGTTATTTTTCCTAATAATTTTGTAGTTAGATATCTTGGGATACTAGCATGAAAACGAAGTGCTTGCATAAATTTATACATGATTTCTACTTTTTATAGGTTTTTCTAAATTGTAACTGTTATTTAAAGTAAAACAAAGGTTATAAGAGATAATCTTGTTATCAGATAATCTATTGTCCTACACAAACTTTGGATAAATCAGAAGAGATTTTAGTTTATTATTTTATGAATAAAGTATTTAAATTTAAATTTTCGCGTGTAGAGATCATCTTCTTATTATATATCTCTTTAAATGACTTTTTAGTTTTTTCTTACATCGTCAAATCAACTTTATGCTACCTCCTCCTTCCTCAGACCTATACTATAAACACAAAAGTCTTAACTATCGATTATTTCTTCTCTGAATCTTTTATTATCACTTACTATCAGTTTAAAGGAAAAAAATGACCAAGATAATCCTTTTCAAATCGTTCGATATCACTCTTCTACATTCTGTCTAATTGGCATCTGATCTATATGAACCCCAATAATGACAATAATAATAGATTATCTTCTTCTCAACCTATTATTATACCTTTCCGAATGATCCTCCCAATCACTTCAATAGGAACATTCATATCTGCTATGGATGGATCAATAGTCAATGTTTCATTAGTAACAATTGCAAACGCATTAAATACAAATATGGAAGGTGTACGATGGATTGCTATTATTTATCTTCTGATTATATCAGCCCTAATTGGGATTGGAGGTTCCTTAGGAGACACTTATGGTCGTAAAATGATTTTCCAGGTTGGGATGTTAATCTTTATTATAGGATCTTTATTTTGTGCTTTTTCTCCAACTTTGGAACTTCTAATCCTCTCACGTGTTCTTCAAGCTACTGGTGGGGCAGGTCTCATGGCAAATGGATTAGCATTAGTAATCACCTATATTGAACCTGCTGTTCGAGGTCGAGCGATAGGAATTAATTCACTAGTAGTAGCTTCAGCTCTTTCTTCTGGTCCTTTTCTTGGGGGTATGCTGACAGAATATGTTGGTTGGCCTAGTATATTCTTGATAAACGTTCCTATTGGTCTGTTAGGGATTTTTCTTGTTCAACAATTTATTCCAGAAACTCCCCAGAAAAAAATACAATTCGATTATAAAGGAATGATCGTTTTTATTTTCGTTACTCTCTCACTTGTTCAAGGAGTTTTAACTATTTTCAAGGGAGAGGCTATTGGAGGTATACTATTACTTATGTCTTTCATAGGAGGATTGATCTTTATTTATATGGAGAGTATCCACCCAACACCTATGATTTCTATCCGAATTATGCAAAACCGAACAATTTTAGTAGGTATGATCTCTTCTTTTCTTTGTTATATGGTTTATTATAGTATTGTCTTTCTTTTGCCCTTCTATTATCAGGAAGTACTATCATTCAAGCAGTCGCAGACTGGGTTATTGATGGTTGTTCCTCCCCTTGCCATGGCTGTCATGGGGCCTTTTGCAGGATTTTTAGCAGAAAAAGTAGAAGCGAAACGGTCAACAGCCCTAGGGGCTATCTTATTAAGCGCATTCGTTTTTTTTCTTTCTTGTTTACTACTTATTTTCCCTATAAATAACTTGGAAATTGTTTTTCTAATTGTTCCATTAATTGCCTTAGCAGCTGGGTCACTTACCACCTTTACTGTATCTAATGGAACTTCAATGATGAATAATGCTCCTAAAAGTGATGTTAGTGTTGTTTCTGGTTTAATTGGGCTCTCTCGTAACATTGGATTTGCGTTAGGGACTACTGTAAGTTCCTCATTTTTTGCATTATTTTTTGTTTTAAACAATCCTAATAACATTACTTCGGGAAACATATTCATCCAGAGTTATTACACAAGTTTAAGTCAAACTTTCTTTATTTTTGCGTTATTTGCTTTTATGAGTGCAATTATTGCTTATCTTAGAGGTTCGTCTCAAAATTTTGCCTAATAAAGTTGAAAATTATTTTTGCTGAATCATTAGTATTTAAGTATTACATTATTGTGGGTAATAAATATACTGGTTTCAGCCATTGGTATCTTCTTGATTTTAGAGACCTTTTCACTTCTTTTACTAAGGGTGACGTTTAGAAAAACCTAATTCGACAAGGAAAATTTGAGATTGAATTTTTGAGATATCAATATAAAACTTTATATTCAACATGAATAAAATCTCCCCAAGTGAGTCTAATATGGTCGAAGAAGAAACAGAAACTCTTCAAATGGGTCTTGATAAATTATTTGAATCAAAACCTAAACCTGTTATCTGGGTTGAAGGTATAATCGGGTGTGGAAAGACAACACTAACTAAAAAGCTTTCACGTACCCTTAATTATCGTGCAATATATGAACCAGTAAATCTAGAGCTTTTAGAGATGTTTTATAAGGATCAAGACCGCTGGGCGTTCGCCATGCAAATCGATCTTCTTCATAGACGATATGCATTACAGAAACTAGGATCATTCGAATCAATTACTGGCCAAGGTGTAATAATCGATAGAGGTTTGCCAGGTGATCGTGTTTTTGCCAAAATGCTTTACAAAGCTGGTAAAATGGACAGAATTGAATGGGCAATTTATGAAAGAGCTTATGCTGTTATGACAAATTCTTTAATCCCTCCTAGCATTATAATTTTTATGGATGTTACTCCAGAAATGGCTCAAGCACGTATACAAGCTAGAGATCGACAAGCTGAGCGTGATGGATTAATTCCACTTACCTATCTTAAGGAATTAGAACAAGGATATTTGGAACTCCTAACAGAGATTGAATCAGCCTATCCTGCATGGAGTAGAGGAATGAAAGTGATCAAACTCCCATTTAATACAATCGAAGAGACAGAGGCATCAATTGAAAAAGCTCTTGATATTATTCGGAATTTATAATTAATTTTTCACTCCTAAGATATAAATAAAATATTATAGAAAAGTTACTAATGAGTGAGATTTAGTTGAAAGAGAATTCTTTGATTACTTACAAAATTATTGGTTATATTCGAACACCATTTCTAGAGAATAAGGAGGTTCCTATTCAATCTTGCTTTTCATCTATCGAGGGGTGGATTGAGCTTTTTCCTGAATATATCAAAGGACTCACTGATTTAGAGGGGTTCTCTCATCTGATATTACTTTATCATTTCCATAAGGCAGGGCAGGAACAGCTGAAAGTAATACCATTCTTGGATGAAGAGACAAGAGGTATTTTTTCCACTCGAGCACCCGTTCGTCCAAATCCAATCGGGATTTCAATAGTTGAACTGTTATCTATTGAGCTTAGTCGTAATATTTTAAAGATTAGAGGGGTGGATATGTTTGATTCAACTCCTTTACTTGATATTAAACCTTACATTCCGCTTTTTGACCAGCGAAATGCGCAAACTGGGTGGATCACCAGTTCATTATACCAAAAGAAGGAAAAAAGGGTCTCTGATGATCGTTTTTCTACTTAATGCTTTCTTCTAGAAATACTGAATAAAATCAGTCTAGATGGAAAATTTAGTGAATTTATCGTAATCTTCTAAAGAATATCCTTTTAATTATTCTCTAAATGCATAATGATCACATCTAACCTTTCAATTGAGAAATAATAATCTAATAAGGTCAAAAAAGTATCAAAAGAGAGTTCTAAAAATGGCACTTCTATTTTTTAGTTAAAAAACTGCAAAAGGTTTTAATAATGAAAAGCTTATCAACACTATCTTGGGAGATAAAACAAACCATAACCTAAAAATAAAGAATTTTGGTGAGAAATATTGAGTGTATCAAGTTATAAAAAACCTGACATAAAAACGGAGTTCTCTAGTATTCCTTCTTGGGTATATTTATTGATTGCTCTTGTTCTGTATGCTTTTGGAACTTATGCTTTTGTGGATTACATTGTGGATCCAGCAAATGCAGCTATATTAGAAAATATTTCAAGTGGTCTTTCAGTACTTGTCCCAATTTCATTACCTTTTTTACCATTATTAATAGCATTTGGATTGGTCTTTCTAGTAATAACCTTGATTCTAGCTTATATTCTTGTGTGGATCATGAGTAAAATTGCTCAAGAAGTCACAATAGCTGTCTGTATCCTTTTTCCATTATTTATGATTGGTTTTGGGGCAATTATGGCTGGAGGCGGGTTATTACTTTCTGGTGAAGAACAAGCTGCTGTTTCTTTAGTTGGTATGTTAATTGCTGGTTTAGGTGTACTATTCCTGATATTTGTCATTTGGAAATTTACCATGATTAAACGCAGTGGAAAATTTGTTGAATTTTCAGCTCAATTAGTATTAGATGAGAAAGCAGTTCTAGCAATGCCGCTCTTATTAGGAATTTTTAGTATAATCACTGGCTTCTTCATGTTGTTTGGATTCTTAAAAATTGTAAACCTTTTTTCAGTCCAAAATACCTCTGGTGAATCTGAATTAAGTATGATAGGAACTATTGTTGCAATTATCTTTGAATACATATACTTGATTGTTTATCTTGGAGTCTACTATAGTCTTTCTGCTGGTGTTATTTCATATGCGAGTGATTGGTACAGAGGTTTAGACCCAGACTTAAATTCAGCAATGAAAGATGTTCGTCAAGTTTTTCCTATTATCATTAAATTTGCGTTTGCAATGGCAACAGTAAAGCTGATTATGCAAATAGCTACAGGAGGTGGAAGATCTCAAAGAATGAGAACAACACAAGGAAGACAACAACCAGGTGCTGTAATAGCTGGATTGGTTCTTGCTGCCTTTGCAAGTATTATCATTTCCATTCTTGGAGCAATCTGGATGTTTCTAAACTATTTCACATTGATCTCAATTGTTCAGAATAAACGAGGTTTAAAAGACTCCATCAAGGATTCTGCAAAAACAACTTGGAATGCCTTATTAGATGTATTGGTGGGAGAAACAGGATTTGGGTTAGCAACATTCATTTTTGCGATCATTAATTCACTTCTATGGATTATTATTGGATTTGGTTTTGGTTTAGTAGTAGGCCAGCAACTTGGTTTTGGTATATTCTTTGCTATCGTTTTTTTAATTCTTGGCATTTTGCCATATAATGTTGTAACAATGCCTATGAAAGTTGCTTTTCGGTCATTTATTTATTCTTTTGCAAAAGACTCAATCGAAGGATTCAAAAAGCCCAGTCGTTTACCTGCTGAACTTCGTAACGAATTCAAGACTTTATCTACCAAACCAAGGAAACGTGGCATGACAGATCCCTCCAAATATTTCTAATAAAACGGGAAATCGTTTCTATTTCTCTTTTTCTTTTTTTTAAGGTTGAACTGGAGGTTCAGCTTCGGTTTTTTGCGTTTCTAATTTTAAAATTTCTTGAATTTTTCGTACTAGGTAAAATACATTTGATTTAGCTGTCTCTCCGTCATCTTTATATAATATTTCACTTTCTAGTGAACTATTGGGAGTCAATCGATAGTCGATTTCAATTTGATAGCGATTATAGAGTTTTAGTCTATCTAATGGTACTACATGAAGTCTTAACGTCGTGATCTGGTCTTTTACGATAGATTTTGTTCTTGGCCATCTAAATAACATCTTTATATTCTGAATTCCATCTGAATCGGGAAATAATTCTTTTTTAATTATCCATAGTTCAGTCCAACCCACTTCTCGAATAGTAATGAGAAAACAGCCTCCACCAAAAAGAAACAGGGTTTGAAAGAAAGGAAAAAATTCACTACTAATCATTCCAAGCCAAAAAAAAGTCCAAGGGCCTGTGACCTCTAGAAAGTTCCAGTATCCCCAAATAAGCAATAATTGAGCTATTAAACCCATTATAAAGAAAAATAAAGCTCGGGAGGTACTCCCGCGTTGAATTATCTTTAATTCATCCTTTTTGGATTCATCAATTATTATAGGCATGAGATATGACACTTTATAGAGATATTGTATTAAGATTAGTATTCATTGTTTTCAATCCTCAACACTAACACTCTTTAAATGAAACGAGTACTTAAAATTTTATTCCTATAATAACCTAATTCTAAAGAAATGAATGTTTTTAAAATCGAACTATTGGAAAAATACTTAGTTTAGAAGATCAAAAGGAATGGGATTCCCAATATGAGAAAGGATTTATCCAGGCCTTTAAGATGCTGATTAACTTTGTACAAGAGTATGACAAGAGAAAACAAAAATCAAAAGTTAATCAATCTAGTTATTTTAGAGAGATCTAATAATAAAAGAAACACAATTTAAACAAAAAATTATTCAGAGGTATTAACAATTTCATTTTCGCGTTTTAATATTTTCAATTATTTGTTCAAGGAAATTGATTATTATATCCTCATATTCTCGGTTTTGATATTCATAATTCCAGTGTTTCCAATGAGGACGTTTATGAGCGACTTTAAATTTTATCCCTTTCATTTCAGTCTCATAACAATTTGCATTGAGTTTTGAAACCTGTTGATCTGCTATAATAAACCATCTAAATTGTGTATTGTTTAAGGCACCTGTCCCTTCAGGTGCATTTGGAATTCGATATTTATTACAATTAAATGAAAAAGTCCATTGATCTGGACCGACTTTCATTTCATCCCATCTTCCATCTTTATAATTCCATTGATGTTTTCCTCCAATTACCATCCCCGTATATTTCTCTCCAGTTGGTAATTCTTTCACTTGATTGTAATATTTTCTTTTATTTATATCCTGGGAAATTAAATTTTCCTGCATTTTATGTCTCCTATAAAGTTCTTCTGCAATGAATTTTTAATGCTGGAATTTTTAATTATATGAGAGAGAGACGTCGGTGAAAATGACACCAATTCATTATAAGATGAATTTGTTGATAATTTCTATCTTCACTTTACTTTATTAGAGGTATTAAGATGAGTGAGAATGAATTCTCAATATTAAATATGACAGGAAAAGTGATCACTGGTTTTATAGTCTATAGTGCTTTATTTTTTGTTCCAGCTGGACGATTTGATTGGATTGAAGCTTGGATATTTCTTTTGCTGTCTTTTTTTTATGTACTATTAATTATAGTTTATTTTTCGAAACGTGATCCAACCAACTTGATCTCTAGAAGTAAGCTGAAACCTGAAAAAAGCTTTGACTTAGTATTCGTTCTTCTCGCTGGGGTATCCTTTTTTTTAATGCTTTTACTATCAGCTATGGAATTTCGGTTGGTAGTAGTGCAAACGTGTTTATAGGAATAAAATTAATTGGGTATCTTTTAGTAATAATAGCTTACGGTATTATTTTCATTGTTATGAAAGAAAATGCTTATGCTTCTAAAACCATACGAGTGGAAGAGAACCAAATAGTAATTATGACAGGTCCTTATACATATGTTAGGCATCCTATGTATCTTGGGTTTTTATTCATCTGTCTTGGTTTTCCTTTAGCATTTGGGTCATTCTTTTCTCTACCCTTTGGAATTTTCTCTATCTTTCTAATGGCGATAAGAAGTATTTATGAGGAAAAAACGTTGATTCGTGATCTTAAAGGATACTCAGATTATATTAAAAAGGTTCCTTATCGTTTTATCCCTAAATTATGGTGAAATATTAGTAAAATTCTTCTTCTTATCCTCATTTCTTAATTAAGTTGTGACTATATAGTTATCTATAAGAATATATTGTTGATACTACTCTATATTGATATATACATATACTTCGATACTATTTATATAGAAGATTTAAAAGTTGCTAAAATGGAGTTTGATAAAGATTTGACACCCCTACGGTGGGATCTTAAAATTAAACTCATTTTTATAACAGAATGGAGAAAATACAATGAATAAAATCTTAAAGAGTCCATTGTTTAAGATCAGTGCAATCATGACACTAGCACTAGTTATAATCCTCTCTGGATGTACCCAATCGACTGCTATTGTAGTTGTTGGTCGGGATCCTGCAAGTGGAACCCGTGGTGCCTTTGACGAATTAGCCTTAGAAGGTGAAGCTCCTACAGATAAAATGGAACAGATGAACAGCAATGCTTTAGTCCATGATAAAGTTGCTACAACAAAGTTAGCAATTGGATATGTTGGGCTTGGTTACTTAGATGAAGAAGTTAAACCATTAAAGATTGATGGAATTTTACCTTCAAAAACAACTGTTCTTTCTTTGCAATACCCAATCGCACGTGACTTGAACATGTTTTACAATGGGATAGCATCTGCGGATGTTATGGCTTTTATTAATTTTATCCAAAGTGATCTTGGTCAAGCATTAGTAGCTGATGAAGGTTTTGTTGATATTGATCCACTTTCTACTTGGGACTGGACCAATTCTAATATGGCTCCAGTTATTGATATAGATATTTCAGGTTCTACTACAGTTTTACCCATTGCTACTACAGCTGCAGATGCGTATACAACAAATGTACCTGGTTCACAAATATCTGTTGCAGGTGGTGGTTCGAGTACTGGTGTGTCTGAAGTAGGAAACGGTATTGTTGATATTGGAATGGCTAGTCGTGAGCTAAAATCTTCTGAACAGACTAATTATCCAGACCTTGTTAAAAATGTTGTTGCTAAGGATGGTATCGCACTTATTGTTCATCCAGATAATGATATTTCTGGTATTAGCAAGGAAATGGTTAAATTAATTTATATTGGCAATGTAACCTCTTGGATTGAAGTAAAAGCAGATGATAAAACAACAACAGAATCAGCCTCTACCCCTCTAATCTGGTTGATTGCTATTTTCAAGGAGTATTAATTAACATAAAGATTTTTTTGATCTCCTTTTCCTTTTTTTAATTGAAGGTCTTTCAAATTGCTTGAAACAAGAAAATTGTACAATTTAGACAAATTCGAACCTTATCAAGTTGTTTCTTGGATTGGTATCCTTATTGTAGCGATTGTAACTGTCAATCTTCTTAATGCGATTTTTATAAACTTGATTTATTTCTTTGAACAAGGGAATGTTGAACAATCAATTATTTATTTGGTTTTTCTTCTTATTCTTGTCATTTATTTATTTTTATATATTTATATTAATCAATTTGTTAAGAAAATTTATATTTCTGTCTTGTTTACAATATTTTTTAGTATTTTATTTAGTTTAACAAAGAATTCTATTACTGAGATGTTCTTACCACTTTCTTTTGAGACATTTGTCTATATCTTGGTTCTTGGATTTCTATTATTATTCTTATTTGTGTTTATCGTAGAAAAAGTAGCAAATGAACGAATTATTATTTCTGTATTATTTTTTTCAGCGGCGTTTGCTGTTATAGTTATCTCATTCATTCTCTTATTCTTAATTGGGGAAGCTTTTCCAATTGTTGAGCAATTTGGATTTTTTAACTTTTTATTAGGCGTTAGATGGGAAAGTGAGAACCCTCCTCTAGAATATGGAGCTATTCCTTTAATTTGGGCTACTATGGTTACTGCATTTGGAGGAATTATTATATCAGTGCCAATTAGTCTCGCAGTGGCTATTTTTATTGCAGAAATTGCGCCATATAGAGTTCAATTGCTTGTAAAACCTATAGTTGAATTATTAGCGGGGATTCCTAGTGTAGTCATTGGATTTTTTGGTTTACTAATCCTTGTACCCTTTCTACAAGAACCATTACCTGGATTCTATTTCCTTCCATCTGGATCATCCTCGTTTGCAGGTATGCTTATTCTTGCTATTATGGCTTTACCAACAATTACAAGTGTAGCAGAAGATGCAATTAGTGCTGTCCCCCGTTCGTATAAAGAAGGATCTCTTGCTGTTGGAGCAACAAATTGGCAGACAATCAGTAGAGTAACTGTTCCAACAGCTATTTCAGGTATTACAGCAGCTATCATTCTTGGGATGGGACGAGCTATAGGAGAAACAATGGCTGTCATGATGGTTATGGGTAATACTCCAATAATTACCTTTAATATCTTTGAGGGTATGCAGGCTATTACAGGTACTTTAGCTGTCGAAATGGCTGAAGCCGGTTTTGGAACTACTCATTATCATGCGCTTTTTGGATTGGCAGCAATTCTCTTAGTAATCACTCTAGGTATAAATTTTCTCAGTGTTGTAATAATTGATCACATGAAGATATCTTATAGGAAAAAACCCAATGATACCCCATTTTCTCATTTTATGGAGAAAAATAGTTCGATCATATTAATAAGCATGTTTATTTTAACTTTGGGAATAGTTTGGCTTTTTTTATCAGCCACATTATCGCCTATTGGGGCAATTTCGGTATATATGATAATTGGGTTAATTATTGTCGCAAAAAGAAAAATTTATGATAATCTTCAGGCAAAGACTAAGCAATATTTTGCTTATAGTCTGATTATGTTCGCAGTGTTTATTATGCTGCTTGTGGTTTTTTGGGTTATCTCACAAATATTTTTTGGTGGCCTTCCTGCTATTTCACTCGATTTTCTTACTAATAATCCCGTTGGAACCAAAGGGGGTATTTTTCCTGTCATTATCGGAACAATATTATTGGTTATTGGCACTATTTTATTTGCTATGCCGATAGGGGTCTCTGCAGCAATTTATTTAGTAGAATATCAAAAAGAGGGACGTTTGACAAAAATAATACGGACAGGATTTGATCTTCTTAATGGAACCCCAAGTATTGTTTATGGATTATTTGGATATGCATTCTTCGTGTTATATTTAAACTGGGGAATATCTTTACTAGCTGGACAAATTACTTTAGGATTAATGATTTTACCAACTGTCCTTCGTACGACTGAAGAAGCATTAAAATCAGTCCCTCAGACTGTGAGGGAAGGATCACTAGCTTTAGGTGCCACCAAATGGCAAACTATTAGGAGAGTTGTTTTACCTCCTGCTTTTCCTGGTGTTTTAACAGGTGCTATTCTAGGTATAGGGAGAGCTGCTGGTGAAACTGCCCCTATTCTTTTTACTGCTGCTGTTTTCTTCAATCCTGGTAATGAAATTCCATCTTCATTATTTGATCCAGTTTATGCTTTGCCGTATCATTTGTATCAGCTTACTGCTTATGCAGCAACAAAGCAACTTCGATATGGAACTGCTTTAGTTTTATTAGTATTAGTAGCCATGTTCTACTTGATAGCAATTATTATTCGAAATTATTATCGTAAAAGAATCCAGTGGTGATCAAAATGGAGAAAGATCTACATAAAAATGGTTATGTTATAGAAACACACGATTTGAATCTGTGGTATGGATCCAAACAAGCTCTTATGGATATTAATATCAAAATACAACGAAATAAGGTAACTGCACTTATTGGCCCCTCTGGATGTGGCAAATCAACCTTACTTCGATGTTTTAACAGATTAAATGATTTAATTCCAGAATGTAAGATCACTGGAGAAGTCTTTTTCAATGGTAAGAATATCTATAATGGAAGTTCAGATATAGTAAATATTCGAAAAAATAATGGGATGGTATTCCAAAAACCTAATCCTTTTCCTAAATCTATCTATGAGAATGTTGCTTATGGTCCCCAAACTCATATGATTCGGAAAAAAAAGGAGTTAGATAAAATTGTTGAGACTACCTTAAAAAAAGCAGCTCTGTGGGAGGAAGTTAATGATCGATTGCATGAATCTGCTTTAGGTTTATCTGGTGGTCAACAACAAAGGTTATGTATCGCACGTGCTCTTTCTGTTGAACCAGAAGTGATCCTCATGGATGAGCCATGTTCTGCACTAGATCCCATAGCCACAGGAAAAATTGAAAACTTGATAAATGAATTAAAGGAAAATTATACAGTAGTAATAGTAACACATAATATGCAACAGGCAGCTCGTGTGTCAGATTATGCAGGGTTTATGTATCTTGGAAAACTAATTGAATTTGATGAAACATTAAAGATTTTTGAAAATCCAAGTAATGAATTAACAGAGAATTATATTACTGGACGGTTTGGATAGAGAGGAGCGAATTTAAATGGCACAGAAATTCCATAATGAACTTAAACGATTAAAGGACGATGTGATGGCTATGGGTCTTTTAGCTGGAGATATGCTAACAAAAGCCGTTCAAGCATTAAAAATTCTGGATATTAATCTGGCAGAAATTGTTATTTCCCAAAAAGATTCCTTAGCGGATAACGATGAAAGAATTGAAACAAATGCACTAAAACTGATGACATTATATCAACCCATGGCTAAAGATGTACGAACAATTGCCTGTATTTTAAAGGTGATCACTTATCTTAATCGAATTGGTCGATATGGAAAAGATATAGCAAAGGTTACCTTGGAAATTCAAAAAGAATCTCATGTTGCAAAATTAGTAAATATCCCTAACATGGCCTCCCTCGTCGGTCAAATGATAGATGATGTCTTAAATGCGTTTAATACAGGAGATTTATCACGCATTGATGTTAAGTCGTTGACAGAGCGTGATGACGATCTTGATGCAATGCGTTATTCCATTTTTCGCGAATGTATAAGTTATATGTTAGAAGATCCGCGTACAATTACCATCTGTTCTAATTATATCATGGTTGCACGGTATTTAGAGCGGTGTGGGGATCATGCGTGTAAAATGGCAGAGAAAATTTGGTTTATGGAAACAGGTAAGAGAGTAGAAATTAGCTAGAGTGAATAATGGTTTGTGATTTACCTATGAATGGATATCCCAAAAAGCAAACAGTTCTTATCATATGCACTCATAATTCTGCAAGAAGTCAAATGGCTGAAGCATATTTAAATAATATTAAGGGGAATAAATATCAGGCTTACAGTGCTGGGACAGAACCATCCGTTGTAAATCCCTTTGCTATAAGAATTATGAATGAAATAGGAATTGATATCTCCAACAATAAATCAAAGCATGTAAATCAATTTTTAGATAAAGAACTAGATTATATTATCACTGTTTGTGATACTGCTAAAGAAACCTGTCCTTTTTTTCCATATGGAAAGATTATTTTGCATCAAAGTTTCCCTGATCCAAGTCAAACCAGTGGAACCAATGAAGAAATTCTTTCTTCCTTTCGTAAAGTGAGAGACAGTATTATTTCATGGATTGATTCATACTTTTAATCCGAAAGATCGATATATAATGTCTAAAACTGCTTCAAAAAATTTTATCAATTGTTAATCTAGCATCTTTCCAAGGTGAAATTATTGTCTAAATTTGTGTTATCGGAAGCAACCAAAGTTATAGAACTGATTGACAAGTTTCCTTTCTTAGAGGAAAAATTAGTAAAATTAGATCCCCTATTAAAACGGTTTCAGAATCCTATCCTTCGTAAAACAGTTGGTAGACGTGCCACGTTAACTGATGTCGCTGATTTAACCAATCGTGACATAAAATCTGTTATTATGTTTTTTTCTAATCAAATTCAACAACAAACAGGCACTACAGTAGAGACCATGGTTGGAGATGCACGAAAAAGTGGTTGGGAAGATGAACATATTAGGAAACGTGAAATGTTGAAAGCTCTTGTTTTAGAGCTCCATGCTGGAGGGGATCTACCTTCATTAAAGACTCGGTTCAAAGAAATTATTGGTGATATCGAAGCAACGGATATTGCGTCCATGGAACAAGAATTAATCAACTCTGGGGAGTTAACAGTTGATCAAATAACCCTTTTATGTGACCTTCATGTCGGTATTTTTGAAGATGCTTTAAAAGAGAACCAAAAACCTCAAACTAGTCCAGGTCATCCTATTTTTACCTATATGGAAGAGAATCATGTTGCTAGAGAGCTAATAGCACAAATCCGTAAAAATCCTACACCAGAATTATTGGAAAAACTAAGTCAAATCGAAATTCATTATACTAGACTAGAAAATCAGCTATTTCCAATGTTAGAAAGCAAAAAGTTTGAAGGACCTTCCCAAGTGATGTGGGCCAAACATGATGAAATTCGTCAACTACTTCGCCAGGGTATGTATGTTGATATTAATAATTTGACTAAACAGATTGAAGATATGATCTTCAAAGAAGAAACGATTCTTTTTCCAACAAGCATAGAATTATTGACCAGTCTTGACTGGCAAACTGTGAAAAAGGGAGAAGAAGAAATAGGTTTTGCTTTTGGAGTGATCCCAGGAGACATCTGGGTTCCAATTACTCCAGAAATTATTCATCATAATGATCAAGTACATCAGGTTGACGAAACATTATCTCTTCAGACTGGTAAGTTATCTTTAGAACAAATTAATCTAATCATGACTAATCTTCCAATAGAGTTTTCATTTATTAATGAACAGGATGAAGTAGCCTATTATTCAGATAGTAAAGATCGGATTTTTCCTCGTAGTCCAGGTGTAATCGGGAGAAAAGTTCAAAAATGTCATCCACCTAAGAGTTTACATAAAGTAAATGAAATTATTGAAGCTTTTAAGGCGAATCAGAAAAATATAGCTGAATTTTGGATTAATATGGCTGGTAAGTTCATTCACATTCGTTACTTCGCTATTCGTGATAATTCAGGACGATATCGGGGAACTCTAGAAGTTACACAAGATGTCACTGTTATCCGTGCGTTAGAAGGGGAACGAAGATTAGTGAGTTGGGGTGATTTAGCGTAATTCCTTCCCCCCCTTTTTAAAAAATGTTTTGTCCCTACTACTAGTGATTGAAGCGTTTATCCGAATAACCAAGATATTTTAACAGTTATTTTTTTGAATAGTACGGAATTTTAACTGCTTTTTTGAAATTACAGCGTCGACTTGAGTAGAATATATCGGCAAAACTCAGTATTTAAACACCAATTTTCTTTTTCTAAGCAACCATAATTTAGTGGAATCGAAATGTTGGCAATATCACAAAAGGTATGTATGAGGGGAGCAATTGGATTACTATTATTTGTTGGACCTGTTCAATTCATCATTTCAATATTAATTGCTGAAGGGATTGCTCTTAATTATAGTTCAACTGTCCATTATGTTAGTACATTAGGTGTAGGAAGTACTGCATTTATTTTTAACTTGTCAGTATTGATCCTAGGTCTATGTATCATTCTATGCTCTTATGTTCTTAAAAGAGAATACCAAGAATTCATTTCTACTTTGTTATTATTATTAACTGGTATTTGTACAACTGGTGTTGGACTCTTTCCTGAAAATAGTCGTCCTTTTCACGGAATTTTTACAGGATTCACTTTTCTGTTTGCTGCTCTCTTTTTAATATCAGTTATCAAGATTGAACGTTCCCCTATTCCTATTTTCATCAGTATAGGAGGATTAATCATATTAATTTCGTTGGTTATTTTCTTTCCTTACCTTGGTTTAGAAGTGGACAGCACAGAGAAATTTCTGGGTTTAATGAAAGGGACTCTAGAACGATTTATAATTTATTCAACAGTCTCATGTTTTCTGGTGTTCGCAGGTTATTTCGGACGGAAATCTCAATAATGGGTTAGATCTTCAATGGATTCCCTTATTTAAAAACCAAATTTTTTATCCAAAGTTAAATTTTCAAGTAAAGTAAAAGAAATACAGAAATCGATGATAATAAATCCTGTTCTAGAACGATTTAGAATCAGGATTCCTTTTTTAATCCTTATAAAGCAATTAAAAAAAGAATATATCGAATTTCATTGATCTTAAGTTCATTTCATATTTTCTAAAAGGGTTTTTTATATGATATATTCCTATCTTAAGTGAATCATGAAAATCGATAAAGAGACTTGTATTGTGTTGGAATTTAGAAAAAGATTAAGAATTAAAGGATCTCATGATTAATTAGAGTCTAATAAAATTAGGAAATTAGTAAAAATGGCCATGAATTCGATAGCAATTACTACGAAGGATTTAACCAAGATCTATAACTTGGGGAAAGAAAATGAAGTCATAGCAGTTCAAAATCTCAATATAAGTGTCAAACGAGGGGAAATTTATGGTCTATTAGGTGAAAATGGTGCAGGGAAGACGACCACGGTTAGGATTCTTACCACAATGATAAAGAGTACTTCCGGTAAGGCGTATATCTTTGGAAATGATGTTGTCACAAATTCGAGTATTGCACGGAAGTACATTGGTTGTTTACCTCAAGATGCTGGACTATATGAGGAATTTTCAGCATTAGAAAATCTAGGGTTTATCGCTTCATTACGTGGACTTAGTGATATAGAGAGAAAAGAAGAAATTGCTCGACTAATCAAACTTGTTGGACTAGAGGAGCGGAAAAGGGATCGTGTTGAAACCTATTCGGGAGGTATGAAACGTCGACTGATGATTGCCAGATCTATGATTGGTAATCCACAAATATTATTTCTAGATGAACCAACCGCAGGAATTGACGTTCTTGCGTCCAGAAAACTAAGAGAAATAATTAAACTTCTGTCAAAAAAGAGAAATACGACGATTATTCTATCTACTCATGATATGATCAGCGCTGAACGATTGTGTGACCGTGTTGGAGTTTTAAACAAAGGAATTCTGGTTGCAGAGGGAACTCCGAAAGATCTAATAAAACAATATGCTGGTCCTGATGGTGATCTTGAAGATGCTGTTGTAAATTTGATAGGTTGGACTGGGGAAATGGATGAGGTGATTGACTAATGATCAGCGAAGCATGGATAATTGCAATCAAAGAAATAAAGCTCTTATTTAAATCTACTCGGAGAATTTTTCTTCTTTTTACCACACCTTTGATTTTTATTTTGATTTTTGTTATTTTTATTATTGTTTTGGCCCCTCTTGCAGCTGCTATTGATGAACCGCTAGAAGTAATAATCATTCAGGATGATGCTGGTATTAATGGATTGAATTGGGGAGATGAGTTCTATAAACTCTTGAAAAACAGTAATTTAACAAAAGATTATGTGTACATAAATAAGTCTGAAGTAAATCTTAATGGTCTCCTTCTCTCCAAAAATTTCTCTGTATTACTCTACATACCAGCAAACTTCAGTAATATAATTAATCAATCTCTTAGCGCTCAATTTCATCTCTATTACGATAATATTGATGTTAAAGCTCAAACAATTGTCAGTAACATTCTAACTATTTCTCAATTATTTAATCAAGCAATAATTTTTTTTTATGATGGACTTATTAATTTAAACAGAGTCTTTGTCTTACCAGAAGGAGTCTCTGGATCATCTGGATTGGAAGGTATGGTTTCATCTTTTATTACACTTATTCCTTTATATGCAATAATTTTTTTGGTAATTCCCTCTTTATCACTTGTTTTAATTTCTGTTACGATTGAGAGAGAACAGAAAACCTTGGAAACTTTAATACTTCAACCAATTGGACGAAAGAGTATTATTGCAGGTAAGCTTTTTTATGGTGCAATTTTAGTCTTATTTAATGCTATAATAACTCTTATTACACTTTTTGTATTTACTATCTTAGGTGTTTTACTCTTACCCAACTCAATAAAAAGTGAATTCCTACCATTACTTGCGACTATAGTTTCAGAAGCTGATATATCTGTCTGGATCTTTATATTTTACGTTTTATTAGGATTGATAATAGTTTCTCTATTAGTTATAACTGCAGCTGTTGTCTTTAGTCTCATGGCTAAAGACGAACGGGAAGCAAATATGGTAATATCCGCATTAGTGATAATTCCTCTTGTAAGTACCCTTCTAATTGCCTTCTTACCCTTAGAAATAATTGATAGTTCATTACAGACAATATTAGTCATGCTTCCTCTATTAGGGTATTTATTTGCAATTTATTTATCTTTAAATTTAGGTAAAATAACGTTAATGACTTGGTTCAGTCTGATAGCTCAGTTAGGATGGGTTTTAATAGGAATATGGTTCGCAGGACGATTAATTGAAAGTGAAGGAATTTTAGAAATATCTTATAAGCGATTATTAAGGTTTAGAAGAAAATAAATCTTTAATGCATTCGTTTAACAATAAATTCTCGTTTTTACCAAAAATTTTCGATAAATCTTCCTATCAAATCATTTCTAGGTATTTTCAATAATATATGAAGTTAGAAACCTCCAGATAAAAACCAAGAGTTAGGTCTATTTAAAAAAGATCGAAAAGATGTCTGAATTTAATTTCTAGAAATTAGGTTCTATACTGGTCTTTAATAGACATTAATTCCTCATTTATTCTTTCTTTATATTCTCTCATATTGTACATGACAAAAGGAGTTTTTATTCTAGTTTTTAAGCTCTGATATCGCTTTCCTGAGACACTTAGCATAATACTAACAGATTTAAACATTTTTGGTATATCATCCAACGATCGAGGTACAAGTTCCATGTTAATTGTACCAGTGAAATTGATTTCTTTTAAAAAAGTTTTAACTTTGTTGAATGGCAGATCTCCATCAGTTATCAAGGGATAATGCTGATCCTGAAGGCGATCTCCTCCCGAGATATGAATATAGCCTGAATCCTTTTTAAGAGCAGTTAATACTTCACTAGGAACGTTTAAAAATTCATTTCCATTTGTAATAAAGGAATGTGGGATATCAAAACAAAATCCAAAGTGTTTCGTTGCATTTTCTCTAACCTCATCCCTGAATTTCAAGAAATTATCCCAGGATTGATAGGGAAGGTTTTCAATAAGAGGAAAGGGAATTTGCGTCAATCGATCATAGAAAAGTTCATTTAACTCTTCAGGTGGATGTACAACTACTCCTATAATATTTAAATCCTTTTTAGATTTTTGAATAGAAATAACAAACTGGTCAACTTCATTTAGAGGAGAGGATAAATCAAATTTATAATCAGGTATAAATGGAGCATGAATAGCTGTTTGTTGTACCGTTAATACTTTTTTAACATTTTCTAAGTCTATAAAAACTGACTTATCGAATTCTATATGTTCTAGTCCCATTGTATTAATTAATTTTATAGAAGTCGAGAGTTTGAGTTTTCCTACTCCTAGTATGGTTAGTCCTGTTTTAAATTTCATAGCAAAATCTCAATCATCTTGGGTTCTTAGTTATATTCATTAACGTCTTTTTCCTAATAAAATTTTAAACTTATCAAACTTAAATTAGAAATAACCTTTGTTCTTAGTGCTACTGATGGTTATTTTCTTGTTTAATAAAAATTGGATAATATCTAACTAGTGGATTGCTCCCATATCTTTTTTAATGCCTGTTCACTGTATTGTTTAACCCAATAATCAATACAATCTTCTAAGACTAATGCTGCGATCGCTGAGGGGCGAATTCGTAAGATTTCACCATAACTATCAAGTTTCTTCCTAACCTCATTAGGGATTCTGACAGAAACAACTGAAGTCTTCACCATTCAAGCACCAGTCGTTAGATTATTACTCTGATATTTGAGTTTTTTTCTTCTGGAATGAGGGTCAATTCTTTGTTGTCAACTTAGTTCATTGAGTAATAAAGGAAAGTTAACTGAATCAACAATTTTCCAGATAGAACGACTTTGAAGGAGTAATAAGATACTTAGAACTGGTAAAAATGTAAATTGGACAATATTATTAATTGCAAACAGATTCATTGAGAATAAAATTCCAATTAAACTTACAAGGTCTGTAGCTTGATAAATAAAATAGCCTAATAACATGATAATGAAGTGTGTTAAAAGTTTCTGCTCATTCTTAGCTGTCTTGAATTTATCACGCACATTTCTAAGGCGAATAAGCATAATTAACACTAAAAATAAAACAATGAGTAAAACCACATATAGGAAATAGAACAGTACGGCATCAAAAATAACATTTGAAATAATCAAAGACGCTGTCACCCATCCGAGAAAGAATGCGGGAAAAAGAGGAAAATATCTTTCTATGATATGAATTCGGTTAGAAAATAAGGTTAAATAAAATATTGTTAACTCAAAAACTGTAAGATTCAATAGAATAGCAAAAAATTTTGTCATTGGGGTTAATTGCATAATTTCTAACCCCTGAATCACTTCAGATGTCTGTTCTGGTAAAAATATTGCACATAAACTAATTATAAGGAGGAAAACTGAAAAAAGAAATAAAGTTAAGGTCATATGAAAAAAAGATTCTTCATGTGTCTTTTTGTACAAAGGGATGGTGAGAAATGCTGAAAAAATCAAAATAATTGAACTAAATAGCAATAAAATTCCATACAGAGAGATATACCAAGTCATGCTTTATTTCACACTTTTCAAGTAATGCCTAATCTACCATTTTTACTGAAGGTGGCCTTTTTAAAAGTGTGTAAGTATTGTAATCATTCCTTACTAAGTATTGAAAAGATACTAACTTTAATAAACTGAAGCTATTTCCTAGAAATTCAGAGCTATCAATAAATAATTAAATTTTGGAGCGATTGAGCTATTTGTTAACCTTAGAAAACGTTACCAAATACTATCAAATGGGTTCCATGACCGTGAAAGCATTAGACGGAATTGGTGTAAGTATTGACAAAAATGAATTTGTTGTACTACTTGGGCCTTCTGGATCAGGAAAAACAACTCTTTTAAACCTTATTGGGGCATTAGACCGACCTACAGATGGATTAATCAGATTAAATGGAATAAATATTACTAAATATAATCGAAATAAACAATATACTTTTCGACGGAAGTATATCGGATTTATTTTTCAAACTTTCAATCTATTTCCTGGACTATCTGCTCTAGAAAATGTGCAATATGTTGCTGATTTAGCACGAATAAAGAAGTCTAAACAAAAATCAATAGAATCACTAAAAGCAGTAGGTTTGGAAGATCGAATTAGTCATTTTCCTCATCAATTGAGTGGAGGAGAGCAACAACGGGTGGCAATTGCTCGCGCTTTAGTGAAAAATGCACCAATTATTTTAGCAGATGAGCCAACAGGTGAATTAGATTTTAAAACAGGACAACAAATTCTAGATTTATTACTGGAACAACAAGAACATGCAACCATCATTTTAGTTACTCATAATCGGGAAATAGCTCGAATAACAGATCGTGTTATTGAGTTACATTCAGGGAAGATTGCAAAAGATGGTCCTCCTAAAAATGGAAAAGTACCAGTGGAAGAGTTATGGTGGTAAATAATGGGATCCAAAGCTCTCCTTCTTCGCTGGTCCTTCCGTGATCTAAAACAACGTAAAATCCAAGTTATTGCGATCATCTTAATTATTGGCTTAGGGACGGGAATTTACACAGGACTTAGCAGTACTACACCGTGGCGATGGAATGCATTTAATAGTAGTAATGATTTACTTCGGATGTTTGATCTTAAAATCAGTCTTCTTCCGGGAAGTTGGATTAAACAAGATGATTTCTCCTCTATTATCTCTAATAATCTCACCCATGGTAATTGGATTGATGCTCTTGAATACCGATTAACCTTTCCAACTACAGTTAACGCTTCGATACCTACTCAAACCATTTTGGTTAATGGTCGGATAATTGGTATCAATGTGACAGAAGGTTCAGAGCACCTAAATGTGAATAAGGTTCACATAACAAATGGCAGACATATACAATCCACTGAAACAAGAGGAAATGTTTGCTTACTCGAACACAATTTTGTCAGCTATTATGACATAAAACCTAACAATCAAATGATTAAAATCTCGGGGGGATTTGAACTTTCATTCATCGGTTCTGTATTAACACCAGAATTCTTCATGGTTATTGAAGAAAACCTTTTTATGGCTCAATCATCATTTTGTGCATTATTTATACCTCTAGAGACTGCACAATTAATTCTTAAGCAGTCCCTTGGATTACCAATTGAAATTAATTTTGTAAATGAACTTTTAATTTCCTTAACTACTGATGCAGATATATCTGTGTTGAAAAAAGAAATTGAAGAACAATTTGAACTATATTATCCTCATATTAATTTTAATTTTCTTGAACGAGAGGATCATCCCTCCTATAAAACACAGGAAGAGGATATTCCAGGGGATCAAGCTTTATACTATATTTTTTCGTTTCTTATCCTAATTATTGCAGCCTTTGGAACATATAATTTAATTTCGAGGGTTGTAAACTCTCAAAGAAGACAGATTGGTATCAATATGGGTCTTGGAGTAACCCCTCGGAAGATAGCTTATAGATATCTTATTTTTTCTTTAGAAATCGCTGTGGGAGGAATTTTTGTGGGTTATTTTTTTGCTATTATTTTTGGTAATAGATTAGGTGTAGTTATAAAAGATGTCATACCTTATCCTGTTTGGGAGGAGTGGTTAGTTACCGATTTATTCATTCAAGGCACATTGCTAGGGATCATAATCCCCTTCTTCGCATCTATTGTCCCAATTATTCAAGCTTCTCGAATGGAACCAATAAATGCAATTCAAACTGGAGCAAAATTAGGCACAGGCAAAGTATTTAGCCCTCTTCTCACTCGATTAAAGATTCCAGGATCTATTTTTATTCAAATTCCCTTTCGTAATATCTCTCGTAACCTTAGACGGACAGTCTCAACCTTTATGGGCATAGCATTAGCGATTTGTGTACTTATTGCAGTGTTTAGCTTTGTAGATGGTGCTACTTTATTATTGGACAGTGAACAACGAATTCTAAAAGGTGGTTCTGAAAGCCGTATTGATATCCTGCTAAATACTTTGTACAATACCTCATTATCTCCTGTAATAAATATTACTACACATTCTAAAATTGAATCCGCTGTCCCAATTATCCAAGTCCCAGTTAAAATTTATGGTGACCAAGAATCGTTTGGTATAACGTTAAGATGTTTTAATTTGTCAAACGCGATTTGGACTCCAGTAACTTCTAATGATTTAACATTAGAAAATTTATCCTCTGGTATAATTATCTCCAAAGAAACAGCTCGTGATCTAAAAGTAAAATTAGGGGATGAGATTATTCTTGAGCACCCTTTTCGCGAATCAAATATCCATTATTCAAAAAGAAATACGACTTTTAATGTAATTGGTATCCAAAACAGTGAAATTCGGTTTTGGGTCTATTTAGATAATAT